>Ga0081455_10005775_pt1 | contig 13488 bp, 16 predicted proteins | sample TabmetS3T2R1_FD_70207 | JGI IMG/M metagenome (GOLD analysis project Ga0081455, IMG submission 70207) | Tabebuia heterophylla rhizosphere microbial communities from the University of Puerto Rico - S3T2R1 | ecosystem: Host-associated > Plants > Roots > Rhizosphere ... | reverse complement strand
GGTTTGACCAAAGCAAGGCGTGGCGATGGAGATGGTGGGGCATCGCCGTCGGCCCGGAACCGCCGATGAGCAGTGGCGTCGCCGCCGATTCGCACGCCGTGCGCGATCGGCCGGAAACGGAGCCACATTTGGTTGGCCGCCGGGTTCCGGTTACAATATCTGCCGGGAGTCGCTGACCGGCCGCCTGCATACGCGGCCAAAGGATGCGAGCCATGTGGCCGGGCGCCCTGCACGATTTTCTCGCCCTCGTTTCGGGGTCGCTGGTGGGCTTTTCGCTCGGCCTGCTCGGAGGCGGAGGGTCGATCCTCGCGGTGCCGCTGATGACCTATGTGGTCGGTGTTCCCACGGTTCACATTGCGATCGGCACCAGCGCGTTTGCGGTGGCGCTCAACGCCGCCGGCAACCTGATCGCCCATGCCCGCGCGGGCGCGGTCAAATGGCACTGCGCGGTCGTGTTCTCTGCAGCCGGTGTGCTCGGCGCCTATTTCGGATCGAGCCTCAGCAAAACCGTGGACGGCGAACGGCTGCTCGCCTTTTTCGGGGCGCTGATGTTCCTGGTTGCCGGTCTGATGCTGCTGAAGCGGCAGGACTCCGGCCCATCGTCGATCTATCTCACCCGAACCAACCTGCCGAAGCTGCTCGTCTTCGGCTTCGGTGCCGGCGTGCTCTCAGGCTATTTCGGCATTGGTGGGGGCTTCATGATCGTTCCGGGGCTGATCCTTGCGACCGGCATGCCGCTCGTCAACGCGATCGCGTCATCGCTGGTCGCCGTCGCCGCGTTCGGCGCCACCGCGGCCCTCAACTATGCGATCTCCGGCTTGGTGGATTTCCGCCTGGCGTTTCTGCTGATTCTCGGCGGACTGGTCGGCGGCATTATCGGCGCGCAGCTCGCGCGGCTTTTGGGCCAACGGCGCGGCGCACTCAACATCGTTTTCGCCGCCGTGATCTGCGCCGTCGCGACCTATATCGAGTGGCGAAACTTTCCCCGCCTGCTGCGATAGCGGGGCCGCACGTTGTTGCAACGGCGTCTCCATCAACACGCCACTGTGACCACGCTTTCAAATTTTTGCCCCAATTGCGGCTTGGCTAAGCGGCGCCGCCGAAGCCACGACGCTGGCTTCGCATGATCGACATCACCATCATGGGGTTGCCTCGTATGCGCATCGGGTGTCTTGCCGCCGCACTGCTTGCTTTCACCTTCCCCGCGATCGCCAAAGATGCCGATCCCAACCCCGTCCAGGGCCTCTGGTTCGCCACCGACTATCCGTCCCTGCAGATCAGGGCCGGCGAAGACACCACCCTGCCGTTGACGATCTACAATTACGGCCTCCCGCCGCAGCGCACGGCGGTGACGATTGCGGACAAGCCCGCCGACTGGAAGGCTGAGATCACCGGCGGCGGCAAGCCGGTCTCGGCCGCCTTTGTCGATCATGACGGCCGCGCCAGCTTGATGCTGAAATTGACGGTGCCTGCGAACGCCGCGCCCGGCAATTACAAGCTGTTGCTCCGCGCCGAGGGCGACAGCGCCAAATCCGATCTGCCGATCGCGGTCACATTGGCCGCCCCGCTGGCAGCCAGGCTGACGGCGACGCCGAAATTCCCGGTGCTGAAGGGGTCGCCGAAATCCTCGTTCGACTTCAATGTCACGGTGAAGAACGAGAGCGGCAGCGACATGCTGGTCAATCTCAGCGCCGACGCGCCGGCTGGCTTCACCACGGTTTTCAAGGAAGGCTACGGCGCGCAGGAATTGACCAGCCTGCCGTTCAAGGCCGGCGAGAGCAAGGATCTGACCGTCTCGATCAAGCCGGCGCCCAATGCGCCGGCGGGCGAATTGCCGATCACCGTGCATGCGATCGGCGACAAGGCGCAGGCCGATACCACGTTGAAGCTCGACATTGCCGGACAGCCGACCTTGAGCCTTGCCGGTGAGGACGGACGGCTGAGTGGCGAAGCCTATGCAGGCCAGGAGAAGAGCTTTCCGCTCGTGCTGCATAACAGCGGCACCGCGCCGGCGACGAACATCGCGCTGTCAGCGTCGCCGCCGAACGGCTGGAAGGTCTCGTTCGACCCGAAGCAGATCGCCGAAATTCCGGTCGATGGCGACCAGAAGATCAGCGCGCTGGTGACCCCGGCGCCAAAGGCGCTTGCCGGTGATTACATGGTGCCGATGACCGCGTCCGGCACCGGCCAATCGCAATCGGCGGAGTATCGCGTCTCGGTGACCACCTCGACGCTGTGGGGCATGACGGGTGTCGGCGTGATCGGCGCGGCGTTGCTGGTGCTGGTCGGCGCGGTCGGCAGGTTTGGCCGGCGATGACAGCCATCATCGTCGCCGAGCAGCTGACGAAAGCCTATGCCGGCAAACTCGCGGTCGATCATCTCGATCTGACGATCGAACAGGGTGAGGTGTTCGGCCTGCTCGGGCCGAACGGTGCCGGCAAGACCACGACGATCCTGATGCTGCTCGGCCTGACCGAGCCGAGTTCGGGCCATGCCGAGGTCGCAGGCTTCGATCCGCTGCGCCAGCCGCTTCAGGTCAAGCGCCTCGTCGGCTACATGCCCGATCAGGTCGGCTTCTACGACAACCTCTCCGGAGTTGCGAACCTGCATTACACCGCGCGGCTTGCCGGCCTGCGCGGTCGCGAAATCGATCAGCGTATCGATGCGGCGCTCGCGCGCGTCGGACTGCGCGATGCGGGCCCAAAAGCCGTCAAGACCTACTCGCGCGGCATGCGACAGCGGCTCGCCATCGCCGAAATCCTGATGAAGCAGGCGAAAGTCGCAATCCTCGACGAGCCGACCGGCGGTCTCGATCCGCAAGGCACGCGCGAATTCCTCGAGCTGATCCGCTCGCTGAAGCAGGACGGCATGACGATCCTGCTGTCCTCGCATCTGCTCGATCTCGTGCAATCGGTCTGCGATCGGGTGGCCCTGTTCAACGCCGGCAAAATCGGACTGATCGGCCGTGTCGAGGATCTGTTGCGCGACGTGCTCGGCGGCTCCCACATCATCCGCGTGGAGGCCGAGGGTCGCGATCTGGGCGCCGCAATTGCCGCCGTGCCGGGCGTGAAAAGCGTCGCATGCGACGGCAATGCCTTCGCGGTCGAGGCGGCCGGCGACCTGCGTCCGCAAATCGCACGCGCCGTGATCGGCGCCGGCGGCAATCTCATCGCCATCGGCGCTGGCCATGCCAGCCTGGACCAGGTCTACACCCGGTATTTTGAAGGAGTTCGTCATGCGGCGTGAAGGCTCGGCGCTGAGCGGCGCGGCGACCGTGATGCTCAAGGAACTCGCAGACAATCTGTCCTCGACCCGGATGCGCCTGCTCGAAATCCTGATTTTCGTCACCGGCGCGAGCGCCGCCTATTCGACCATCGGCGAGGTCAAGGACCAGCTCAGCGAATACCCGTTCGTGTTCCTGCTGATCTTCACCAGCGCGCATGAGCCCCTGCCCTCCTTCGTGGCGTTTCTGGGCTTCCTGATTCCGATCGTGGCGATCGCGCTCGGCTTCGATTCAGTGAATGGCGAATTCAATCGCCGCACCATGAGCCGCATCCTGGCGCAGCCGATCTATCGCGACGCGCTGCTGATCGGGAAATTTCTCGCAGGCCTGATCACGCTTGCGGTGGTGCTGTCGGCCCTGTGGCTCCTGGTGCTCGGGCTCGGCATCCTGATGCTCGGCGTGCCGCCGAACACCGATGAAATCCTGCGGGGGCTCGCCTTCCTCTTGGCCTCGATCGCCTATGGCGGCGTGTGGCTCGCGCTTGCGCTGTTGTTTTCGGTGATCTTCAATTCGGCGGCGACGGCTGCGCTGGCTGCGCTTGCGGTGTGGCTGCTGTTTGCCTTCTTCTGGCAGATGCTGGTGCCGCTGGTGACGATGGCGATCGCACCGCCCGATCCATTCGATCCGCTGTCGACGTTGCGGACCATCGACATCGGGATGGACATCGCGCGCCTGTCGCCCAACACCCTGTTCGCCGAAACGACGCTGGCGTTTCTCAGCCCGACCACCCGCGCGCTCGGCCCGATCCTGTCGACGCAGATGCAGGGTGCGGTGCGCGGCGCGCCCCTGCCATTGGGCGAGAGCCTCGCGATTGTCTGGCCGCAGCTCACCGCGCTGCTCGCGGCCGTCATCCTGCTGTTCGTGATCGCCTATGTGCTGTTTCAGCGCAAGGAAGTGCGGGCCTGACGCTTCGTCTTGCGCTAGATCAACAGGGGACGCCGCGGTCACCGTAATGTACCGGTCTTGAGCAGGAGATCGCGATGCGCGTGTCCCACATCATCCAACGGTTGAAAGCGCGAGCCGCCGGCGTCATGAGCCCGCCGCTTCGGCGGCCGGATTTCTTCTGCGGCGACTGCGAGCATTGCAACCGATGCGACCTGCCGCGCTCGGAGAACGGCGCCATCCGCATGAGCAAGCGCCAGCGCGCCACGCCCTCGCCATGGTGGCCTCAGGCGCCGATGCGTAACGAGGCTTACCTCTTGGCGGCGCTGCTGCGCTAGCGGCGAACGATTCGGTCAAATCGCGCACGCCTGCGACGATCGCTCACGCATCCTGCATCGGCCGCTTCAGCTCCTTCGCGCGCCGCAGCCTCCGCGCCGACGCGGCCGTGGCAGTCGCACAGGGACGTCGCGCGCCGGTTCCCGACATGAGGGGACCGCGATGAGCCTTTCCCCACGCGGAGCTTTTCCGGTTCCGGTGCGTTGAACCGCGAGACATCCGTTTCAGCCGCACGTGTCCGGAGGATATCATGGGTCTTGGCCGCTATGAAATCGTCGCCCAGCGCGACCGATGGTCCATCCTTCATGATGGAGCTGCCGAAGGCAGCTACGATTCCAAGGAAGCTGCGTTCGAAGCGATCGTCATCGCCGCCTCGCTCGCCGTCCGCGAAGGCCACGAGGTCACGATCAATGTGCCGGGTCGCGATGTCGGCACCGGCACGACGACGGGCATTCTCGCCGAAGGACGCGGACGCTAGCGGCGCCAAGCATTCCGAGCATCTTGCTGGCGGCGTCCGCAGGGCCTCGTCGATGACGAAAGGAACCCTATCTCGGCTCCGTGATTATCGAAACGAGCCCGAAGGAGGAGCGCCGGCATGAGCAAGACCAAAAAACTTCAGGATCTTTTTCACGACACTCTCAAGGACATCTATTTCGCCGAAAAGAAAATTCTGACTGCCCTGCCCAAGATGGCCAAGGCCGCTCAGAACGACGAACTCCGCGCGGCCTTCGAGACGCACCTCGAGGAGACCGAGGGACAAGTCGAGCGACTCGAGGCGGTGTTCGAAGAACTCGATGCCCGCCCGCAAGGGAAAACCTGCGATGCCATCATGGGCATCATCGACGAAGGCAAGGAGATCATTTCCGACTACAAAGGCGCGCCAGCCCTGGACGCCGGCTTGCTGGCGGCGGCCCAGGCGGTGGAGCATTACGAGATCTCGCGCTATGGAACGCTGATTACATGGGCCGATGAGCTCGGCCTCAGCAACGCCTCCAAGCTGCTCAAGCAAACGTTGGCTGAGGAAAAGAAGACGGACGCAACGCTTTCCGATCTCGCCAAGAGCGTCGTCAATGCCGAAGCCGAGGAAGAAGCCGCGTAACGCCTCGACCCATACGGATCAACGATCGAGACAGGAACCATGGCGAAAAAAGCGAAGAAGACCAGCAAGTCGAAGAAGCGTCGCTACTCGCGAAGCGCAGGTGGTGACGTCAAGAACGAGATGCGTCGCTACAAGAAAGGCACCGCCAAGAGCGGTCGCGGCGGCAAGGGCGGCAAGGTGAAAAGCCGCAAGCAGGCCATTGCGATCGGCCTGTCGAAGGCCCGCAAAAAGGGCAAGAAAGTCCCCAAGAAAAAGAAATCACGGTCGTGAGACTTTGACGCGGCGTCCTCCAAAGACGCCGCGTCCACAAGCCGTTACACCCGGGCACGCATCCGCGCGGAACTGGCGCGGCGCTCTCGGCGTTCGGACCACATGAGCAAAGCAAAACCGACCGACGATCCGCGCCGCCAGACAGACTGGAAGCCCTATCCGGGCACGAAGGAGCCCTGGAAAGAGCCCAATCAGGTCTCGCAGGACCCGAAAAGCAGACCGCCGACCAAACCGGATCTGGAGAAGCGGAAGGACAGCGACACCCATTAAGGTGCTGCGGTCATGACAGCTTTTCCAGGTTCTCGACGACGTTCTTCGGCGCGTCATGCTGATGTCGTGCCTGTTCGTCCGCGAACGTCTCGGCGTGCGACCGCCTGTCGCCGAACACGTCGGCGACGAAGCGCTTCAATCTCAAGAGAAGGCTCATGCGTAGCCTCCATTTTTTAAACGACAGCGCCCGTGATCTCTTATTTCAAGACAAAGCCCGCTCCTTGCGGAAGCGGGCTCGCCCTGACCTGTCTTTGGCTATCCTTGCGAGCGCTTGTCTGAACAGCGGGTCGCTCACGAGCGACCTTTGGCTATCCGCAACAGGCGCCGTTGTGAAAAACGGCGGACAGGCCACTTGCGGAAATTACGCGCCACCGGCGATTTCGTTCCCGCGGTTTCGATCTTTAACACCTCAATGAATCGGAGCAGCAACTCTCCGGCGCGATGGTCAGGCTTCAGATGAACGGCTTGCCGCCGGTCACCGCCACCGTGGTGCCGGATGTGTAGCTCGACTGCGGGTCGGCCAGCATGACATAGGCTGTCGCGAGTTCCGCCGGCTGCCCGGCGCGCTTCATCGGCACCTGCTTGCCGAAATTGACAACAGAGTCTTCCGGCATGGTCGATGGGATGAGCGGCGTCCAGATCGGACCCGGCGCGACCGCGTTGACGCGAATGCCTTTGGGCGCCAGCAACTGGGCCAGCCCGCCGGTGAAATTCTGGATCGATCCGATCTCTGCAGGAATCCGCTTGGCGCAAAAAAGTGCGAAGCCGATGACGGCAAGTGCGCTCCGCGACCAAGACCAATCGGCGGTCGCCTGCCGCGCCATATGCCTTGCGTAATGCTGATTTCTGCGGAGAGTTCCGGTTCCAGGCCGACGAGCTCGAACGATCCAATGGGACCCAAGCTAATAGCGAATCCGCGGGTCAAAGGCGGCGTAGAGAAGGTCCACCGCCAGATTGACCATCACATAGGTCATGCTGAACATCAGCAACACGCCCTGGATCACCGGGTAGTCGCGCGACAGGATCGAATTGACCATCAACAGGCCCAATCCGGGAATTGCGAACACGGTTTCGATCACCACGGCGCCGCCGATCAACGAGGCGAACCCAAGACCGATCACGGTCGAGATCGGCACCGCGGCATTTTTCAGCGCATGCGGCAGGATCACCTTGAATTCGCTTAATCCCTTCGCGCGCGCGGTGCGGATGTAATCCTGATTGAGCACGTCCAGCATTGCCGAGCGCGTGATCCGGCTGATCAACGCGATGTAGAGAAACGACAGCGACACCGCGGGGAGCACGAGGCTTGACAGGTAGCTGCCAAAGCCGTTGCTCGGCGGCGAAAATCCCTGAATCGGAAACCAGTGCAGCGTCAAGCCGAAGGTATAGGCAAACACGTAGCCGACGACGAATCCGGCGACCGAGAAGCCGAGCACCGAGATCAGCATCGCGATCTGGTCCACGATCGTTCCATGCCGCGCGGCAGCGAGCGCGCCGAGCGGCACTGCGGTGAAAATCGCAATGGTCAATGTCAGCACCAACAGCGACACCGTCGGCAGCAAACGCTGCGCGATCAAATGGGTTACCGGCAATTTCGTGAACAGCGAGACGCCAAAATCGCCGCGCAGGATGTTCAGGCTCCATTCCGCAAAGCGCGTGAAGTAGCCCTGCTCGAGGCCGAGTTCGGTGCGAACCCGCGCGATGTCGGCCGCGCTGGCATTGTCGCCGGCCATGATGACGGCGGGATCACCGGGAATGATGTAAAGAATGCTGAAGACGATGAACGCGACCACCACCACGACGGGGATCGTCGCCAGGATGCGCCGGAGCACGTAATAGAGCATGGGTTCGTTCTCCTGCGTTCAGTCGCCTCAGCCGGGCTGCGGCAACGCGCCCTGCATCAGGTCGAAGGCGGGCACGGTGTCGAGGTGGCACGCGGCTGACTGGCCCGCGGACCGTTCGCGCAATGGCGGCTGCTCGGTCTGGCATCGTTCGAAGGCGTAAGGACAGCGCGTCTTGAACCGGCAGCCCGGCGCCGGATTGATCGAGCTTGGGATGTCGCCCTTCAGCACGATGGCTTCGCGCTTGATCGTGGGATCGGCGACGGGAACAGCGGAAAGGAGCGCCTGGGTGTAGGGATGAACCGGAGCGGCAAAAACCGCGCGCCGCGGCCCGAGTTCGGCAACCTTGCCGAGATACATCACGGCAACGGTGTCGGCGAGATGTTCGACAATGGCGAGGTCGTGACTGATGAACAGCATGGCAAGGCCGAGCCGCTGCTGCAGTTCAGCCAGAAGGTTGATGATCTGCGCCTTCACGGAGACGTCGAGCGCCGAGACCGCCTCGTCAAGAATGACGAGGTCGGGATCGGTCGCCAATGCCCGGGCAATGCCGATGCGTTGGCGCTGGCCGCCGGAAAATTCGTGCGGGTAACGCAATCCGGCGTCGCGTGGCAGATGCACCTGTTCCAGCAGATCGCCGACACGACGGTCGAGCTCCTGCCTGCCCTTGACGAGCCGGAAGTTGACCAGCGGCTCGCCGATGATGGACCGCACCCGCATCCGCGGATTGAGCGAGCTGAACGGATCCTGAAACACCACCTGGATGCGGCGCCGCATTTCCCGGAATGTCGCCCGCTTCAGATTGTCGATCCGCTTTCCCTCGAACAGAATCTCGCCTTCGGTCGGCGGCGACAATCCGAGCACGCAACGGCCGAGGGTCGATTTGCCGCAACCGCTTTCGCCGACCAGCGCCACCGTCTCGCCGCGGCGGACCACGAGGTCGACGCCATCAACCGCATGGACGGTCTGTACCGCATCCTCCCGGACGAAGCTGTTGGAGAGCCGGAAATGCTTCTTCACGCCCCTGATTTCCAGAAGCGGCGCGCCCGGCAACGGCTCCCTCGACGTCGTCATCGGACCCCCACGAGATCATCGATACCGACCGGATGATGGCAGGCTGCAAAATGCGACGGCGCCACCTCGCGGTTGACCGGCTTCACCTCGCGGCAGACCTGCGTCGCGCGTTCGCACCGCGGCGCAAAGGCGCATCCGACGATGTCCTTGCGCAAGGACGGCACGACACCGCGAATTTCGTTCAGCGGCTGGCGACCGCCCGAAGCCAGGGATGAGCCGAGTTTCGGCACGGAGTTGAGGAGCCCACGCGTGTAGGGGTGCCGCGGTGTCGTGAACAATTCGCGCACGCCGGCCTGCTCGATGGCGCTGCCGGCATACATCACGATGACGCGGTCGGCCATTTCCGCGACGATGCCGAGATCGTGGGTGATGAGCATGATCGCGGAGCGAAGCTGCTGGCGCAGCTCTCGCATCAGCCCAAGCACCTGGGCCTGAATCGTGACGTCGAGCGCGGTCGTCGGCTCATCCGCAATCAGGAGCTTCGGCGAGCAGGCGAGCGCCATCGCGATCATCACCCGCTGGCGCATGCCGCCGGAAAACTGGTGCGGATAGCCGGTGATCCGCCGCTCCGGCGCGGGAATTCCGACCAGGCGAAGCAGCTCGATCGCGCGCTTGCGCGCCGCCTCGCGGCTCAAACCCTGATGCAGCATCAAGGTCTCGTCGATCTGCCGGCCGACAGTCAGCACCGGATTGAGGCTCGTCATCGGCTCCTGGAACACCATGGAGATATCGCCGCCGCGCAAGCGGCGAATCTCCTTTTTCGACAGGTCGAGAAGATTGACGCCATTGAACTTGATCGAACCGGTGATCCGCGCCGGCGGACTCGCCAACAACCGCAGGATCGACAGCGAGGTGACGGTTTTTCCGGAGCCGGATTCGCCGACGATCGCCACGGTTTCGCTGGGCTCAATACTGAACGACAGACCGTTCACCGCGCGCACCGCGCCATCAAACGTCTGGAAGTGAACATTGAGATCGGTGACCTCGAGCAGCGCCATTACAGCCTCTTCACCATGCGCGGATCGAGCGCATCGCGCAGACCGTCGCCGATCATGTTCACGCTCAGCACCGCAACCGAGAGAAAGGCCGCGGGAATGAAAACGATGTAGGGCCGAATCTGCCAGACCGCGCGCGCTTCGGCCATGATATTGCCCCAGGACGGCACTTCCGGCGGGATGCCGGCGCCGATGAATGACAGCGCCGCCTCGGCGATCATCGCGCTCGCGAAAATATAGGTCGCCTGCACCAGAATGGGACTTACCGTATTGGGCAGGATGTGCCGGTACAGGATGGTAAGCGCCCGCGTGCCCGATGTGATGGCCCCTTCGACATAAGGCTCTTCGCGCGCGCTGAGCACGACGCTGCGCATCAGGCGGACGACGCGCGGAGTTTCGCCGATCGTCAACGCGATGACGACGTTTCGGGCGTTGGCGCCGGTGAGCGCGACCAGCGCGATCGCCAGCAGCACCGGCGGGATCGACATCAACCCGTCGACGATGCGCATCAAGATCATGTCGACGACCCGGTGCACGCCCGCGAGCAGGCCGACACTGACGCCGAGCACAGTCGAGAGGATCGACACCGACAAGCCGATCAACAGTGAGACGCGGGCGCCGTAGAGCACGCGTGAATACAGATCGCGCCCCAGCGAGTCGGTGCCGAACCAGTGGTCGGCGGAGGGGAACCGCATGCGGGCGACCACCGCGATCTGGTTCGGATTGATGGTCCCGAGCAGGGGCGCCAGGATCGCCATCAACGTCAGCGTCGCGAGAATAAATCCGCCGATCCACAGCATCGGACGGCGACGGATCGCCCGTCCCAATTTGCGCAGCGACGCTCCCGCCTGCGCCGCCCCGGCCCGACTGACGCCGATTTCCGTCGCACTCATTGCGCCTGCCCCATGATGCGATCTCTACCTCGGCATTTTGGAAATGATGCGCCAGCGCGGCACGTTTTGCTAGCCGTTCCGCTGCGCGTCGACAATCACAGATAAACAAAATCGAGCCAGGGCTTCGCGAGCCCCGGCTCGACCTGTCGTCCTCAACGACATGCCGCGTCGATCAGGCGCGGCGGATATTCCACGGCACCGGCACCGCGCTCGGCAGATAGCCGGTGAGATCGGACCGGAACGCGGTCTGCAGCCGGACGCCGCCCAGCGGAACGGTCGAGACCATTTCGAACTGCCGCTCCTGGATCTTGGTCAGCAACGCGAACCGCTCCTGCTCGCTCGGTGGCGCATCGATCCATTGCGTGATCAGCTCTTCCAGCTTCTGATCCTCGAAATTGCCGACATAGCCCTTGAGGCCCTGGCCGCGGACGACCTGATACACTGCTGGGTTGGCGGCGACCGCGGTGCTCGCATAGGAGATGAACATGCTCCAGCCGCCTTGAGCGATGGGCGCCTGCGAGGCGCGGCGGGTAAACAGCGTCGCCAGATCGACGTTCTGCATCTCGGAATTGATGCCGATTTTCTGCAGCACGTCCTGAATGACCGGGGCCGCCGGTGAGGCCAGCGCATCGACGGTTCGCAACAGAACGACTTTTTCGCCATTATAGCCGGCTTTTTTCACCTGCTCGGCAAGCGCCTTGTAGTCCTTCTTGCCGGCCATCAGGCTTTTGCCGACCTGCTCGTAGCCGGGCAGCACGCAGTTATATTGCGAGTAGCATTCGGTCTGCAGGCTCGGATCGCTGCCGACGATCGCCTGCAGAATGTCCGTTTGCGAAATCGCCGAGGCGATCACCCGGCGGAGCGCCGGATTGTTGGTGGGCGCCACTCCGCTGTTGAACCGCATCCAGAAGGTGTAACCGGGGTCCGACGTCGTCACCGTCACGCCCTTGTTACTGCGCAGCAGTTCGACCAGATCGAGCTGGATGACGTCCCACCAGTCGATTTCGCCCGACTGCAGCGCGGCCGCGGCGGTAGCGGGGTCGGCGATCGTTGTCCATTCGACCCGGTCGAAATAGACGACCTTGCCGCCTGCGGTATGTTCCGCTTTCTCCTGCCGCGGCACATAGGCCGCGTTCTTTTCGTAGACCGAGCGTTGACCCGACACGAACTCGCTCTCGATAAACTTGAGCGGCCCGGAGCCGATCATCTCCTTCGCGCCCAGCACCTTGCTGACGTCCCGGCTCGCGAAACGCTCCGGCATCATGAAACACGGCGCCGCCAGCGGATGGGCGAGCGCGTCGGGCAACAGCTCGAACGGCTTCTTGAGCCGGAAGCGAAGCGTCTTGTCATCAGCGGCGGTGAGTTCGTTGGTGTAGGATTCGAGGCTCTGGCCAAACGCGTCGCGCTGCCACCAGCGCTTGATGCTGGCGACGCAATCGCGCGCCAGCACCGCTTCGCCATCGTGGAATTTCTGGCCAGGACGCAGCTTGATGTCCCAGGTCAGCCGATCGCTCGAAACCGTGTGGCCTTCGGCCATCTGCGGCAGCGGGCGGAAATTGTTATCGACGCCGTAAAGCGTGTCGTAGATGTAATAGCCTTGATTGTTCGCCGGCGCGTTCGTGGTCAACGGATCGAGACCGACCAGCGCCGTTTGCGGGACGAATTTCAGGACCTTTGATTTAGCCGCCTGGGCGAATACCGGCGCCGAAAATCCCGACGCAAGCGCCGTGGCGCCGAGCGACTTCAGAAAAGTACGACGTTTCATTGTGATGATTCCCTCTCCACGATCACTTTTATTTCTGGTTTTATTTTGCCGCGAACGTCGCACACAGCGCCGCTTTTGCGCACGCGCAGGCCCGACCTTCAAAGAACATCCGCCAAAGCGCGGTCCCGCCATCGCACGTTGCAGTGAACGAGGACGTCGGCGACACACCCAGCAATAGCGGCAGTCTTAGCAACAAGCCGGCATTGTTCAATGGCGGGATATAGCGTCCGATTATATCGTACTTCACAGTTGCGACAGCGGTGGGTCCTCCGCATGCCGAAATGCGGGGCCGCAATTTTTGCTGCCGCCATGCGACGCACATCAGGGCTTCTGCAGGAGACGAGGGCCGCGCCGGAACGTGCCGCAAAGCTCGGCTCCAACCGATCCATTGCCGCTTCCTGCATTGTGGGATATTTTTGCTCGAGCCTCGGTCCGGTTCACGTCGGCATGGCTGCCAGGGAGTTTGCAAGGAATGGATATGGAACGATTTGATGTGGTCGTGGTCGGCGCCGGTCCGGCGGGTCTGTCAGCCGCGACGGCCGCCGCCAAGGCCGGAGCAAAAGTCGCGCTGCTTGAGACGCTCGATCGGCTCGGCGGCAATGCAGTGCTTTCGACCGGCTATCTCGTTCTGATCGACACGCCATTTCAGCGTCAGCTTCACGCGGACGACTCGATCGAACTGTTCATGAGCGACAGCGAGAAGCAGTTCGCGCTCGAGGCCAGCAATGGCGGCATGATCTGGGATCGCGAGCTCACCACGCTGTTTGCGCGGAAAAGCCT
>Ga0081455_10005774_pt1 | contig 13493 bp, 16 predicted proteins | sample TabmetS3T2R1_FD_70207 | JGI IMG/M metagenome (GOLD analysis project Ga0081455, IMG submission 70207) | Tabebuia heterophylla rhizosphere microbial communities from the University of Puerto Rico - S3T2R1 | ecosystem: Host-associated > Plants > Roots > Rhizosphere ... | reverse complement strand
CTCTAGGCACTGGACAGCGTCGTAGTCCGAAACCCCGGCTGCCTCCAGCTGCATCGCGTACCGGGTCACGAGATCGAGCTCGTGCCGCCTGCGGTCTTCGGGATCCATGCTGCCGCTGAGCAGATAGGCAAGGTCCACCGGACCGCGACCTCGCACCATCATCTGCCAGTCGATGACGACGAGCGGCACCGAGTCCGAGGCCCGTGGAAACAGCAGGTTGTCGGCTTGGAAGTCGTGATGGATCACGGTCAAGGGTGGCTCGTAAAACAACCGCTGCATAACGGTTCGCAGCTCGATGGCCGCCCATTCACCGAACTGTCGCACCTGCTCGGTGATCGGAATGCTCAGCTTCTCCAAGAACACCGGCCATTGGACCTCAAATTCGGGTGTAGTTGCCTCAAGCGACATGATCGCCTCGGGATCCAGCCATCGCCGAGACTCCACGTCGGGGTTCTGCCACCAGCGCGCATGCAGTGGAGCGATCGCCTCGATGGCACGCTCAATCTCCGCCGGCGAGCAGGCATCGGTGGACCGCCCCCGGCGGGCAGTCGTGAGGTCTTGGAGCAAGATCACGCATCGGCCGTCGTGCTCGTCGACCGCAGCGTAAAAGCACACCGGCACGGGCACCGGGGTAGTGGCGGCGAGCTCGCGATAGAACGCGGCTTCACGCTCATAAAAGCCCATCGAGTGGATGGCGGCCCGCAACTCGGGATTGGGTGTCGAAAACTTGGCGATCAGGGTCCGAGGCAGGCCGGGCTCGTCGACGTCATAGCTGAGCTCCAGCCGTCGGAAGACCCCAGTAAAACTCATGGCCGCCAACGGCTCGGCAGCACAGCTGACCACCGAGCCACTCCGCAAAACGCCCTCCGCGGCGAAGACTTCGGTGAGCCAATCGGCGGTTACCCCGTCCGGATCAACGAGATCGATCATCAGACCGCCATCTTGTCGGTTGGCCAGATCGTAGCGCTGATCGGCCTCGCCTGGATTTAGCCCAACGTGAGAGGGCCCGCGGCAGCGCTGGGTGTCCAGATGCCGACCGCTGGCGCGCTGGTGCCGTAAGGGCACCCGCGAACGGGCCCGGTTCCTCACAGCTGAGTCGCTGTCCAGCCAATACCCCGGCCCGGCCCGCCCTGGCGCGTCACATAGGAACGGATGCACCCGTCGCCATCTGCCCATCGTGGACACGGAGAACACGGGCGCGTGGCATTATTCCGTGCGCGGTCGACCGTAAGTCACGGCTTCGCGGACAAGCGGTGGCACGCGCTCAATCAGTTCCTGGTCTGGCTATGCGCCGAGTGCGCTGTCGATGGTCGAGAACGCCAGACGAAACGCAATGAACGCCGTTGCCTCAAAAATCTCGCGGTCGCTCAAGCCAATGTCTCGCAGGTGGTCAACGTCAGCTTGTGTCGGCGCGTTCGCGTCGAGCACCACCTGGCGCGACCAACGCGCGAGAGCAGCCTCCCTGCTCGACAGGCCGCTCGGGTCGCCTTGGAGCACTCCCGCCGCCGTCGCCTCGTCGGAGAGCTCGGCAAGCCGGGCACCCCACGCGAGCGAGCAGTAAGGGTCGCCCCGGGCTGCCGCGGTCGCGGCCACCATGACCGCGACCTCTCGGTCCGACAGGTCGGAGCCGTCTGTCAGATCGGCACGAAGGGTCTGGAAGGACGCCAGCACATCGGGACGCCAGCACCAGACTCGAGTTGAATTGTTGATATAGCCGTCTGACGCGAGATCGTCCTCATACGCCGCCGTCACTGAAGCATCCACGGGCGGATCCGACACGAACGCCTGAGAAGGTGTCATGCGATCAACATCCTCCAATCGAGAACTCAGACTGCGCGGCGCAAAGATCGGATTCCCACGCAGTGATCCCATAATCCAACGGGCTGGCGACGGGCCAGCTGACTGTCCGACGACAGCCCCGGGTGGGCATGGCGCGAGGACCAGGGCGGCGCCGTATGGACGAGCGGCGTGGCCGCCCGCCCGCTGAAGGAGCGTGCGCTGATAGGTCGGATGAGACGAATCCGACCCCGGTTGTCTCAATCAGGGTCGCGGCAAGCTCATACATCGGAGCCCCGACCGGCGCCTCTTACGGATGCCGATGGGATCCCCCGTCATCGCGACTCCACGCCGCTGAGGCTCCTACGTTCAGCGGGCCTCGATTCTCAGGGCGTCAAGATCATCCGGCTGCTGACAAGCCACGTGTTCGATTCTCCGATGCGGCACTTAGACGCGAACTTCCCGAGCTGGTGCGGTGCGCCGCAAGAGGACCCCTCGGTGGCACGGTTAGTTCTGAGGTCATCAGGTCCAGCTACGTCGGAGACGTGACACACACTGGCGAGGTGCCGGAGGATGTCCTACAGCGCCGCCATGATCGTGTGCTGGTCCGAACCGGCGATGTCGTCCGGCACCCCGCAACACCTCTGGAGCGACGCGACCGGCGCATACTGCTTGACCACCGGCAGACCGTCGGCCTCTGGCTAACCTCCGACTGGTCGAGGGCCAAGATGCCTCTTTCCTCACCAAGGGTGTCGCCGTGTGGCTTGCGCTGCTCGGCGAATGGCTGCTGGCTGGTGAGCTGATGAGGTCGTGGTCGACACGCTTCTAAGTTGCGCCGGCAGGAGTACCCCGAGTCGGCGTCCGCGAGGCGCGGAGCCAGAATCAAGCCCATGGGCAGGTCCGCACGTGATTCTTTCGCCTTCGCGTTCAGTGGCCGCGTCTGGTACTGGCGCGGGCCCTCGCCCTACTACTTCGTGCGAGTGCCGCCTGCGCAGAGCGATGATCTTGCTGAGCTCGCGGCTGACGTCAGCTACGGCTGGGGAATGATCCCGGTCGAGGTCACGCTGGACGGGCACACGTGGGAGACCTCGCTCTGGCCAAAGGACGGCGGTTACCTGGTCCCGATCCGGGCACGGATACGCCGCGGCCTCGGCATTGACACCGACGACGTGGTGACCCTGCAGCTGACCGTTGCCACGCGCGACGGCCGGCCCGTATCGCCGAACCCGCCGGACTAGTCGCTCTACCGGTGACTGCAGCGAGTGCGCGTATCCAGGCTTGCCGCCTAAACCTCGGCCCCAACTTGGACGGGCGTAACGAGGCCCGTTAGCCGACCGTCGCAAGGGTTTTGCGGGCCCGGAGCGTGGCGCCAGTGCCCTATCTGTGCCCTGAAAGCGCCACGGGGCGCGCGGGACCGCATTCGGAGGCTAGGGCGGTGTCGAAGTTCAAGGGAACGGCTGCCTCGGGCCTGGCTAGCCCGACCAGACGCCCGGGGCCAGGGCTGCGTGTCCTTTGCCGGTGCACTTGAGCTGGTGGAGCGCGATGTCCAGCTCGGCCATGGGTAGCACGGTCCGCCGGACGGAGGACACGCCGACCGACACCGACGGGCGCAGGTGCGCCCAGGGGACCGGGAGGGGGCGTCGCGGACGGCGTCGGCGAGGCGCTCACCGATGGCTAGGGCGCCCTCGCCGGCCGTGGCACCCGCGTCCGGCAGCAGGACGATGAACTCGTCCCCGCCCCAGCGGACGACGACGTCCGTCGGGCGGCTCTTGTCGCGGAGGGTGGAGGCCACCATGGACAGGAGCGCGTCGCCGGCTTCGTGGCCGTACGTTTCGTTGACGGTCTTCAGCCCGTCGACGTCGGCCAGCAGGACCAGCAGATCTGCGGGGCGGCCCTTCGCGCCGAGGAACCGTTCGAGGAAGTGCCGGTTCCCGAGCCCTGTCAGGTGGTCCTCCTCGGCGCGGGCCATGGTCGCCATGAGCTCACAGCGCAGCCGGGTGGCGCGTCGGTGGCCGGCCTCGAGGGAGGCCACGCGCTTGTCGGCAGCAGCGGCCAGGCGCACCTCGGCCGAGGTCACGGGGACGGCCTCGCTCCTGCTGACATGGGCTTCGGCGGCGTGCAGCACGTCGACGGGGAGGTCGGGGGCGAGCCGGGCGAGCTGTGCGCGGGCGTCGGCCAGCGCCCGGGTGCGACCGAAGGTCTGACGGGCGCGTAACAGGCGGCTGGCCTGCAGGGTGAGCTTCCCGGGTGCCAGGTCGAAGGAGTCGGTGGCGACCAGGGGGGTGGCGTGGTCACCTCGGCGCCGCCCTCATCTCGGTCACGACCGGACGAGGCGCACGCCGGTCGCGAGCAGCCAGGCGAGCCAGGCGGCGAACCCTAGGAGCCCGACGAAGATCAGCACCGAGCCGTCGGCGATCGCGAGGTTGGCCGCCCCGGCGGCGAGCAGCAGGCCTCCTCCGGCCACGCCGAGCAGGCGCTGCCAAGCCGGAGTCAGCCGGCTCGTATGCGCGGCGAGGGCCGCGCCGATGAAGGTGGTGCCGAGCGTCGGCAGCGCCAGCGCGAACGCTGCTGCGTGCAGCTGCCAGGCGAGCTCGAACGTCGGGGTCGGCTCGGCGAGCTCGCCGGCGGACAGCACGACTCCGATCCACAGAACGCTGTAGAGCGCGAAGACCGCCGAGAGAGTCGCGCCCGCGGCCAAGGCGAGGCGCGACCAGTCGGCGCCCGGTCCGCCTCGCCGCCCGACGAGCCCGTGGAGACCGGTCACGAACCCGAGCAGCAGCGGCAGGTGCAGCGCCTCCTGGCCGACCGCGATCGCGACCACGACCCGGTTCTGCGCGTGCCAGGCGAGCACCTCCTCGATCGGGTCCCCGAAGGCGGGAGCATCGACCCCGACAAACATCGCGTTCTGGATCGCCATCGACGCTGCGAGCGCGATCGCCGTCGCGCCGACAACCCGCATCGTCGCCGCCCCGGCTGGACTCGTCTCCGGCGCCGGGCGGGTTCCCGCATCCGGTCGCTGTCTGATTTCCATTAGAGCCTCCTTACGTTCGAGCCGCGACCCTCGCTTGCTCGTACACTGTACGCGTACGCTGTACTATGACGCGTACGCTGTACGATTGTCAAGCCGTTCGAGGGAGCGAGGAGACCCGTGTCTGTGAGGGAACAACGCCAGGTCGCGTCAGACGCGGGGCTGAGCAAGCAGCGGGTGGTGGTCGAGGCGGTCCGGCTCGCCGACCGCGAGGGGGTCGACGGGCTGAGCATGCGCCGGCTGGCTGGCGCGCTCGGCGCGGGCGCGATGTCGCTCTACCACTACGTGGCGAGCAAGGAGGAGTTGCTGGACGCCATGATCGACATCGTGTTCGAGGAGATCGAGCTCCCGCCCGAAGAGACCGACTGGCAGTCGGCGATGCGACGGCGGGCGATATCCGCCCGACAGGTTCTCGCACGCCACCCGTGGGCGATCGGCCTGCTGGAGTCGCGGACATCGCCGGGGCCCGCGAACCTCCGCCACCACGAAGCGGTCACCGCCTGCCTGCGGAGGGCTGGCTTCTCGGTCTTGATGGCGACGCACGCCAACTGGTTGCTCGACAGCTATGTCTACGGCTTCGCCCTGCAGGAAGCCAGCCTGCCGTTCGACACCGCCGATGAGCTCGCGGACATGGCCGAGGACGTCTACCTGCCCCAGCTTCCTCCTGACGAGTTCCCCTACCTCAACGAGTCCGCTGCGGCGCTCGTCGCGGCCGGCTACGACCCGGCGGAGGAGTTCATCTTCGGCCTCGACCTCGTCCTAGCCGCCCTCGAGCCCCTGAGGGCCTCCGCATAGCAACGCTCACGGACCGTCGCGGCCCTCTCTGCACCGCAGCTCCGATCCATAACCGGCTCTTCGCAGATGAGGGTGTAGGGCGGGTGGTCGGCGCGCCGTGCGCGTCGTGGTCTGGATAGGGTCGACGCTACCTTCACGCGCCCTGACCTGACCACGTTCGTTCGCCTGGACGAGTCTGGGGCTCAAGGTTGTAGCCAGGCAGTAGCCGACCCTCCTGCGGGCGCCGGATTGAGTCAGAACCGGGAAGGTCTGTCGGAATGTTGGGGTACCGCAGAAACCTGTGCGTGAAGGCCGACCAGCCCGCGACTGCACCATCGTCGAGCGACGGGTACCCGACCGCCGGGCTTGCCCCGTCCACCACGCTCCTGACGCTTCGTCATCCTCCGTTCGGAGGGGTGGCTCAGCGGTGATGTCAGCGCGATTCCTCAGCTCTGGCGCTCGGCGCCCAGCAGCGCGAGGACGTTCTGGAGGCCTTGCTCGAGGACCGCATCGGCGAGCTGTCGGTCCGCCAGGGAACGGGAGAGCTGCAGCGTCCCGACCATCATGGCGAAGGTGCTGAGCGTCTTCACGCGTGCCGACTGCGGATCGTCGGGTGCCAGGCGGGCGGCGATGTCGTCGATGACGGCCAGTACGCCGTCGGTGTAGGCCCGTTTGGTCGCCTCCGTGCAGCGCCCAATCTCGTCGAGCAGGGCGGCCGAAGGGCAGCCGTTGTCGGGGCTGTCGCGGTGCTGAATCGAAAGGTATTTGCGCACGTACTGCTCAACGCCGGCGCGGCCGGGCGCCAGCTCGCTGAAGCTCTTGCGCTGTTCATGTAGCTGGTCGGCGACCGCGGTGGCGACGAGGTCGTTCTTGGATGCGAAGTGGGCGTAGAAGGCGCCGTTGGTTAGGCCCGCATCCGCCATCAGCGTGGCGATCCCTGAGCCGTCGATGCCGTCTCGCTTGAAGCGACGGCCGGCCGTCTCGATGATCCGCTGCCTCGTCTCCTGCTTGTGCTCCTTGCCGTACCGCACCACACATTCCTCCAAGTCTCCGGAAGCACCGCTTGCAATCTGACTCCCATGCTATTAGATTATGATCGTAATCCAAAACAAGGAGTCATGATGTCAACAACTCGGCCGGTGGCACTCGTAACGGGTGCGTCCTCAGGCATCGGGAAGGCGGCCGCGCTCGCGCTGGTCGAAGCGAGTTTCAAGGTGGTCGGAACGAGTCGGAACACCTCGAAAGTCACCGATCGCGACGATGTGGTGTTCCTCGATCTCGACGTTGCCAGCGACGAGTCGGCCAACACCGTGGTCCAGCAGGTGATCGACCGGTTCGGGCGAATCGACGTCTTGATCAACAATGCCGGGATCGGCACAGCCGGTGCCGCCGAGGAAAGCTCGGTCGCACAGGACCAAAGGCTGTTCAACGTCAATGTCTTCGGCGTCATCCGCATGACCAAGGCCGTCCTGCCGCAGATGCGCGCCCAGGGAAGTGGTCGCATCATCAACATCTCATCCGTATACGGGTTCATCCCGCAGCCCTACATGGCCGCCTACGTCGCCTCCAAGCACGCGGTCGAGGGGTACTCCGAATCCTTGGACCACGAAGTCCGCGAGCACGGCGTTCGAGTGCTGCTCGTCGAGCCCGCCAACACCAACACCGGATTCGATGCCAACATGGTGCGGGCCGACACCCCGCTGCCGGCTTACGCGCAGCACCGCCACACTTTCGACGACGTGATGGCGGGATTGATCAAGGACGGCGACCAGCCCGACACGGTCGCCAAGGTGATCGTCGCCGCAGCGACCGACCCGAAGCCGAAACTGCGCTACACCGCCGGCCCAAGGGCTGGACGCGTCAGCACACTGCGCCGCATCGTCCCCGCCCGGACCTTCGACAAACAAATCCGCAAACTCAACCAGCTAGCCAGCTGACCCTCGACCCCGTCGGACCCGTCCTCCCATAACTCGCCAACATCCATCATTGTCGAAGAATCCCTTCGTCAACGGCGTGCGCGTCGACACCACGGGCGCCATATCGATCCAACTCGTCGGCGGGGTGCTCGATGAGGTCGACCAGCCGACCAGCCTGATAGGAAGCCGCGAGGGCGAAGCGCCGGCGGCTTACTCCGGCGGGCCGCGACAGAGTATTAGGGAGAAGATCGCAGCAGCTCCCCACATTCCGGTATGGGTAATTGGTAGCCCGCCTCTGAACCCGGAGGACCTTCATGGGTTCGAGTCCTGGTGCCGGAGTTTTCACTGGTGCCGGAGTTTGATCCGACGTGGAGTAATCGGCAACTCCTGCGCTGTTAACGCGGACGCTCCAGGTTCGGAATGTGTGGCGTCGGAGCAACGAATGCGAGGAGAAAGATGACCGTCACCGCAGAGCAGATCGAGATCGCGAAGTCCCACGGTATGCAGAACGTGGATCTAATCGCCCAGTGTTGCAATGAGACCGGCGCTCGCTTCTACATCGCTCTCGCGATGCTGGAGAAGGAGACCGGTACTTGTCGGAACGTCTACGAAAACGATGTCGGCGGCACGTTCCGCGGCTTCAAGGATCCGGTCACCGAGTGCAATTGGCGAGCGTTCCGTCATGAGGTGATCACGAACGGTTGGACCTCGAACGGCGTAGGGCACTCACAGCTAAGGACGAACGGGCGGATGTCACCACCGACGGCCAGGTCAGCCTGTCCAACGGAACACTGCAACGTAACTGGACCCTCCACCGGCACATGCAACAAGGCTGCAAGCAGCGCGTTGCGGGACTTGCAGCGGTAAGTGGCACGGCGTTTCCTCCGGGTCTTGACGCCTATCACCACCTCACGCCCACGGCACCAGGCGTGGACTGACGCAAGCGACCCTACGCTCACCACATGAGCGAAAACCTGTCCGAACACGTGGCCGAGAACCGCCGCTATTGGGATGCCATGGCCGACGAGTGGGTCAGCCTAGGCGAGCGAGCGTGGGAGTCCGAGGCGCGCTGGGGAGAATGGGAGATCCCGAACACGGAGTTGCCTCTGCTCGCCGATGAGATGCATGGGCAGAGGGCGATCGAACTAGGGTGCGGGACCGGTTATGTGTCGGCGTGGATGCGGCGTCGGGGCGCGTCGGTGTACGCCATCGACAACTCCGAGGCCCAGTTGGCCACGGCGCGGCGACTGAGCGATCTCCACGGACTCGACGACATCGAATGGATACATGGCAACGCCGAGACGGTCGCCCAGCCAGACGGCTCGTTCGACTTCGCGATCAGCGAGTACGGTGCGGCGATCTGGTGTGAACCGATGGCCTGGATCGGCGAGGCACACCGGCTGCTTCGTCCCGGCGGCGAGCTCGTATTCCTCGGCAACCATCCGCTGGCGATGGTGTGCTCACCGATCGACGGTTCGACACCGGTGACCGAACGTTTGGAACGCGCCTACTTTGATCTGGGGCGATTGGACTGGCGCGACGCCATTGACGAGCCGGGCGGCATCGAGTTCAACCTGCCGATCTCGTCGTGGATTCGACTGTTCCACGCCATCGGCTTCGACGTCATCGACTACATCGAGGTCAGAGCACCCGAGTCCGCGACCGGCATTCACGGCACGGTAGCCGCCGAATGGGCCAAACGCTTCCCATCCGAGCAAGTCTGGCGGGTCCGAAAACGGCAGGGGTAGCAGATCGGGCAGCCCTCGGTCGGCGTCCGCGGTCCGATTTCCATTGAACCTTTGCGGACCAGTGGCACGAGCCGGCCATGTGAAGCCGTGAGGGGTTCAGCAGAGTTGATCGACACCTTGCCCCAGCCGCTCGAGGGACGAGTCGCGCGGCGGGCAGCTGCCCAGCGTTCATTTGACGTCCGTGCTGGGTGACTGTGAGGGAGTGGTCCGCAAGCGGTCCGTTCGGCGGGGCAGGGACCGTACCGGAAGCGGACCCGCTCGTGCGCACACATGAGGTCGCAGCCAGTACGGCGGCGGTCTGAGGGATTCTGGCCGCCAGGCATGACCGAGAGTTAACGGCGTCGGAGCTTGTGGGAGGGGATGCGCTTCCACCAGTCCACCGTCTCTCCGGCTTCGGTTAGCTGTTCAAGCGTCCTCGCGACAATCTCAATATTCGCCCCGACGCCCCCAGACCAGCAGAATTTCCACAGCTCTTGGGCGGCCCCGTGGTAATGATGAATTGTCTCGTCTACGGCGTAGGCGTCGACCTCACCAGCGCGATACCGATCCGACTTTTCGGCGACATGCTCGATGAGGTCGGCCAGTCGCGCCTCGTGGTAGGCAGCTACCAGGGCGCGCGCAGCCTGTCGCTCTGTCTTGCTGCCCACGACGGTCACGTTACCCTCGCGAACGCGTCCGGCTTGGTGCGTAGGACTGCCCACATTTCGTCGTCAGGCGGGCGTCCGGTCGGGGACCGGACCCACTCCGTGTCCGGAGGCGGAACTTCATCCACGCCGCGACTCGCGCTAATACCTGATCATTGCCTCTGACGTAGCCTGCCCGATAGTGACCCTCCCTCGGCGCAACTCCCAGAGCGATGCGGCCGCGGCCGGTATGCGCAGCTTCACCTTCCGCACCGCAAGCTCGAGCACAGCAGATAGACGGCGCCGATCTCTGCGGCCAGGCCGTCAGTCGTGGACGAACCGATTAGACTGAGCCGCCCTAGCCGGGTGACTGCATGGGTTTCCCACATCGTTCGAGTTAGCGGGCCTGCCAACCGGCGACGTCGAGCACGTCTACCGATAGACCGGCCTCTTCATTACAGGGGCCGCCCGGATCTGTCCGGGCTATGAGCCGAATGCACCGTTGTCAACCAGGGCGCGAATCTGTCGCTGGAATAGCACATCCCAGAACGCCCCCCGGTGGGCTGTCATGTGGGGCATGTAGGAGACCGCGAGCGCGAGTCGGACCGGCGGTAGCAGCAGGGCGGCGCCGTAGTCCTCTAGGCACTGGACAGCGTCGTAGTCCGAAACCCCGGCTGCCTCCAGCTGCATCGCGTACCGGGTCACGAGATCGAGCTCGTCCCGCCTGCGGTCTTCGGGATCCATGCTGCCGCTGAGCAGATAGGCAAGATCTACCGGACCGCGACCTCGCACCATCATCTGCCAGTCGATCACGACGAGCGGCACCGAGGCCGAGGCCCGTGGAAACAGCAGGTTGTCGGCTTGGAAGTCGTGATGGATGCCACTAGTTCATCCTACAGTATTCGTATTTATCCGACATGATGTCGGATGATTGGAGGATCGCACCATGCTCGAGCTGCTGACAATGACGCCGCCGGGAGAGGTTATCGCCAAAATCACTGCCATCGAAGGCGTACGCATCGTCCCGACCGTACTCACCACGCAACAAGGACCCGAGCGCCACCTCGGACCTGAAGCGGCGGGCGCGCTGCTCACCTTGCAAGGGACCTTCGTCGATGAGCAAGGGGCCGCCGCGTTCTGGCTCAAGGCCACCGAGCTGTTTGAGCGGTTGGCGCAGGCACCCGGATTCATCCGCCGCTTCAGCTTCGCTGATGGACCGCACGGCACCTTGATCGCGCTATGGCGTACCGCGGCCGACGCCCATGCGTTCTTCGCAAGCGATCAGCACCAGGCGGCGATGCGCGAGCTCTACCGCCAACGCTGGGCGTACAGCCACTTCGCCGGGCTATGGGAAATGACCACACCACGCCAACGCGTCATCTTCTGCCAGCAATGCGACGCCGTGACACCCGCGACGGAGCGCGTATGCCAGGGCTGCGGCACCGAACTGTTCGACCCCTTTGACGTCCCGAGTCATACCCAAGCCTGATGTGCACAAGCTCCCCACAGCCGAGCCGTCAAAGCAAGCATTGCCGCCAAAACCAGCGCTGCCGTAGGAACGCGTGCCGATCCGAACGTGTGGACGTCCGAAGCTAACCAACTGAGCTGCGTTTCGGATAAGGACCCTCTTGCGGGCACGTCGCATGGGAGAACTTGACGGGCGGGACGGCTGCTGTTCAACGTGCTCGCAATGGTCGCCGAGTTTGAGGCCGACCTGATCAGGCTGCGCACCCGGGAGGGCATGAAGATCGCTAAGGCGAAAGGACGGCTGCGAGGCAAGCAGCCGAAGCTGAAGCCGAACCAGGCCAAGCACCTGCTTGAGCTGCACGATCTCGGCCCCTACACCCAAGCCGAGCTGGCCGAACTCTTCGGCGCCGGCCGATCGACGGTGGTGTACCGGACCATCGAGCGAATGCGACGGAGCCACCAGAGAAGGGCTTTCGCACATCTCGCACATCCTCAGGCGTGACCGGAGCCCGCTGACAACCCGCTGCTAAGGCTCTTATCGAGTACGACGAATCACTGCCTCGTGACAGCCAACGACGTGTCAGCTGCGGAAGGCTCAGCGGGCAGTAATGACAGCAAGCCGATGATCTACCGCTATGCGCCGTCCGAGCGAACCGGTGTCACACGGAACGTTCACGGCCGAGCATCGGAAGCACCTGCAGGCTGACCAACGTTCAACTCACGGGCGAAGCTCAGACTCCTCACGCTGGTTGGGAAGCGCGTTGACAGGCGCCCGTGGGTTGGGTAGCCATGCAGTGTGTTCGCTATCCGTGCAAACCATGCCTTTGATGGTGAAGATTTCCGGGCCGGTGGTGCCACTGTGCTTGTCGAGGACGGTGGCATTGTCGGGGTTGAGCCGGTGGCGTACGAGCCGCCGTCCGATTGTGAGCTGGTCGACTACGGCGATGCGACGGTGTTACCCGGACTGATCGATACGCATGTACACCTCGTCGCCGACAGCGGCGTGATGGGGTTGGAGCGCGCCGCCGGGTATTCATCGGAAGAGATCGAGGCCGTGGTCAGCGAGGCGCTGGCAAGCCACCTCGCCGCTGGTGTGACGACGGTTCGTGATCTTGGCGACCGGCATTTCACCGTCGTGGCTCGGCGAGACGCGCAGCGACAGGTTGACGACGGGCTGCCATGGATTGTTGCCTCCGGTCCGCCGATCACCACCCCGGGTGGCCACTGCGGCTTCCTCGGCGGCGAGGTAAGCGGCGCGGACGAGATCGTGGCCGCGGTGCGGGAGCGCGTCGAGCGACAGGTCGACGTGATCAAGGTAATGGCAAGCGGCGGCGCGAACACTGTTGGCAGTGACATGGCCGTCCCGCAGTTCTCGATCGAGGAGCTGCGGCTGCTGGTGGAGCACGCACAGGCCGCCGGCTTGCCCGTCACGGCCCATGCGCATGCGGCCGCTGCGGTCGACCAGGCCGTCGCCGTCGGCGTGCAGGGCATCGAGCACGCGGGATACCTGGTCCCCCGGGCAAATGGAGCCGGTCCCGTCGGATTGGTCGGGCTGCCTGACATACACGCCACCGACGCGCAGCTGTCGGCTCTGGCCGCAAGCGGTATTCCGGTGTGCCCCACCACCGGCGGCTCATTCGTCGCCCCGCCACCGCACGTGGAGAAAATGCTGGCGGACGCTGGGATCACGCGTGAGCAGGTGCTCGAGAAACGCACGTCGTTGCTGCGGCGGATGGTGAGCCACGGCGTACGGCTCGTCTGCGGGGCTGACGCAGGCATCGGCCCCAGCAAGGCTCACGGCAGGTATGCCGACGCGGTGATCGAGCTCGGCCAGGTGACCGGCACGGTACCGGCGCTGGTTGCCGGCTCCAGCGGCGCAGCCGCGTCGATTGGGCTCAGCCAGTCGAAGGGGCATCTATGCCCGGGCTATGACGCCGATGTATTGGTCGTGGGCGGCGACCTGGCCGCCGACCTCACGGCCCTGTGGGATGTGCGGCAGGTCATGCTCCGGGGTGTGCCGGTCCGACCACGGTCGCGGCAATCCTGAAACCCTTGACCGCCGTCCTCACCCCGACGCCGAACTCCTGGACTCGCAATTGTTGTCCGTCAGATCGCTGAGGCGTACTCGCTGCCGAGGTGAAGCACCAGGATTGCTACTACA
>Ga0081455_10005773_pt1 | contig 13495 bp, 13 predicted proteins | sample TabmetS3T2R1_FD_70207 | JGI IMG/M metagenome (GOLD analysis project Ga0081455, IMG submission 70207) | Tabebuia heterophylla rhizosphere microbial communities from the University of Puerto Rico - S3T2R1 | ecosystem: Host-associated > Plants > Roots > Rhizosphere ... | reverse complement strand
TGGGCCTCGATGCGGATTTCGGCCGCGCCTTCGCCAAGAGCCAGCTCGGCAGCGGCGCCAAGGTGCCGGTCGAGGGCGTCGTGTTCGTCTCGGTCAAGGACCAGGACAAGCCGGCGATGGTGAAGCCGGTCAAGCGGCTGGTCGATCTCGGCTTCAAGGTCGTGGCGACTGTCGGCACCGCCGACTTCCTGCATCGCCACGGCATCGCCGCGCAGCGCGTGAACAAGGTGCTGGAGGGCCGGCCCCACATCGTCGACCTGATGAAGGACGGCAAAGTGCAGCTTGTGTTCAATACCGTCGACGGCGCCTCGGCGCTGACCGACAGCTTCACGCTCCGGCGCACCGCGCTGATGCACAAGATCGCCTATTACACGACCGTCGCCGGCGCCAAGGCGTCGGTCGAAGGCATCGCCGCGCTGAGCGGCGGCGCCTTGGACGTGGCGCCCCTCCAATCCTACTTCAAAGTCACGTTCTAGCCGGTTCGCCGAGGCCCGTTCGCTAAGGCCAGTTGGCGCAAGGCGCAACCGGCGTGCGACGTTGGGCGTTGACGATCTTCGAATCATTGAGGACGATCCACCTATGGAAAAGGTGCCTATGACATCCGAGGGGCTACGGGGCCTCGAGGAAGAACTGAAGCAGCTCAAGAGCGTCGAACGGCCGTCGATCATCAAGGCGATCGCGGCGGCGCGCGAGCATGGCGATCTGTCGGAGAACGCCGAGTATACGGCCGCGCGCGAGCGCCAGGGTTTCATCGAAGGCCGCATCGCCGAGGTCGAGGACATCATCTCGCGCGCCGAGGTCATCGACTTTTCCAAGCTGACGGGCAAGACCGTGAAGTTCGGCGCCACCGTGCGGTTGGCCGACGAGGACACCGAGGAGAAGGTGAAATACCAGATCGTCGGCCCCTACGAGGCCGACCTCGCCAAGGGCCGCATTTCGGTGACCTCGCCGATCGGCCGCGCCCTGATCGGCAAGAGCGTGGGCGATACGGTCGAGGTCCAGACGCCGCGCGGCGCCAAGTCCTACGAGGTCGTGGGCGTCCAGTTCAAGTAACGACGGTGGATGAGCCGGCTGCAATAGCCGTGTCATCCTGAGGCGAAGCCGAAGGATCTTTGATCATGCGCTGTCAAAGATCCCTCGGTTTCACCTCGGGATGACACCAATGGTGTGGGCGTGCTTCCAGCGAGGTGTGAGTTCGCTCCAGTTCAAGTAACTGGGCTCACAGCAGCCGGTAGTAGTCGATCGACAGCCGCCACGGCTCGGGGGACGGCTGGTCGGCGAGGATGCCGAAGAAGATGTTCTCGGTCAGCCAGGCATGCTTGCCCTGCGGCGCCTCGAAGGTCGGCACCACGCGCATGTAGAACTCGGAAGCGGCCGGCTTGTCCTTGACCGCGGGGTCGCGCCAGCGGGCGAACACTTCGGGTGGCGCGCGGCGGATGCCGCGGTTGCGCAGCAGGATCACCGTGCCGTCGTCCTCCTGCAGGCAGTAGCGCGCATCGATCCGCAGCACGCCCTCCGGCGCGATCAACGGCACCTCGGCTCCGCCCGGCAGCACCTTGCCGCGAAGCTTCGGCCCCTCGAACACGCCGTCGGCCAACGGCACGAACAGGCGGTCGCCGCCGGTGGGCAGGGGCCCGATCTTCTGGATCGGATGCGGTGCGAGCCGCAGATGGACCGTCATGACGAACTCGAACTGGGGCTGCATGCTTGATTGTCCTTTGAGAGAAGAGTGTTCCGTCGTCCCGACCGAAGCCGAGTGAAACGAGGCGTAGTGGAGGGACCTTGCCTCAGCGATTTGGAGTTTGTGTGTTGAAGCGAGGTCCCTCCGCTCCGGTCGGGACGACGGCTATTCAAAGACCCTCGGCGCGGCGGGTATCTTGCTCGATGTATTGCGCCGCCCACCAGAAGAGCACGCCGCCGAACACCGTGACGGCGGCGGGCAGGAGCAGCGAGTAGCGGATCGCAACAGCGCCATAGGTCGGCTGCAGATAATCGTTGGCGATGCCGATGATCAGGGGCGCGACGCCCAAGCCCAGCACCGTCACCGCGAGATAGAAGGAGGCGGTCGCCATGGCGCGCATGCGCAGCCGGGCGGTCGCCTGCACGACAGCGAAGATCGGGCCCATGTGGAAGGCGAGCAACGCCCCCGAGACACCGAAGCCCAGCACCGCCAGCGGAAGGGAAGGGGTCAGCAGGGCCACGACCAGCACCGGGAAGGCGAGCACGCTTGCGATGGCTGGCGCCCGGAGCTGCCACTTGCTGTCTCGCTGGCTCAGGCGTTCCACGATCAGGCTGCCCGCGAACAGGCCGATCGGGCCGCAGGCGCCGCGCACGATGCCGGCATAGGTGCCGATCTCGCCGCTGTTCAGATGATGGACGCGGCCGAGGAAGGCCGGCAGCCACACCGAGAAGGCGTAGAGATCGAAGCCCAGCAGCGCGCTGCCCAGAACGGTGAGCACGAAGCATTTCTGCGACAGCAGGAAGCGCACCGTCTCGCCGAAGGAGGCGCGGTCGGCGCGCCGGTTGGCCCGTTCGGTCTGGCCACGTGTTGGCTCAGCCACGGTGACGTAGAGCAGTACGGCCAGCAGGACGCCGGGCAGGCCCGCCACCGCGAAGGCGACGCGCCAGCCGTAATACTGGTTGACCCAGCCGCCGATGAAGTAGCCGAGGAAGGTGCCGATATAGGCGCCGGCCTGGAAGATCGCGAGCGCGCGGGCGCGCTTCTCCGCCGGGAAGTAGTCGGAGATCATCGAATGCGCCGGCGCCTGGCCCGCGGACTCGCCGATGCCGACACCGAAGCGTGCCAGCGCAAGCTGCGCGAGGTTCTGCGCCAGCCCGCTCAGCGCCGTCATCGCGCTCCAGACCAGCAGGCCCAGCGAGATGATGGCCTTGCGGTTGCCGTTGTCGGCGAGCCGCGCCACCGGAATGCCGAACAGGCTGTAGAACAGGACGAAGGCGAAACCCGACAGCAGGCCCATCACCGTGTCGGACAGCACCAGGTCCTTCTTGATCGAATCGAGCAGGATGTTGATGACGCTGCGATCGAGGAAATTGAGCGACTGCATCAGCATCAGCAGGATCAGGCAGTAGTAGGCACGCGCCGAGCTGGCACGGAGTTCGGCCGCCGGCTCGCTGCCCGGCTCGCTGATCGTGGCCATGATGGTCTCCCAGTCCCGGAGTCCGGGTTGTTCTTGTTTGCTGAAGCGAGCCTAGGAGGCGGTCATCTTCCTGTATCCCAAGGATCTTAAATACGTGATATTTACCCAGTCTATTTCAGGAACCTCACCTCACCCTGAGGAGCGCACGAAGTGCGCGTCTCGAAGGGTCGGCAACACTGACGTTGTGGGCCCATCCTTCGAGACGCCGCGCTACTCGCGGCTCCTCAGGATGAGGTGAGAGTGCAGGTTGGTGAGGGACAGTGCTGCAGCAGTTGGACATGAACCTTCTGGCGGTCCTCGATGCGCTGCTGGAGACGCAGAACACGCGGGCGGCGGCGCTGCGGCTCAAGGTCAGCCAGCCAACCATCAGTTTCTCTCTCAAGAAACTGCGCGAGGCGCTGGGCGATCCGCTGTTCATCCGCACCTCGCACGGCCTTCAGCCCACGCCCGATGCGCTCAGGATGCGCGAACCGCTGGCGCGGATCTTCACTGTCCTGCGCGAGGACATCCTCACGCCGCCGCGTTTCGATCCCGCGACCACCGACCGCGAATTCGTGTTCGGCCTGTCCGACGTCAGCGAGACCGTCTTCTTCCCCAGCCTCACACGGCACCTGCTGGAACATGCACCGCGGGCGACCCTGCGCGCCGCACCGATCAATGCGGCGGGGCTCGAGAACCAGCTCGCAGGCGGCGGCATCGACCTGGCACTGGGCAACTTCGCGGACCTCAAGACGCCGGCACTGTTCCAGCAGCGCCTGTTCTATCGCAACTTCGTCTGCCTCGCGGGCGCGGGCAATCCGCTGGCGCGCGGCCGCCTGACCCAGCGGCGGTTCCTCGAAGCCGATCACGCCGTGGTCGACCGCTGCCCGGCACGGTCCATCCCCGAGCAGGCGATGGCCGAGATGGGGATACGCCGCCGCGTCAGGGTGCTTTGCTCGAATTTCCTGAGCGTGCCCTCGATCATCGGCGAGACCAATCTCCTGGTGATCGTGCCCGAGGATATCGCGCATGTGTTGGCTCGAAGTGGTCAGATCCGGATCCTGCCGCTGCCCTTTGCGTTGCCCACGCTCCATGTGAAGCAGGTCTGGCATCGCCGCTTCCACAACGATCCGGCCAACAAGTGGCTGCGCCGGCAGGCGGCTGCTTTATTCATGAACATGCCGGCTTCCGTCGGCCGGCGGATCCATCAGCGGCCAGCCCGTGACGTTTGATTAGCGAGGTTCACATGATGCCTTCTTCCCGACGAATGCTCCTCGCCGGCGCCGCGGCACTGCTCGTTCCACTGCCGGCGCTCGGTCAGAGCGCAACCAAGGAAAAGGTCGCGGCGGCACTGCCGAAGCTCAAGGACTTTGCGCGGCAGATGGTGGACCGGAAACTGGTACCCGGCCTCTCGATCGCCGTCGTCTATCGCGACGAGGTCGTCTTCCTCGAGGCCTTCGGGGTGCGCGAAGTCGGCAAGCCGGAGCCCGTCGAGGTCGACACCGTTTTCCAGCTCGCCTCGGTCTCCAAGCCGCTGGCCTCGACCGTGGTCTCCGCTCTGGTGAGTGACGGCAAGGTCTCATGGGACAGCCGCATCCGCGACATCGATCCGGGCTTTGCGTTGCATGACGAGCTTGCGTCGGATGCGGTCACTGTCCGCGACCTGTTCGCTCATCGTAGCGGGCTGCCGGGCGATGTCGGCAACGACATCGAGGACCTCGGCTTCTCCCGCACCGAGATCCTCCACCGCCTGCGCCTGGCAAAGCCGGCCTACAGCTTCCGCAGCGGCTACGCCTACAGCAACTTCGGCCTGACCGAGGGCGGCGTCGCGGCGGCTCAGGCGTCGGGCAAAGGCTGGGAGGAAGCTGCCGAGGAGAAGCTCTACAAGCCGCTCGGCATGAGCGCGACCAGCTCGCGCTATCGGGACTTCGTGGGCCGCGCCAATCGCGCCGCCCTGCATGTGCGCCTGGACGGGAAATGGGCGTCGTTGACCAAGCGCGATGCCGATGCGCAGTCGCCGGCCGGCGGCGCAAGCTCGACCGCGCGCGACCTTGCCCAGTGGCTGCGCCTCCTGCTGGCCAACGGGCAATATGGAGGCCGCCAGCTGATCGCGAAGGCGGCGCTCGAGCCGGCGTATATTCCCGCGAGCGTCCGCAGTATCGATCCGGCGACGGGCAGGCCGGGCTTCTACGGTCTTGGCTGGGACGTCGATTATCGCGAGCACGGCGTCGAATGGAGTCACGTCGGTGCATTCAGCGCCGGCGCGCTGACGCTGGTGCACCTGATCCCGGGTGAGCAACTGGGCATCGCCGTGCTCTCGAATGCCTTCCCGACCGGCGTACCCGAGGGGGTCGCGCAGACCTTCTTCGATTTCATCTTCGCCGGCCAGCCAACACGGGACTGGGTGGCCGCAAAGAACGAGATCTACGAGTCTCTCTACGCCTTGCTGATGAAGCCTTCGCTGGCCTATGCAACGCCGCCCACGTCACCCGCCTCGGCGTTGCCGGCGTCGGCCTATGTCGGAGACTACCGCAACGCCTATGTCGGCGCTGCGAAGGTAACGGAAGCGAGCGGATCGCTGTTTCTCCATCTCGGGCCGGCGGACAAACGGTTTCCCCTGGCGCATTTCAATCGCGACCTGTTCACGTACGCACCGATGGCGGAGGCGCCCGATGCGCGAATGGGCGTGAACTTCCTGGTCGGCCCCGATGGCAAGGCGAGCGAGGTCACGATCGAGGATCTCAACGGCGACGGCCTGGGGAGGCTGGCGCGCGTCGCGCCGCCCGACGATGCTGCCGGGAAGAAGTAGGCCCTACGCGCTTTGGCTTGCCGTTGGCGCCGCCGCGGCGGCAGCGGCGGTTTCGCGACGGCGGCCGATCGCGGTCATGGTCGCATACTGGATCAGGAACAGGCCGAGCTTGCTCGCGATGCCCCAGGCCGACATGACGGCGGCCCAGGTCTTGGCATCGAGCGAGAGGGCCAGCGCGATGTTGAGGATCGCCGACGCGAACATCAGCCCCGCCCAGACATAGCCGAAGGTCGTGGCGACATCGAGCACCGGCGCCGCGCGCGGCGGCAGGTAGCGGTTCATCCAGCCGCGCTTCATCATCACGAGGCCGACGACGGCGTAGATGACCGAGGGCTTCAGCATCACGAAGCGCGGGTCGTGGGTGAGGAAGGTGGCCGCACCCGAGGACAGCACCGCGATCACGCTGATCCATTGTAACGCTGCGACCGGCTTGCGCTGCAGAAGCTCGCGGCCGATCTGCGCCACGCCCAGCAGCATGCCGAGCCCGACCGCGAGGAAGAGATTGTCGGTCGCGAGATAGACCACGAGGAACAGGAGCGTCGAAGCGAGATCGGACAGCAGGACGCGCGCTGCCTGGAACAGGTTCTTCATCGCCGCCTCACAACGGTAACGCTGTGTACTTAAGGGAGGCTATCGCTACACGCTGTTTCCCGCAAGGGGGATTTCCCCCTCTCCTAACCTCTCCCCCAAGGGGGAGAGGAACATGAGGGAAGAACCGTTCTCTTGCTCCTCTCCCCCGCGAGGGGGAGAGGTTGGGAGAGGGGGCGACCTTCTATTCGACGGGGATCGGCACGCCGGGGAGTTGCTTGGCGGTGCGGAAGACCATCATCGACTTCACGTGGCTGACATTGGGCGCCGAGGTGAGCCGCGTGGTCAGGAACTTCTGATATTCGTCCCAGGTCTCGGCCACGATCTTCAGCAGGAAGTCGGCTTCGCCGGCCAGCATGTGGCACTCGCGCACCTGGTCCCAGCTCGCGATCATCTCCTCGAACGCCTTGAGATCGGATTCGGCCTGGCTGTTGAGTCCGACCAGCGCGAACACCGAGACGCTATAGCCCAGGGCCTCGGTGCTGAGCTCCGCATGGTAGCCCTTGATGATGCCCGCACGCTCCAGCGCCCGCACGCGGCGCAGGCATGGCGGCGCCGAGATGCCGGCACGCTCGGCCAGCTCCACATTGGTCATGCGGCCCTGCGCCTGCAGGTCGCTGAGAATCCGCCGGTCGATCCGGTCGAGCTTTGCGCGAGCCATCCTGTTTCCTCCAATGGCGGCGGTCTATGCCAGAACCGTGCCGCTCGCGCAATAAAGTTGCGAGAATTCCGCGTCCCCCTGTGAAGAATTGCGCCAGCGACAACAACAGTCCGTGCAACCCACCGGAGGTTTGCATATATGTCGGAAGATATGCAGTTGGTGGGATGCGGAGCAGACATGGCAGCACATCGGAGCAAAGTGCTTATCCTGGGGTCGGGCCCAGCCGGCTATACGGCAGCGATCTATGCCGCCCGGGCAAACCTCAAGCCCATGTTGGTTCAGGGCATCCAGCCCGGCGGTCAGCTCACCATCACGACCGATGTCGAGAACTATCCGGGCTTTGCCGACGTGATCCAGGGCCCGTGGCTGATGGAGCAGATGCAGAAGCAGGCCGAGCATGTCGGCACGCAGCTCTTCTTCGACACCATCGTCGAGGTCGATCTGCGCCGGCGGCCGTTCGTCTGCATCGGCGATTCAGGCGACCGCTATGAGGCGGACGCGTTGGTCATTTCGACCGGCGCTTCGGCGCGCTGGCTGGGATTGCCGAGCGAGGAGGCGTTTCGCGGCGGCGGTGTTTCGGCGTGCGCAACCTGCGACGGCTTCTTCTTCCGCAACAAGGAAGTGGTCGTGGTGGGCGGCGGCAACACGGCGGTCGAGGAGGCTCTCTATCTCACGCACCACGCCTCGAAGGTGACCGTGATCCATCGCCGCGACAGCTTCCGCGCCGAGAAGATCCTGCAGGATCGGCTGGCCCGCAATTCCAAGGTCTCCGTGCTGTGGGACCATGTGGTCGAGGAGATCGTGGGCGAGAAGGACCCGGCGCCGCTGGTCAAGGCGGTGCGGGTCAAGAACGTGAAGACGGGCGCCACGCGCGAGATGCCGATCGACGGCATCTTCATCGCCATCGGCCATTCGCCCAACACAGAGCTCTTCAAGGGCCAGCTCGCGATGGATTCCGAGGGCTATCTGATCACCAAGCCCGATTCGACCGCGACCGACATCGACGGCGTCTTCGCCGCGGGCGACGTGCAGGACAAGGTCTTCCGCCAGGCCGTCACGGCGGCCGGCACAGGCTGCATGGCTGCCCTCGAGGCCGAGCGTTGGCTCGCCGAGCAGGATGCGCGGATCGCGCAAGCCGCGGAATGAGCAGCGAGCTCGACCGCGGCGGGGGAGACTTCATGGACTGGGACAAGCTGCGCATTTTCCAGGCCGTCGCGGATGCCGGCAGCTTCACGCATGCCGGCGAAAGCCTGAAGCTCAGCCAGTCGGCGATCTCGCGCCAGATCGGCGCGCTGGAGGAGCAGCTCGGCGTCATGCTGTTCCATCGCCATGCCCGCGGCCTGATCCTGACCGAGCAGGGCGAGCTTCTCTATCGCACGGCGCGCGACATGGCGGCCAAGGTCAATACCGCCGAGGCGCTCCTGCGCGCCAACCAGGACAAGCCGGCCGGCCGCCTCAAGATCCACGCCACCGTGGGCTTCGGCTCGACCTGGCTCACGACGCAGATGCATGAGTTCATCGCCATGTATCCCGACATCGACGTGAGCCTCGTGCTGTCGGACAACGAGCTCGATCTCGGCATGAGAGAGGCGGATGTGGCGATCCGCATGGTGATGCCGCGCCAGCCGGGGCTGGTGCAGCGCCATCTGCTCACGGTGCGCAGCCATGTCTATGCCTCACACACCTATATCCAGAAGTATGGCCGGCCCAATTCGGTCGAGGAACTCGACCAGCACCGCATGATCATCTTCGGCGAGGATGCTCGTGCGCCGGCGCCCGACGTGAACTGGCTGCTGCGCGAGGGCAACCCGGACCAGAACCCACGACTGGTGGTGCTGCGCGTGAACAACGTCTACGGCATCTTCCGCGCCGTCGAATCGGGCATGGGCATCGCCTCGATTCCCGACTATCTCGCCCGCGAATCGACCAAGCTCGAGGTCCTGCTGCCGGACGTGAATGTCCGCACGACCGATGTCTATTTCACCTACCCGGAGGAACTGCGCCATTCCAAGCGCATCGCGGTATTCCGCGACTTCCTCCTAAGGAAGGTGGCCGAGACCCGCTTTTAGCGCCCATAAATTGTAGTATTGCATTTGTGATGCAGACATGCGGGCCATGCATGTCTGTGTCCGAATCTTCGAGCCTAACAATACAAGTCCCAGCGAGTAGGTTGGTCTCAGGTCTTCGACGTGAGCGGTTGCGACTGATCGCGCTCGAAACTCGGGATCCTCATGATCCCACGTCTCCCAGACGTGAAGCCTCCCTGTTTGACTCGCCGGGCCTCGTGCCCGGCGTCTTTTTTCCGGAAAAAGGCGGCCAAGTGCCGCTTCGGGGGGCGAAGAATGCGGGTACGTTCCCTACATGATGCTATAAGCCGACCCGGCGCACCCCTCCGACCAAGGTCCCAACGACCGATGTTCACCGAAGTTCGCCAAGCGATCCTTCCTCTGGCGCTGCGCAACCTGAAGCGTCGGGGTGATCTCGAACGGACGGGCCTGCTGATCGAATCGCTGGCGGGGCATTGGCGTGACTCTCAGCCTCTGCACCTCCTGATCGTGGCGCCGGCGCGTGATGCGCCGCTGTTGCGGAACGAACTGCCGCGCTTCCCCAACATCGAGGTCGAGGTGCGGGCTGAGTCCGAGTTCTTCCCCACCTTCAGCCGCTTCTACATGATGACCGGTTGGTATCGGCAGCAGATGGTGAAGCTGCAGGTGCCGGTGATGCTGGGCTTCAAGGGCTACCTGACGCTCGACTCGGACGTCTGCTGCGTGGGCGACTTCGACGCCAAGACCTTCATCGAGGACGGCCGCGCGCTCTCGCGTTGGGAGCCCAAGCGCTATCAGGACTGGTGGAAGAACGCGGCCGAGATCGTCGGCACGCCCTACGACACCAAGCAGCACGGCCTTTCGGTCACGCCCAACATCCTGCACGGCGACCTTGCCGCCCAGGTTCTGCGGTTTTTCTCCAAGGATGGCGGCGATGCGCTGGGCTCGCTCAGCCTCTGGGTGCTGCGCAAGCTCGGCCAGATCCCGTGGACCGAATACTCGCTCTACACCTGCGTGGCCGAGCGCGAGGGCAACCTGCTCGACTACCACGTCCATTGGGACCCCAGTTACTTCTCCTCCATCCAGCTTTTCTCCGAGCGCACCTGCGTGTGGGGCGCCGACGATTTCGAGCGCCTGGTGAAGTTGCCGCCCGGCACCGATCCCGGCGGCAAGTTCATCATCGTGCAGAGCCACGCCCGCATCCCGCTCGAGCAGGTCCGCGACTACTGCCTCAGCTTCGCGGGCTGACGCGGGCTTGTCCGTCGCGACTGAAGATTTCTTTGTGTCGACGTGACTTTGGCGGCGACGTTCGATGGCGCGGGTGGCTCGCTGCCGGATCGAACCTAGTCTTTCCGAGGCTTCTGCTTCAGCGCTTGAATAAACAGGTAGACGACAAAAATCAGGGTCCCAAAAATCGCGAAGATCGGTATGTCGGCCGCAAGCAGCCTAAGAGGGTCCATGCCCCACAGGGTGGCACCGTACCAAGAAAGGGCTTCATAGGAAGCAATCACCAGAGCGACGAGCAACCACGCCGCTACCTTTAAAAAGTTCCGCATTGATACAGCCTCACGGCATCGTACCCCAATCCGGGTCGAGTCACGACAACGCATGCAATTGCAGGTTGTCATTCGAAGCGGAGCCTAGTCTTTCCGAGGCCGATGCTTCAGCGCTTGAATGGACAGATAAACGATGAAAACTAGGCCCCCATAAATCGCGAAGATCGGTATGGCGACCACAAGCAGTCCAAGAGGGTCGACCCACCGGGCGGCGTACCAAGAAAGGACTCCATAGGAAGCAATCGGCAGAGCAAAGAGCAACCATGCCGCCGCTTTCCAAAAAGTCCGCATCGATGCAGCCTCACGGCATAGTGCCCCAATATGGATTGAGTCTAACAAATGCCTCCAAGCCTGACTTGAAGAAAATCACCGATTGCCGCAGCGGCGATCGAAAAAACCAAATATGGATGTTCTATCAACAGTCGGCGCCGATCGTGCCGCTGTTCACGTGTAGAGATCAGTAGGTCGGCAGGGGCTGAGACTGCGGGCCGCTGGGATACCTGATGCCATCGATGTTATAGAGGATCGTAACGTCCTCCCACCGACCTTTGGCGAAGTCTACTGACGATACTCGGTTGATCGATATCCGCACGGTATGCGGATCGATGGGCGTCGCAACAGCTGTCACTTCAGCTCCGCCACGGGCTCGGAAAATATCGGTCTTCCCCCAGCCAAACCAGCTTAGCGGGCCAGAGCTGCGAGCGACGGAGATGTTCCAGACTTCGACTGCGCCGGTGAAACCACACTGCAAGTCTTCCACCGTGAACTCCAGTCCCGGCACCGAAGAAATCGTTCGCTTCTCCGCGAGCACGCAAAAGCCGTTGTCAATGAAGGACATCGTCAAATGAATCAGCAACAGAAAGGCAAGAACGAGAGTCGACAGCAGCAGCCAGGCGAGGACTTCGATCCATCGGGGGATAGAAAAGGACATCGGCTCTTGGTCGCACGATTGCCCGTCTAAAGCAACGAAAGAGTTATTCTAGATACAATCCTAGATTGTTGTCCAATCACAGAAAATTGGCGACGTGGCGATGCGAGGAACGATCCAGCTGCGTGTCGCCTGAAGCGGCATGCTCTACCGGCACATTCAAGGGGACCAATACCAACCGGGACCGCCAGGAGGTGGCACTGTCGGCGTCTGCCTTCCTGTGGTGAAAGGCTGCTCGTAGGTGAAGGGATACCCGATCTTCGTTTGCTGTTCGTACTGATCGGCCGCAGACGTGTCTGCAGACGGACCCTTTCGGTCGAACATCCCGCTTTGCCCGATCCTGTATCCTTCCCTGATGAAGTGTTCGGTTCTTGGATCGAGGCCGTAGCGCGTGTTCGGTCTCGCATTGCTTGAAAATTCTCTCGCAAATCTTCCTGCTAACGTCAGTGTTTGGTCGAGCGTGAAACCTGCCTGTTGGCTCCAAACGCCGACATTGATGTTCGCGATTGGAAGAAACTGACGCAGTTGGGTGAAGTGAAACGCGCGTGGAAGGCCGGAAATAAAGTGAGCAGCGAGTCCGGCAAACTGATTGCCTTTTCGCTGGTAGTCGAACCGTCCACCGGTGCCGACATCCCTGAGCGCGTGCCACGCGAAGAATTCTCGCGGGATGTCGGAGTCTTCGCCGTAGCGGGCGAGCCTGCTTCTGTAACCCTCGCCAACCTGTCGGCCTGCCGCCGCGACCTCGTCCAGATTGAGATACGGTGTCATCACGTGTCCTGTAGGGCTCCTCGACGCCGCAATATCGCTGTCGTCAATTGTGCTGCCATCGGGCAGGACGAGCATATGCCCACGCCAGTTCTCCGCTGCGCGATTGTAGGATGCTGCAGGTCGGGGCAGTAAGGACATTGGTGGACGTGGTGGACTAACCCGCGCCTGGATGTCGTAAGGATCAACCGGCATGGCCGGAGGTTCGCCGTTGGGCCGAGAAATTGTCTGCGGGCCGATCATCGGCGTCGAGTTCGACTGCGCCAAGATGAGAGAGGAATCGCCAGTTGGCGGCGCCGCTTGTGAATCAGCTACGGGCGGCGACATCGACGGATAGCCTGTCTGCACAAGGCCCGATGGGTCAGGAAGGCCGGTGTTCGGAGGCAACCCAGGTGCGTCGAACGATGTCGGTTGCAGTCGAGGCGTGGACATCGTCGGCGGCAGGGCGGAGCCCAGGGCGCCGAACCCGCCGCCCGATGGTGTGAGCAATGACGGCAGCAGGGGCGGCAACGATAGCGCAGGGCCGGAGGCGTTCCGTGTGAAGCCGCCCAGGCCGGGGGTCAGGTGGAAGCCGGGGGTCGGCGCGTTGATGCGCGCAATAGCCTTGTCGAGGCCGGGCAGCTCTGACGGAAACGGAAGGGGTGGCTCGTTCGGCGGCGGAGCGGCGGGCAGCGGATCGAAGCTCGGCAGACCGGAGGCGACTGAGGCTTGCGGTCCGCTTAGATCGGGCAACTTGCGGAAGCCGGGTATGGCGGGGGCCGGCGCCGAATACAGCGATGGATCTTGCGCATATTGAGCACCTACGTATTTGGCCCAGCTCGGCGGGAGCGGGAGCAGTTTGAACAGCCCGCCGTCCAGCATCTGCGCCAGCCGGTCGTAGGGATCGAGATCGGAAGAAAAGTTGTTGGTCGGGTTGGACATCGCGCGCGAATCTCCATCTGGCCCTTGATGGGCGGGTGAAGTTCGCCGCTTGCCCCCGCGCGCTCGATAAGAGCGACGTGACGGT
>Ga0081455_10005772_pt1 | contig 13496 bp, 12 predicted proteins | sample TabmetS3T2R1_FD_70207 | JGI IMG/M metagenome (GOLD analysis project Ga0081455, IMG submission 70207) | Tabebuia heterophylla rhizosphere microbial communities from the University of Puerto Rico - S3T2R1 | ecosystem: Host-associated > Plants > Roots > Rhizosphere ... | reverse complement strand
GCATCCATCGGGACACCTGGACGTGCGCCTGGAGAGGCATCAGGACTATGCGGAACCGGCCGCGTTTGTTGTGCGAACCGCCCGCCGCCTTTTCGAAGGGCATGTTCTGGTCAAGCACTCAGCTCTGACGGCCGAAACGTCATCGGTCACATCGCATCACGAGCTTCGCGAAGACGCAGAAGAAGTGGCATAGGCGCAAGACCGGAATTCTAACGCCATCAGAAACGCCACCATTTGGGAGGAGCAGAATGAAAGTCCAAACAGGGGTCGGGCACGGCAAACCAAAGAAGCTGTATCAGCAGCTTTACGTGCAAGTCCTGTTCGGCGTCTGTCTCGGAATTTTCATCGGTCATTTCTGGCCGGAGTTCGGGGCCGCAATGAAGCCCTTCGGCGACATCTTTGTGAAGCTCGTCAAAATGATGATCCCTCCGGTAGTGTTCTGCACGATTGCGAGCGGCATTTACTCCATGGCGGACAACAAGGAGATCGGAAGGACTCTCCTCAAGGCCATTGGGCTTTTCTACGTGCTCACGATCATCGCCCTGCATGTAATAGCGGGCGTCATACCACCAGGTCTTGACCATCAGCACCTTGGCGGCGACATAGTCCGGGTCGATCGCCAGCGCCTCCTGCAGCATGTCACGCGCGCGGCGGTTGTCGGCTTCGGACCACCGCTCGTGATACGCGTTGGCGACCACGCAGCGTTCCCAGGCGGCGAGGCTCCTGGTCTGACCGTCCCACAGCCGCGCATAGTCGCCGCTGGTCAATTTGACTTGCATGGCCACCGCGACCTGGCGTGTGATTTCCTCCTGCAAGGCGAAAATGTCGTCGGCGCGGCCATCGAACCGGCCGTCCCAAAGGTGTCGGCCGCCAGCCGCCTCGATCAGCCTTGCCGTGACGCGGATCTGGCCTGACGCGGCGCGGACGCTGCCGGTCAGCTGGAAGTCGGAAGGGGCGCCCTGCGTGCGCAACTCGATTCCGCCAATGAGGCTGAGAGCTGCTTCCAGATCAAGCCCGATACCGGCTGCGAAGAACTCCTGATTGGAGTCGCCGCTCAAGTTGGTGAACGGCAGCACGGCGATTGAAGGCCGGTCGGGCAGAGGTAGGAGTACCGCGCCCATCACCGACGCCGGCTCCGACGGCGGAGCGGATCGGACCCCTGACCCCGACCGGGCAAGATTCACGCCTCTGTCACGGCTAACAGCCGCGAGCGGTCACGGCGGCCGGCTGAAGTGGGGTCCTCCGAAGCACAAATTAGGACCCGGTGCCGTGACTCGACCCAAATCAGCCCTTGCGGCCCTTCTATTGACCGTGGTGATCGCGGTGCCAGCTGTTGCACAGCAGCTACCCCTTACGCCCACAGCGGCCATGAGCGGGTTCTGCTCAGGGTGCTTCGCCTACCTCGAGTTTCCACCTCTGCCCGAAGAGGCATCCCGTTCCAGCGTGGCCTTAATGCACCACGACACGGCAGCAGACAGCAGAGCCGCACATGAGAGCCCGATCTTCGCGCCGATGCCGGACATGGTTGCTTCCGTTAAGCAGTGACCCCAGCCGCCCCCACTCACCTCAGGATTGGCACCAATGACCATGACCACATCCTGTCGGCCAAGGCAGCCCACTCATCCCCGTTACGACTTTCGGACTTCGGCTCTTCTCTTCGTAAGAGGATCACGGGGGGGATGACAACGGCCACCGACTACTACACCACAGCAGCCATCTACGAGCAGCTTTCCCGGCTATCTGATGCCCGAACTGCATGGGCTTGGGTTTTCGCGCGCCACACTAGGCTGGGATATCGCACAGCGTGCGACCGGTGCCTGACTGCGACCGACGACTCGTCGCCCCACGAATCTGGAGTTCCCAAAATGACGCACAGAGCCTTCAAACTTCAAACTAACTCCTCTTGCAGTGGCATTACAGGCTGCGAGCCTCCTGGTCATCGCAGCCGGCCTATTCGGCATCCTAATCAGCGACATCATCCGTCACCGGGCCGAGATAGCGAAAGGCAAGACTGCCACCCAAGTGCAGCTCTTTGCGGCGCCATACGAGATCGACATGAAATCCAGGTAAGTGCCGACACCTAGCGACGACTGGCACAAACTCGGGGTCGATGTGGCTCGCTCCTCCTTCATCGTGTGGGACTTGCACCCACTACTCTTTGCCGGTCTCCCGGCGCACTCGGCCCCTGACCCATTTCAGTCATCGACACCGCGCTCGCGATGCAAGGCAGCAACCGCTCGCCATGGGCATTTGATCTGGCGGTTGGAACAGCGCCGGACAAATCGACCGCGCGTCCGGGTGACTGACGAGCGTCACACCTGCGCTGAGGTGTGTGGGTAGAAAAGGATCATCTATAAGCTTGAATTCACGGTCATGCCCAGGTCGAGTCTGTAGCGGTTCGGCGGAATGTAAAAGTCCTGATAGTAAACCGGCTCACCATTAAGTGAGAAAGCGATGACGTTGAGTACGGTTGTAGGTTGGTTACGCTTCAGACCTAACGCCTCGATCACAACACCATGTGGAAGCTCAATTCGCATGCTTTGCTTGACCTTGTGGACTGGCAGCACGTGGTGCTTGGCGAGCATGGACTTTAGATCCACGCCTTCCAACGCCGACAAGGGCAACTGCGTCAACTCGGGAAACCGGCCGGAGACCGCATAAAACACGGAGTAGATGTCGAGGCAGCGATTTATTGAGAATATGCGATCGATCCGCACGGCCTTCTGATTTTTCTGATTAATTGCCCTCGACCAGGGACCCTTCTTGGAAATGACCCTGCGGCCCAACGCCCTCGTATAGATCGGCAGAGGCTGTTCCGATGGGTTCGCGTCATCGAAAAAGCGCATATGCCACGGTCTCTCGACGATGCGTTTGAGATCGGCAACGATAGTTCCGCTACCCCGGCGGCGTTCGATCAGACCATCCTGCACTAGCCGCCTGAGTGCACGTTGGACGGTCCCCAAGCTGCATGGCGTAACGGTCGTCAGCTCAACCTCAGTCGGCAAGCGAGCTCTGGCGCCCCAGAAGCCGTCAAGGATCGAAGCGGTGAACGCCTGACATAGCTTCTCGTGCTTCGGCTGATCACCTTCCCGAGGCCAGTACCGACGCACAAACTCCGCCGTGTTTTCTTCTGAGAACGCGCTCATCCATGCAACTTTCTATTCGTACCTCAAGCGGGTCGGTACGCGCCGGCAATCGCGCCAAGCCCTCACTCCAACATCGCAGATTTGAGTTGACACTGCAATATTACTGTGTAGTGATTACTATATAGTAGGCAGCCATGCTCTGCGCGACTTTGATCGATTGGTCGCGGGGCGACCTGGTGTAAACAACATGCACTAGAGGTAGGCTCCATGTGTGCACATTCCCTTCGCTCGTTGCCCCTGCTGGTCTTGATCGCAACGGTGGCCCCTGCAGCAGCTGAGCCCTATCCGACGCGGCCCGTCACGGTCGTCGTCCCATTTCCTGCCGGTGGCGCTACCGATGTGGTGGCGCGTGTAGTCGGCGATCGTCTTGCGGCAAAGCTCGGAAAGCCATTCGTCATTGAAAACCGTGCGGGTGCCAACGGCGCAATTGGTTCTGCTGCCGTTGCAAAAGCGCAGCCAGATGGCTACACGCTCGTAATGGGCGGCGTGAACACCCACGCCATGAACGACAGCGTCATGAGAAAGCCGCTGTCTAATTCGGCTGCCGACTTCACACCGATCGCCCTTGTCGCCGAAATACCAATTGCGATTGTGGTCCATTCGTCGCTCCCCGCCTCAAGCCTAGCCGAGCTTGTTGCGATGGCCCGGGCGCAACCCGGTGCGCTGAACTATGGTTCTTCGGGGACCGGCGGCCCGCAGCATCTCGCCATGGAGATGTTCAAGGCCGTCGCGAAGGTTGATATTCGCCACGTGGCATATCGCGGGGGTAACCCGCAGCTCAACGATCTTGTCGGCGGGCATATCAAGATCGGCGTGATCGGCCTGCCGCCAGCTCTCGAGCATGTGAAAGCAGGAACACTGCGTGCACTGGCGATGGTCGAGGAAAAGCGCACATCAATGCTGCCCGATGTTCCAACGGTCAGCGAGCAGGGCTTTCCTGGCTTTGCTGTTGCTTATTGGATGGGGCTGCTAGCACCGGCCAAGACGCCCAACGCCGTGGTTGTGACGCTCGCGGATGCGGTTGCCGGAATTCTCGACGATCCGGAGTTCGCGACAGCTATGAACAAACAGGGCGCGGAGCCTCTGCGTGGATCGCCAGAGCAATTTGGAAAGCTTATTACCTCAGAGATCCCGCGTTGGGCTGCGGTCGTCGAAGCAATTGGATTGAAGCTGGACCATTGAGGAATAGCTGGCTGCACCCCATCTTGTGCGACTGCTCAGGACCGTTTCTGGCGCGCAAAAGCCTCCTCGTGTGCTGGGCAGAGCGGGTCCCTGCCCAGGTAGTTCAGACCTCAACTTTCTCGGCGATCTCAAGGGCATCATCGACTTCGACACCAAGATTCCGCTCGGTGCTTTTCAATCTTCGAATGGCCCCGCGCGCAGGTTGCCGGCCCAGCGATGGATTAGCGTCGCCTTGATTCGACGCCAAGGAATGCGTGGTGAACTTGCTCGGGTCGAGATCCGCCGACCCACTTGCATACGAGCCGAGCATACTGCCGTGTGCTCAAGGACCGGTCCGGGTTTCGGCCCCTGGGAACAGGTACTCGCCAGCTTTGCACTTCGTCAGGCGAAGCTAGTTGTCGAGGGCCGGTTGCGTGGGCTCAGTTAGCTCGAAGCGAACAGGCCTGCCGGTCTTTCGCTGCCGGACGTTGGCCCGGTCCTTGGCATACCCATGGGGTGCCCAACTTTGGCACGTATCGCCCAAACGTGACTGCTCGTAACGGCGGCTTCGGCTGCGGAGCTGGTTTCGGTCATGGTGGTCTCCTCAGAGACCTCCAGCATGCTCCTCCGATCGCACGACCCCTGCAGAATCCGTCTGCTAACCGATCATACCCCTCACGACATGGTTACCCACGAGGGCCGTCAGGTCGCAACGTCACCCTGGCTGTGAAAAACTGACTCGCTGATACGCCAGTACGGACAGAGACTGCCACTGCCTGCTACGGTTGGAGCACACAGTTCAAGATGACATCGTGACAAATGGAGCGCTGGCGATGTTTAGGATCTTGCGTGTTGCGCTTTTCGGCCTCGTCACGGTGCTGGGTAACGGCCCCGGCCAAGCTCAAGTTGAGCAAAACCTAGCCCTTGTTGGCGGCACTGTGTATGTCTCGCCGACCGCAACCCCGCGCAGAGATGCCATCGTAGTTGTGTCAGGAGGAACTATCGCCGCTGTTGGAAGTCGCAATGATGTGCGGGTACCGCAGGATGCCCGCATTATCGACTGCTCCGGTAGAATTCTCACGGCAGGCTTCTGGAATAGTCACGTTCACTTCACTGAGCCCGCGTGGAGGGGGGCAGCTAGCTCGCCAGCAGATGCCTTGACCAAGCATATGCAGGATATGCTCACGAAGTGGGGCTTCACCACCGTTTGGGACCTAGGATCGAACCCCAGCGATCTGTTGCCGCTTCGGCGACGTGTCGACGCGGGTGACGTCCTCGGCCCAAGAATTTTTTCTACTGGCAGCGTTTTTCCCAAAGGCGGGCATCCAGTCTATCTGCCCGCCGAATGGCAACTGCCCGAGGCTGCAACGGCGGACGAGGCCACCGGCATTGCGGTAAATTTCTTGGGTCAAGGGCTCGACGGTATGAAACTCTTTACGGGTTCATACATGGGTGAGAGGCCTGTGGTCAACATGGACCCGACGGTCGCCAAAGCTGCTGTCGAGGCGACTCACGCACAGGCAAAACCGGTCTTTGCGCATCCGCAAAACAGAGCTGGCGTAGATGTCGTGATCGCGGCGAACGTAGATATTCTCGCTCACACCATACCTTCCGAGCCGGGCTACACCCCCGAGCAACTAGCTCAATTCAAGGCCAAAGGCACCGCATTAGTTCCGACACTGGCACTCTGGACGACAGTTGTTCGTGATCAGGCCGTGGCAGACTACCTCGTCCAATCTGGTATCAATCAGCTTAAGGCCTTTGCGACCGGCGGAGGTACAGTTCTTTTTGGCACGGACGTCGGCTTCACCAAACTATATGACACATCGATCGAGCTCGAATTTATGGGGCGTGCTCTGACACCGACCGAGGTGCTGGCTTCTCTGACGACCAACCCGGCGGCTTATTTCAAGGCTCTGAAGAAGGGACGGATTGAGCAAGGATTTGACGCGGACATCGTCGTTCTTGACGGGGATCTAGCTACTGACGTTCGCAACCTCAGCAAAGTCGCCTACACCATACGGGCTGGCAAGGTCATTTACCAGAAGCCTTGAAGGGACTTGGCGTCTCGCCGCCGCAATGACCGCATCTAGCACAAAAAAGCCTCCTCGTGTGCTGGGCAGAGCGGGGTCCGCTCTGCCCCGGTGGTTCAGACCTCAACTCTCTCGGCGATCTCGAGGTCGACACCAAGATACCGCACGGTGCTTTCAATCCTATGGCCAGCGGGCCATAGGATTGATTATGTCCCGTGCCGGACTATGTCCCGTTGTGGATAATTGAGCCGATCCAGCCGCGCGTTGATGCTCAGCGCGCTAGACATAGGAATCCTCCTTGCCAGGGCATTCCCGCCCGCAAGGAGGACATCATGGAACGGACATATGAGAGTGCCGCGGCCCTCGTCGGTCGCGCTGCCGGTCCGCTCGCAGGCCATCTTGGCGCGTTCGTCGGTTCGTTGATCGATCAGCAGTTCACTGCGAGCGTCATCTACGTCAAAGGACGGCACGCGCTGGCGTTTGATTGTTGGCTCGCGAAGCGCGGTGTGGTGCTGGCTGCTCTCGGCGATGTGCACATCGAGAGTTATCAGCACCGCCGTCGGCGCCGGCACCGCATTCTCGCCGAGACCCGGCGTCGAGAGCGCAACCACATCACGCAACTCCTGCAGTTCCTGCGCGATCATAGTGCATGTCCGGCGGCTCATACCGAGACCACAGCAGCTGAGGATCTTGCGACCCGCTACGAACGGCATCTTCAGGCTCAGCAGGGGCTGGCGGCCGCAACGATCGAACGCTACCGAACGATCGCCAGACGCTTTCTCCGCGAACGTTTCGGCCGCGGTGCGGTCGATCTGCGCACATTGTGCGCCGGCGACATGATCGCGTTCATGCAACGCCGAGCCAAATCCCTCCAGCCGCCGGCACTCAAGTGCGTCGCGACTGGTATGCGCTCGTTCCTGCGCTACGCGCAGTACCGCGGTGAAGCGGCCACCGCGCTCGCGACCGCGGTGCCGACCGTGGCCGCCTGGACCACCACGCCGGCAGTGCCCAAGGCGATATCGGCTGAGCATGCACGGCGTGCGATCGACAGTTGCGATCTCGATACGGCGGTCGGTCTGCGCGATCGCGCCGTGCTGCTGCTCCTCGCCCGTCTGGGGCTTCGTGCTCACGAGATCATCGCGCTGCAACTCGAAGACTGCGGCTGGGACAGCGGTCACCTGCGAGTGCGCAGCAAAAATCGACGTGAGCAACTCTTGCCGATGCCCACCGATGTCGGCGCGGCCATCGCCGCCTATCTGCAGCGGGGGCGGCCCACGAGTACGGACCGACATCTGTTCCTGCTGTCGAGGGCGCCGATCCGCGGACTGAGGCGGGATGCCATTGGCACGATTGTGCGCTACGCGCTGCAACGCGCTCAGGTCGACGCACCGCACCGCGGTTCACATCAGTTCCGGCACGCCTTGGCAGTGCGGATGATGCAAGGAGGCGCGTCGTTGCGCGAGATCGGCGAAGTCCTTCGCCATCAAAGCCCACAATCCACATCGATCTACGCGCGAGTGGATATCGATGCCCTGCGTTCCTTGGCCATGCCGTGGCCGGGAGGTGCGCGATGAGCAGCACCCTACGTGAGGCCCTGCGAGAGTACCTCGCACTGCGTCGAAGTCTTGGCTTCAAGATGCAGGAGGCCAGTCGTGTGCTGCCACGGTTCGTGGCGTTCATGGATGAGCGTCAGGCGCCGCACATCACGACACAGCTTGCCCTGGAGTGGGCGCTGCAGGCGAAGACGGTGAAGCCAGCCGAACGGGCGCGGAGACTTGGCTTCATACGCGGCTTTGCCCGCTTCCGCAGCGCCACCCACCCACTCACCGAGGTTCCGTCGCCGGAGCTCTTACCGTATGTATCGACCCGAGCGCGACCCTACCTGTACACCGACCAGGACGTGCGGGGCTTGTTGGAGGCAGCGCTGCAACTGTCAACCAGGTGGCCAGCGACGCCATTGCGCCCCTGGGTCTTTCATTGCCTTCTGGGTTTGCTCAGCGTCACCGGTTTGCGCATCTCCGAAGCGCTCGACCTGAAGCTCGACGATGTCGATCTTCAGCAAGGCCTGCTCACGATCCGGGCGGCTAAGCTCGGTCGATGGCGGCTCGTGCCCCTCCATCCATCCGCAACCAGCGTGCTGCTCCACTACCTCCGGCAACGCAAGCAGTTTCTCGGAGAACGCTGCTCGGACTACGTCTTCGTCTCCAATCGTGGCACGCGGCTCGACCGCGGTCGCGTTACCCGAGTCTTCTACGCGCTGTCGCGGCAAACTGGCCTGCGGGCACCCGGCGTGCGCAATGGCCCCCGGCTGCACGACTTCCGGCACTGCTTTGCGGTTCGAGTGCTCACCCGCTGGTACGAGTCGGGTGAGGACCCGGCGCGACGGCTGCCGGCGCTGTCGACCTATCTCGGGCACGTCTGCGTGGCAGCGACCTATTGGTATCTCAGCAACTCGCCGGAGCTGATGGCGCAGGCGATGGCGCGGCTGGAGCGGCGCTGGGGAGGGTCACCATGACGGGCCAGCCGACTTTCCCCACTCTGCTGGAGGGCTTCTTCACGCGGCGGCTGATGCAGCAGCGTCAGGCGAGCGCGCATACGATCGCTTCCTACCGCGACACGTTTCGAATGCTGCTGCAATTTGCACAGCGGCGGCTGCGCAAAGCGCCGTCGACGCTGGTGCTCGAGGACATCGATGTGCCATTGGTGAGCGACTTCCTCGACGATTTGGAGAAGGTGCGCCATGTAACGGCGAGGACGCGGAACCTTCGGCTGACCGCCATCCACTCGTTCTTCCGCTACGTTGCCTTCGAAGCGCCCGCGCATGCCGCGCAGACGCAACGCGTGCTGGCTATCCCGGCCAAGCGGTTCACGCGTGCACTGGTGCCGTTCCTCAGCAGAGAGGAGGTCGACGCGCTGCTGGCGGCACCGGATCAGCGCACACGGTCGGGACGACGCGATCATGCCCTCATCCTGCTCGCGGTGCAGACCGGATTGCGTCTGTCGGAGCTCACCGGGCTTCAGCCACAGGATCTGCATCTGGGGACCGGCGCGCACGTGCGCGTGATCGGCAAGGGACGCAAGGAACGATGTACGCCGCTGAGCAAGAACACCCGGAGCGTCGTGGCTGCTTGGCTGAGAGAACTGTCCAACGTCCCGGATCAGCCGTTGTTCCCGAACGCACGTGGAGGCTATTTGAGTGCGCACGGTGTGCACTACCTGTTGGCCAAGCACGTCGCCACGGCAACCGGTACCTGCCCATCGCTGAAGCGCAAGCGCGTGAGCCCGCATGTGCTTCGACACACGACGGCGATGGATTTGCTGCAGCAGGGCGTCGAGCAGGCCGTGATAGCGCTATGGCTTGGGCATGAGACGATCGAGACGACGCAGGTCTATCTGGATGCCGACCTCGAGCTGAAGCAGCGGGTTCTCGACGCCGTTGCGCCTCTCAATGGAAAGCCCGGTCGCTATCGACCCGATGACGAGCTCCTCGCCTTCCTCAAGGGCCTCTGACAACATGGACTATGTCCCGTCAACCTAACCCGCTCGCATCGCTCGCAAAGCAGATCATGGCGCGACGGGACATAGTCCGGCACGGGACATAATCAATCTTCGAATGTCCGAGCAAGAAGGTTGCCGGTTCGGCGAGAGATCAACGTCGCCTAAGTTCGACGCAAGGAATGCATGGCGATGCGTTTGTCGTGGGGACCTGGAAGCAACTGCCGCGCTTTATTCGCCGGATGCAATGTTCTGGGGGACAGTTAGCCCCGAACTGGGAACCTCCCCGGAGGTTTTGCGAAAGTACTTCGCCGCAACTATGCAGCACGAGCCAGCGTACCGCTAAAATCCGCAGCCATCACAGAAAGCTCGGCATTGGTCCTGTCGGATGACACGGTGATCATTGCGGGCAGGTGGCAGATGGAGCGTCCGACTGCCCTTTCGCTTCTCCGCTTCACGATGGTGATGCACAAGAAGGCCGGTTAGTGGCGGATCGTGCGCCTCCACTCCTCACCTCGTCCCCGTTTTCGAACCAAGACCCTGAGCGGACTCGCTGCTCACCGGATCATCGCGACGCCGACTACTTTGCAGGCCGCTGGAGCCAATTCACGATTTCGCGCCCCGCCTCCTGCAGATCAGTCAGGTGCATCGCGGCGAACTGTTCCACGGTGAACGCCGTCTTGATCCAAAGGATGTTCATCGCACCGTATACACGCGGGCCGTCGGCCAGCGCGACGGCGATGGCCGCAAGGCCGTCAGGGAACGGGGGTCCTCCATTGGGACGGGGCACGAAGCTTGGGTCGCGTGTGGCGTACCCCCTTTCGCGCGTTTCCGCCAAAATCCTGTCGAGCCGTTTTGGGTCGCGCGCCAGGCCGTCATCGGGTCGGTCGAGTTTGCGCAACTTCTCCAGAATCTCGTTGCGTTCCTTCTCCGAACACCACACGAGATAGGCACGCCCAACACCCGTCATCAGCCATCCGACTCGCAGACCAACCTGCCCGGGCAACGCCGGCAGCGCAAACGGACTGTACGGCCGGCTCGTCTCGCGCTTTTCCATGCGGTCGCCGCCAGGCACGAACAGGTCGGAGGGCCACTTGACCTTCTCACACAGGCGAAACAGCACGGGAGCGGCGGCCTCTGCGACGCGATCATAGCGGTCGCGCTTCCGCACCACATCGGAGGAGGTGCTGAGCCGATAATGCCCATCGGCCAGACGCCGGGAGACCAGACCTGCTTTATCCAGCGTGTGCAGAATTCGCAGCAGCGTGGGTTTGGGTATCCGCGTTGCCCGATGCAGATCCTGCAGTGGAGAGATGGGGTTGGCGCGCAAGCGCGTCGAGCACCTGGAGCCCGCGTTCCAACGCTCTGATCGTCTTCGGCCCCGGCATGGCAAATACCCCTCCCGCACCGCATGCCGCCGCCAGACTACCATCGCACAACGCGGAAACCAACGTTCCACCTGATGGAGCGCGCCGTTCCACCTGATGGAACGCGAGGTTTCTCCTGGTGCAACTCAGGCGTTTTTTCCTCGCCTCGGCGGCGGTCGAGGCGGATCATCACCCTACGCCAGACGCGACCTGCGTTGGCGAACCTCGCAGGAGGGTGAATGCGCTCCGCTCGTCTTTCCCGGCTCGCAATCCCGCTGACGGTGGTAGGCCTGTGGTCGTCCGTGCCGGCGGTCGCGCAATCCTATCCGTCCAACATGATCCGCATCCTCTCAGGGTCGGCCGGCACACCGTCGGACATCATCACGCGTATCGTCGCCAACGAGCTTGGGCAGAGCGAAGGCTGGCGGATCGTCGTGGAGAACAAGCCTGGAGCCCTCAGGACGCTTGCAGCCGGCGAGGTCCTCAAGCAGCCGGCGGATGGACATACGATCCTCGGCATCGCCCTGCCCACCACCGCGACCCCAGCCCTGCTGCCCAACATGAGCTTTCGGCTCGACGTCGATTTTGCGCCGGTGGTCAAGCTCATAACCTCGCACCACGTCCTGGTTGTCAATCCTTCGGTACCCGCCAAGTCGATGGCAGAGCTTGTCGCCCTGATGAAGGACCAACCGGACAAGTTCACCTTTTCATCGGGTGGGTTCGCCACCCCGGCTCACCTCACCGGCGAGCTTTTCAAACTGCGTACCGGCGTGCGCGCTGCCCACGTTCCCTACCGGGCGGCGCTGCCGCAGGCCATCGCCGATCTGGTCAACGGCACCAACCACTATCAGTTCATCACCGCGCTTCCGGTATTGGACCTGATTGCCGCCGGCAAGTTGCGCGCACTGGCCGTCACGGCGCCGGAGCGCATGCCGGCACTGCAGGATGTTCCCAGCGTGGTGGAGGAGGGGTTTCCACAACTCGTCATCCAGGAGTGGGTCGGCTGGGTGGTGAAGAGCGGCACGCCACATGCCGTCATCGCCCGGCTGAACGAGGCGACCAACAAGGCCTTGGCGAAGCCGAGCGTGCGCGAGGCGCTCATGAAGATAGCTGCGGAGCCCGCTGGCGGCTCACCCGCTCAATTCGGCGCGCTCATCAAGTCGGAGACCGTGCACTGGGGCAAGGTCATAAAGGATGCCGGGATCAAGATCCGCGAGTGACTGTCGCAACGAATTGCGAGCCGCACCACGCTCGGGAGAACGATCATGCAGGACCACAGACCCATAGTGCGGACCCAGTTCTCTATTGGGGTGTGCGCGGTGGTCATGGAGCGCTCTTGCGATGCTCGGCGCGCGTAGGAAGCTCCATTTGAAAGATTGCACCTTTGCCGAGCGTAGACTCAACCCAAATGCGGCCGCCATGCATCTCGACGATCTGCTTGGCGATGGCGAGCCCGAGGCCCGTGCCGCCCTTGGCCTTGATAAGGGAGGCGTCGACCTGATGGAACTGATCGAATATGCGCGTCTGCTCTTGCGCAGGGATCCCCGGTCCCGTGTCTGTCACGCTGATGGCGAAGTGACCGTTGACCGCCTTCGCCGTGACGCGCACTTCACCCACATCGGTAAATTTGATGGCGTTACCGACGAGATTAAGGAGCACCTGGGTCAGGCGCTGCTCATCGCCGAGGCCAACGGGCAGGGACCGCGCAACCTCGGTCTTGAGCGCGAGCTTCTTGTTCTGGGCGAGCGACTCGGTGGCGGAGCGCACGGTCTCGACCACGCTCTCAACCGCATACTCGGCCATGTTCAAAGTGAACTGGCCGGACTCGATCTTGGCGATGTCAAGCACCGTGTTGATCAGACCCAAGAGGTGCTTGCCGTTGGAGCGGATGCGGGTGAGTGCGTCCAACGATTTCGGACCCTGCGGTTCATAGAAGCCCTCTTGCATAAGCTCAGCATAACCGAGGATGGCAGCGAGCGGGGTTCTCAGTTCATGGCTCATGTTGGCCACGAACTGCGATTTGTGCTGGCTCGCGATCTCAAGCTCCCGGCTCTTCTGGGCAATCTCGCCGAACAGGCGCGCATTCTCCAGCGCGATCGCGGATTGGGCAGCGAAGGCCTCGACCAGCCGGATGATCTCCGGCGAGAAGGTGCCAGGCTGATTGCGCCTGACGACCAGCACACCCACGACCTCCGCGTGATGCAGCAGGGGGACAGCAAGAACCGCGCGCACGCCTGTACGCAATAGGATATCGAACAGCGGCGAAGAAGCCGCACTACTAAGGTCAGCAACCT
>Ga0081455_10005771_pt1 | contig 13497 bp, 15 predicted proteins | sample TabmetS3T2R1_FD_70207 | JGI IMG/M metagenome (GOLD analysis project Ga0081455, IMG submission 70207) | Tabebuia heterophylla rhizosphere microbial communities from the University of Puerto Rico - S3T2R1 | ecosystem: Host-associated > Plants > Roots > Rhizosphere ... | reverse complement strand
CACAGGGCAGGGTGCTGGCTAACGGCCAGGGGTGGCGACCCCACGGACCAGTGCCACAGAAAGCAAACCGCCGCGCGGCCTCGCCGTGCGGTAAGGGTGAAACGGTGAGGTAAGAGCTCACCAGCGGCGCGGGTGACCGCGCCGGCTCGGTAAACCCCACCCGGAGCAAGGTCAAATAGGAGAGCGATCCCCGCGACGGGTTCCAAGCCCGGCGTGCGGGTGAAGCGCGGCCCGCGTGGCGCTCTCGGGTACGGCCGCTTGAGACGCCGGGTAACCGGCGTCCTAGAGAAATGACCATCGGGCCGGGCGCAAGCTCGGCTCACAGGACCCGGCTTACACGCCTTCTCTGGTGCTTTTTCTTTTCCCCTCCCTCCTCTGTCGGCCCTCTTGACAGTCCTCGCAGCGCAAGTCCTACACGGTTGAAAAGCTGAAATGTTTCCGTCCTTTGTCCGCCGGTTGACGCTGGCACGGCGATTTCATCTAATGGGCGCGACCACGGCCGCCCGATGACTGCGATCCCACAATCCTGTCCCGGCTCCAATGGAAGGCCGACGAATCCCTTCGAGCCCTTCCCCAAGGCCGCCCTCGCTGGCTCCCTCCCGGCGCGCTTCGCCCAGCAAGTAGCCCGGCGTGGAGATCGCCTCGCGCTGAAGATGGGCGCGGAGTCGCTCGCCTACGGGGCGCTCGATCGCGCGGCCAATCGGGTCGCGCACGGCCTCCTCGAGGCCCTTGGCGCCGGCAGCGAGCCCGTCGCCCTCGTGCTGCCCCAGAGCGTGCGCCAGATCACCGCCGTGCTCGGCGCGCCGGAAGCCTACATTCTCAACCGCATGAGCGGGCGCTGGAAAAGCTTCTTCCTGCTCGTGATCCTTGGGCCGCTCCTGATATCGGTGGTAGCGCGCACGCTCGGCTGGGCGCTTCTGTTCGGCGGCAACAACGGGCTCGTCAACAAGCTGCTGATGTCGCTTGGGCTGATTGGTTCGCCGTTGCGATTCATGTTTACCGAGACGGGCATGGTGGTCGCGCTCGCGCATGTGATGATGCCGTTCATGGTGCTGTCGGTATGGGCCGCGCTGCAGCGGCTCGATCCGCAGATCGAGAATGCCGCGTTGTCGCTCGGCGCCAGCCCGCTGACCATCATCCGCCGCATCGTGATGCCGCAGATCATGCCGGGCGTGTTGTCGGGGGCGATCATCGTGTTCTCGCTCTCGGCCAGCGCGTTTGCCACCCCCGCAATCATCGGCGGCCGCCGGCTCAAGGTCGCGGCGACGCTGGCCTATGACGAGTTTCTCAACACGTTGAACTGGCCGCTTGGCGCGGCGGTCGCCACCTTGTTGCTCGTCGCGCTGGTGCTGATCGTCGTCGGCAGCAACGCGCTGATCGAGCGGCGTTATGCGGAGGTGTTTCGATGAGACGGAACGGCCCGCTCGCGCTGACCTTCCACGCGATCTTTGTCGTCATCATGGTGGCGCCGATCGCGGTGGTCTGTCTCGTCGCCTTCACGCCGGAAGGCTACCTGTCGCTGCCGACCAACGGCTTCTCGCTGCGCTGGTTCAGGGCGATTGCGAACTATCCCGAATTCGTCCACGCCTTCTGGGTCAGCCTTGGCCTCGGCGCGCTGTCTTCCTTCGTGGCGCTCTTGTTCGCGGTGCCGGCGGCGCTGGCGATCGCGCGATATAAATTCCGCGGTCGCGACGCGCTCGCGGCGCTGTTCCTGTCGCCTTTGATGATTCCGCATGTCGTGCTTGGCGTCGCCTTCCTCCGCTTCTTCACATCGATCGGGATGGGCGGCAGCTTTGCGGCGCTGCTGGTCGCGCATGTGATCGTGGTGTTTCCGTTTGCGCTGCGGCTGACGCTCGCGGCCGCCACCGGCATGGACCGTTCGATCGAGATGGCGGCGGTCTCGCTCGGCGCCGGCGGCTGGACGTTGTTCCGCCGCGTGACATTGCCGCTGATCCTGCCGGGCGTCATCAGCGGCTGGGCACTCGCCTTCATCCAGTCCTTCGACGATCTGACCATGACCATCTTCCTGGCCGCGCCCGGCACCGAAACGCTGCCGGTGCGCATGTTCCTCTACATTCAGGACAACATCGATCCGTTGGTGACGTCCATCTCGGCCACCGTCATCGCGATCACCATGACCGCGCTCATTCTGCTCGACCGCTTCTATGGGCTCGACCGCGTGCTCGCCGGCAAGAGCGACACCGGGCGATAGGAGAACTCATGTCTAGGGATTATGACGTCGCCGTCGTCGGCGGCGGACTGCTCGGCTCCGCCATTGCCTGGGGGCTTGGCCGGCTCGGCAAGACGGTTGCCGTCCTCGACGAAGGCGACATCACCAAGCGCGCCTCGCGCGCGAATTTTGCGCTGATCTGGGTGCAGAGCAAGGGTCTAGGCATGCCCGCCTATACTGGCTGGACCGTGCGGGCCTCGGAGTCCTGGGGCAAGCTCTCCGCCGAGTTGCAGGCGCAAACCGGCCTCGACGTGTGCCTGCAGCAGAATGGCGGCTTCCATCTGACGCTCGGCGATGTCGAGTTCGAGCAGCGTGGCCAGCTCGTCACACGCATGCACAACCAGGTGGGCGCGGCCGACTACCGGATGGAGATGATGTCGGCATCCGAGGTGAAGAAGATGCTGCCGCTGATCGGTCCCGAGGTCTCCGGCGGCAGCTTCTGTCCGCTCGACGGCCATGTGAATTCGCTGCGCACGTTCCGCGCCTTCCACACCGGCTTCAAACAGTTCGGCATCGATTATTTCCCGGAGCGGGCGGTTTCGGCGATCGCCCTTGATGGTGGTGAATTCAGCCTGGCGACGCCGAAGGGCGAGATCCGCGCCGGCAAGGTCGTGCTCGCTGCCGGGAATGCCAACCAGACGCTGGCGCCGATGGTCGGCCTGTCGGCGCCGATGGGCCCGACCCGCGGCCAGATCGTGGTGACCGAGCGCACCATGCCGTTCCTGCCGCATCCCTTGACCACGATCCGCCAGACCGACGAGGGCACCGTGATGATCGGCGACAGCAAGGAAGACGAGCTCGACGATCGCGCGCTGAAACATTCGATCAGCTCCGTGATGGCGGATCGCGCCCAGCGGATGTTTCCGCATCTGGCGCGGCTCAACGTCGTCAGGAGCTGGGCCGGCATCCGCGTCATGCCGCAGGACGGTTTTCCCATCTACGACCAGTCGGAAAGCCATCCTGGCGCATTCGTAGCCTGCTGCCATTCCGGCGTGACGCTCGCCTCCAATCACGCCTTCGAGATCGCGCGCATGGTTGCCGCCGGCACGCTCGAGTCGGAACTGGTCGGCGCCTTCTCGGCCAGCCGTTTCGAAGGTCGCCGCGCAGCGAACAGCAGCGGTTACTGACATCAGACAAGGAGCCAAGAGGCATCCCATGTTCAAACGATCCGATCAGGACAAACGTCCATCCGTGCAGATCTTCGTCGATGGCGCTGCCATCGCCGCGCGCGAGGGCGACACCGTCTCCGCCGCGCTGCTGGCCTCCGGCCGTGACGTGCGCCGCGCGACCGCGGTGAGCGGCGCACCGCGTCTGCCCTACTGCATGATGGGCGTGTGCTTCGACTGTCTCGTCACCATCGATGGCGTCGGCAACCGCCAGGGCTGCCTGGTGCCGGTCACCGAGGGGATGCAGGTCGAGATCCAGAAGGGCAAGCGGGAGATCGGACGATGAGCACGCCCAGGCGCGAAGCTTACGATGTCGTGGTGATCGGGGCCGGGCCTGCCGGCCTCGCCGCCGCTGCGACCGCCGCCGAGGCCGGCCTGTCGACGCTGCTGCTCGACGAGAATGCAGGTCCCGGCGGCCAGGTGTTTCGCGCCATCGCATCGACACCGGTGACCGAACGGGCTCAGCTCGGCGCCGATTACTGGGTCGGCGCGGATCTCGTGAAGGCGGTGCGCGCAAGCGGCGCCGAGATCATCCAGCGTGCGACGGTCTGGAGCCTCGATCGTCATCTCGAGATCGGCATCTCCGTCGGCGGCGTTTCGGCCTTCGTCAAGGCGCGGCGCGTAATTCTCGCGACCGGCGCACTGGAGCGGCCGTTTCCGATTCCCGGCTGGACGTTGCCCGGCGTGATGACCGCGGGGGCGGCGCAGACGATGCTGAAGTCGTCGGCGCTGGTGCCGGACGGCCGCACTGTGATCGCAGGGCAGGGGCCGCTGCTCTGGTTGCTCGCGGCGCAGATCCTACGCCTCGGCGGCCGCATCAATCGCATCCTCGACACCACCGAGCGCCGCAACTACCTCGCCGCTTTGCCGCATGCCTTCGCCTTTCTGACCTCGCCTTATTTCGCCAAGGGCCTTGCCCTGATGCGGGAGGTGCGGGCGAAAGTGCCTGTTATCTCCAGCGTCAGCGAACTCTCCGCCGCCGGCGACGGTCAGCTCGCAACGGTGACTTATCTGGCCGGTGGACGGCGCGAGACGATGCAAGCTGATTTGCTGCTGCTGCATCAGGGCGTCGTGCCCAACGTCAATCTCGCGATGGCGGCTGGCATCGAGCATCGCTGGGACGAGCTGCAACTGTGCTGGTCGCCGGTGCTGGATCAGAACGGCAATTCGTCGATTGACGGCATCGCGATCGCCGGCGATGGCGCCGGGATCGGTGGCGCTGGAGCTGCGGTGTTTCGCGGCTACATCGCGGCACGCGCCGCGGTCGAGGCGCTTGTACCGGCATCGGCCGCCAAATTGACGCCAATTGCGGAATTGCGGACGGGCCTGGTTCGCGCGGAGCGTGGCCGCGCCTTCCTCGACACGCTGTTTCGCCCGGCGCCGCAGTTCCGCATTCCCTCGGGCGATACCATCGTCTGCCGCTGCGAGGAGGTCACCGCGAAGGACATTCTCGAGGCGGTCGCGATCGGCGCGACCGGGCCGAACCAGCTCAAGGCCTATCGCCGCACCGGCATGGGTCCGTGTCAGGGCCGGCTGTGCGGTCTCACCGTCACCGAGTTGATGGCGGAAGCGCGCGGCAAGAGCCCGCAGGAGATCGGCTACTACCGGCTGCGCGCTCCGGTGAAACCGATCACGCTGGCCGAGCTTGCCGCCGTCGCCAAGACCGAGGATGACGTCAAGGCGGTGGTGAGGGGATGACGAAACGCGTGGATGCGATCGTCGTCGGCGGCGGCATCCATGGATGCTCGACCGCGCTGCATCTCTGCCTCGCCGGCATGAAGCCGGTGCTGATCGAGAAGGACTATGCCGGCCGGCACGCCTCCGGCGTCAACGCCGGCGGTGTTCGTCAACTCGCGCGCCACATCCCCGAGATCCCGCTCTCGATCCGCTCGATGGGAATCTGGGAACGGATCGAGGATCTCCTCGACGACGATTGCAGTTTCGAGAGCCACGGCCAGGTCCTGGTCGCGGAGAACCAGGCCGAGCTGGAGGTCTGCCGCTCTCGGGTTGCAGAGTTGAACGCGCTCGGCTTCACCCACGAAGAACTGATTGATGCCGTCGAGCTCAAGCGGCTTGTGCCAGCTGTGGCTGACACCTGTCCCGGTGGCGTGGTGTCGCGGCGCGATGGCGCGGCCAATCCCGCGCAAACCACGACGGCGTTTCGGCGCAAGGCGGCCACGCTCGGTGCCACGGTCTGCGAAGGTGTGGCCGCAAGCAACATCCGGCAGCTTGACGGGCTCTGGCATGTCGATGTCGGCGCGGACAGTTTTGCCGCGCCGGTGCTCGTCAATGCCGCCGGCGCCTGGGCCGGACAAATCGCCGCTTCACTCGGTGAGCCGGTCCCGGTCGAGACCGTGGCACCCATGCTGATGATCACCTCGCGTGTGCCGCATTTCATCGATCCCGTCGTGATCCTGCGCGGCCGAAAACTGTCCTTCAAGCAATTCGCCAATGGCACTGTGCTGATCGGCGGCGGTCATTTGGCGACGCCGTATCAGGATCGCAACGAGACCGTGCTGGATTGGCGCAGCCTCGCGGTGAGTGCGCGCACCGTGTTCGAGTTGTTTCCGGTCATGCGCGGCGCGACGATCGTCCGCGCCTGGGCCGGCATCGAGGCGCGGATGAAGGACGATCTGCCGGTCCTTGGACCGAGCGCCCGTCACAAGGGCCTCTATCACCAGTTCGGCTTTTCGCTGCATGGCTTCCAGCTTGGCCCCGGCGCTGGCGCTGTGATGGCGGAGCTGATCGTCAATGGCGGCACCCAGACCCGGATCGGCGATCTCGCTATCGACCGTTTCCATCCCTCCACACTCTAAAACAAGAGGACATGATGAGCATCATCCGCAACATCCGTACCCCGATCATGCACCGCGCCGTCGAAGCCAACGGCTTCGTCTTCATCGGCGGCACGATCGCCGACGACACCAGTGTCTCGATGGGTGAGCAGACCCGCAACATCCTCGGCAAGATCGCGGGTTATCTGAAGGAGGCGGGAACGGACGCGTCACGCGTGGTCAGCGCATCGATATTCGTCACGGATCTCACGAAGAAGAAGGAAATGGACGCGGTCTGGACCGAGTTCTTCGGCGACAATCTGCCGACACGTGCCACGGTCGGCGTAGCCGATCTCGGCGGCAGTGCCCTCATTGAGGTCGTGGTCACCGCGCTCAAAGCCTGAGGCAACAGTGCCGCTCTGGCATAGTTTTCTGGACTAGAAACTCAAGACCGCAAGTTCCACGCAGGCCGCAACGCAGCAAACGCAACGGACGGCTTGACGGTATGATTTGGTCATCCTATTGGTCTTACCAAGGTAAGATCAATAGGGCATGGGATGGAGATCAAGCGAACAGCCGAGGGCGAAAAGGGCTTCGAGAAGGTTTTTGCCTTTCTGCGCAAGCGTCTGATCGCGGGTTCGCTCAAGCCTGGCGACCGCTTGATCGCCGAGCGCGAACTCGCGAGCCAACTCGGCGTCAGCCGACCCATCGTCCGCGAAGCCCTGCGGGCGCTCACCATGCTGGGCATTGTAGAAATCCGCGATCGCATCGGCACCGTGGTCACGCGCCCGGACATTTCCGTCCTCAACGACTTCTTCACCTTCGCGCTCGCCCAGCAGGCCGGGATGGTGGACGACGTGATGCAGGCCCGCATCGCGATCGAATGCCAGGCCATCCGCCTGGCCTGCGAGCGCGCCAGCATTACGGATTTCGAGCGGCTGCAGCGCGAGTTGACGCGCATTGCGGAAACAATTGATGAGGCGGATGCCGGAGGGATTGCGGACTTCGAATTCCATCGCGCGATCGTACTGGCATCCCGGTCTGAAACGTTGGTCGTGCTGCACAATTCGATGGCCGGCCTGCTTACACAAGCCCATCGCACACGCCGCGAACTGGTTCAGGCCTTCCCCTCGATGAAGACCTACTTGATCGACGATCACAGGCGCATCTTTGAAGCCGTGGTCGCGCGGGACCCTGAGCGAGCGGACGCGACCCTGCGAAAGCATTTTGAGATCGGCGATGAATACCGAAGGCGCGCCGTCGTCGGCGAGAAAGAGAGCCGCAAAGTATCGCGCTGAAGGCAAGTAGACCGAACAACAATAAGACGAGCGGAAAAATGGGACGGGATGGCAAGGGGAGCGTAGGCTTCATCGGCATTGGTACGATGGGCCGGGAGATGGTGCGCAACCTGCTGAAAGCAGGGCATGCGGTTCGCGTCTTTGATATCAGTGAGGCCGCGGTCGCGGATGTCGTGAAAGCGGGCGCCATTGGCGCGCAGAACCCGGCCGAGGCCGCACGAAATTCTGACATCGTCATCACCATGCTGCCCGACACGCCGCATGTCGAGGCAGTTATCTATGGCGAGCACGGCCTCCTGAAGTCGCCGCCCGCCGGCAGGCTGATCGTGGACATGAGCACGATCTCGCCGGTCGCAGTCCGCAGCATCCACTCAGATTTACAGAAAATCGGCGTGAGCTTCATCGATGCGCCCGTTTCCGGCGGACCGCTCGGTGCGAAGAACGCTGCCCTCTCGATCATGGCCGGCGGCGAGTCCGAGGCTTTTGCCAAGGCCGAACCATTCTTCCAGGCGATGGGCACCACGATTACGCATGTGGGGGCCAGCGGTGCCGGGCAAACGGTCAAGCTCTGCAATCAGCTCATCTGCGGCATCAACATTCAGGCGATTTGCGAAGCGCTCGCGCTGGGGCGGGCTTCCGGCGTTGATCTCAACTTGCTCCGCCGCGTGCTGCTGGGTGGCTCGGCTGCATCCTGGATGCTGGACAAGCTCGGCCCGGCCATGATCGAGGGCGATGCTGCCGCCGGCTTTCGCATTGACCTGATGCTCAAGGATCTCCGGCTGGTGCAGGAGCATGCCCAGGCTCTGAATGTGCCGTTGCCGGGAACCGCGCTCGTCACCAGCCAGTATATCGATGCGCGGGCGCATGGCGAAGGCGCGAACGGCAATCAGGCGCTGTTCCGCGTCTACGATCGCATCACCAACCAAGTCACCGGTTGATCCCGTCGCGATGGGCGTCGAACTCGATTTTCCCGCAGTGCTGGAGCGATGGCCGAGTTTTCTCGGCGGCGCCATCCTCACGCTCGAGCTCGCGTTCTTCGCAACCGTGCTGGGTGCCTTTCTCGGCACGCTCGCAGCCGTCGGTCGCCGCTCACATAGCTTACTGATCGCGCGCACTTGTAAAGTCTATGTCGAAGCGATCCGCAACACGCCGTTGCTGGTCCAGATCTTCCTGGTCTATTTCGGCCTCGCCAGCATCGGCCTGAAATTCTCCGCCTTCACCGTCGCGGTGGCCGCGCTGACGATCAATGTCGGCGCCTACACCGCGGAAATCATGCGCGCAGGTTTTGAGGCTATCCCGCGCGGGCAGCTCGAGGCGGCCGAGGGGCTTGCCCTCTCGCGCCTCCAGATCTACTGGCACATCATCCTGCTGCCGGCTGTCGAGAGGGTATATCCGGCGCTCACCAGCCAGTTCGTGCTGCTGATGCTCGCTTCCTCGGTCTGCTCGCAGATCTCGGCCGAGGAACTCACGGCCGTCGCCAACTACATTCAGTCGGACACCTATCGGGCGTTCGAAACCTACATCATCATCGCCGTCCTCTACATTTTTCTGTCGCTTGTCATGCGCGCCGGATTCTGGGGACTTGGCTTCGTCCTGTTTCCGCGCCGGCGCCGGCTCGGCACGCCTTTGTGAGGTGCGGATGGGCGGACATCTCAACTTCAATCATCTGCTCTTCCTCGGCCATGGCGCACTGTGGACGATCGGACTTTCGCTGATCGCACTCGGCGGCGGAGGCCTCGCCGGCTTCGTGATTGCGCTCGCACGCGTTTCTCCGCTCAAGTCCGTGCGCCTCCTCAGCGCCGTCTATGTGCAGCTCATTCAGGGGACGCCGCTGCTTGTCATCCTGTTCCTCGGCTATTTCGGGCTGGCCGCAGTTGGATTCCAGCTGTCACCGCTTGCCGCCGCTGGAGCTTCGCTCACCCTGTACGTCGCCGCCTATCTCGGCGAGATCTGGCGCGGCTGCATCGAATCCGTGCCGAAGCCGCAGTGGGAAGCGGCGGAGGGTCTGGCGCTGAGCCGGAGTCAGCGGATGATGAAGGTGATCCTGCCACAGGCGATCCGCATCGCAACGCCGCCAACTGTCGGGTTCATGGTGCAGATCATCAAGAATACCTCGCTCGCCTCGGTTGTCGGCTTTGTCGAGCTGATGCGCTCGGGACAGATCGTCAACAACTCGCTGTTCGAGCCGTTCGCGATCTACGCGATCATCGCCGTCGTCTACTTCGCCATGTGTTATCCCATTTCGTTGTACAGCCAGCGGCTGGAACGACGCATGGGACGCGGCAAATTCAACCTCGCTCCGGCCTGACATGCAGCAAGACATTCCATCCGCATCGATCGTGTCGCTTCGCGACGTGCAAAAAAGTTTTGGTTCACTGAAGGTGCTCGACGGCGTCAGTTTCACTGTCGAACGCGGCGAGGTCCTTGCCATCATCGGCAGGTCCGGCTCCGGCAAGAGCACGGCCTTGCGATGCATCGATCGCTTCGAAAGGATCGATCACGGTGAAATCGTCGTCTGCGGGCACAGGGTCGATTCTCCCGACGTCAATCTCCGGGCGTTACGCCAGGATGTCGGCATCGTCTTCCAGAGCTACAACCTGTTTCCGCATCTCACCATCGAGCAGAACATCACCCTTGCGCCTTGCTCCGTGAAGCGAATGGCCTCGTCGCAGGCGAAAGAGCTGGCGCGCAAGGTGCTGGCGCAGGTTGGGCTGGAGGAGAAGCTTCATGCCTATCCCGAGCAGCTTTCAGGCGGCCAGCAGCAACGCGCCGCGATCGCCCGTTCGCTCGCCATGCAGCCCAAGGTCATGCTCTTCGACGAGGTCACTTCCGCGCTCGATCCCGAGCTGACGGCCGAGGTGCAGAGGGTGATCGAGCGGCTGGCGGCCGACGGCATGACGATGGTGATGGTGACCCATGAAATGGGCTTCGCGAAAAGCATCGCAGACCGGATCGTCTTCATGCACCGGGGCAAGGTTCACGAAACCGGACCTGCCTCGATCCTGACTTCCCCAACGACGCCGGAGCTTGCTCAGTTCGTCGGGACCGGCGACCTGAAATCATAAAACAGGAGAGGAGAACCAAGGATGAAGAACAGAAAATTCCTCGGCGCTGCCGTGTCGGCATGTTGCCTTTTCATGTTGGCGGTACAACCGGCGCGGGCCGACCTGCTGGCCAGCATCATGCAGGCCAAGAAGATCCGCATCTCGACGGACCTCGCCATTCCGCCGTCCGGCATGATGGATGGCAGCATGAAGGCCACCGGCTCCGATGTCGAAGTGGCGCAGTTGCTCGCCAAGGATTGGGGCCTTGAACTCGAATTCATCCAGACGACCGGCGCGACGCGCATCCCCAACGTACTGACCGGCAAGGCTGACATCATCATCTCGACATTGTCGGTCACCGCCGAGCGGGCCAAGGTGATCGATTTCTCCAATCGCTACGCGACGCTGCAATCCGATATAGGCTGCCTGAGATCGCTGAATGTGAAGGATTGGACCGACCTCAAGGACAAGACGGTGGGCGTCGCGCGCGGTACCACGCAGGATACGACCTTGTCGAACATGAAGGACAAGGAACTGAAGATCGCGCGCTATGACGACGATGCCACTGAGGTAACCGCTGCGGTTTCCGGGCAGGTCGATTGCGTCGGCACATCGGCCACGATCATCAATCAGATCGGGGTCAAGAATCCCGCTCGCATCTTCGAGTCGAAGATACCGCTCGCTACGTTCGACCTCGCCGTCGGTTTGAAGAAGGGCGAGCCGCGACTCATGGAAAAGCTCAACGGCTGGATTGCCGAGAATATCAAGAACGGCAAGCTCAACGCCATCTACAAGAAATTCCACGGGGTCGAATTGCCGGCCGATATGCGTGGTTGAACGAAACAGTGCCGTGACAGCCGGCAATGGCTGTCACGGTCCCAAGAAAATGGAAAAGGAAATCGTATGCGCCTCGTCATAGGGTCGGACCACGCCGGCTGGCCGCTCAAGCAAACCGTTATCGACCATATCCGCGAGCTCGGTCACGAGGTCATCGACGTGGGGTCCTATGACGACAAGCCGGTCGATTTTCCGGACATCGCGCGCGCGGTGGCGAAGAAGGTGACGTCGGGCGAAGTCGCGCGCGGCATCATGGTGTGCGGCACCGGCGTCGGTGCTTCGATTGCCGCCAACAAGATGAAAGGCATCCGCGCTGCGGTCTGCCACGACGTACACTCGGCGCATCAAAGCGTGGAGCACGACGACGTGAACGTCATGTGTATCGGTGCCCAGATCGTCGGCTCCTGGCTCGCCAAGGATCTGATCGCAGCATACCTCTCGGCCGAATTTTCGACCGACGAGGATTTTCGTCGCCGGGTCGAAAAGCTTCGCGTCATGGACGAGGAAGGCTAGGTTCGGGATCCGCCTCACATGATTTCTGGCATCGAACTGGCCGCCGGTTAACGCTCAACGTGAGGAGCCTCAACCCAGGCGCATCAACACTCAGGAAGCATCTCGGTTCAGCGAGCGGCTCGCCTGCCGGATTTCATTCAGGAACGCCTTGGCCAGGCGCGACAGAGGCTCCGCCTCAGACCACAGCATATAGGCCACGGCCACCGTCTTGGGCGCAAAAGGCCGGACGATGAGATCGTGGCTGCCGCCCTGGCTCGGCGAAAACGGATCGACGACGGCAGCGCCCACCCCGGCGGCCGCGAGCACGCAGGCCGTGTTGCAGTATCGGACCTCGACGGTCGGCTGAAACGGTGCGCCGGCCAGCGCGAAACTCTCCCGCACGGCTTCGCCCAATCGCGTTCCGCGCTCCAGCCCGATGAAGGGCAGGCCGACGAGGTCGGCGGCGGAAATGACGGGACGTTCGGCCAGCGGATGTTTCGGCGGCAGCACACAGACCATTTCGCCGGAATGAACCACCTCATGCGCAATGCCTGGGTGGTGCGACAGACCAAGCGCGAAACCGAGTTCTGCAACCCTGCTCAGCACGCCTTCGATGATTCCCTCATAGCGCCGTACGTCGAAGAACATTCGCGTCTGCGGACGGCGGCGCAGGAAGCCTGACAGAGCGGGCGGAATAATGCTGTAGGCCAGCGGCGGGGTCGCGACGATCGACAGATGTCCCGAGCGGCATTCCCTCAAGTCACGCACGCGGTTCTCGAGTTTCGCGTGCAGTGCGAAGATCGCATCGCTTTCCTTGTACAGCGCCATCGCTTCGGTGGTCGGGAACAGCCGGTTGTTGACGCGTTCGAACAGCGCGAAGCCAGCTTGCGCCTCCATCGCCTTCAGCGCGTTGCTGATCGCCGGCTGCGATAGCGCCAGTTCGTCGGCGGCCGCAACGGTCGTCCGGTGACGAATGACCGCACGCAGGATTTCAAGCTGGCGTAGGTTCATATAAGCCCGAGTTATTTTCTTCCCGAAAATATCATAGCACGAATGATTGCATTTGGCGTCTCGCACTTGCGTAATGACGCACGCAATTGCGTGCGGCTCTCGTCGGGATCATCCGCCTAATGAGGCAGCAGTCCGCATAGATTGGAGGCAATGTTGACCCGAGTCCTTCGTGCTGCGGCTGCTCAGATGGGGCCGACGCAAAAGGCGGATACGCGCGAGCACACGCTCGAGCGGATGCTGAACCTCCTGGAGCAGGCCGCCGCGTGTGGCGCGAAACTGGTGGTATTCCCTGAATTGGCGTTCACCACGTTCTTCCCGCGCTGGCTCATCGAAGGCGAAGCGCTCGATCACTACTACGAACAGAGCATGCCGAACCCGGCGGTGCAGCCCTTGTTCGATCGCGCCAGGGCACTCGGCGTCGGCTTTTATGTCGGTTACGCCGAACTGACGTCGGAGGGGCGGCGTTTCAACTGCTCGATCCTCGTTGATGGTGCCGGTGCGGTTCTCGGGCGCTATCGCAAAGTGCATTTGCCGGGATCGGTCGAGCCGCGGTCCGGCGCGCGCTACCAGCAGCTCGAAAAGCGCTATTTCGAATATGGCAATCTGGGATTTCCGGCTTTTCGGGCGGGCCCGGACTGGCATCGC
>Ga0081455_10005769_pt1 | contig 13499 bp, 14 predicted proteins | sample TabmetS3T2R1_FD_70207 | JGI IMG/M metagenome (GOLD analysis project Ga0081455, IMG submission 70207) | Tabebuia heterophylla rhizosphere microbial communities from the University of Puerto Rico - S3T2R1 | ecosystem: Host-associated > Plants > Roots > Rhizosphere ... | reverse complement strand
CAGCCCGACCAGCGCCGCGAGCGCAAGCAGGAAGGCGAGCTGCGCCGCCGCAGCGCCGAGGCGCCGGGGAACGCGGAGGAGCGCCACCGGGGTGGCGCTCCTCTCGCTGGAGATCCCAGCGGACACGTGCGTGCGCTACTTGCTCGCCGCGGCGCGCTGCGTGCCGGTGAACGCGTAGGTGATCGTCGACGTCTTGTTCTGGAACGTGTTCGGAGCGCCGCTCGGCAGCGTCAGCGTCAGGCGCAGGTGGTCGGTGCCAAGTGCGGTCGTTGCGCTGAGCGGCGACAGCGACACGTTACTGCCGACCACGGGGCGCGAGGCGAGCACCGTCGTTGTGGTTCCGCCGCAGGTGTAGGTGTAGGGAGGGCCGGCCTCCGTCCACGCCACGGAGCACTTGTCGACGACCATCTGCAGGCCGTTCGTCGCGTCGGTATCGAGCAGCGAGCTCGGGGACGCCGTCGTCGTCAGGGTGACGCTCGCGAGGTCGATCGAGCCGGAGTTCGTCAGGTCGACGCTGCGTTGGACGGTATCGCCAGGCGCCAGTCCGGAGGCGTCGACGTCGAGGCGGTTGGTCGCCGCGCCGGTCGCGCCGAGCGCGATCGTCACGGTGCCGGACGAGATGGTGTGGTTCTCGGACGTCGTGCTGGTCCACGTCGCGTAGGTGCCGAGGCCGGCGATGCTGGCCGCGGCGCCGAGCACGGCGACGGTGGCGAGAAGCTTGTGCGTGGTCGGGCGTGCGGCAGTCTGCCGCCCGCGCCGCAGTGAAAGGAAAGACATGCTGAGGTCTCCTTGTCGCAGGGGCTTGCCCCCGACGAATCGGCTGTCGAGGCGCCGTCCTTTAGCGCGGGCTGCCCGCGGGGCCCTGGAGGTCGAGCGTGGGGAGGTCCAGCTCGTCCGCGCGTTCCATCGCGGCAAGCGCGGTTGCGAGGTCCTGGATGGCGAGTCCGGTCGAGTCGAAGGTGGTGATCTCGTCGTCCGTTCGGCGTCCTTCGGCGTCGCCGGCAAGGACGGCGCCGAGCTCGGTCACCTGCTCGCGCGCGAGCGCGCCGGCCTCGACGGCGTGGGCGAGCTCGCCGTTGTGGCTCGCCTGCTCCCAGTCGTCGCAGAAGACCCGCGTTCGCGCGAGCTCTTCGACCGCGATCTCGGCCTTTCCGGGGCCGTCGGCACCCATCAGGCTCACGTGCTGCCCTGCCCGGAGCGAGCCCGGCTCGAAGACCGCTTCGTGTCCGGGCGTGACCGTGACGACGACGTCCGCGGCAAGTGCTTGCTCGCGTGAGGCGGCAACACCCGCGCCCAGTTCCTCCGCCGCCTCGCGCGCCCGTTGCTCGTCGAGGTCCCAGAGCAGCACTTCTCGCCCCCGGGCAACGAACGTCCGCGCGACGGCGCGGCCGTTCACGCCGGCGCCGATCACAGCAGCCGGGCCGGTGCCGACGCCGAGGGTCTCCGCCGCCAGCACGGCCGCCGCGCCGGTGCGGAGCGCGGTCACGGTCGCGGCGTCGAACACCGCGACGAGCGAGCCGTCCGAGGCGTCGGAGAGCAGCACCAGGCCGGTGACGGTCGGCAGCCCACGCGCGGGGTTCCCCGGGTACGAGGTCACCCACTTCAGCGCGGCGTGTCCGGCTCCGAGCACGGGCATCGCGCGAAAGTCGCCGGCGGGGTAGGCCGGCACGTAGACCTTCGGCGGCATCGACCACTCGCCCCGCGCGTAGGCGACGAAGGCGTCGCGCACGGCTTCGAGTGCCCGCTCGGGCGGAACGGCGACCTCGACCGCACGGGCTCCGAAGACCGGAACCATTCCGGCTAGAGGCCTTTCACGTCCTCGATCAGCTTGACCATCGACTCCTTCGCGTCGCCGAACAGCATCACCGTCTTCGGGTTGTAGAAGAGCGGATTCTCGATCCCTGCGAAGCCGGGGTTCATGCTGCGCTTGAGCACGACCACGCTCTGCGCGTCGTCGACGTTCAGGATCGGCATTCCGTAGATCGGGCTGCCCTGGTTGTTGCGCGCGTCGGGGTTGACGACGTCGTTGGCGCCCACGACGAGCGCGACGTCGGTGCGGCCGAACTCAGGGTTCGCATCGTCCATCTCCTTCAGCTGCGGGTACGGCACGTTCGCCTCGGCCAGGAGGACGTTCATGTGCCCCGGCATGCGGCCGGCGACGGGATGGATCGCGTAGGTGACCTCGACGCCCTTCTCCTCGAGCAGGTCGGCGAGCTGGCGGACGTCGTGCTGCGCCTGGGCCACGGCAAGGCCGTAGCCCGGCACGAAGACGACCTTGTGCGCGTACGCGAGCATCACCGCCACGTCCTCGGCGGTGGCCGAGCGGACGGTGCCGCCGTCGCTGGCGGCGGCCGCTGCGGCGCCGGCCGAGACCTGGCCGAAGGCGCCGAAGAGCACGTTCGCGATCGAGCGGTTCATCGCCCGCCCCATGAGCAGCGTGAGCAACGTGCCGGAGGCGCCGACGAGCATGCCGGCCACGATCAGGACGTTGTTCTCGAGCTCGAAGCCGCCGATGGCGACCGCCAGGCCGGTGAACGCGTTCAGCAGGGAGATCACGACCGGCATGTCGGCGCCGCCGATCGGGAGCACGAAAAGCACCCCGAAGAGCGTTGCGCCGCCGATCACGACCCACAGGAGCCACTCGTCCTGGACGCCGGACACGAGCGTGATGCTCAGTGCGACGCAGACCGCCAGCAGCGCGAGGTTGCCGAACTTCTGGCCGGGATACGTGATCGGCCGGCCCTGGATCAGCTCCTGAAGCTTCGCGAAGGCCACCATCGAACCGGCGAACGAAATCGCGCCGATGAGGCCGGAGAGGGCGATCGCCAGCGCGATGTCGATCTTCGGGCGCCCCGGCTCCGGAAGGATCCGGTGCAGCTCCGCGAGCGCGATCAGCGCGGCCGCGCCGCCGCCGACGCCGTTGAACAGCGCCACCATCTGCGGCATCGCGGTCATCTTCACGCGGCGCGCGGCGACGGCTCCGAAACCGCCTCCGATCGCCATCCCGATCACGATCGCCCACCAGCTCGTGCTGCCGGCCTTGATCCAGGTGACGACGATCGCGACGAGCATGCCCGCCGCGCCGATCTGGTTGCCGCGGCGCGCGTGCGCGGGGTTGGAGAGGAAGCGCAACGCGAGGATGAACGCGCTGATCGGGATCAGGTAGAGCAGGTTCGCGAGGTTGGTGCTCATCCGGCGCTCGAGCCGCCGTCGCTTCCGGCATCGGGCGGCTTCGCGGGCTCGCGCTTCTTGAACATCTCGAGCATTCGGTCGGTGACGACGAAGCCACCGACGACGTTTGCCGAGCCGAGCACGACGCCGAGGAAGCCGACGACCCACGTGAACGCGTCCTTGTCCGGCTGCGCGAGGATGATCATCGCGCCGACGAGGACGATTCCGTGGATCGCGTTGGTGCCCGACATCAGCGGCGTGTGCAGCAGCGTCGGCACCTTCGAGATCACCTCGAACCCGAGGAAGATCGCGAGCACGAGGATCGTCAGCTCGAAGACGAGCAGCGTGTTGTGACTCACCGCGCCACCTCGCCCGCGGCGCGTAATTGTTCACGCGAGAACCAGATTCCCCCACCCAGGGTGGGGGTTGTCGTCCCACCTCCCTCGGCGGTGACGTTAGCGGCGAGCGGCGCACCGGTGTGTGACGCCGCTGTGCCGATTGTGCGCTGGTTCGTCCACAGCCGGCAAGGGTTCGTCAGCGTCGGCACGCCGCTGCGACGGCTCACGCCGCGACCTCCTGCTTGCCGGCCACGCACGCGCCGGCGGTGATCTCGTCGCCCCAGTCGAGGGTCAGCTTCCCGTCCGGCGCAAGGTGGTGCAGCAGCGCCGAGACGTTGCGCGCGTACAGCTGGCTCGCGTGGAACGGCATCGAGCTCGGCAGGTTGGTGAAGCCCACGATCGTGATGCCCTCGCGCACCGTCTCATCGCCCGGCTCGGTCAGCTCGCAGTTGCCTCCGGCCTCCGCCGCCAGGTCGACGATCACCGAGCCGGGCCGCATCGCCCGGACGGCGCCGGCAGGGATCAGCCGCGGGGCCGGGCGGCCGGGGATCAGCGCCGTCGTGATGACGACGTCGAACTCGGGCAGCCGCTTCTCAAGCTCCTCCTGCTGCTGCCGCTGCTGCTCCTCCGAGAGCTGCTGGGCGTAGCCCCCTTCCGTCTCCTCGCCGACGATCCCGAGGTCGAGCCAGCTCGCGCCCAGGCTCTCGATCTGCTCGCGCACGGCCGGCCGCACGTCGAACCCCGTCACGACCGCGCCTAGCCGGCGCGACGTCGCGACCGCCTGCAGCCCGGCGACGCCCGCGCCGAGCACGAGCACCTTCGCCGGCGCCACCGTCCCGGCGGCCGTCATCAGCATCGGGAAGAAGCGGGGCAGCCGCTCGGCCGCCAGCAGCGTCGCCTTGTAGCCCGAGACGGTGGCCTGGGAGGACAGCGCGTCCATCGGCTGCGCGCGCGTGATCCGCGGGATCGACTCCATCGCGAACGCGACGATGCCCCGCTCCGCCAGGCGCTCGATCCCCTCGGCGTCCGCCAACGGCTGCAGGAAGCCGATCAGGACCTGTCCCTCGCGCAGGCGCGCGACCTCCTCGGCGGACGGCTTCTGCACCTTCACGACCGCGTCTGCCTCCGACCAGGCGTCGCCGACCATCCGTGCGCCGGCCGCTTCGTAGTCCGCGTCCGGGAACGACGCCGCCTCGCCGGCGCCGCGCTCCACCAGCACCTCGAAGCCGCCGGGCACGAGCTTTCCCACGATCTCGGGAACGAGCGCGACCCGGCGCTCGCCGGCCGCAGACTCCTTCGGCACCCCGATCCTCATGCGGCGGAGATGCTATTCGCTGGCGCAGCCGCACATATCGTGTGGAGGAGCATGGCCGTTGCGGAGCTGCCGCTGCGCGAGACGAAGTTCGGCCTCGTCGCCGACGGCGACGGCTGGTTCGTGCTGAACGCGCGCGAGAGCCGCTGGCGCGACGCGGGCCACTTCGGCCACTACTGCGACTTCGAGGGCAAACGTCCCTTTCGCCAGCTCGGCATCAACGTCAGCGTCCTCCAGCCCGGGGAGGCGATCGGCCTGTACCACCGCGAGCGCGCGCAGGAGGGCTTCCTCGTGCTCGCCGGCGAGTGCCTGCTGCTCGTCGAGGGGCAGGAGCGCACGCTGCGCGCCTGGGACTTCTTCCACTGCCCGGGCGGCACCCACCACATGATCGTCGGCGCCGGGAACGGCCCGTCGGCCGTGCTCGCCGTCGGAGGCCGCGGCGGGCGCAAGGGGCTCGTTTACCCGGTCGACGAGCTGGCGCTCGCTCACGAGGTGGGTGTCGAACAGGAGACGACCAAGCCCCAGGAGGCGTACCGGCCGTTCCCGAAGTTCGAGCGCTGCCGCTACGAGGAAGGCTGGCTCCCGGAAGCGCCTGGTTAGAGTTCGCGATCGTGCCCGGAACGCTCGCGGAGATCGCCGACAGCTTCTTCAAGCCCGCCGTCAACGACCTCGTCCCGTACGAGCCGGGCAAGCCGGTCGAGGAGGTTCAGCGCGAGCTCGGGCTCGAGCGCGTGGTCAAGCTCGCCTCCAACGAGGGGCCGTACGGGCCGTTCCCGCACGCGCGAGAGGCGATCGCGCGCGCGGTCGACGAGCTGAACCGCTACCCGGACGGCGGCGCGTACCGCCTGCGGGCGGCGCTGGCCGAGCGCTTCGACGTCCGCTTCGAGGAAGTCGCCGTCGGCGCGGGATCGGACGGCCTCGTCGACTGCCTCAGCCAGGCGGTGCTCGAGCCGGGCGACGAGATCGTCTGCGGCTGGCCGTCGTTCCCCAGCTACGTGATCGACGCCCGCAAGGTGGGGGCGGTGCCGCGCACGGTGCCGCTGCGCGACGGCCGCTACGACCTGGACGCGATGCTGGCGGCGATCGGGCCGCGGACGAAGCTCGTCTACGTCTGCCTGCCGAACAATCCGACCGGGACGACCAACACGCGCGCCGAGCTCGAGACATGGTTCGAGCGCGTCCCCGACCACGTCGTGACGGTGCTCGACCAGGCCTACGCGGAGTACATCGACGACCCCGACTACCCCGACGGCGTGGAGGACCACCTCAAGCGAGGGCGGCGCGTCGTCGTGCTGCGGACGTTCTCGAAGATCTACGGGCTCGCGGGGCTGCGGATCGGGTACGGCCTCGCGCCCGCGCCGATCGTCACCGCGGTCTCGAAGGTGCGCCGCGCCTTCGACATGACGACTCCCGCCCAGGAGGCCGCGCTCGCGAGCCTCGACTCCGCGGAGGAGCTCGCTCGCCGCCGCACCGCCAACGCCGAGGGTCGGGCCGAGCTCGAGCGGATCCTGCGCGCCCACGGCCTCGACCCGGTCGGGCCGTCGGTGGCGAACTTCCTCTTCGCCGAGGTCGGCGAGGACTCGCGCCCGTTCTTCGAGCAGCTGCTGCGGGAGGGCGTGATCGTGCGGCCGACACACGGCTTCGGCGCCCCCGGCGCGGTGCGCGTCACGGTGGGCACGCACGAGGACCACGAGCACCTCTCGGAGGCGCTCTCGAGGGTGCTCGCAACGGCCTAGACCGGGGCAGACAGGGCCAAAAAACCCCTCGTTCGAGGGCGGGTCTCGGTGTTACCGTTCGACGCGCCATGCGCCGCCCCCGCGTGACCGGCAGCCAGCTCTCGCTCATCGGTCGCGAGCCGAGTTTTCGTCGCCTGTTCCTCGCGACGCTCGGCTCCGGTGCGGGTACGTGGCTGGCGCTCGTCGCCCTCGAAGTCGACATCTGGCTGAAGACCCATTCCTCGGGCTGGGTGGCGGCGCTGCTGATCGCCGACCTCCTGCCGACCTTCGCGATCGGCATCCTCGTCGGGCCGCTCGTCGACCGCCTCTCGCGCAAGCACCTGCTCGTCGGCGCGGACATCGTGCGCTTCGGCGTCTTCGCCGCACTGCCGTTCACGACGAGCGCGACGCAGGTCGTCGCGCTGGCGTCCGTGGCCGGCGTCGCGACCGGCTTCTTCCGTCCCGCCGTCTACGCGGGGCTGCCGAACCTCGTCTCGGACGAGGACCTGCCGCACGCGAACTCGCTCCTGCAGGCCGTCGACAACCTGACCTGGGCGCTGGGCTCGATCGCCGGCGGCGCGCTCGTCGCGGCCTCGAGCGTGGACGTCGCCTACTGGCTGAACGCGTGCAGCTTCCTGATCTCGGCGGTCTTCCTGATCGGGATCCCGCACCGGCTGCTGCAGGCGACACCGGCCGCCAGCCGCGGCCACTGGGCCGACCTCAAGGACGGCTTCTCGGTCGTCCTCCGCTCGCGCGCGCTGCTGACGGTGCTGATCGCGTGGAACGTGGCGATGCTGCACAACGCGGCGGTGAACGTCGCGGAGGTGCGCCTCGCCTTCCGGGCCTTCGACGCCGGCCAGTTCGGGCTCGGACTGATGATGGGCAGCGCGGGCGTCGGCCTCGCCGCCGGCGCCTACCTCGCCGGCCAGTGGGTCGAGCGGCGCGGGCTCGCGAACGTCTACGGCGCCTCGCTCGGGCTGATGGCGATCGGCATCGGCCTGGCCGCCGTGGCGCCGAACGTCTGGGTCGCCGCCGCGTGCGTCGTGGTCTCCGGCGCCGGGAACGGCTCGGCGGTCGTCTGCAACGCGCTGCTCGTCCAGCGGGGCGCCCCCGACCAGTTCCGCGGCCGCGCCTTCGCCGTGCTGATGAGCTCGAACGTCGCGATGCTGACGATCGGGATGATCCTGGCCGGCCACCTGACCGACGTCTACGGCCCGCGCTGGGTCTGGGGCGTCGCGGCCGTGCTGGCCGCGGTCGCTGGCGCGATCGGCTACTTCCTCGCCCGCGGCGCGGCTGCGGGTGAGCGCGCCCGCACCGACGAGCCGCCGGTGCCGGTTCCCACCGCGTAGGACCGGCTCTTTACCATCCCGCCCGTGGCAGCGCGCCGGGACTACACGCGCGAGTCGCTGGCCGCCGGCGTGCGCTCCGGCGACCGGCGGGCCCTCGCCCGCGCGATCACGCTGGTCGAGAACTCGGAGCCGCTCGCCTACGACCTCGTCCGCGACCTGTACCCCGAGACCGGGCGTGCCTACGCCGTCGGCGTCACCGGGCCGCCCGGGGTCGGCAAGTCGAGCCTGATCAGCGCCCTCGTGCGCCACGTGCGCGAGCAGGGCCGCTCCGTGGGCGTCATCTCGGTCGACCCGTCGAGCCCGTTCTCGCAGGGTGCGCTGCTCGGCGACCGCATCCGGCTCGCCGACCACTTCCTCGACCCCGAGGTCTTCATCCGCTCGATGGGGAGCCGCGGGCACCAGGGCGGCCTTGCCGAGGCCACGTTGCAGGCGCTCCTGCTGCTCGACGCCGCCGGGAAGGAGCTCGTCTTCCTCGAGACCGTCGGCACCGGCCAGGGCGAGGTCGAGGTGATCGGCATCGCGGACACGGTCGTGCTCGTGCTGATGCCGGGCTCGGGTGACTCGATCCAGGCACTGAAGGCCGGGATCATGGAGATCCCCGACGTGATCGCGATCAACAAGATGGACCACCCCGCTGCGAAGACGATGCTGAACGAGGTGCGCTCGGTGCTCTCGCTCGACAAGGAGCGTTCGTGGAAGCCGCCGATCGTCCTGACCGAGGCGATGCGCGCCGAGAACGTCGACACGCTCTGGGAGAAGGTCGAGGCGCACCGGGCCTTCCTGGAAGGCGAGGGGCTGCTGGAGCAGCGCCGGCGCGAGAACCTCGCGGGCGAGGTGTTCGCGGTCGCCTCGGCGCGCGCGAAGGCGCACCTCGAGCGGGCGGTGGCGGACGACGAGGCGCTGCGCCGCTTGCTCGACGAGGTGCAGTCACGCAAGCTTGACCCGCTCACGGCCGTCCGGGAGATCATGAGAGAGGTGTTCAAGCTTGAAGACGAAGACGGCACCCGGCCTTAGCGAGATCCAGGAGGCGAGAGCCCGCCTCGAGGGCCACGCGCGGGTCACGCCGGTCTACGGGACCGAGACGCTCTCGAAGCGCCTCGGCCGAGAGGTCTCGCTGAAGGCCGAGAACCTGCAGCGCACGGGCTCGTTCAAGATCCGCGGCGCCGTCAGCAAGATCGCGACGCTCTCCGACAAGGAGCGGCGGGCCGGCGTGGTCGCGGCGAGCGCGGGGAACCACGGGCAGGCGGTGGCGTGGGCCGCCCGCGAGCACGGCGTCAAGGCGACCGTGTTCATGCCGCAGGACGCGCCGATGGCGAAGGTCGAGCCGACGAAGACGTACGGCGCGAACGCGGAGCTCACCGGGACCTGCTTCGAGGACGCGCTGGCGGCGGCGCTGGAGCACGTCCACAAGACCGGCGCGACGTTCGTCCATCCGTACGAGGACGAGCTCGTGATCGCCGGCCAGGGGACGATCGGGCTCGAGCTCGCCGAGCAGGTTCCGCAAGCGGACACCGTTGTCATACCGGTCGGCGGCGGCGGGCTCGCGTCCGGGATCTCGCTTGCGCTGCGGGCGCTGAAGCCGGGGATCCGCATCGTGGGCGTCCAGGCCGGGCTGAGCGGGCCGACCATCGCCGACGGGATCGCGGTCAAGCAGGTGGGCGAGACGACCGGCGCGATCCTGGACGATGTGCTCGACGACCTGGTCTCGGTCACCGACGACGAGATCTGCGAGGCGATCGTGCTCTTGCTCGAGCGGACGAAGCTCGTCGTGGAGGGCGCGGGCGCCGTCGGTGTCGCCGCGCTGCTCACCGGCAAGGCGGGCGGCGAGGGCCCGGCGGTCGCGCTTCTCTCCGGCGGAAACATCGACCCGACGGTGCTGATCTCGGTCATGCGCCACGGGCTCACGACGGCCGGCCGGTACCTCGTCGTCCGCAGCCGCGTGCAGGACCGCCCCGGGGAGCTGCTGAAGCTGCTCAAGCTGGTCGCACAGGAACGGGGCAACGTCGTCTCGGTCGAGCACCACCGCGAGGGCATGGACGTGCCCGTCTACGAGAGCGAGATCGAGCTGACCCTGCAGATGCGCGACGAGCACCACTGCGCGGTGCTGCTCGAGACCCTGCGCAGCCTCGGCTACACGGTCGAGCGGCTGCGGTAGCCGGCGGTCGCGCCGGCCGCGGTGTTCAGCCTGAGCCGCCGCAGCGGCGGAAGGCCGTCACCTGGTTGCCGCGCTCCTGCCAGCTGTCGATGCCGCCGTCGAGCACGGGGCGCGCGTCGACGCCCTCGGCCGCCAGCACGCTTGCCGCCACGCCCGCCCGGGCGCCGCTCGAGCAGATCGTGACGACGGGGCGCCCGTTGTCGAGCTCGTCCCGGAACGCGCGGACGAGCCGGTACGGGATGTGCCGGCTGCCGGGGATGTAGCCCTCGTCGCGCTCGTCCTTCTCGCGGACGTCGACCACCTCGACCGAGTCCGAGGCGACGAGGCGCTCGAGCTCGTCGATCCCGACCGGCTCCAGCTGCTCGGAGGCCTCGAGCTCCATCGCGAAGCCCGCGACGTCGAGCAGCCCGACCGCGTAGAGGCGGCGCGCACCATCCTCCGCCTCCTCGGTCGAGCGAGCGTGGATCGTGATCGTCGTGTCGTGGTCGAGGACGAAGCCCGCCTTGGTCCCGACCGAGCCGCCGTCGAGCGGGATGTTGATCGCGCCGTGCACGTGGCCCGCGGCGTGCTCCCGCGCCGGCCGCACGTCGACCAGCTGTCCCTGCACGGCGTCGAGCAGCTCGAGCGGCGGCTGCGCGGCGAGGAACGGCCCGCGGTTGAGCTCGACCACGCGCTCGACCGTCGGCGGGCGCGGGGCGGCGATTCCCGTCGAGTGCGCCACGAACTCCTGCACGTCCTCGATCGCGAGCGCGTGGTTGGAGAGCTTCTCCATCTGCAGGGTCGAGACGCGCTCACGGCTGAGGCCCGCGCCGCAGAGCGAGCCGCCGGTGTGGCCGGGGTCGATCTCGGTCTCGTCGGGGAGGCCCGCCAGCCGCTCGAGGGAGCGGAAGAGATCCTCGGCGCCCTCGCGTGCCTCGACCGCGAGGTCGGGGCGGGCCGCGTCGCCGATCAGCAGCGAGTCTCCGGTCAGCAGGTGTCCCTCGACGAGGAAGCAGCAGTGCTCGGGGCGGTGGCCGGGCGTGTGCAGCACGCGGATCGGGATCGAGCCCACGAGCACCTCGTCGCCGTCCTCGATCGGCTCGTGCGGGTACTCGGCCCGAGCGAGCGGATGGATCGCCACCGGCAGGTCGTGCTCGAGCGCGAAGCGTCCGTGCCCCGAGACGTGGTCGGCGTGCGTGTGCGTCTCCAGCACGCGCCCGATCCTCAGGCCCTCACGCTCCGCGGTCTCGAAGTAGGGCTCGATCGAGTACGCGGGATCAACGACCACAGCCTCCCCGGCCGCCTCGTCGCCGATCAGATAGGACGCGCAGCCGAGATCGTCGTCTACGAGCTGCTCGAAGACCACCTCGCCATCGAAGCTACCACCCGCCCCCGCTAGCTTTCTTGAAGTGTGGAAATCGCGTTGAGCGCGCCCGCGTCCGTTCACGCCGTAGGTCGCTCACCCTTTTTTTGACGCGACTTGACCCAGGTGGCCAGAGCAGAGCGCGCTCAGCGCTCGTCTCAAATCAGAGAAAGCCGCACGAAACGCTGAGGGGGAGGTCTGCCTGGTGTTGGAGTTGCACCTTCTCGGCGGCAGTACGCTGGGGCTGTGAGGGCATCGGTGTGAGGACGGTCGCTCTGATCGCCCTAGCGACTGCTGGGGCCTTGGCTATCGCCGTCGGCGGCATCGCCCTCCGAAGCGGGTCGGCTGGACCGTCGCCCGACACGGTCGTCGACGCCGGGAGTCCGGGTGCCCTCGTCCTGGTCGATGACGGTGTCTCGCGGCGCGAGGAGACCAGCGGTTTGGCCGTATTGCAAGGACGCGTACCACTCCACGCTCGCGATCGCTTTCGGGTGGGCAGCATCACGAAGACCTTCGTCGCTGCGGTCGTACTCCAACTCGTTGGCGAGAGACGACTAGCGCTCGGAGACACGGTCGAGCGTTGGTTGCCCGGCCTTCTCCCGGACGGCGACCGGATCACTGTGCGGCAGCTGCTCGGGCATACATCCGGGCTCGCCGATTTTGCGGACGACGAGGATTTCGTTCGCCGAACGGTGGCCCAACCGCAGCGCCGGTGGAAGCCGCGTGAGTTGGTGCGTGTGGCACTCGCTGAAGGTCCGGTTGCTCGGCCGGGTGAGCGTTTCGCCTACGCCAGCACGAACTACGTTCTCCTCGGCATGATGGTCGAGAGGGCAACCGGCACCAGTCTCGAGCACCAGTTGCGCAGCCGGATCTTCGTGCCTCTGGGACTCAGGGACACAAGCTTCGCGGAGCGCGGCGCGCCTCTTCAGGACCGGTACGTCCACGGGTACGCCCCGAGTGAGCACGACGGCATCGTCGGCAGCCTCGCGACCGCCCGCGACCGAAGCACGGTGGGCACATCGTGGGCCTGGGCCGCCGGTGCGGTCATCTCCACCGCGCCCGATCTATCCCGTTTCCTCGGCGCTGTTCTCACGGGCCTACTGCTTCCGCCCCGCCTGCACGAGCTGATGCGCCCAGCACCCGGGGCACGCTACGGACTGGGACTCGCTTCGTTCCGCACCCCGTGCGGCACCGCCATCGGTCACACCGGCGCCCTCCTCGGTACGGTCTCCGCCGCCTGGAGCAGCCGTGATGGCCGCCGCCGTGTCGTTGCAATGACCAACCGCTTCCCGCTGTCGCCGTCTGCTGGCCACGCCTTCCGGCGGCTGCTGGACTCATCCTTCTGTGGGACCTAGATCGGCACACGTGCCCGTGCGGCTCAGGGAGGGGCCGGGTTCCCAGCGGACACGGACGGTTCCCCGGCCCCACGGTGGACGTGGCTCATGATGCGATCCTCTCGGCATGCCCGTCCATATCCCTGTCCGCCAGACGCTGCACTCCGGCGCAGATCGGTGCACGCTGGTCCCCGGGAGCGGCGTAGGCGCTAATTTGACGCGTCTGGGTCAGAACGTCTCTCTGTCCTGAACGTCGTATCGCGATGAGTCAGGCGGCCACGGGGCTCGTCTGGCTCGCTCTGCCATCCGGTTTCTTTAAGGGGAGAAGAAGCCGGATGGCCTTTTCCTCCTTCCTGTGCCATGGCTCCCGGGCTCCGGTTCCGGCTACGGGGAGGCGGCGCACATACTCAACGCCATTGGGCCTCGAAGGCTCCGGGTACGAACGCGACGAGGATCTACTTCGGTCACCACGCGCACGGCTCCCGGGCCGCCCCGGATGCGGTCGGGCAACGCCCTGGAGCCGAGCACTCCCGTTATCGCGCAGGCAACTCGTGTGGGTGCATACTCAGCTCACCGACCCAGGCTGAAGGGAGACGCAGGCATGGCTGATCGCAAATACGGAGGAGTCACGCTCGGCGGAATCATCGTGATCGTCGGAATCGTCGTGGCATTCGTCTGGAGCCTCTTGCTCGGCCTGATCATCGCGCTCATCGGCCTGATCGCGTTCGGCGGATTCGTGCGAGGAAAGTGGTACTGAGCGTGTCCGGCCGACACGCGCCGGCC
>Ga0081455_10005768_pt1 | contig 13500 bp, 15 predicted proteins | sample TabmetS3T2R1_FD_70207 | JGI IMG/M metagenome (GOLD analysis project Ga0081455, IMG submission 70207) | Tabebuia heterophylla rhizosphere microbial communities from the University of Puerto Rico - S3T2R1 | ecosystem: Host-associated > Plants > Roots > Rhizosphere ... | reverse complement strand
CGATGGAAGTGGACGAGCGATCTGTTCGGCTGCGTGCTGTGCGTGGCGAAGAGGTAAAAGAGCTTGGTGTCTTTCCATCATTTCTCTACCGCGGCATTTGGCGTGAGGGACAAACGTATTGGCGCGGGAACGGAGTGACCTATCAAGGATCGATTTGGATTGCGCATGTTGAAACTTTGGCGCAACCGGGAAACGGCAGCAAGGATTGGCAACTTGCATCTAAGCGTGGTAGTGACGGCAAAGACGGTAAACCGGGTAAGGATGGAAAACCTGGGCCTGAAGGTCGTCCTGGTCGAGATCTCACACAGATGGATGCAGAAGGGCGTAAATGGTGATTGAGGACGTACAATATTTGCAAATTTTAGATTCGTACACTCACGATGCGCAGCGAGTGATCTTTAAATATAACGAACTCACGAATGGTAAAAAAGACAAAGCTGAGTTGCTTGAGTTGTATCTTGCGCGCAATGCCGAGCTGACTGAACTTTTGCGTCAACAGACGCGTGCCATTCGTTATATGAAGGGCGAGAAAGTCGAACCGGAAGTGCAATTTGCCGAAGCAGTTATTGAAGGCACATTTGGTGGAGGCAGTGCTGTATGAATCGTTGGGCTTGCGTGGCGCGTTTTGGTGGCGTCGGTGACAATCTAGTTGCAGCTTCGGTACTCGCGCCACTAAAGCGCATGGGCTACATGACTGAAGTACTCACGTCCGAGCCCAATCATGTTGTCTATCATCATAATCCGCACATCGATAAATTAAGTGTCAAGAACGTCGCGCGCGATATAGCAAATAATGATCTTGCTGCTTGGCAGAAATGGTTTGAAGGTCGTGCGAATGAGTACGATGTTTTTGTACATGCTAGTCATAGTATGGAAGGCCGACACGCTGCCTTCAAGACAATGACATCGTTCTGGTGGCCGGTTGAGCAGCGTCGCAAAGTTCTCGCTGGTTCATATCTTGAAACAATCCACGATATTGCGGGAGTGCCTTACGATTTTGGGCCACTTTACTACACGACTGAGGAAGAGCGCGAGTTCGCTCGGTATACAACAAAGATTATGGGTGAACGATATATTTGTTGGGTTTTGAGTGGAACGCGCATTGATAAAGTTTATCCCTACGCTCCGAATGCGATCGCTCGTATTATCAAAGAGATCGGCGCGCCAGTTCTCTTGCTCGGAGGTCCGAGCGAGAAAGAAGCTTCGATGGCGCAGTTTATTGTCGAGGTCGTAAGTACACAGAATGGAAACCGTGACGGTGTACATGTTGCTATACCGTCAGGAGGCGGTGAGAAGTGCTGGCCGTTGCGCACGTCACTGGCTCTTGCGCATGGCGCTTCGGTCGTGGTGACACCTGATACGGGACCAGCCTGGGCAGTGGCTATGGAGCCGATGCCAAAGATCATGATGGTCAGCCACGCTTCGGTTGAAAATATCACGAAGCATTGGGTCAATACGGTCACACTGCACGCTGATCAAAATAGGATACCGTGCTGGCCATGTCATCGATTGCACGATGATCCGAGCACTTGTGTAGAGAATAAGGAGGGTAATGGTGCGGCTTGCATCAGTGACATCTCTACTGAAACCGTTGTTCAAGCAGTCGCCAAAGCATGGAAACAGGACCAAAACGTTCTCCACGCCGAGTCGCTATTTGGAATGGCACATCGTAGACCCTGATCCGTGGGGTGGGTTTGGTGTGAGAGTGTGTGACGAGCATCATAAAGTTGTTGCCGAAGTTCAAAATATGGACGATGCCGAATCTATTGTCTCTACGCATAACAAGCTCGTGCGTGATCGTGCAGCATGGATGGGGATGTGATGCTCAAGCTTCCTGACGTGACGTTGGTTCTGATTGAGACGCGGCAGCATGAATTAGCGCGTTTGGCTGTTGAGGATTGCGAGCGACAAGCGCTTTTTGGCGATGAGCTGATATTCACTGATCAACCTTTATTGTTTACACATCCAAGGCGGCGAATAGTCAGAGTGCCTGATTGGCCAAACAAACTTGGTTGGTCGCGCTGTTTCTGGCAGGACGTCGCGCCGCATCTGCGTACGACACACGCGTTACATATTCAATGGGATAGTTGGATTGTTGCGCCTGAGATGTGGCGCGATGAATATCTCGCGTTTGATTATATTGGCGCGCCCTGGTGGCACAAAGACGGATTGAATGTTGGTAACGGCGGTTTCTGCATCAAATCTACGAAGCTGCATCGTTTCTTGCGTAAGAATCGGGCGCAGTTTCCCTGTATTACCGATCTTGATGATGATCTCTTGTGTCGTAAGTATCGGCCAACATTGGAGAGTGCAGGATTTGAATGGGCGCCGAGCAGTTTAGCAATTCAATTCTCGTTCGAGACAACGCGACCGGATGAGACTGCGCGACATTTCGGATTTCATGCCGCGTATAACTTTGATTATGGTTGTCAGAATAATGAGGAGCGACTGCTTGAACGTGCGCGATTGATGTTCAAGTCTGATCATTTTACCAAGAAGCAGAAATATTTTTGGGAAGGCTTTGCGAGGAAGTGCCCGGAGATAGCTCGTAGAGTTCAGGAAGAGGCTGTCCCGCAAGAGGCAGCTGAGTGATTAATCCGGCTGATGAAGTAGATGTTGCTTTTGATTTTTGCGGCAAACATTTTGCTCATACTATACAGCACCCTGAAGCTGTCGATTTCAAAGCCAATAATGGACTTGATGAACAAGACGTAATGCACGCACTCGTGCGCTATGTGCAGCCGGGTGATCGAGTTATTGATGCCGGTGCAAATATCGGTGTGTTCACGGTAATGCTGTCGCAGCTCGTGGGCGCACAAGGATTAGTGTGGGCGTTTGAGCCTGATCCGACTTATTACGAGATTCTTTGCCACAATATCGAGCTTAATGCGATGCGCAATGTGATAAGTTCAACGTTCGCATTGTGGGATGAAAATCGCGAGCAGCTACGATTTTCTTCCATGCATGGTGGATTGAGCACAGCAGCTTTTTACGTGCTCAATCCTGAGAGCAAAGAGATTACGGTTCGCGCGCGGTCACTCGATACACTTTTATCCGATCATTTTCGATTGATGAAGCTCGATTGCGAAGGTGCAGAGATATTGATTCTTCAAGGGGCAAGAAAATTATTGGCAAGACATGAAATTGATTATGTGATCGTTGAATTCAATTTCTATATTCTCGATACGATCAAATTGAAGGAGAAACAGATCCGAGATTTTATGCGATTATTCGGGTACAACGCGTTTTTATTATTGCCAACCGGTAGTCCACCAATATTTATTCCGCCAGAAAAAACATTGAATGTGGAACCACTAAAGGAATTAGGGCCTCCACGTTGCAATGTTCTCTTCAGTTATCGTGAAAACATTGAACAAGAATGGCAGTCATTAATCTAGATCAATCTGCTGAGCCGAGTGCCGACGAGTTGCATTGTTTGATCATGCGAACGATGGTCGGAATCAATGCACGTGGATTTCGTGCGTTTGGAAATCAAGTTTTAACCGGACCGTTTATTGGAATGACCATTCCTGAGCGGAATGAAGCTTGGGACGATGGCAATTCTGGTACGAAGTTGCTCGGACTCTATGAGTGGGAGCTAAATGCGGCATTTGAAACTTTATTCTGGCGGCGGCCAAAGACGATTATCAATGTTGGGTGCGCTGAAGGTTACTACGCAATTGGCTTCGCGCGGATGTTTCCTAACATCAGGATCTACGCAGCCGATATCTTATCGTCTTGCTTGTATCTCTGTGCGGAGTACGCCGCGATTAATAACGTGGCATCAAGGATTGCGCTGATCGATGGCTGTCAAACGCCAGAGGAGATGCGTTTTCCCGAGATCAAAGGACATCGGTTCTATTTGATCGATGTGGAAGGTGCAGAGATCGATCTTGTCGATCTTGAGCGATGTCCTGAGTTAGTCAACAGCGATCTCGTGATTGAGTGTCATGATAATCTGCGTCCAGAGACAACGGCAGATCTGATGGATCGATTGAGCGCGACGCATCGTGTTGAACTCATTCGATCACGGTTTCCAGATCTGAATCAGTTTCAGTTTGCACACATTTTCTCGGCAGTCGCAGCAGCGCTCTTTGCTGTCGAGAAGCGACCCCAAGGATGCTACTGGCTGGCATGCTGGGCTAACACGAAGGGAGTCTAAACATGGCCAATATCGGCGCGCATGCGATGAAGCAAACTCTGGATTGGCAGCTGGGAGGTGCTGCAGCAACGCAGCCTGCCAGTCGGCTTGCAGCGTTGACTTATGGTACGCCGTTCTTCACCGCAGGAACTCAGCCAGGAACCGAGCACAGCTCGAATCTTGGCTATGTTCGGCAGACGGCGCTCTTTGGTGCAGCAGCGTCACCAGCCGGATCGGCATCGAATACGGCGGCGATGACGTTCGGGCCGTTTAGCAGCTCGAATGCAATCCAGGGGTTGCTCATCACCGACACGGTCAGTATTCACTCTGGAAATATTTGGTGGTACGGGACGCTATTGACGGCTCGCACCGTGTTGCCGGGTGACACGCTGGTTGTCGCAGCTGGAGCACTGATCGCTACGCTGAGCTGATATGGCGTTCTCAGATCTCGGCCATCTTGGTGCGGGCGGTAGCAGCGCTAATAATCAGAACAGCTTGACGGTCGCCACGGTTCAAGCTGTCGGGGCCGAGGATCTGGTTGTCGTCGCGGTTAGCGTCGATAACCGCATTGCGGGCGGCGGCGACGATCTCGCAGTTCGAAGCGTCACGATCGGCGGTGTCGCGCTGACATTGGCACGGCAAAACGCGACCGATCTTGCAGCTCAAGCCGGGTCGTCAGTGTCGGTATGGTTTGGGCAACCGGGTGCGCTCGCGTCTGGCGTCAACATTGTTGCTACTTTCCAGACTCCTGTAACTGCAGATGCATCAGCACTGTCGTCGCGGCTCTACAGCGTCACGTCCGGCAATCTAGTCACGACAGAGGGCAGTGCTGCCGCGGAGGCGAGATCAGCTACGCCAGGACAGCTGGATGTGGCGACAGCAAATCACTCTGCGGTGCGAGTGCGGGCGATAGGCTGTGAGTTCGATGGCTCGCAGTCGCTCATCATCACGCCGTCTTGGACTGCCTGGAACGAGGCGGCGAGTGCGGCTAACGGCACGACCAACGAGCAGGTGCTTGAAGTCGAGTCTCGAGTTTTGGTTGGCACATCGTCACCATCCAATCCATCGCTCGGCTCGGGCTGTGACAACGCGAGTGTCTACGTCGCTTTCCAGGATCGCTGGACCGTGCTGCAACTGCAGAACGCCATGAACTATGCAGTCTGGTACAGTGAGGACCGTTATCTTCCATTGTCTGGCGTGGTGGATGAGAACACGCGGCGATCGATTCGAGAGTTCGAGCGCATATGGGAGTGGCCGATAACAGGTCAAATTACGCCACAGCTGTTGGCCGCGCTCGAAGCTGAGATGGCGCGGAAGAATATAGCGAACTACTGAGGTGTAAGCACAATGGCTTTCGGCAGCCTCCGAGGTACGCTGACCGGAAGCAGTACCAATCCGGGCACCGGTATTAGCGCAACCGGATCGGTATCGGTCACGAAGGGCGACTTGATCGTCGCTAACTATGGTTTTCGCGGCACTACTGAAGTTACGTTCACGGACAATCTCGGTAACGGCTACGAGCTTGTTCAGTATGATACGGGTCTAGGTAACGCGCGTCCCTTCGCTGCTTGGGCCATCGCCAAGGCGAATGGTACGCTCACCTCGATCACGGCAGCGCATACGAGCAGCACTGCCGACGCTGGTTTCGCTGCCATCGTCATCGAGGGTGTGTTTGATGCCTGGTGTCATGACGTTGATACGGTTTCGATTGCCGATTCAAATTCGCCTTATGGCTGCCCAAACAGCGGGACGCTAAGTCAGGCTGACGAAGTTATCGTCGGCGTTCAGGCGCAAGGCAACGGTGGTCTTGCAGCAAGTTATGCTGCGACTTCGCCTTACACGTTAGGTGTCGGAGCGTCGAGCGGCACCGGTTCGAACACTGCCTCTGGCGCAATCATATTTCATCTCGTCTCATCGACGACAGGTGAAGCACCTGAGATAACCAGTAGCGCGAACACATCGGGCGCTACCAAGACATTCAGTTTTCGTGCAGCGCGGACGCCGACGACCGGCGACTGCATCGGTACGCTTTCTGGTTCCGGTAGTGGGGCGAATCTAGTTGCAAGAGGTTTCGCCACCGTTGCGGTGGATGATGTTGTCGTGGTCGCTACTCTGGCTGCTGGCGGCACATCTGTCAGCGCCTTCACTGACAACCTCGGCAATACTTATACATTTCCAACAAATAACACTCAGACGATCAGCAGTTTCCAATTAAAATTTGGCTATAGCATCGTCACGACCGCTGGTGATCTGACATCGATCACCACGACAAATAGTGCGCAAAACCTGAATTTGGCGGCGGCGGCGTTCAAGGGTACAGTCACTGCCCTCGACACCAACCCGGCTACCACGACCGACAGCGCCGATCCGTATGAGTGTCCAGCGACTGGAACATTGGCGCAGGCCGATGAATTGGTCGTCGGCATTGCGGCCACGCAAACATCTATCGCGGTAATTACTGCAAATTCGCCGGATATTTTAGGAACGAGTGGCATCGGTGCAGGCTTTTGCTGCTCAATTACCGGCCGATTGGTCAACTCGACTGCTTCCGTTTCGCCATCGCTGTCCGCGAACCCCGACGCGAATCACGCTGTTGGCACGCTGTCGTTCAAAGTTACGGTGGCGGCGGCACCGAAGCAGGGCGAGGCGCGGTTCAATGGTGCTGGAGCACTTTCTGCTCTGGCGACTATGGCGATGCAGGCAGCTGCCACGTTTGGCGGCGCAGGATCGCTCTCTGCTTTAGCACGCCTGAATGTGCAAGCTGCCGCTACGTTCAGCGGCGCAGGCTCGTTCTCGATCGCGACGGTTAAATATAAATTAGCCGAGGCGACATTTGCGGGTGCTGGTTCTTTCTCCGCTGCAGCGCAGACCATTAAATTTGGCGCGGCGACATTCCAAGGCGCAGGATCGCTATTTGCGCGAGCGGTTATTCAGACGACCGGTGCAGCAACATTCGCAGGCACTGGTAATTTCTCGGCTGATGAAAATCTACGCATGGCGGCACTGGCGACGTTCGCTGGTGCAGGCAGCTTCTCGGCCGACGCGACTGTCGTCGCGGGTGAAGGGCAAGCGCATCAAGGTGAAGCTACCTTCAATGGTGCGGGCTCGCTCTCGGTTGCAACAGCTAAATACAAGCTTGCCGAGGCGACGTTTGCTGGTACTGGCAATCTCTCGGCCGACGAGAATTTAAGGCTAGCAGCGCGGGCGACATTTGCCGGTGTAGGTTCGTTCTCTGCTACGGCGCTGACGTATAAGTTCGGCGCAGTAACGTTTACTGGCGCGGGTAATCTCTCTGCAGACGAAAATCTGCAGATGCAGGGTGCCGCGATATTCAGCGGTGCCGGTAGTCTTTCTGCATACGCCAATTTGCGAATGCAGATCGCTGCGACGTTTGCTGGCGTTGGCGATCTCTCGGCCAATGTGGTCAAGGGCTTTACCGCTCACGTTGGCGAGGCGCAATTCAATGGAACCGGTTCGCTCTCGGTTCAGGCGCAGGTCGTCAAGTTTGCCGAAGCGAGATTTGCAGGCGCAGGCAATCTCTCGGCTTTCGCGACATTAAGACAACCAGCGGCTGCGACATTTGCTGGTGCAGGTAATTTCTCGGCTGACGAGAATCTGCGCATGGCTGCCGCGGCGACGTTTGCCGGAGCAGGCAGTCTTTCTGCATTTGCTAATCTACGAATGCAGATTGCTGCAACGTTTGCAGGCAGCGGTAATTTCTCGGCTGACGTATTCAAAGGATTTACGTTCCAGTCAGTTGAGGCGACGTTTAACGGTGTCGGATCGCTATCGGCACTGGCGCAGACATACAAGTTTGCCGATATCACCTATGCTGGTGCGGGCTCGCTGTCTGCTAATGCCAATCTGCGCATGCTCGCGTTTGCGACGCTGTCAGGATTGGGATCGTTCTCGGCAACTGCGCTTCTGCAACAATCTATTACTGTTACTTATGCCGGTGCTGGATCTCTGTCGGCACAGGCGAGCGTCTATCGGTTTGCCGCGGCGACATTCCAGGGTGCTGGTTCGTTGTCAGTACGCGGCACGCTCGGTATGCAGATTGCCGCGCGGTTTGCTGGCGCCGGTAATCTCGCTGTTGAAGCGATTATTGCTGGACAAGCTCAGCAGTGGTCCGGCGAGGCGCGGTTTAACGGTGCTGGTAGTCTGTCGGTTGCCACCCGACAGACGATGCAGGCGTTGGCACGATTCTCGGGCGTAGGCAACCTCTCGGCCGATGAGTTCCTTAGACAAGCTGCTCGCGTAACCTATGCGGGTACGGGCTCGCTGTCGGCGCAAGTACAAACTTACAAGTTTGCTGCTGCGACATATACTGGTGCGGGATCGCTTTCGATCCAGGCGCAGCTCAATATGGCTGCGGCAGCGACGTTTGCTGGTGCAAGCACATTTCGGATTGATGCGCAGACAAGCGCAACTAATTTTTCCGCGGCGACGTTCCAAGGCACTGGTGCATTCTCGGTTCAAGCGCGGCTTGCACAAAGCGCATATGCTACGTTCGCCGGGGTCGGGTCGCTCTCTATCGCGACAAGGCAGCAGCAGCAAGCCAGTGCAATTTTCGGTGGCCAAAGCTCACTCTCGGTATTGCTCGGTAAGCAATATTTCATTGAGGCACGTTTTGCAGGATCAAGCACTCTATTTGTTGAATACCAAACAGAAGTAAAAACTGGCGAAGTTGTTTTTGCTGGCGTTGGTTCGCTTCTGATCAATACAATTCTGATTAAGAAACCGTTTGCTCGACGGCAGACAGCTCGATCGCGCGGTCCTGCTACTGTAGCAAGGCCGCGTGGGATATGTTCTGCAGCTCGACGGCGTCCTCCAATAGCAAAAGTGTCATAGGATGCGTTCTAAACTGGTGGTGAATGAAGCGGCAGAGTCAATGAATCTCACGGTGTTGGAAACCGTGAAGGCTGAACTCAATATTACGACGGATGATCATGACGAAGTGTTGGAAGGATTAATTTGTCAGGCGAGCGGTATCGTCGCGGATTATTGCGATCGTGTGTTTGCGCAAGAAACAGTTACGGAGAGCTTTTGGCCGGAACGGCGCAGTTGGTATGAATATTGGGACAGCCTTGTGCTTTCCCGTACGCCGATTTCAGAGATCATTAGCGTGACGCATGATAATTTTGTATTGACGACTGAAGATTATGAGGTCGATACGAAGGCTGGTATTCTCTATCGTATGACAACGCCATTCACGGTGTTTGATTGGCATGTTCATTCGGCAGTGGAAGTACAATATACCGGCGGATATCTTCTCCTCGATGATCTGCCCTATGGAATTGAGAAGGCTACTATTCTCTTGGTGAAGGATTATCATTTTCAGCGCAATCGCGATCCGCGAATTAAGACAGAATCCACGCCTTCGATCTACAGCGTCGATTATTGGGTTGGATCGACTGGTCCTGCAGGAGAGCTGCCGCCTGATGTTGTAGCTCTACTTACTCCATACAGAAGGCTAACGGCATGACTCCCGGCATCTATAATCTTGGCGACATTGCAATTAGTGTAGCGATGACTGATGAAGTCATCACGGTTTCATCGAATTCGCTGGACGAATTTATCGGCAATCTTGATGGGTTGGATAGCGTAACGTTGCAATGTCATTTCTCTCATGGCGGCGGCGGTGCTACGGTCAAATGCGATATTGAAACAAGCCTCGATCAAGGTTTGACCTGGATTGATATTGCGCGATTTGCTTTTACAACAACGACTGATGTGAAAATTGCGAACTTGACGACGAAGACCCCAGTTACGACGTTCTATACGCCAGTCACTTTGGCAGATAATACGGCTGTAGATGGTATTCTCGGCGATATGCTCCGAGCCAAGTTGACGACGACCGGAACTTATACCGGAGCGACGACGATCAGTGTGCGAGCGCACGTACGATGAATCCTGAAGCCGTCAAAGCGATGTATGATCGGCATCTGACCGAGGTCGGTGAGATCGTAGTCATTCGACGTTACACTGGCAGTGGATTAAATCGCCCGCGTTTCGATGCCGAGGCTCGAGCCCGTGTCGAAGGCTATGTGCCGTCGGAATTGACAGCAACGATTCAGCAGGGAGATCGGCGTATTGTTTTATTTGAGCAAGATCTGCACAAGATGCAGTTTCCTTTGCCAGTGACATCGCAGGATAAGATCATTGTACGTGGACGTGAGTTGTCTATCGTGTCGGTAGATAACAGCACGCGTCGTTTGCAAGGTAGTTTGATAGCGTTGGAGATCCAAGCTCGTGGTTGAGCCGATTCGTATCTTCGTTGGTGTTAGCGGCAACGATGAGGATCTCGAATTTGCATCGGTTCTGCATTACTCGCTAGAGAAGTATGCTAGTCAGCCGCTCGATATCACTTGGATGCGGTTGTCGCGCGATCCGGCGAGCTTCTGGTACAGCGATCCGAAGCCGCGAAAAGGATGGAATACATGGGGTTGGGTGACGCCATTCTCAGCGCTGCGCTGGGGCATTCCTGCGGCTTGTAATTGGCAGGGCAAAGCAATCTATCTGGATATTGATATGGTTCCGCGTGCGGACATTGCCGAGCTGTGGAATCAGCCGATCCCCAAAGGGGCAGTGATGCTGTCAAAACCCGAGGCGCTTTGCGTGACGATGTATGATTGTGCCGCCATGCGAAATGTACTTCCTCCTCTAGATAAGATTAAATCTATTCCTGGTTTGTATCGCACTATTCGTCGGCAGCTGCGAGGTTGGGCGGTTGCTCGCTATCAAGGCGATTGGAATTGTCTTGATATGCGGCGGGTTCCTGGTGAAGGAGAATACGCAAGCGTAGATGATCCCGCGATCAAGCTCTTGCATTTTACTACAATTCCGACGCAGCCACATTTACGTTATGCTATGCCACGACTTGCCAGAGAAGGGCGGCGGCATTGGGCGATGGTCGCTCCTCGTGATCATCATCGCAAGGATGCACTCAAGCTGTTTGATGATCTTCTGATCGAGGCCGACAATGCTGGATACAAGCTCGACAACTATCGAAACCCCACCCCGTTCGGAGATTATGGGCGCTTTTGATAAAGCTCAGTTGCTGCTGTTGCAGGCTGAACGTTATTATTGGGCGAGAGAGAATGCAGTGCCGACGCTTTATCTGCTGAAGCTTGTCATCGAGGATCTTGATGTTTACGCGAGGAGGCAACAATCGGATTCGGTGACGACATAATCGGCACCGGGCTCGCTCGCAAGATCGAGCCGGGAAAGCGTGCTGCATTTGGCGATGGCCGAAAGATAATTTGGGGCCCGTGGTCGGAGCTGATCTTTAGATATAATCCCCGGATCGCTCGGCCTGGAGATGAACAATCGAACAATCTTCAGTGGATCAATTATTATAAGGGCAATCGCATCTACAATACCGGGTTAAGCAACAAATGGATTTGGAATTATCGTTTCAGGGTTACGCCGGGTGAAATATTTTTCAGCGCAGAAGAGGATTTGTTTCGCAGCGAGATTGGGCGTGATTTTGTTCTGATCGAACCCAATTTACCTTGGCACAAGCCGATCGCAGTGAATAAGGATTGGGGCGAAGCAAAGTTTCAGCTGCTTGCCGATCATTTGCTTAAAGATGGTTTCGACGTCGTGCAGATGCTGTACACGGATTATTATCAAGGTAGCAAGCGACGATTAAACAGAGTGCGTTATATCCACACACCAACCTTTCGGCATGCGCTTGCAGTGCTGTCGCGCGCGAAGTTTGCCGTTCTTCCCGAGGGTGGACTGCATCATGGTGCAGCAGCGCTCGACATTCTAGCGGTCGTACTTTTCGGTGGTTGCGCTCCACCTGAAGTGTTGGGGTATGATTTTCATTTTAATCTGACGGGGCGTGAGCCTGAAGCTTGTGGTAGTCGAACGTGGTGTCGGCATTGCAATGAGGCAATGCGTAGAATCAGTGCTGAAGAGGTCTATCAATTGTGTGTAGGTAATTTATGAAGTGCGAATACGGTGTATGGTTTCCTGATCGCGAGAAGCATCTGGTCATGATGCTCAGCAATAGCCCGCGTATTGATGGCAAGGGCACATATCAGACGCCAAAACTTTTTGCCGCCTTGAAGCATGTTAAACATTTTCGTCGTGCGCTCGATGTCGGGATGCACGTTGGCTTGTGGGCCACGCATCTGGTTAAACGGTTTGAATTTGTTGAAGGATTCGAGCCGGTGCCGGAACATCGCGAATGTCTGCAACGTAATATGGACGGAGTTAAGAACTGGTGCGTTCATGAATGCGCGCTCGGTGAGCGTGAGCAAAGAGTAGGCCTTCGCCCGCTTGTAGATTCGACTGGAAGCACACAAGTTGAGCCGTCGGTGGATCAGGGTATCCAGATGTATCCGCTCGATCATTTTGAATTTGATCATGTGGATTTCATCAAGATCGATGTCGAAGGATACGAATACTACGTTGTAAAGGGCGGCGAGCAGATAATTAAGAAACACAAGCCAGTCATTGTGATCGAGCAAAAGCCGAAGGGTAAAGCCGAGCATTTCGGGCAGCATAGATTTGCCGCTAAGCAATTGCTCGAGTCGTGGGGCGCGAAGACTCAATTCGAGATGTCAGGCGATTTCTGTTTGGCTTGGTAATGCTGTGGTGTCCGATATTTCCTATTCGGCAGCGCAAATACGAAATGATCATGCATCCTTTGGCGCAAGGATGGCGCGCGGGAGGTCAGGTTTGCTTCGGCATGCCGCCGGATGACAAAAACCCGGTTGCCGCTTACGGACAGATCTGGGGCAGTGAGCAATTGCTACAGCGAGCCAAAGAGCTAGGCCGCTCCTACTGGCATATCGACAATGGTTACTTTCGGCCGGGACGCGGACGTCCTGATGGTTACTACCGCATGAACTATTGCGGCATGTCACCGGCATTCTTGCAGGATGCACCAGCCGATCGTGCGCGCAATCTCGGCATCAAGTTGCAGCCTTGGCGGCAGAACGGAAAGCACGTCCTTCTGGCTCTGCCGGGAGTGGAGTATGGTCGTGCTATCGGTTTAGACATGCATCAGTGGATTGTGCATGCAAAGAACACACTGGGACATTATACTGAGCGGCCGATTATCTGCCGACCGCGACAAACCGAGGTGCCATTGGAATGGCATCTCAAAGATTGCTGGGCTGTGGTGACGCACAGCTCGAACATCGCGGTGGATGCGGTTGTTGCAGGGATCCCGGTCTTTGTCATGCCTACCTCGGCGGCAGCTCCGGTCGGCAGCCTGGATTGGCACCGCCTCGAATATCCGCATATGCCGGATCGAACAGCATGGTTGAACTCATTGGCGTGTCAGCAATTCACGCCGCTCGAAATGGGTAATGGGACGGCATACGATCATCTGTTGGCGGTCC
>Ga0081455_10005767_pt1 | contig 13500 bp, 8 predicted proteins | sample TabmetS3T2R1_FD_70207 | JGI IMG/M metagenome (GOLD analysis project Ga0081455, IMG submission 70207) | Tabebuia heterophylla rhizosphere microbial communities from the University of Puerto Rico - S3T2R1 | ecosystem: Host-associated > Plants > Roots > Rhizosphere ... | reverse complement strand
CGGGCCATCTTCTGCTCCAGCCAGCCCGTGTAGTTGCCCTCGAACGGGTAGCCGCGGCCCCGGTCCAGCTCGAGGATCCAGCCCGCGACGTTGTCGAGGAAGTACCGGTCGTGGGTGATGGCGACAACGGTGCCGTGGTAGTCCCGCAGGAACCGCTCCAGCCAGGCCACCGACTCGGCGTCGAGGTGGTTGGTGGGCTCGTCGAGCAGGAGCAGGTCGGGGCGGGACAGCAGCAGGCGGCAGAGCGCCACGCGGCGTCGCTCGCCCCCGGACAGCGTGGCGACGTCGGCGTCGCCGGGCGGTAGCCGCAGGGCGTCCATCGCGACGTCGACGGTGCGCTGGAGGTCCCACGCACCGGCGGCGTCGATCCTGGCCTCGAGGTCGGCCTGCCGGGCGCCGAGCTTCTCGTAGTCGGCGTCGGGGTCCGCCCAGCGCGCCATGACGTCGTCGTATTCGGCGAGCAACGCGGCCACCTGTCCGACTCCGTCCATCACGTTGCCCTGCACGTCCTTGGCGGCGTCGAGCTGCGGCTCCTGCTCGAGCATGCCCACCGAGAACCCGGGCGTCAGCCGGGCCTCGCCGGTGTACCCGTCGTCGACGCCGGCCATGATCCGCAGGAGCGACGACTTTCCGGCTCCGTTGGGGCCGAGCACGCCGATCTTGGCTCCCGGGTAGAAGGCCAGGGTGATGTCCTTCAACACCTCCTTGTCGGGAGGGTGGAAGCGGCTCACCCGGCGCATCGTGAAGATGAACTGCGCGCTCATGACGCGCGCCGACGGTACCGGCTGGGCCGATGGTGCCCGAATCGGGGCTCAGGCGGCCCGGATGGACTGGATCTGGTCCAGGTGCACGACGACGTCGTCGTCGTCGACCACGAACCAGGCGCTGTCCTTCACGCACGACAGCAGCCGGCCGCGCCAGAGAGTGGCGGGCGTCCGGACGATCACTTCGAAGCCCAGCAGGGGCCGGAGCGTTTGGAGAGTGAGGGGAGGGCGGTCGGCTGCGATTGTCGGGCGCATGCTGGCCTCCTGCACGGGGAGATGTTCCCGGGTTTACACGTGCTCGTTCGTCGCCGGGTGGATACCCGGATGACCAGAGTCGAGATTGCAGGGGCGCCGGTACCATCGGTGACCGTGGGTGACGCGCCGCAACCGACCAACTCGACCACCACACTCGGGCCCAACGCTTGGCTCGTCGACGAGATGTACGAGCAGTACCTCGACGACCCCGCCTCGGTGAGCGAGAGCTGGCGGGAATTCTTCGCCGACTACAAGCGTGACGTCGACCAGCAGGCGACGGCGTTTAACGTCGTCGCCAGCCCACCGGTGCCGGCAGCACCACCCCCCGCGACCACGCCTGCGGCCGCACCCTCTGCCACCAACGGCGCCCAGCCGCCGCCAAAGGCGCCGAGTCCCGCGGCGGCCACGGCACCCGAAGCCGCCGAGGAGGCGGCCGGGGAGCCGCTGCGGGGCGCCGCCGCCCGCATCGTCCAGAACATGACCGCCAGCCTCGGCGTGCCCACGGCCACCAGCTTCCGCGCCGTGCCGGCGAAGCTGCTCGAGGTCAACCGGCGGATCGTCAACGGCTACCTGGGCCGCACCCGCGGCGGGAAGGTCAGCTTCACCCACATCATCGGCTACGCGGTCGTGCGGGCGATCGCTGACTCCATGCCGGTGATGGGCTCGACGTTCGCGACCGACGCCGATGGCAAGCCACGGGTCGTCCGCCACGAGCACGTGAACCTGGGCATTGCGGTCGACGTCGAGCGCGCCGACGGCAGCCGCACCCTGCTCGTGCCGGTCCTCCGCCAGGCCGACACGCTGGACTTCCGGGGCTTCTGGGGAACGTACGAGGAGATGATCCGCCGGGTCCGGTCCAACAAGCTCAGCCCCGACGACTTCGCCGGGGGCAACGTCACGCTCACCAATCCCGGGACGATCGGGACCGTCCAGTCGGTGCCGCGGCTGATGCCAAGCCAGGGTGTGATCGTGGGCGTCGGTGCCATCGACTACCCAGCCGAGTGGCGCGGTGCCGACCCGGTGCTGCTGGCCGAGCTGGGTGCGTCGAAGGTCGTCACCGTCACGTCCACCTACGACCATCGCATCATCCAGGGCGCCGAGTCCGGCCTGTTCCTGAAGCGCGTCGAGGAGCTGCTCCTGGGCGCCGACGGCTTCTACGACGACATCTTCCAGAGCCTGGGCGTGCCGTACGAGGCGGTGAGGTGGCGGCGCGACGTCAACCCCATCGACCACGAGCAGACCATGCTCGAGAAGCAGATGGCGGTGGCGACGCTGATCCGCGTCTACCGCGTGCGCGGCCACCTGATCGCCGACCTCGACCCGCTGCGGTGGAAAGAGCCTCAGATGGCCCCCGAGCTCGACCCCGCCACCTACGGGCTCACGATCTGGGACCTCGACCGCGAGTTCCTGACCGGCGGGCTGGCGGGAAGGGACAAGCTGGCGCTGAGCGAGATCCTGCGCGTGCTGCGCGATGCGTACTGCCGGACCTCGGGCGTCGAGTACATGCACATCCAGGACCTCGACGAGCAGCACTGGATCCAGGAGCATGTCGAGTCCGCGACCGCGGTCGACCTCGACACCGAGGACCAGCGCCACATCCTCGGCCGGCTCAACGCCGCCGAGGCGTTCGAGAAGTTCCTCGGCACCAAGTGGGTTGGCCAGAAGCGCTTCAGCCTAGAGGGCGGCGAGAGCCTGATCCCCGTGCTGGACGCCATCCTCGAGCAGGCGGCCGACGCCGGCCTGGACGGCGCCGTCATGGGCATGTCGCACCGGGGCCGGCTCAACGTGCTCGCCAACATCGTCGGCAAGTCCTACGAGCAGATCTTCAAGGACTTCGAGGGCATCCCCGATCCGACCGCCGTACAGGGCTCGGGAGACGTCAAGTACCACCTCGGCCAGGCCGGCAAGTTCCACAGCCGCGCCGGCAAGGAGATCCCCGTCGAGGTGGCCGCCAACCCCAGTCACCTCGAGGCCGTCGACCCGGTCGTCGAGGGGATGGTGCGGGCCCGGCAGGACCAGATCAACGAACCCGAGGCGTTCTCGGTGCTGCCGATCCTCATGCACGGCGACGCCGCCTTCGCCGGCCAGGGCGTCGTGGCCGAGACCCTCAACATGAGCGACATCAAGGGTTACCGCGTCGGTGGCACGATCCACATCATCGTGAACAACCAGATCGGGTTCACGACCACGCCCGAGGCGGCCCGCTCCGGGTTCTACGCCAGCGACGTGGGCAAGATCGTGCAGGCGCCGATCTTCCACGTGAACGGCGACGATCCCGAGGCCTGCGTGCGCGTGGCCCGTCTCGCCTACGCGTATCGGCAGCGCTTCCACAAGGACGTGGTGATCGACCTCGTCTGCTATCGCCGGCACGGGCACAACGAGGGCGACGATCCCAGCTACACGCAGCCGCTGATGTACGCCAAGATCGACGACCGCCGGTCGGTGCGCAAGCTCTACACCGAGTCGCTCGTCAAGCGTGGCCACATGTCGCTGGAGGAGGCGGAGCAGGCGCTGGACGACTTCCGCCAGCGGCTGCAGCAGGCGCTGGACGAGACCCGCCAGTCGGCCCCTCCCCGGGCGGATCTGAGGGCGGCCGAGCCGCCGTCGCCGGTCGGCGTGCTGCCCCACGTCGAGACCGCCGTCGACCGGGCGGTGCTCGATCGCGTCTACGACCGCATGAGCCACTGGCCCGAGGACTTCCATCCCCACCCCAAGCTGGTCAAGCAGTTCGAGACCCGCGACAAGGTGGTGCGGGACCAGGGCGAGGTCGACTGGGCGACCGCCGAGGCGCTGGCGTTCGGGTCGCTGCTGCTCGAGGGCACCGACATCCGGTTGGCCGGTCAGGATTCTCGGCGCGGCACGTTCAGCCAGCGCCACGCCGTGCTGGTGGACCAGACCGACGGCCGTGAGTGGGCGCCGTTGGCGCACATGGCACCGGATCAGGGCAAGTTCTGGATCTACGACTCTCTGCTGTCGGAGTACGCGGGGCTGGGGTTTGAGTACGGCTACTCGGTGGCCAACAAGGACGCCCTGGTGTGCTGGGAGGCTCAGTTCGGCGACTTCGTCAACGGCGCCAGCCCGATACTCGACCAGTACCTCGTGGCCGCGGAGGACAAGTGGGACCAGGTGTCCGGCCTGGTGCTGCTGTTGCCTCACGGCTACGAGGGACAGGGCGCGGAGCACTCGTCGGCTCGGATCGAGCGGTTCCTCACCCTGGCGGCCGAGGACAACATCCAGGTCGTGGACGCCTCGACCGCCGGCCAGTACTTCCACCTGCTGCGGCGGCAGGTGAGGCGCGACGTGCGCAAGCCGCTGGTGGTCTTCACGCCGAAGTCGCTGCTGCGGGCACGACCGGCGCGGTCCAAGATCGACGAGCTCACGCGGGGCACCTTCGAGGAGGTGCTCGACGACCCGTTCGTGCCCGACGCCGACGCTGCGGCCGTGCGGCGGGTCGTGCTGTGCTCGGGCAAGATCGCGCACGAGGCCATGGCCGAGCGGACCAAGCGGGAGGCGCCGGTGGCGGTGGTGCGTGTGGAGCAGCTCTACCCCTGGCCCTACGCCCGGCTCGACGAGGTGGTGTCGAGGTATCCCAACGCCCAGACGGTGGTGTGGCTCCAGGAGGAGCCGTCCAACATGGGTGCATGGGCCTTCGCCCAGGACCGCCTCGCGGAGCGGCTGGGCGATCGCCACGAGATCATCCGGGTTAGCCGCCACGAGTCTGGCAGCCCGGCCACTGGCTCCCACACGATCCACGTGCAGGAGCAGGAGGCCATCATCGACGCGGCGTTGTCGGTCGAGTAGGCGCTTCAGCAGCCGCGTGGGCCGCCGGAGCCGCCGCGTCAGCCGATGCCGTTGGGGGTGCCGGGCCTGAGCCGATCGACGCCCGCACCGGGCACGTAGGCGAAGAGGTCGTCACGGCCGTCCCCGGTGAACTCGCCGGCGACGGGGCGCATGCCTGCGGGCAGCGGCGCCAGGGCCAGGGATGTGAACCCGGTCGGACCGTTTCGCCAGAACCACGACGCCGCCGCCGAGTACCAGAACACGTCGTCGTAGCCGTCGCCGTTGGCGTCGAGGGGCAGCGTGGTGTAGGTCCCGGAGGCGGTCGGGGCTGGTTCCGGGCGGAAACCGGTTGACGCTCCGTACCAGGTCGACTCGACGCCGGTGCCCGGGGCGTACCAGAACACGTCGCCGTAGCCGTCGCGGTTGAAGTCGCCAGTGAGCGGGCGGTACAAGCCGTTGACCGTCGTCGCCCTCGAACTGGGCCCCGAGGGACCGAAGTACCAGACCCAGTCGGCCATCGTTCCTCGCCCGTACCAGAAGATGTCGTCGTACCCGTTCCGGTCGAAGTCCGCGGCGATCGGGATGTAGCTGCCGTTGGCGACGATCGTCCGCGCGGTGAGCCCCGAGGGGCCCGAGTACCAGATGCTGTCGCTGGCGGTGCCGGGCCGGTGCCAGAGGATGTCGTCGTAGCCGTTGCCGTCGAAGTCACCGGCCGCAGTGAGGTACGTGCCCCCGGCCGAGATCGGCACGCTCACTCGACCGTTCCCGTCGAAGCGCCACAAGTAGTCGGCGGCCGCGCCGGGTGCGTACCAGAGGATGTCGTCGTAGCCGTTGCCGTCGAAGTCGCCGCTGAACGGCGAGTAGGTGCCGCCGACCGGGTAGCTGGGTGGGGCCGCCGCCGTCGTCGTGAACGGGACGGTGATCACCGGAGCGAACCCGCCGGCGGTGTCCCGCACGCCGGCGATGAAGACCTGGTAGGGCACGCCGGGCGTGAGCGCTCGCGCCGGAGTGAGGGTCACGGTGCGGCCGGAGCGCGCCACGCTCGCGGCCACCACGGCGGCGGTGCGCCCGTCGAGCAGGAGCACGGTGCCGTTCGTGACCGAGGAGCCCAGGAGGTCGCGCCCGAACGTGATCGACGGCCTCGCCGCGGTGGCGACGGACTGGGCGTGGGGGAGCGGTGCCGCGTTCGTGAGCCACGGCCCGGCGGCTTGTGGCCCGGGCGCACCGCCGGCGGGCCCGAGGACCACCCGGAGTCCGTAGTCGGCTGGGCTCGCGGACGCCGCGTAGTTCACGACCTTCAGCAGATGCCGCCCCGGGGCGAGGTTGGCCGCGATGGTCTCGGGCTCGCCCACGAGGGTGGCGTCGGCCGACGCCGCGAGGCCCCCGCCGGGGCCGTACAGCTCGACGACGGGGTCCATCTCGGCGGCCCGGTTCCCACCCCCGAACGCCGGCGGGGTCACCGTGATCTGCGCGCCGGACGTCGCCGGCACGTCGAACGCGAACCAGTCCTGGTCGAACTCGAGCCGCAGCCCCTCGGTGACGGCGGTGCTCACGGGGATGACCCGGGGTGAGGAGGGCAGGTCGCTTGCGTCGCCGGCCAGGTTGGGAGCGGCGACCGTGCCGGGGGGGCCGACGTCGAGCGCGGCCGCGGCGTCCACGATCCCGAACCCGTAGGCGTCGTCCGCGCCCTCGGGGCCGGCGTCCCGCGCGGTGCGGACGAGCTCGTACGCCACCCTGTTCCAGCCCCACGCCGGATGGCGCTCGCGCAGCAGGGCGGCGACGCCGGCAACGATCGGCGACGAGTACGAGGTGCCGGTCACGGCAGCGGTGGACATGCTGGGTCCGGGGGCCAGCGCCGTGGTCACGACGCCGACGCCCGGCGCCGCGAGCGTGATCCACGAACCGTGGTTGGAGAACCACGCGAACTGTCCCTGGGCGTCGGTGGCGGTCACCGCGAGGACGCCCGGGATGGCCGCCGGGAAGCTCGGCACCCCGGCCGCCTGGTTGCCGGAGGCGGCCACGACGACCACGTCGTGCGCCAGGGCGTAGTCGACCGCCTGGTCCAGTGCCGTGCTCGACCCGAACCCGCCCAGCGACAGGTTGATGATGTCGGCGCCGTTGTCGGTGGCCCACGTGATGCCGCTCGCGATGTCGGCGTCGAAGCCGGTCCCATCGGCCCCGAGCACCTTGACCGGCATGATCCTGGCGTTCCACGCCACCCCGGCGACGCCGGCCCCATTGCCCGTCGCCGCACCGACCACGCCGGCGACCCCCGTACCGTGGCCGTTGTCGTCGCTGGGATCGGCGTCGGCGTTCACGATGTCGCGGCCTGCGACCAGGTTCGGTGCCAGGTCGGGGTGATCGCGGTCGACCCCGGTGTCGAGCACGGCGACGACGGTGGCTGCGCCGGTGTTGGCGACGTCCCAGGCCGTCGGCACGCCGATGCCCGTGAGGTAAGGCTGCTGGCTGGGGTAGCTCGCGTCGTTCGGCACCCGCGATGCCGATCGGACGCGGTTGGGCTCGACCGCCTCGACGTCCGGTTCGGCCGTCAGCTCGGCGGCCACCCCGGCGAGCTCGGGCTCGGCCGCCGTGACCTCGACCGTGTCGGTCCCGGCGATCGGTTCGGCCGCCGCGCCGGTCTGCTCGACGATGTCCTCGGCCTCCGACGACGACACGTCGGCGGCGAACGTGACGAGGAGCGAGTTGGCCTCCCCGGCCGGCGCTACTCCGGGTGTGCCCCGTACCGACTTCGGTGGCGTAGACGATGGGGTCTCGGCTGCCGATGTCGCCGCGTCCGCCCGATCGATCCAGGCCGTCGTGGCATCGTCGGGCTCGAGCGCCGGCGGTGGAGCACCCGCCCCCGTGGAGCCGGCGTCGGCGCGCTGCACACGATCGATGGCGGTCGGCGCGATGGCGGCGCCCGCGGCCACCACGACGACAATGGCGGCGCCCGCCAGTCGGCGCTGGCGCTCCCGACTTCCTGCCAAGTGCCTGCCCCCTGCCCACACGCGACAGGTCAGCCCTGCCCGCGGAAGGCACACTAACCGCGAGAAGTGCGGCCTTCAGCATCGAAGAAATCGAGGATCACGCTGGTTGCGTCGATGACGCCTGGCTCGCTGGTTGCCTCCGCCCGAGGCCATTCGTGGCCCCAGCCCGCGAGCGTCCACAGCTCGACCACCGTGCCGTCCGCGCACCCGGACCAGCGGGTGACCGCCAGGCCCGGGGTGGACTCGTCGACGCGGGGATCGGCGCGGCAGCCGTCGAACGAGGCCCACTCCGCCATGCGATCGGGCACGGACGGGTTGCCCAGGTCGAAGCCCATCAGCGAGCTGCCCGTGTACCCGGCGATCGGGTCGGCGTCGCCGTGGATGGCCAGGACCGACACCCGGTCGTCACCGGGGCAGGTCCCGCTGAGGTTGACGCCCGCCACCGGGGCGATGGCGGCAATCCGATCGCCCAGCTCACAGCCCAGCGTGGTGGTCATGCCGGCGCCGTTGGACATGCCGGCCGAGTACACCCGATCGGCGTCGATGCAGTACTCGGCGCTGACGGTGTCGATCAGGGTGTCGATGAAACCCACGTCGTCCTCTCCCAGATCGGCGACGGGGATCGTCGCCCCGTTCACGGTGATGTCGCCCGGATCGGACCCGAAGAAGTTCCAGAACGCCAGTCCCTCGAAGCCGGCGTCGCGGGCGGCGGCGGGAGCGTTGTCTGGTATGTCGAGCGGCGCGCCCTGCGGCGTCACCACGATGTAGCCGCGCCGGCCGGCGAGCGCCGGAAGGTCGGTGCTGGCGTCCTGGCTCGCGATGTCACCGCCGAACCCGTGCAGGTTGAAGACCAGCGGCGCGGGCTCGGTGCCGTCGTATCCGGGCGGCACATGCACGACGTACTCGCGCTCGAGTCCGTCGACGGCGATGGTCTCCGGTTCCGGCCGGGTGTCGGCAGTGCGTGCCGGCTCGCATTCGGCCGCCGCCGCGTCGACGCCCGCCGGCGCCGCCGCATCGTCGGCAGGTCCGTCACGGCCGCCGCGGCACCCGGCAGCCACTACGACGCCCAGGGCGAGCCAGCCGAGCCGACCGACCACTGTCCGAACCGCAGGTGGTGGATGGTGCATGGTCGGCTAGGCCCAGACGAGTTGGACGGCGAGCAGCGTCGCGATCAAGGGGAGGCAGACGAGGTGGTCCCGGCACACCGACCGGGCGAGCCAGCGCTGTAGCTCCACCGGGTCGAGGCGCGTGCCCAGGCGGACCGCATTGGGAACGGTCCGCGTGGCGGCGAGGCCGATGGCTGCGGCGGCCACGACTGCCGACACCACGCTCACCCAGCGAGGAACGTCGTCGCCCGTCGCCTGGAGGACGATGGCGACCAGGGTTAGGACCATGACAAGGGCAACCAGCCGGTTGAGCGGGCGCGCCTCCGTCGTCACGCGGCGGTAGTAGCCGGCGATCGACGCCAGCACCGCCTCCGGCACCTCGTCGTCGCCGTAGCGCAGCACCTGCACGTCGAACATCAGGTCGAACCACAACACGGCGAGCAGGAACCCAGCACCTGACGCGATCAACGCCTGCATGCCGCAATGTTGCCCGGGGCTGACGTCCCGGCGGTGGAGACATCCCGTTGGCGCGCTGTTACTGTGCCGGCGAGCGGTTCGGGTGGATGCCGCGGAGAGTTTGCCTGGGTTCGAACCGCGCGTCGTTGGCGGCTCCGCTGGATCGATAGGTGGTGGTCCCCGTGCCCAGATCTCCTCGTTTCGGCAGGACTGCGGCTCTGCTCGCAGCGCTCGCGCTCGTCTTGGCCGTGGTTGCGGCCGCATCGGCGGCCCCAGCATCAGGGCAGTCGTCGTTCGAGGTGGTCGCCACCGGCCTCGACAATCCGCGACACGTCAGGTTCTCGGCAACGGGCGCCCTCTATGTGGTGGAGGCGGGCCGCGGAGGCGATGGCCCATGTGTCCAGCATCCCCAACTGGGCGAGTTCTGCCTGGGCTTCAGCGGCGCAGTCACCCGGGTGGGGGACGACGGACCCGACGAGCGGGTCCTGACCGGGGTGCCGTCCATCATCAACGAGGAGGGCGAGACCCTCGGGCCGTTCGACATCGCGTTCACCGGCAGCGAGAAGTTCGTGCTTTCGGTCGGCCTTGGCGGTAGTGACGCGTTCCGGGCCGGGTTCGGACCCGATGGAGCCCTGCTCGGCACCCTGGTCACGGGCAAGTTGAAGCATGGCGGGTTCTCGCTCTTCGCCGACGTCCTGGCGAACGAGGCGGTGGCCAATCCCGACGGAACCGACATCGACAGCCAGCCCAACGGTCTGGTGCGCCAAGGCGAGGGCTACATCGTCGCCGATTCCGGCGGCAACGCCGTGGTGCGGGCGTCCCACAAGGGGACGTTCACGACGATCACGCCGCTGCCCCCCACCGCGATCGGGGCGGACGCCGTGCCCACGTCGGTGGTCAAGGGTCCCGATGGTGCCTACTACATCAGCCAGCTGACGGGTTTCCCGTTCGAGCCGGGTGCCGCCAACATCTGGCGCGTCGTCCCCGGCCAGGCCCCGACTGTGTACGCGTCGGGCCTTACCAACCTGACCGACCTCGCCTTCGCTGCGGACGGCACGCTGTACGCAGTCGAGATCTCCAGCGTCGGGTTGCTGAACGGTCCGATCGGCGCGCTGGTGAGGATCACGCCCGGCGCCAGCCAGCACACGACGGTTCTCGGTGACATCTTCGCCCCGTACGGGCTGGCCCTGGACGGGAACAACGCCTACGTCAGCACCTGCGCGGTCTGCACGGGCACCGGCGAGGTGATCAAGATCCCGCTGGACTGATCGGCCGCGGTCGTCGTCAGGCGTCGATCCACGCCGAGAGGAGTGGATGACGCCGGGGTCGGTCGATGCGGATGTGCCCGTCGGGTGGATAGCCGGCGTCGCTCAGGTCGTCGAAGAGCGGCCTGGGCACGCCGCCGCTGTCGGTGTACGAGCTGATGATCAGCCGGCCGCCGGCCTCGACGAACTCCGAGAGCAGGCGGGCGAGGAGGTCCCCCAGCCGGCCGGGCGGGACTTGGTCGTCGAGCGCCGTGACGTACGTGAAGCGCCGCGGCGGCGTCCAGGTCATGGCCGATCCGGTCCAGATTCGGTGCGCCAGCCCGGGATGCAGCGACCGGGCGAGCTCGGCCAGGGCCGGCAGCAGCTCGAGGCCGTAGGGCTCGATGCTGATGCCGCGCTCTGCGCACCAGGCGGGCAACGTCGCCAGCAGGTGCCCGTTGGCGCAGCCGACGTCGAGCCAGGTGCCGTCGCCGTCCATCGGGACGCACAGGTGCTGGCGCTTCGCCCGCCACGCCACTTCCGAGGTCTCGCTCGACCCCGAGCCCCCCGGCCCCGCACCGGCCGCGAGATAGGCCAGTTCGAGCTGCGAGGCGGTTCGGCGGTCCCACGCCTCCAGGTCGCTCACCAGGGCATCATCGCAGGACGAGGCCACGCTTCGTCCGGTGCGTCATTCTCGGAGGGGGAGTGGTGGGGGCGCGGTTGGCGCCGGGTGGCTGGCTGGTGCGGACGTGTCCGGTGGGGTCGGTGGTCTCGAGGGCGTTGTCCGGGAGGAGCTTGGCGCGCCAGCCCGGGGTGTGGAGGAGGTGATGGTGCCGGCTGCAGAGCAGCACCAGGTTGGCCAGCTGCGTAGGGCCGCCGGCCTGCCAGGGCTGGACATGGTGGCCTTCGCACCATGTGGCGGGACGGTCACAGCCAGGGAACCGGCAATGACGGTCACGGATGACAAGGGCGTTGTAGAGGGGGGCGGGGATGGTGCGGGTCGCCGCGCCGTAGTCCAAGATGGCGGATCGGCCGTGCGTGAGGACGCGGTGGATGGCGACGTCGCACAGCAGCCGGTCGGTGCTGGGTCGGTCGAGCTTTGTGCCGCCGGCGCTAGTGGCGCCTGCGCAGGCCAGCGCCTGGTAGCGGTCGAGATCGAGCACCACATTGAGGTGGGGGCGGTGGCGGCCCGCGCGGCGGGTGTTCTGGTGGTCCAGGAAGTGCCGGCAGACATCGGCGAGGGCGTCGCTGCGGCGGGTGGCAGGACTCCGAGCCGGTTCGCCGTCGACATCAGGGGTCTGGGCGAGACGCAGGGCGGTGCTCAGGAGTTCACCGGTTTCGGGACCGAGGTCGCCGTCGACCCGCCAGCGCCCGGCCAACGTGCGGGACAGGTACAGCGCCTGGGCGGTTTCGGGTTTGGGGTCGCGGTCGGCGGTGGCGCACTCCCGCCACGCCTGCATCGCCGCCACAACGTCCCGCACCGGCAACTCCGCCAGGGTCGGCACCATCGCTGCCTCGTGGTCAGCGAACAGGTCGAGGGTGTCGGGGTCGAGGTTGACGCCGATCGCTTCGACCTGACCGCTCGACAGCACCCCGTCACGCCACGCCCCCGCGGTCACGGGTAGATGGGCGAGCTTGCGGGCCCGAGCCACCATGGCAGCGGCCCGGGGGCGGGGCATGCGGGTGCGGTGGGTGAGCCAGGCGGTCATGGAGGTGGCGCCGTCGAGCTCCCACAGCCGGGCGCGGTCGTGGGCGGCGACGGCGTCGCTGATGTGGGCGTCGAGCCGGTCCCGCAACCCCACCACTGCGGCCAGGGCGGCGCCGTCGGTGGGGATGTCGAGTGTGTCGATGGCGGTCCCCAGCTCCTCGAACATACCCACGATCGTACACCTGTTCGCCTACCTGATTCAAGCCAAAACCCCAGCTCAGAGCAGCTTTTTTGGCGCCGCCGTGCTTGTCGTCGAGCCGGTGTCAAGGGCGGCCGCAGGCCGGCGCAGCGAACCCTTGACGCCGGCGCTCGCAAGGGTGCGAGGCCCCAACAATCACCACAGCCCCGGCCCCCGGCCGGGGCCTGACCGCCATCGTTAGGACGCGGCACCCCCGCCCATGTGGCCAACGTCACAAACCGCATCCTTCACGGCCGGCCGCCGCTCGTCGATAATGGTCGTTATCCAAGACCGGCGACGCAGGGAGTCCCCATGGCGCTCGAGGAGTACACCGCCAACGCCGAGATCATCGGCCGCGACGAGATCAACGACCTCGAGGCCATCCTCTCGGTCACCAACACCGACGTCGACGAGGCGGTCCACACGGTCCTGGACAACGCCGACGCCATCTTCACGTGGGACTACGAGAAGGGCGCCCGGCCCGGCCTGAACAAGCTCTACGAGAAGGCCAAGGGCGCCCAGTGGAACGCCCAGACCGACCTGCCCTGGGACACCGAGGTCGACCTCGAGAAGAACGCAGCCCTCCAGCGCCTGCAGTACGCGGAGCTCGAGGTGGACCGGACCGGCACCCCCCTCGAGAAGTTCACCGAGGACGACATGGTCCAGTTGGCGATCGAGTCCGACAACTGGACCCTCAGCCAGTTCATGCACGGTGAGCAGGGTGCGCTCCTGTGCACGGCCAAGATCGTGGAGAGCGTCCCCTGGATCGACGCCAAGTACTACGCCGCCACCCAGGTGATGGACGAGGCCCGCCACGTCGAGGTGTTCGCCAAGTACCTGGACGAGAAGCTGCGGGGGCACTACCCGATCAACGCCCACCTGAAGATGCTGCTGGACGACATCATCAACGACAGCCGCTGGGACATGACCTACCTGGGGATGCAGGTGATGGTCGAGGGCCTGGCCCTGGCCGCGTTCGGATTCATGCAGCAGATGACGCCCGACCCGCTGCTCCAGCAGAT
>Ga0081455_10005766_pt1 | contig 13500 bp, 18 predicted proteins | sample TabmetS3T2R1_FD_70207 | JGI IMG/M metagenome (GOLD analysis project Ga0081455, IMG submission 70207) | Tabebuia heterophylla rhizosphere microbial communities from the University of Puerto Rico - S3T2R1 | ecosystem: Host-associated > Plants > Roots > Rhizosphere ... | reverse complement strand
TGGCCACGGTGATCGCGCTGGCGACGGGCGGCGTCCTGCTCTCGATCGGCAAGCCCGTGCCGTTCGTGGCGAGCGCCGCGGTAGTGGCGGTGTGCGTCGGGGCGTTCGGGTGGGTGGCCACGCGGCGGAACATCCCGGAGCAGCAGCGCCACGAGGAGGCGGGGACGCGCGCCGTCGTACGCAAGCTCATCGCGCTGCTTCGCAAGAAGGCTGAGCTGCGCGCCTTCCTGATCGCCAACGCGCTGTGGGAGCTCTCGCTCGCGGCATTGAAGACCTTCGTGATCCTCTACATCACCAAGGTCGTGCGGATGTCGACCACCGACGCGTCGCTCGTCGTCGGCGCGGTCGCGGTCGTCGTCCTCGTCGCCTCGCCGGTCAGCGGCATGCTCGGAGACCGGATCGGTCGCGCCAAGGTGATGACCTGGAGCCTCGTCCTCTACGGGATCGGGCTGCTCGCGCCGTTCGCCACCACGAACCCCGCCGTCCTCGTGCCCGTCCTCCCCATCGTCGCGTTCGGCGGCGGCGTCATCATGACCCTGCCCTACGCGCTGTTGATGCCGATGATGCCGTCCGACGAGCACGGCGCCCTGACCGGCTTCTACGCGGTCAGCCGCGGGCTCGGCGTGGCGCTCGGCCCCGCGCTCGCCGGTCTTGCGATCCAGGTCGACCATCACGACTACCGCGCGATGTGGCTGGTGTGCGCCGCGGCGATCCTCGTCTCGATCCCGTTCACGCACCGGCTGCGCGACCAGGACGAAGCCGCGAGCCGATAGCGGCGCGCGGCGCTACAACTGACGCGACGACCAGAGCACCGCGGCCAGGATGACCGAGGTCAGGCCGATGACGAGCCCGACGATCCAGCCGGCGACATCCTGGCCGACCAGGATCGCGCCGAGCGCCACTGCGATCCCGATGATGCCGCCGGTTGCCACAACGCGCATGAGCGCCTGCTCGACCTTCGATCGCCTCCGGGCCCGGGCGGGCACCATCCCCTGCGGCGGGTCGCGACGGCGCGCCTCGCGCTCCGCGCGCCGCTCGTCGCGCGCGGTCGGCGCGCCCGGCGGGCCGCCCGGTTGGCGCGTGCGCTCGCCCTGGGAATCCGAAGCCGTCATGTCCCCGGCGTACCCGCTGGCTGATCGCTGCGCTATTAAGCCGAGCGCCGCTAGCGCGCGAGCGCGGGCAATCGAAGCCCGTGCAGGATGCGCCCCGTGGTCCGCGCCAGGCGCTCGAGTGAGAGCTTCTGGCGATCGGTCCAGGTAGCCGGGCGCCGGTGGTGCGTGCTGATCATCGCGATGACATCTCCGTTCGGCGATGTCACCGGTACCGAGGCGACAGAGCGGCTTCCGGCGTCGAGCATGACCTCGAGGGCCTGCGATCCGGCGAAGATCGGCGAGCGAGCAGTGTCGCGCACCCACACCGCGCTGGCGTTCGCGAGCGCGGCGCCGCACGAGGCATTCGAGTCGTGCTCGACGAGCTGGAAGAAATCGAGGAACTCGTTCGGGAAGCCGGAGTGAGCGGCGATCCACAGGCCCCCACGTCGAGCATCGAGTACCTGGGCGTTGGCCATTGTGGCGCCGTCGATCACCATGGCGCGATCGATGGCGAGGTTGAGGACCGCAGTCCCGTCGCGACCGAGGGTCGGCGAGGAATGCCGCTCGCGCAACCGATGCTGCCGCTCGACGATGAGCCGCGAAACGGTGCTCATGTCGAGCCGATCGAGCGCGGTCCCGCACTCCGGGCAGACGAGCGGCGCGAGGTGTGGCGCCCACACGCGCCCGCACGTTGTGCATCCAGTCATGCTGCCGCCAGCGCAGTACCCCGCTCGACGCGCTCGAATGCTTGGTCGGCCGGCGCCGTCCCGCCGGCGTCACTCGTGCGGGGTGCGCTCCATGCCCTCGGCGAAGTTGCCGCGGTGGAGCTTGCGCGGGGTTTCCGGCAGCACCTCGAGCCCGTCGCTGAAGCGCCCGGGATGGCGCTTGCGCGCGGTCTGGCCGAGGCGCTCCATGCCCTCGCTGAAGCGGCCGCGGTGCAGCTTCAGGTTGTTCTGGCGACGGCGTTCGAGGCCGCGGCTGAAGCGCCCGACGTCGGCTTCGCTACGGACCGATTCGTGCGCGGTCTGCTGATCGGGAGGAAGCTCCCGTACATGTGTTCCCATGACCTCCGCGTACCCCGACGCTCGGACCGCGCGGTGCCGACGGTCATGGCGATGACCGGGTATCCCGATGCATCCCCGGCGCCAACCGAGTGGCCGGGTCAGACAGTCGGAGCTAGTGCTGCGAGCGGGCGCGCATCCGCGCCTCGAGCTCTCGCATCCCGAGTCGCAGGCTTCTGAGGTGGCTCGTCAACGCGCGATTGGTGCGGCGAGCGGCCTCCGCGCGAGCACGTTGTGCCAGAGCGACCTCGCGAGCCGCTCGCGCCTCATCAACCACTCTCGCGAGGTCGTCCACGTGCTGACTCAGGTTCCCACTCGTGGGCGCGCGCGGCTAGTCCCAGCCGCACGAGGTCGAGGATCGACATTCTCGATGAGCCCCGGGCTGTTCGTCCGCAGACATCACCTCGCGCGCGCGTTTGCCCCTACAAGTGGGCAGGCAACGACCGCGAGACACCCATCCACTTCGGAGGAAGCCGATGATCCTGCGTGTCGATCGACTTCAGACCGAACTCCCGCCGCCCTCCGATCCTGATCCGGTGGGCGCCGCCTCCGTGCAGGAGCTGCTCGGCGGCAAGTTCGGCGAGATGTCGACCTTCATGAACTACACCTACCAGTCGTTCAACTTCCGCAACCGACAGGGCGCGCGGCCGTTCTACGACCTCCTGGCGAGCATCGCGGCCGAGGAGTTCGGCCACATCGAGCTCGTGTCCGCCGCCATCAACACGATGCTGACCGGCGCCGCGGGCGGGAACGGCAGCCCGACCACGTTCCCGGACTCGATCAAGGGAACGCGCAACACCCAGCAGTTCATCGCCGGTGGCGCGGGCGCGCTCGTCCAGGACTCGATGGGCAAGCCCTGGAACGGCGACTACGTCTTCTCGTCGGGCGACCTCATCGAGGACCTGACCCACAACTTCTTCCTCGAGACCGGAGCGCGCAACAACAAGCTCAAGGTCTACGAGATGGTCGACCATCCGGCCGCCCGGGCGCTGACCGGCTACCTGCTGGTCCGCGGCGGCGTCCACCAGGTCGCCTACGCGCGGGCGATCGAGCGGCTCACGGGCGCCGAGCTCATGAAGCTCTTCCCCTCGCCGCGCATCCCGACCGACAAGATCCCCGAGTGCCAGCCGCACATCCAGCGCGGCGAGCACCTGAAGCTCTACCGCTTCTCGGTCGAGGACTTCCGGGAGATCGCCGCCGTGTTCAACGGCCCGCACCCGGAGACCGGCGAGGAGCTGCAGGTCGCCGAAGAGGCGCAGCCGAGCGGTGCGCCGGCCCACGACCTCCCCGCACAGCCCGCGCTGTTCGCGCCCAGCCCCGAGCCGGAGGAGATCCGCGAGATCGCCGCCAGGCTTCGCGAGGCCGCGGGGCTGCCGAAGGAGCCCACCGGCGTGGTCGCCGGCAACGGCGACGGTGGCGTCGTGCAGAAGGTCAAGAACGCCGTCAGCTGACCAGGAGCGTGGCTCAAGGCGCGGAGGCGCGGCTGAACAAGTCGCGCCTCCCGTGCTTGATGGCGCGACGAGCAGCCGGGGCGGCGACAGGGTAGCCCCGCACGATGACCGAGCTGATGGAACAGACCGACACCTTCGGGAGCCATTCGCCCGATCGCGATCGTCCGCTGAAGGGCTACGCCGTGCTCATGGGCACGTTCACGTCGCTTTCGGCCGCCTTCGCCGCGTGGTTCCGCGCCTCCGGCCGCGAGCTGCCGGACCGCGTGGATGCCCGCGACCTCGCGCTCGTCACGGTTGCCACGCACAAGGCTTCCCGCCTGGTGGCCAAGGACCGCGTGGCGAGCCCCGTGCGCGCGCCGTTCACCCGCTTCGAGCACGACGCCGGGCCCGGCGAGGTGTCCGAGAGCGCCCGTGGACGCGGCCTGCGCAGGGCGGTCGGCGAGCTGCTCGTCTGCCCGTACTGCCTCGGCGTCTGGATCAGCGCCGCCTTCACCGCCGGGCTGCTCGTCGCGCCGCGCTTCACGCGCTGGTTCGCGGCGGTGCTGACCGCCCTGTTCGGCTCCGACGTCTTGCAGATCGCCTACAAGAAGGGCGAGGACCTGCTCTAAGAGCGTGTCAGAGACCCGCCGGCGACACCGGGCTGGGCGGGCCGTTGCGCGCGCGGCGCGCGAGCAGCGCGTCGAGGAGCGTGCCGAGCGCGACATCGCGCTCGGTGGGAAGCGGGATCGCAAGGTCCGTGCGTACCGCGTACACGTTGCGCCGGCCTTCCCGGGTCCGCTGGATGTAGTTGGCGTCGGTGAGATCGCTGACGATCCGCTGCGTGGCGCGCTCGGTGAGCTTCGTCCGGGCCGCGATATCGCGGATGCGGATCCGCGGGTCCGCGGCGATGCACAGCCACACCAGCGCGTGGTTCGTCAAGAAGGAAAACGGCGCCACCTGCGGCGGGGCTACCCCTGCCGGGCGTTAATGATCCGGCGGGCGGTTCGCCGTTTCGTGACTTTCATGTCGGGTACGGCAACCCAATGGGTACTCGCATAATGCCGCCGGCAGGGACTGCCGGCGTCACCGATAACCAACGCATGGACGCGGATCGCGAGCTCTTCGAGCGGTTGGCCGACGATCGCGATCCGGTCGACCGCGACCTCGTCGTCGAGCGCTTTCTGCCTTTGGCGAGGAGCATCGCCGCGCGCTACCAGCGCGCCAACGAGCCGTTTGACGACGTCTTCCAGGTCGCGTGCCTGGCCCTGGTGAAGGCCGTCGACCGCTATGACGTCGCGCGCGGCCGCGCCTTCTCGTCGTTCGCCATCCCCACCATCGCGGGCGAGATCAAGCGCTACTACCGCGACCGCACCTGGAGCGTGCACGTCCCGCGCGACCTGCAGGAGCGCGCACTGGCGGTCGACCGTGTCCGCGGCGAGCTGGAGGCACAGCTCGGGCGCAGCCCGACCGCCACCGACATCGCCGAGCGCCTCGAGATCACCGAGGAAGACGTCGTCGAAGCGCTGCAAGCGCGGCACGCCCACGGCGCGACATCGCTTGACGCTCCGGCCGGCGACGGCGAGTCGGGTGCCGTGATCGCGGACCTCCTGCCGAGCCACGAGGACGGCTTCGCGCGTGTCGAGACGGCAGCAGACCTGGAGGCGCTCGGGCGAGTCCTCCAGCCGCGAGAGCGCCTGATCGTCCGCCTGCGCTTCGAGCGCGACATGACCCAGCGCGAGATCGGCGAGCTCGTGGGGCTCAGCCAGATGCAGGTCTCCCGCATCCTTCGCGATGCTCTCGCGCGGCTGCGCGAGCGCGACCGCACAGCCGCTTCCCAGCAGCACTCCATGCCCACGTACGCAGCTGCACGCTCGGCGCGACGGGCCGAACGCCGCGTCCGCAAGCGGTCGCCCCGAGCGTCGACGATCCCCCGCCTGGTCCCAACGTACGCGGGATAACGACGGGCCGACGCCCCGCCGGGGTGCGCACGCCCGTGCGTTCCTGGGTGGGCCGCGAGAGACATCGGCCATCGGGGCGCGCGCCCCCGACCCGCACGGTGTAACAGTCACGTGGGCGGCCGCCCAACGCGGAGTTGCATTGCAACCACTCGTTAGTGTCCGGGGCGATGGACGAAGAAGTGGTGCCGGTCCTCCGGATCGAAGACGCGGCGCGGGCGGTCGCGTGGTACGAGCGGCTCGGGTTCGTCAAGGAATGGGAGCATCAGTTCGAGCCGGGCTTTCCCTGGTTCCTCTCGGTGGCACGTGGGAACGTGCGGCTCTACCTCTCCGAGCACAAGGGCGACGCTCGGCCGGACACCTTGGTCCACCTCTACGTCAAGGACATCGATGCGGTGTCCGAGGAGTTCGGAATCCCGGTCGACGAAGACGGGCTCGCCGGGCGGGAATGCGACCTCGTCGACCCCGATGGCAACCGGCTGCGCGTCGCCACCCGGCGCTCCTGAGTCAAAATGCCACCGTGATCGTCGGGGCTCACGCGATCGTCTTCTCCAGCGACGCCGAGGCCGACCGCGCGTTCTTCGCCGACGTCCTCGGCCTGCCGTCGGTCGACGCCGGCGCGGGCTGGCTGATCTTCGAGCTGCCGCCCGCGGAGCTTGCCGTCCATCCGGGCGACGGCGACTGCCACGAGCTGTATCTGATGTGCGACGACCTCCATGCCACGATCGCCGAGTTGCAGGGCAAGGGCGCGCGGTTCGAAGGCGGCGTGACCGACCAGCGATGGGGACTCGTCGCCGCGATCCGGCTGCCCGGCGGCGGCACGCTGCACCTGTACGAGCCGCACCATCCCAGCCCGCTGCAGCAACGCCGCTAGCTGCCCGCGACTGCGTCGAGCGCGGCCGACACCGCGGCCGGGTCGAGCTCGCCGGGGTAGCGCTCGCCGTTGATGAAGAGCGCGGGCGAGTACGTCACTGCGCTCGCGAGCGCGCTTGCGACGTCATCCACGATGCGGTCCGCGCCGGTGCCCGCGCGCATGGCCTCGGTCGCGTGGGCGGGATCCAAGGCGACGCGACGCATCGCGGCGTGGAGGTCGTCGGGAGCGTGGTGGTGCATGTGGAGCAGCTCGCGCGTGAGCGCCCAGAACCGGCCGCGGACGGCGGCGGCCTCGGCGGCGAGGGCGAGCACGACGGCGTGCGGGTGCGCGGTCGGATCGGGGTAGTGACGCCAGGCAACGTCCGCCGTCGCGTGCTGCTCGCGCACGTGGGTCAGCACATTGGCCAGCGGCCGCGAAGCCGGTGTGCCGTAGGCGCCGAAGACGACGAGCGTCGCGTGCCCGGGGACCGGTCCATCCACGTGGTCGCGGCCGGCGTCGAAGGGCGGCGACAGCAGCGCGCGGCCGTCATCCGCGACGCGGACCGCGGTCGCGTGGACCTGGTTGATGCGCTCCGTCAGCTCCGCCGCTGCGGCCTCGGCGCCGTACTGGTCCACGTCCTCGTCGACTACCGGCGGCGGCTCGGCATGATGCTTGTCCTCGTACGGCTCGCGCGGCAGCGGGGGCTGGCCTGGGAGCCGGACGGGCTTGGGGTGCTCACTCATGCGTTCGGCCTGATCGCGCTGCGCCTAGACGGCGACCATGGCACGGAGCGTAACGCTTCTGTTGGGGACCGCCCGGTCTCCGTAGGCTTCCGTCAGGAGGGTTGCCACACATGAACGAGCCGACGCCAGACATCGACTTCGAGAACCTGCCCACCCCGACCGAGGGCTTCCTCGTCACGCACTTCATCACCGTGCGAAGCGTCGCTCGGTCCCGCGCCTTCTACGCCGACGTCCTCGGGGGCCAGGTCGTGCTCGAGGAGAACCCCTGCATCGTCAAGCTCTCCAACTCGTGGCTGATCATGAACCCGGGCGGCCCGCCCACTCCCGACAAGCCCGACATCTCGGTCATCGACTACGAGCCCGGGAACACCGTCTCGACCTTCATGAACCTCCGGGTCGCCGACATCCAGGACTGCTACGAGCGGTGGAGCGCCAAGGGCGCCGAGTTCGTGACCCCGCCGCTCGATCGCGGCGCCGAGATCCGCTGCTACATGCGCGATCCGGACGGCTACCTGATCGAGGTCGGCCAGTCCACCGGAATGCTCAAGGGCGATCTCGCCAAGAAGCGCCCCGAAGACCTGCCGGGCTAAGTCGCTGGCCACCGCGAGCAAGGCGCTGCTCGGCTCGAGCTTCAAGCTCACGCCGTCGCGCGCGCGGCCGACCGACTCCGGCCTCGCGCCGTTCGTGACGGCCACGGTGCATCCGTCGGCGATCTGCGCGCCCGCGACGACGCATCGCGCCACGCCGAGTGGGAACCCTTCACCGCCGATCTGCGCGTCGTCGCCGACTACCTCGACGGGCGCTAGACCAGCGTGGTCGCGAAGACGACGGCGACGGCCGCGGCGCCGACCATCGCGTACGCCACGTAGTCGCCGATGCGTCCGGAGTGCAGCGGGCGCAGCGGGCCTTCGGGGACGGTGCGCGCGGCCGCGACGAGGATCGCGAGCAGGCTCGAGGCCGCGCCGTACAGAAACGCGGTGCCGGTCGGCGGATGGCCCGGGGCTGCCGCCGCGGCTTGAGGAGCGTCGTGCAGGACGAGGTTCACGTAGCCGAGGTGGTCCGTGAAGCGTGCCGCCGCGCTCGTGGCCGCGTCGACCAGCCCCGGGACGAGGCCCCACGCCAGCCCCGCCATAAGCAGGAGTGCGCCGGCGACGATCGTGGCCACCGGCGTCCCGGGATCGCGGTCGAGCTCGTCGCCGCCGTCGGCGTCACGGCACGCCGGGTGCTCCGGCGGGACGGGGCCGCGGCCGAGGAAGACCGTGCGCACGACGCGCAGGACCGCGCCACCGACGAGGCCGCTCGCGATCAGCAGCAGCGGCGCCACCCACCCTCGCCCCTCGGTGGTGGCGGCGTCCTCGATCATCGCCCGGCCCAGGAACGGGCCGAATGGCGGCAGGGCGGCGAGCGCGAGGCCGGCGACGGCGAAGACGGTTCCGAGAGCGCGCAGGTCGCGGCCGCGGCCGTAGAGCGCGACCTCGTCGACCGAGCCGCGGCGGTGCTCGAGCGCTCCGACGGCCACGAACAGCGACGCCTTGACCAGCCCGTCGCCGACGACGAAGACGGCCACGCCCGCCAGCGCGTCGTGCGTAAGGAGCGCGACGCCGCACAGCAGGATCCCCATGTGGGCCACCGTCGCGAACGCCAGCAAGCGTTTGAGATGGCGCTGGCCCCCGCACATCACCCCCCCGACCAGTGCCGTGGCGACGCCGAGGATGAGCAGGATGTCGCGCAGCGTGTCGATGTGCGGGCCGAGCGGCCCCGCGAAGGCGCTCCAGTAGATGCGCGCGATGGCGTAGAGCCCCAGCTCACTCATCGCACCGGCGAACAGCAACGAGATCGACGTCGGCGCGACGGCGTACGCGTCGGCCATCCAGAAGTGGAAGGGCACGATCGCGGCCTTGACGAAGAAGCCGCATGCGATCAGAGCGAACGTGACGGCCACGAGCGCGTCGGGCGGGCGATGGGTGAGCGCGACGCCGATCTGCGCCAGGTTCAGCGCGCCCGTCCGTCCGTAGATGAGCGCGATGCCGATCAGCAGCAGCAGCGAACCGACGGAGTTGGTGATGGCAAAGCTCAGCGAGCCCTCGATCGGCGCCCGCTCCTCGACGCGAAAGCCGGCCAGCGCATAGGCGCTGACGCTCATGAGCTCGAAGAAGACGAAGGCCGTGAACAGGTCGCCGGCGAGGCAGAAGCCGACCATCCCGGCGAGGAAGCTGAGGACGAGCGCGTGGAACAGGTGTCCGGCCGTGTCGATCTGATGCCATGCGATGCTCAGCGCGACGACCGTGAGGAATGACGCGAAGGCGGCGAGCCCCGCGCTCAGCGGGTCGGCGACAAGCCCGATGCCCAGTGCGATGCCGTTGCGCGGGTGCCAGCCGCCCATCCAGGACACGATCGAGTGGTCGGACGTGCGGACGACGAGCGCGACGCACAGCCCCGTCACCGCGGTCGCGGCCGCCAGCGCGACGAGGTCGGCCACGCGGCGCGCACGCAGCGACGTCGTGCCGGCCAGCACTGCCGCCGCGAGCAGCGGCACCACGACCGCCAAGCCGGCGAGCGCCATCAACCCCGAAGCGCGTTCAGCTCGTCGGGGTCGACGGAGCCGAAGCGCCGGTGCGCCTGAACAGCGAGCGCGAGCAGCAGCGCGCTGACCGTGGCGCTCACCACCACGTCGGTGAGCGTGAGCGACTGCACGACCGGGTCGACGACGGGCGTCGAGGTCGGGATGTCGCCGAAGATCGGCGCCTGCCCGCCGGTCCGGTATCCGATGCCGAGCAGCAGCACGTAGGTCGAGGACTGCGCCACCGCCAGGCAGATGACGAGATGCACCAGATGGCGGCTGGTGACCACGCCGTAGATCCCGACCACGAACAGCCAGACGGAAACGAGATAGGCGAGCACGCTCATTCCGGTTCCTCCAGCAGCGCCTGCTCGAGGAACTCGGCGATGACCAGCGCGACCGCGCCGGCGACCTCGATTCCGACGGCGACGTTGCCAACCGGGATCGTTCCCGCCGACAGCAGCAGACCCGACGTCCCGAGGGGCAGGAAGTTCTTCAGCAGCGCCCCGGCGGCGATCAGGCCACCGACGGCGAGTAGCAGGAAGCCAGCCGCGCCCAGAGCCTCCGCGCCTTCGAGCAACGCGATCGACCCCACGCGTCGCAGCCGCACGACCTGGCCGGCGGCGTACGCGAGCACCAGTGCACCCGCCACGATGACGCCGCCCGAGAACCCGCCGCCCGGCGTGATGTGACCGTTCGCGATGACGTAGGCGCCGAACACGATCACGGGGCCGACCAGCGCGGCACCGGTCGCGCGCGTCGCGAAGCTGGGCGCCGGCCGCGCCGGGGTGCCCGCCTCCTCGCGCTTGCGGCGGCGCACGCGCAGCAGCGCCGCGGCGCCGCAAACGGCCGCGAACAGGATCATCTCCTCGCCCAGCGTGTCGAAGCCGCGGTAGTCGAAGACCGTGGCGGCAACGAGTTGCCCGGTGTGGCGCTCGCCCGGCACCACCTTCGCCAGCACGTCCCCGTAGGGGCCTGGGTAGTGGCCGAAGGGCTCGAGACCGGTCACCGCGATGACGAGCACCGTGCCGAGCGCGCCCAGCGCCACGAGGGCGACCACGCTGCGGACCCGGCGGCTCACTCGTCGTGCTCCCGGATCTTCGCCATGGCCAGCAGGACGAGGACAGGGATCACGATCGTGCCGACCGTCATCTCCGACAACGCGACATCTGGCGCCTGAACGCTGAGGAAGAGCGCCGCGAGGGCGAGCCCGAAGATCCCGGCGACCGCCGCCTGGCGCAGCGGATCGCGAGTGGCGACGACGAGCGCGCCCAGCACCGCGACCACGATCAGGCAGGTGGCCTGAAGGGCGGTCACCGGCGCCGCTCCTGCCGAACATGGAGTGCCCGCGCGGTGGCGTGCGCAAGCACCGGGCCGGTGGTCGCCATGAACGCCGCCACGAACAGCGCCTTGACCGAGATCAGCGAGGCGCCATTGTGGACGACGACCGCCGCGGCCACGAGCACGACGCCGAGCACCGCGACCGATACGTAGTGCAGCCGCGCCAGCGCGCCCGGCATGACGAGCACCCCGAGAGAGGCGAACGCGAACACGGCGATGCCGAGCACCATGAGCGCGGTCGTCACGGCTCGCGCTCCAGCAGCACGGCGTACGCGAGGCCGCCCGCGAACGAGGCCACCGCCAGCACGAGCGCGAGGTCGCCCATGATCTGCCGCTTCAGACCCACCGCCATCAGCAGCAAGGCGGCGACGATGACCATTGACGCGAGCTCGAGCGCGACGAGCCCGTCGTCGGGCGTGCCGAGGGCCGCGACCGCCGCCAGCGGCACCAGCATCGCCACGAGGATCGCCGCGCCAACGAGCCAGACGCTCACCGGTCACGCTCCACGAGCTCGTGGCGCATGAGCACGCCGCGGTCGGCGTCGATGCCCACCACGATCGAGTTCGGGGCGAGCGTGCCACCCGCGATCGCAAGCGCGCGGCGAGCAGCCGACTCCGGGTCCTCGCCCGTGGCGCTGAACTGCTCCTCCACGATCCTGCCCTGCGGGCGGCGGACGAGCGCACCGGCCAAGGCCACGAAGTCGCCGGGCCAACGCAGCAGGCTGCGCAACGCCGCCACGATCCAGCGCGCTCGCGGGCGCAGAATCACCTCCCGCCTGGCGCGCACGATGACCGCCGCGGTCGCGCCGAACGCGCCGACGATCGCCGCGAGGACGACCACCTCCAGGCGCCGCGAGTCCTCGAGAGCGACGAAGAGCGCAGCGAGCAACACCCACCAGATCAACCACGCGCGCCGCGCCCCTGCCGCCCCGCCGCCGCCGCGCGGTCCGTGATGGTCGGCCATGGCGCCGGGGTTACCCGGCGTGACCGACGATCACTGCAAGCAGGAACGCCTCCTCCACCCCGTCCACTCCGAGCGCCGTGTTCAGCAGGTCGTCGAAGACGCCCCCGAACGGCCGCGCGCTCAAGCCCAGCGCGGTCGCCGCCAGGATGAGGTTCTGGGAGATGTGGCCCGCCTCGGCGACCAGCATGCGGTAGCCACCTTCGCCGTACTTGAACTCGTGGCGGGGGAAGAAGCCGGTCAGGCACAACATCGCCGCGGTCGTGGCGACCATCTCCCGCTCCATCGGAAGCGCCGCGCGGACGAACGTTTGCTGATCGATGTCCTCGCTGACCGTCTCGAGCGCGTGGTCGTTCGCGCGGTAGTGGTAGACCGCGGGCGCGAGGCCGTCGACGCGAAACGCGACCGGATAGATCTCGACCGCGTACAGGCCGCCGCTCGAGGGATAGGCCCGGAGCTTGAGTTCGCGGCCCGCCCAGTCGATCGCTCCGGTCACCCCGCACGCCGTGTGCAGCAGCGCCTCGAACTGCTCGCGCGCGATGGGGCGGTCCGCGTACTCGCGCCGTGACCGCCGCGCGCGGGTCAGGCCATGCAATGCCTCCAGGCGCTCGGGCACGGCGTCACCCAGGGCCTCGCTGGGGGCCTGTGGGTACCCGCGGTACGTCATGTCCGTCGCGTGCCGCAGCACCTCGTCGGTCCCCAGGCCGCCCGCGGGGAGCACGCCCTTCTTCGTGGCGGCGTGGAGGTAGCGTCCGACGGCCCGTCCTGAGAGGTCGAGCGCGCCGGTCTCGGCCAGGACGGCCAGGATGCGGCCGGCCGCATCGCGGTCGGCCTCCGGGAGCGCGCCGAGGATCTCCCCCACGGTCGCGGCTCCGTCCATGGCTCGCACCAGTCGCCAGACCAAGCCGCCTCTCCCCTCGACTGCGACATCCCGCCGGGTTTGCCGCAGGATCACGCAGCCGGGATCGGGCTCGACGATCGGCTCCCCGGCCGACACGCCAAACCAGACCGCGCCGTCGTCGTCCATCCAGGTGCGCGCTCCGGGCGTCACGACCGGGCGGAAGTCGACCGCGAGGAGGCCGGGTTCGCGCGTCCAGCACGTCAGTCGCGACTCTCGGCTCCCCTCCACCAGCAGGTCTGGTTCGAAGCCGTACTCGACAGCGACGTGCTCGCGGACGCTGACCCGTAGGTCGCCACCGCTCGCACCTTCCGGCTCTTCGGCGATGTCCTGCGACGCCTGGTATGCCTCCTGCGCCTCGGCGTGACGCCCGACCGCGCGCAGCGAGTTGCCGAGCTCTGAGAGCAGCGTGCGCCGGAGGCCGCCGGCGGTGGGGCTGGGAGCGACCGCGCCGAGCGAGTCCAGCCCGGCCGCCACCAGGCCCAGCGCCAAATCAGGTCGGCCTCCGATGGCCAGGCAGCGTCCGAGCTGACCCAGCAGGACCGCGCGTCCCTGGGTCGGCACGTCCGGCAGCGCCGCGAGCGCCGCGACGATCTGGGGTCCGCGCT
>Ga0081455_10005765_pt1 | contig 13502 bp, 8 predicted proteins | sample TabmetS3T2R1_FD_70207 | JGI IMG/M metagenome (GOLD analysis project Ga0081455, IMG submission 70207) | Tabebuia heterophylla rhizosphere microbial communities from the University of Puerto Rico - S3T2R1 | ecosystem: Host-associated > Plants > Roots > Rhizosphere ... | reverse complement strand
TGGACCAGCATGTCGCAGGTCCAGATGCTGCGGTCCCGCTTGGCGCCGTCGTAGATGCGCGCGTCGGGCAGGCCGTTCAGCCCGCCGGGCTTCAGGTTCAGTTGCAGGGTGTACGCGCCGGAGTACCACATCCTGTTCAGCTGGTCGTCGCTGGACAGGAACCAGCCGCGGTAGTCGGCCGGGGTGGCCCGCAGCGCCTGGAAGTCGACCCGTACGGCCGACAGGGACACGCTCCCCGGTGTGGTCAGGGTGAGCAGGACGAACCGGAAGCCGCCATGGAAGGTGCCGGTGACCCGGCCGGCCGCGGTGGCCGGGAGCGTGTCGATCCCGCCGACGCCGGCCAGCCCGCGCGCCTCGTCCGAGCTCGGCGCGCCCGGCGAGGTGCTGACCGCGGCGCCGGCGGCCACATCCTGGCCCAGCGCGGGGGCGAAGGACACGGCCGTACCGGCGATCCCGGTGATGGTCGCGGTCTGGCCGCCGAGGGTGATGGTGTTGCCGGTTTCGAGGTTCGCGGCGGAGGCCAGGGTCGCCGCCGTCGCGCCCGCGGGCGCCGCCGCGGCGAGGGTGGTGGCGGCGGGCCGGCGCAGGAACTGCCGCGCCTCACCGGTGACCAGGGTGAGGGTCGCCGCGGCCGGCACCGCGGTCAGGTCCAGGAACGGCGTACCGGCGATGTCCTTGCCGAAGTCCAGCACGACCGAGGCCGGTGTCCCGCCGGCCTCGGTGGTCAGCGTGGTGGCCGGTCCGCGGCCCGGACCAGGGTCTGCGGGTCGGTGACGCTGCCGCGGCTGTCCACACCGACCGGCGCCACCTGCGCTGCGGCCGGCCCCAGCACGTACCGGTGCCACGGCGCGGCCGCCGCGGCCCCGGCGGGGGTGGCGACCGACCATGCCGTCGCGAAGGCGGTCAGGGCGACGATGGAACGTCTCAACACGGCGTTTTCTCCTTTGCCGTCAGGGGTTCCAGGGCGTACGGCCGGTCAGGAGCCGGCCCGGTAGTCGTTGTCCATGGCGGCGAGCACCTTGTCCGGAGTGGACTGTCCACTGAAGACCTCCTGGAGCCCGCTGAGCATGGTCTGCTGCACCTTGGCGTTCGGCCACAGCTGGTCCATGAACGGGACCGTCCGGTCGCCCCGCACGAAGGTGGACAGCTCGGCCAGCGAGGGATCGGCGGCGAACCCGGTGTCCGGCAGGGAGGGCAGGCCGCCCTGCTTGGCGACGTACAGGTTCATGCCCTTGGCCGACATGACGAAGTTGACGAACCGCAGCGCGAGGTCCCGGTTCTTGGCCTTGGCGTTGATCCCGTAGCCGGCGCCGGCGGCGGCCGGCATCAGCGTCGCGGCCGGGTCGTCGGTGGCCGGCAGCGCCTTGATGGTGAAGGTGCCGTTCGGGTTCTTCTTCTTCAGCAGGGCGATCACCCAGTTGCCCTGGACCAGCCCGAGGGTCTTCCCGGTCGCGGCGAGGTCCTGGCTGGCCTCGTAGTTGGTGCCCAGCGGGCTCTTCTGGAAGCAGCCGGTCCGGTCCATCTCCTGGTACTTGCCCAGCGCGGCGGTCCACGCCGAGCTGGCGAAGGTCGCCTGCCCGGCCTGCATCTTCTTGTCGAAGTCGCGGTCCGGCCCGTACACCATCGTGGCGACCAGGGCGTACGGCACGAGTTGGGTGACCCAGTTGTCCTGGATGCCCAGGGCGAAGGCGGGCGTGCCCTTGGCGGCCGCGGCCCGGCAGAAGGCGAGCAGTTCGGTCCAGGTGCCCGGCGGGGTCAGGCCGGCCTTGTCCAGCGCCTGCTGGTTGTAGACCGCGCCGATGCCGTTCAGGCCGAAGATCGCGTCATAGGTCTTCCCCTGGTACTGGGCGACCGACTGGACCGCGGCCGGCAGCTTGGCGGCCCAGGGCTGGTCGGACAGGTCGAGCAGGTAGCCGGCCTTCGCCAGGACGTAGGTGGCGCCGGGGTTGCCGTTGCCCGGCCACACCGACATCACATCCGGCGCGGTGCCGGAGGCCAGCTGGGTCCGGATCTGCCGCTGGTACTGGTCGGCGCCGCTGGTCGTCAGGTTGACCTTGACGCCGGGGTTGGCCGCTTCGAAGGCGGCCACGACGTCCTCGACCGATCCCTGGTCGACCGAGGCGACGGTCAGCGTGCCGCCCCCGCCCCCGCCGTTATTCGACGCGGCGTTGGTACCGCCGCCGCAGCCGGCCAGCGCGGTGACGGCGGCCAGCGCGGCCGCCCACCCGATGCGTGTCCTCATGATGTCTCCCGCGGTGAAGTGAAGGGATGCGCCTGCGGTGCGGCGGCGCTGAGGGTGTAGCGGCCCGATGCCAGCCGCAGGGTCGCTCCGGTGCGGGTCGCGGCGATCCCGGTCACCCCGGGCCGGGTGGCCGCCGGTTCGCCGCTCTCCCGCAGGCTGTCCGGGTCGGGCGTGGGTATCTCCACGACGGCGGTGCTGCCGGGCGGGACGGTCGCGGTCACGGTGAGCGTGCCGCCCTCGACCGACCAGCCGCAGGCCACCCGCCCGCGTACGGTTTCCTGCTCGGCGCGCGCCCAGCTGAGCCGGCCGCCGGGGCAGGGGCGCAGCAGGAGTTCCTGGTACGCCACGGATGCCGGCGTCTGGTCGATGCCGGCGACCCGGCCGTACAGCCAGTCGCCGACGCTGCCGAAGCTGTAGTGGTTGAAGGAGTTCATCGCCGGCGACTGGAAGCCGCCGGGCCCGGTCCAGCCGTCCCAGCGCTCCCAGATGGTGGTGGCGCCGTTGCGGATCGAGTACGCCCAGGACGGGAACTCCTCCTGGTGCAGCAGGGCGTACGCCAGGTCGGCCCGGCCGTGCTCGGTGAGGACCGGGCACAGCAGCGCCGTGCCGACGAACCCGGTGGTGAGCCGGTTGCCCCGCGCCTCGATGTCCGCGGCCAGGTGCGCGACCGCGCGCGGGACCAGGTCCGCCGGCAGCAGCCCGAAGGCCAGCGCCAGCAGGTAGCCGGTCTGGGTGCCGCCCGCGACGGTGCCGTCCGGCCCGACGTAGGACTCGACGAAGGCGGCCGCGATCGCCGCGTGCAGCGCGCGGTGCTCGGCGGCGACCGCGGGCCGGCCGAGCACCCCGGCCGCCTCGGCCACGATCTGCGTACTGCGGGCGAAGTACGCGGTGGCCAGCAGGTCGCGCGGCGTGCTGACCCCGACCTGCAGCCAGTCCCCGTACGCGTGCCCGGTGCGGTGCCGCCAGCGCAGGTCCGGGTTGTGCCGCCGGATGTGCGCCACCCAGGCCACCATCGCCTCGAAGCAGCGCTCCAGCACGCGCCGGTCGCCGTAGGTACGCCACAGGTGCCAGGGGATGATCACCCCGGCGTCGCCCCAGGCCGGTGCCGCCTCCTGGTGCAGCGTGACCACGGGAGCCACGTCCCGGAACGCGCCGCCGGCGTCCTGGCCGCCGACCACGTCCCGCAGCCAGCGGGCGAAGAACGCGGCCACGTCGGCGTTCCGGCTCGCGGTCGGGGCGAAGACCTGCGCGTCGGCCAGCCAGCCCAGCCGCTCGTCGCGCTGCGGGCAGTCGGTCGGCACCGCGACCCAGTTGCCCCGCTGGCTCCAGCCGATGTTGGCCTGTAACCGGTTCACGGTGGCGTCGGAGCACTCGAAGTGCCCGGTCCACGGGGTGTCGCTGTGCAGCACCCTGGCCACGATGTCGCTTGTGGACAGTCCGCCGGGGTGGTTGGCGATCTCGACGTAGCGGAAGCCGTGGCAGCTGAACCACGGCTCGATCACCTCGACCGCGGCGCCGCCGGTGAGGTAGGTGTCGGTGGCGGCGGCGCGGCGCAGGTTGGCCACGTACAGCTCGCCGCCGTCGAGGACTTCGGCGTGCCGCAGCACGATCCGCCGCCCGGCGCCTGGTCGCCGTAGAGTCAGGCGCACCCGGCCGACCAGGTTCTGCCCGAAGTCGACGATGTACCGGCCCGATCCGCCCTCGTGCACGGCGACCGCGGGGACCTCGCGGGTGACCCGGACCGGGTGGTCGGGCTCGGCGACCAGCGGGCCGGGATCTGTGTCCACCACGGCGACCGGGCGGAACCCCGCGGCGGTGCCGGGACTGTCCCAGGTGGACACTGCCGCCCGCGCGTCGGTGTACTCGCCCATCAGCAGGTCGGCGGACCGGATCGCGCCGGGGCCCTCGGTCCAGTCGGCGTCGGTGCCGACCACGCGCCGCGACCCGTCGGCGAAGTCGACCACCAGCTGGGCCAGGAAGGCCGGGCTGTCGCCGTAGTGGCGCGCGGCGCGGCGCGGGTCGAACCCGACGTACCCGCACCACCAGCCGTCGGCGACCACCGCGGCGAGCACGTTGTCGCCCGTACGCAGCTGCGCGGTGACGTCGTACACCTGGTACTGCAACCGCCGGTGGTAGTCGGTCCAGCCGGGCGCCAGCTCGGCGTCGCCCACCCGCGCACCGTTCAGCCGCGGCTGGTAGATGCCGCGCGCGGTCGCGTACAGCCTGGCCCGCCGCACCGGCCGGTCGGGCACGGCGAACTCGCGGCGCAGGTACAGCGGCGGCGGGCCGGCCGGTGCCGGGTCGTCGCCGGGCGGTTCGAGCCACGGTACGTTCGCCGGGTCACGGCCCACCCACACCGCGGTCCAGTCCGCCCGGTTCGGCAGCCCGGTCTCGAACCAGCTGCGCGCCGAGCCGGCGGCGGCACCGGTCTCGTCCCAGACCTCGACCTGCCAGTGGTAGCGGGTCGCCGGGCGCAGCGGCGGCCCGTCCCAGCCGACCAGCAGCGCACCGGACTCATGCCGGCCGCTGTCCCAGAGCAGCCGGGCCGGCTCGCCCAGGTCCGCGGCACGTTCGGCCGCGGTGACCCGGAACGCCGCCTGCGCGGCCCCGCGCCGGTCGCAGCGCAGCCGCCAGGACAGCCGGGGGATCGGTTCGTCCAGGCCCAGCGGCTCGGGCCGCTGCTCGGTCTCCAGCCCGTACGGGCACAGCAGGTCGCTCATCCGCGCAACCCCCCGGCGAAGCCGTTGATGATGCTGCGCTGCAGGGCGAAGTACACGATCAGGATCGGTACGACGCTGATCACCAGCGCGGCGAAGACGAGGTTCCAGTCGGTCACGTACTGGCCGGCGAACCCGGCCACCGCGACCGGCAGGGTCTGCTGGGTGCTGCCGGACAGGTACAGCAGCGGGGTGAAGAAGTCGTTCCACACCGCGACCGCGTTGAGCACCAGCGCGGTCACCGTCACCGGCTTGAGCATCGGCAGCACCACGTACCGGAAGGCCCCCGCCGGGGTGCAGCCGTCGATGCGCGCGGCGTCCTCGAAGTCGGTCGGCAGCCCGCGCAGGAAGCCGGTGTACAGGAACGTGGTGAACGGCACCTGGAGGCCGGCGTAGAACAGGATCAGCGCCCACACCGTGCCGAGCAGGCCGAGGTCGCGCATCGTCTGGTACAGCGGCAGCGCGGCCAGCTGGAAGGGCAGCACCAGGCCCAGCATGATCAGGACGAAGGTGACCCGGGACCAGCGCGCGGTCACCCGGGCCAGCGGGTAGGCGGCCAGCGCGGAGACGGCCAGCACGATCGCCACGCTGGCCGCGGTCACCATGACGCTGTTGAGCAGCGCGCCGCCGAGCCGGCCCAGCCGCCAGGCCTGGACGAAGTTGTCCAGCGTCGGAGCGGTGGTCGGCCGGATCGGCGAGGTGGTGTCGCTCGGCGCCCGCAGCGCCAGGTTGACCAGCACGTACACCGGGAAGCCCACCACCAGCGCGGTGGCGACCATCACCAGCTCCAGGCCGAAGGTGCGCCACCGGTACCGGGTCACGATGCCGCTCGCTCGTTGCGGGCCAGCAGCGCGTACTGCCCGGTGGAGACCACCGCCACGATCGCGGTGAGGACGACCGCCAGCGCGACGCTGTAGCCGAACTCGCCCAGGGTGAAGGCGTCCTTGTAGATCAGCGTCGACAGCGTGTCGGTCGCGTGCCCGGGCCCGCCGCCGGTCAGCGCGTACACCTGGTCGAACAGCTTGATGCCGCCGATGATCGACAGCATCAGGTTGATGGTGAACGCGGGCGCCAGCAGTGGCCGGGTGACCGACCAGAAGCGGCGTACCGGTCCGGCGCCGTCCATGGTGGCGGCCTCCTGGACCTCGGCGGGCACCGACTGCAGGCCGGCCAGGAAGATCACCATGGAGTACCCGGCGAACTGCCACACGATGACCGCGACCACCGACCACAGGGCCAGCCCCGGATCGCCCAGCCAGTCCTGCTGCCACGAGCGCAGGCCCACCGCGCCGAGCAGGCTGTTGACCGCGCCGTCGGGCCCGAGCAGGTTGCGCCACAGGTAGGCGGTGACGATCGGGGTGACCACCGCGGGGGCGAACAGGAACACCCGCAGCACGTTGCGGGACCGGATGGCGGAGTTGACCCCGAGCGCCAGCAGCAGGCCGATCCCGTTCTGGATGGCGGTGACGGCGACCGCGATCAGCAGCGTGTGCCTGATCGCCTGCACCGCGGCCGGGTCGTGGCCCACCTGGGCGAAGTTGGCCAGGCCCACGGTGGAGAAGTGCGGGTCCAAGCCGTCCCAGTCGGTGAAGGCGTAGTGCAGGCCGCGGGCGCTCGGCACCAGCACGACGAAGGCGAACAGCGCCATCGCCGGTGCCGCGAACCACCAGGACGGCCCGCGCCGGCCCGCGTGACGCCGCGAATCGATTGCCACCGACACCGCCCCGTTGTAACGTTTCAATCCATGGGTAACGTTACCCATTCCGTTGGGCGCACGCTAGAAGGTGCGCGGCAGCAGCGTCAAGAGGCAGCACCTGGCGCCAGGCGCGTTCGCTGTCGTAGATTCCTGGGCAACGTTCCCCAGCTGATGGAGGTGGGAGTGGAGCGGGCCGCGAGGCCGCGCCGGGTCACCATCGTCGATGTCGCCGCGCACGCCCAGGTGTCCACGACGGCGGTGTCCAAGGTGCTGCGCAACGCCTACGGGGCAAGCCCGGCGATGCGCGCCAAGGTCCTCCAGGCCGTGCAGGAGCTGGGGTACCGGCCGCACGCGGCGGCCCGGGGGATGCGCGGCCGCACATACACCATCGGCGTGATGCTGCCCAACATCAGCAACCCGTTCTTCTCGCAGATCCTCGAGGGCCTGACCGGGTGGCTGCGGCAGACCACGTACCAGGTGCTGCTGGGGCCCGGCTTCAACGGCGCAGAGGCCGAGGCGCGGGTCATCGAGACGATGATCGACCACAGCATGGACGGGCTGATCCTCATCGCCCCCGTCCTGACCAGGGCGCGCCTGGACCAGCTCGCCGGGCTCGTGCCCACCGTCGTGGTCGGCCGGCACGGCCAGTCGGCGCCGTACGACACCGTCACCGACGACGACTTCGCCGGCGCGGCCCTGGTGGTCAACCACCTCGCCGACCTCGGCCACCGGCGCATCGCCCTCATCGACCACCTCGAGGCCGACCCCGACTGCAAGGTCGAGATGCCGAACGCGGTCCGCGCCGCCGGCTACCGGCACGCCATGCAGGCCCGGGGGCTGGCCGGCTGCATCGACGTGGCCGCCACCAGCTACAGCCAGGACGGCGGGTACCTCGGCGCCCGGCAGCTGCTGGCCCGGCCGCAGCGGCCCACGGCCATCTTCGCCGGCGCCGACATCGCCGCCATGGGCGTCCTGCAGGCCGTCGCCGAGGCCGGGCTGTCCGTCCCCGGCGACATCTCCGTGGCCGGCTACGACAACACCGCCCTCGCCGCACTGCACGCGGTCTCGCTCACCACCGTCGACCAGGCCGGCCAGCAGATCGGTGCCGACGCCGCCCGCCTGCTGCTCGACCGGATCGCCGACCCGCACCGCCCCGCCACCCAGGTCAAGCTCTCCCCGGCCCTGGTCGTACGCCGCACCACCGCCGCGCCGCCCTGACCGCCCCGACGCCGCGCGGTCAGCGGTGCCGGTCGAGGAAGTCCAGGAAGGTGGGGAAGACCTCGGTGGCCACGTGCTCGCCCATGAACGGGTCCTGGTGGCCGTAGCCGGGCAGGATCGCGAGTTCGTGCCGGCCGGGGGCGAGCCGTTCGAACTCGCGGTGGCAGACGATGTTGGAGTCCCGGAAGACGTTGTTGCGGTCGCCGGTGACCAGCAGCACCGGGGTGTCGACCTCCGGCACCCGGGACAGGTAGTTGTCGGGCAGCGAGTCGTACCGGGGGTCGGTCGGGGTCATCTTCACCGCGTGGCCGGCGGCGACCATCCTGCGGACGTGCCGGTAGTAGTGCATCGAGGTCGCCCCGTACAGGTCGCCGCCGCGCCGGTGGGTGATGTCGGCGAGCTTGCCGTGGCTGTAGAGCGCCGGCCAGCCGGTGCCCCACATCAGGCTGAGCATGTGGCAGGCGGGTACGTCGCACTCGCGGTGGAACAGCGACACCGCGCGCGAGAACAGCTTGCCGCGCGACCAGCCCGGGTCCTCGCTCCACCGCGGGTTCAGGTACGGCAGGCCGATGAGCGTCTCCACCAGGAACGGCGCGAAGCGCAGCTTGACCCGCGACCAGGCCGGCGCCCGCGGCGTGAGCCCGACGCTGTTGGCGATCACGCTGGCGATCCCGTCGACGGCACCGCCGAACAGGCTCATCAGGAACGAGACCGAGCCCAGGCAGTGGCAGATCACGTGGATCGGGTTGCCCCCGTTGTGCCGCCGCACCAGCTCCACCGCGGGCGGGAAGTCGTACAGGGCGATGTCGTCCATTGTGGACCGGTGCTTGAACAGGTTGTACGAATACCGGTTGCTCATCCGGAAGTCCAGCGTCCAGACGTCGCTGTAGCCGTGGTCGAGCAGGTAGGTCACCAGGTTCTCGTGCTCAGGCATGATGAACATGTCCGAGGAGGTCGTCAACCCGTGGATGACCAGCACCGAGCTGGTCGCCCGCGCGCCCCGGCTGAACCGCAGCAGGCTCAGGCCCAGGCCGTCCTCGGTGGCGAAGGGGTAGGTACGGACCTCGGCGTCGGGGACACCGTCCACTGTGTACAGCGGAATCTCACGCATCGGTGTTCTCTGGATCTCGATCGGTTCCTCGATGAGGAAGGGCTTCTGGTGGCCGGGGACTCTGGGAATCCCGATGGGGTAGAGGGTCAGGGTGCCGTCGGGCCGCAGGCACAGGCGCAGGAAGTTCTTGCGGTGCGGGATGGCCTGGGCGGCGAACAGTTCGTTGGTGTTGATGCCGAGCAGGTCGGCGGCGAGCAGGTACACGGCGACCAGTTCGGCGGCGAGCAGGCCGCCGGCGGCGAAGACGAGCGCCAGCATGGCCAGCAGTCCCGGGCTGCCCGGTAGCGGTCCGGTCAGCGCGGCGGCGGCCGCCACGACGCCGAGCGCCAGCGCCAGGTGGGCCAGGCCGTGCAGGGTGCCGGCGGCCCAACCGCGCGGCGTGCGGCGTTTGGTGAAGGCGACCGCGGCCAGGACCACGACCAGGGCGAGTACGAGTGCGGGGAGGCCGGCGATGAGGCCGCCGGCCAGGTCGGGGTAGCTCGCCCGGTGCAGCGCCGCGGACATCGCGCGCCAGCCGGCGGCCAGCCCGTGCGCCGGGACGCCGAGCGCCGCGCCCACCGCCAGCGCGAGCAGGACGTACACGGTCCCCAGGAGTGCGGCGAACGTCGGCGTACTGAACGGCAGGCGCAGAATGCCGAGGCCGAGCCGGCGGGAGTCGCCGGCGGCCGGGTAACGCGCCTCCCGCCAGTAGGGCACCGGGGCGCTGCGGCCGCGCGCGGTGCTGTCCGGCGGCGGCACCAGCAGGCGCTCGGGCAGGTGGTGGGTCGCGGACAGGTACGCGCCCCCGCCGCCGGCCGTCACCTTCTGCGCGCCGTCGGCCGCGGCGTACCGGGCGTAGTGGTGCCGGTCGCCGGACAGCGCGAGCCGGACGGTGGCGCCGCGCGGGCGGATGACGGTCCGCTCGAAGAAGTCGAGCGTGGCGTACGCCTCGGGATCCTGGTCGGTGGCCGAGACCCAGCTGGGCTTGGCGCTGCACAGCACCACCGCGTCGCCCTCGCCCAGGTGCTCGGCCAGCGCCCGGAAGTAGGTCAACTGCGCCTCGTCCAGGTAGGTGTCGAACTGGATGTCGATCCCCCACAGCCACCAGCCGTCGGACAGCTTGGTGGCGAAGTAGCTGCGCGCCTGCCGGCTGCGCCAGCCACCGATCCACCGGCCCTGGCAGAACGTGCGCATGAACGCTGTCAGACCGTCGTACCAGTCGTGGTTTCCCGGTACGGCCTGCAGGTACGGAGCCTCGCCCGGCACCTCCGGCAGCGCGGCGCGGTAGGGGCCGATCAGCCGGTCCTCGTAGGAGTCGACCGACGCGGCCGGGTAGCACTCGTCGCCGCCCATGACCAGCAGCCGCCCGCGCGGGAGGGCGACCGCGCCCGAACCGTCCCGCAGCGCGACCTCCAGCGCCGGGCGGGCCAGTAACGAGGCCACGGCGTGGGTGGCCGGGTACCCGTCGCCGGTGTCGGCGACGTAGTCGAACCACAGCTCGCCCGGGCCGCTGAGGTCGAGGTGGCCGTCGGCCCGGATCGTGCCCATCAGCTCGCGCTTGTCGTTGTACTCGCCCAGCAGGGCGCTCACCACGGCCCGCTTGCTCACGTGCAGCAGGAGCCCGGGCCGCAGCCAGCGGGTGGCGGGCTGCGGGGTGAAGTCGGTGCTCATCTGGCCGGCCCGTAGGTGTTCCACAGCTCGCCCAGGAAGACCGAACCGAAGGCGTGTACGGCGCGCAGCGAGTCGCCCGGGGTGGGGCCGTGCGCGGACAGCGTGGTGAGCTGGCGGGCGAAGTCGGCCAGGTGGATGGTGATGATCCCGCTGCCGAGCAGCTCTCCGCCGTCGCCGTCCTGGTGCCCGGCGTACAGGTGGACGTACAGGGTGGAGGTGTCGCGCCAGACGTCCCAACCAGGGTCGTCGTGTACGTCCTTGAAGCCGGCCAGGGTCACCGGGTTGCCGGCGCCGTCGTGGAGGAACAGCCGGTAGAGCATCCGGGAGCGGCGGGTGTCGCCGCCGTCCGCCGCGGTGTGCACGAACAGGTTGAAGATCCCGCGCTCGACCGGCAACCGGCCGCCGAGGGCGTCGCAGTCGACCCAGCCGCGCGCGCTGCCGACCCGGTCGGGATCGACCAGGAAGCGGTCGATGTCCTCGATGGCGATGGTGAGGTGGAACATCAGCGGCGTGCGCTCGGCCCGCCCGCGGTCGAAGCCGCGCTGGTAGTCGGACTCGCCCAGGGCGACGAACCCCTTCATCTCCTCGGTGAACCCGAGGGTCGTCGGCCAGTGCGCTGCCGGCGCCGAAGCCCGCTGGGCGGTCGGGTGTTGGGCGATCAGGTGCTCGGCGAGCCGGTCGGCGAAGGCCGCGATGGTCAGCGACGGGTTGGCGCCCACCGGGCCGGGCATGGCCGCGCCGTCGGCGACGTACAGGCCGGGGTGCCCGAACACCTCGCCGTAGCTGTCGACGACCCCCTCGCCGGCGTGCCGGCCCATCGGCGCGCCGCCCAGCGGGTGCACGGTGATGACCCGCCGCCCCAGGTGCCAGATCGGGTTGTCCTCGAAGCTGGCGCCGAGCTCGCCGGCCAGCTCGCGCATCAGGCCGCGGACCCGGGCGAAGTGCCGCCGCGAGGTCTTCGTCGTCCAGTCCACCTGGAGGTGGCCGCGGCGCAGCCGCAGGCGCCCGTCGGGGGTGTCGCGGCCCATGCCGAGCAGCGGCAGGGAGCCGGCGGAGAAGGCGGCGTCGCCGAGCAGGGCGTGGATGTCCGCGCCCAGCGCGGAGCGCGGCGAACCGGTGAGGCGGGCCCAGGCCCGGTTGCCGAGGAACCTCGCCAGGCGTCCCGCGGCGGAGGGTGCCCTGGCCGCCTCGGCCATCCACTCGGCGAAGTACGGGTAGCCGGCGTCCTCGACGTAGAAGCCGGGCCCGTCGCCGCCGTCCCGCTCGTCGGGGACCCGGATGGCGCTGGTGATCACCGGCCCGCGGCTGCCCTCGAGGCGGCGCGGGCTGCCGTCGGGGTGCCGGGCGCCGAGCAGGAAGGCGAGCAGGTCGCCGTTGCCGCTGAACCGGCTGCCGAGCGTGCCGGACAGCGCCGGGAAGGCGGCCCGGTTGCGCAGCAGCAGGTACGGGGTGCCGAGGGCGCCGGCGGCCAGCACGAGCCGGTCGGCGGTGAGGTCGGTGCCGGTGCGCCTGCCGTCCTGGTCGGCGGGGTGGGTGAGGTAGGAGATCCGGTACCCGCCGCCGTCCCCGGGGGCGATGCGGCGTACCTCGCTGCGCGTGCGGATATCGGCACCGGCGTGCGCGGCGGCGGACAGGTAGGTGTGGTCCAGGCTGTTCTTGCTGCCGTAGTTGCAGCCGATGTCGCATTCCCCACACAGCCGGCAGGTCGTCCGCGGCTTTCGGTGCATGTTGGGGTACGTATCGGCGGCGATCGGCATTCCCGGTGCCGGTTTCTCCCCGGCATTGCCGAAGGTCACCGCGAGCAGTGGCAGTTGCCAGTCCAGTTTCCGGGCCTGCGCCGCGTCCCGGAGGGCGAGCGTCTTCGGCGTCGAGGCGTACGGTTCGTCGGCCAGCGGGTACCGCTGCGCGTGCAGCATCCGCTCGACCGCGTCGTAGTGCGGGTCGAGGTCGGCCCGGCTGACGGGCCAGTTCTCGTACCCGCCGCCCGGCAGCGGGCTGTCCCGCACGAACCAGCGTTCGTCCTTGCGCAGCAGCACATTGGCGTAGATCAGCGACCCGCCGCCGAGCCCGCTGGAGACCAGCGCCTCCATGCCGGTGAAGGACCAGACGTCGAACATGCCGTACAGCCCTTTGCCGGGATCCCAGAAATTGCGCTGCATCTCCAGCGGGCTGCGGGCGAACGAACCCGGAGGGTACGCCTTGCCCCGCTCCAGCAGGCAGACCCGCAGCCCCGCGGCCGCCAGCCGGTACGCCGTCACCGACCCGCCGAAGCCACTCCCCACCACGACAACATCAAAATGCTGATCTGAACCCACGAACCCCGCCCCCGTTATCAAGAATCAGGGTCCGTCAGAACAACTCGACCCGGCAACGCAATTACCCCAAGAGGCAATATGCTTTGCCATTCAAATTGTCGAATAGCGATCTTCCGCAGGGCGGCCGGCCGGGAGGTTTGCGACAGGCCCTAGGCTGCGGGGGTGAGCAGCGAGTTGGTCCTGCTGCCGCGGGTGGCCTACCGCGAGCGTGAGATCACCAGCCCGGGGTTGCGGAACCTGTTCGCGCTCCTGGCCGGGGATGTGCGGTCCGGCCGCAGCGCCGCGGGGCTGGTGGCGGGGCTCTGGCGCGAGGAGCAGCCGGAGAACCCGGCCAAGGCGCTGCAGATCCTGGTCTCCCGGGCCCGCGCGCAGGTGGGCCAGGAGGTGATCGCCCGTACGCCGACCGGTTACCGGCTCGCCCTGCGGGAGGACCAGATCGACGCCGCGGCCCTGCTGGCCAGCGCGGCGCATGTTGCGCACCGCGAAGCCGTACAGGTCATCGCGCAGCCGGTTGTCGCCGGTCCACCGCCAGACCAGGGCGAGGGCGCTGGGG
>Ga0081455_10005764_pt1 | contig 13504 bp, 15 predicted proteins | sample TabmetS3T2R1_FD_70207 | JGI IMG/M metagenome (GOLD analysis project Ga0081455, IMG submission 70207) | Tabebuia heterophylla rhizosphere microbial communities from the University of Puerto Rico - S3T2R1 | ecosystem: Host-associated > Plants > Roots > Rhizosphere ... | reverse complement strand
ATTTTTATTTGGTTGCCACTTAATAGTAGCATGGCCGAAGCTGAAAAAAGAGCAATTACGAAGATCAATATTAGAGTTTTTTCTGGCAGTACAGTAGATCCCCCAATAAAAGCAAATGGTACTGAGATTAGTAATGGAATAGAAATACGAAGTGATAAGTGACCTGCTCTCAAATAATTGAAGAGCGCTGTTGAAGCAACAACTATGTTGAGAGCCAGTGACACCGGAGGGACGGTGTATAGATTTACTCCGACAAGGACTAGAATAGCAATATAGCTACTTCCTCCTGCAAATCCGACGCTAGAATAGATAAAACTTGTTGCAAAGAAAAGAGGGATAAGTATTATCAGTAAAAGTTCATTAATGCCCGTGTCCCTCCATCATCTTGAACGCATGTTCTAGCCCCGGAAATAAGAACTCCAAGGACTCAGATACTGCTTTTAAACTTCCAGGAACATTGATTATTAGACTTCTTCCCCTTACGCCCGCAACTCCTCTTGACAGCATGGATAAGGGTGTTCTTCTCTGACCAAATGCTCTGCTCCCCTCGACAATTCCCGTTATTTCCTTTTCTATGACCTTTCTTGTAGCTTCAGGCGTTACGTCCCTCATACCAAGTCCTGTTCCTCCAGTAGTCAATATCAAGTTTAAATGGAGAATATCTGAATATTTCACTAAGAGGTCCTCAATAACAGAACTGTCATCAGGTACTATTTTGTATTTGACCACGTCAATCCTTCTATCTTTTAAAGTTTTAACGATGAATTTTCCAGATTTATCTGCGCGCTTTCCAGCTGCAACTGAATCGCTGACGACTATCACACCTGCTCTGATCTTTCCCTCCTTAATTGCAAAATCGCCTATTCCTCCTGACTTTTGAACAAGCTTGACAGATGAGATGAATAGTGAATCGTCTATGGGTTTTAGCATATCATATACGGTCAATGCACCGATACAGGCTCCACTGAGAGCTTCCATTTCTACCCCCGTTTTCCATATACTTTTAACTTCTACTTCGACTTCAATTGCTTTGGATTTTACTGATACTTGAACCCCAATGTGATCTAGAGGTATCGGATGACAATATGGTATTAGGTCAGAGGTTTTCTTAGCCCCTGAAGTAGCCGCTATCTTCGCTGCCTCCACAATATCCCCCTTGGGTGACTTTCCTTGTCCAATCAATACTGCGGTATTAGCGTTGATGTTCACTACTGCTTTAGCTCGTGCGGTTCTATAGGAATCTGGCTTTGAACCGACATCAAACATGCCCCTTCTCTTTTTATCATTCATCGTTACTCTACTCCAGTAAGATTCCGTCTGTCCACTTCTGACTTTCTTCAGATATTTCTTTTTTCCAAATTGGTACCCGGGTTTTCACATTATTTATGATATATTTGCATGCCTCAAAAGCTTCGTGCCTATGCTCCGAAGAGACCCCAATTATAATACTGGTCTCACCGACTTTTAAATTGCCGATCCTATGAATTGCAACTAATTTTTTTATTGCCCATTTTGTTAGTGCTTCATTTTCAATTTCTCTCATTTTTTCTTCTGCCATCTCACTGTAAGCCTCGTAATAGATTTCTGAAACGTTACCAAACCTCCCTCGATTACGGACATTCCCCATGAAGATGGATAACGCGCCTGCGGAATCGTCCTCTAGTTCACCCATTACCTCTTGCAAGCTTAGATGATTGGTGGTAATACGTATCAAGAAATCATCCCCCGCTGACTGGCGGCAAAAGAGCAATTTCATCACTGGAAGTAATAATGGTATCACCTGTAGTAATCTTACAATTTACAGAAGTTACGAATTTATTACTAAATGATTTTAGCTGTGGATACTTCTTTAATATTTCATTATTTAAATTGCTTACTGTAACGCCACCAGGTACAGTTATTGTTATTTCCCTTTCGCCCACCAATTCTCTCAAATTTGCAAATAATCTCACTTTTATTTTGTCGTTGTCTGGGATATCCGAACTCAAATCGAGCTTATCCACCAATCGTATGCATAAGGTTTAGTTTTGGCTTAAGACCATTAATTCTTACCAAGCTCACTATCCCTTCCTGTTTCATAGTCATACAGTGAATTAAGCATTGACTAAGCTCCTCATCAGATGCTCCTCTACGCAGGTAACTCTTGATATCGTAGCCAGGGTTCTCAAATAGACATGTAAGAAATCTTCCATCTGAAGTCAATCTTATCCTATCGCACTGACTGCAGAAGGGCTCTGTTACAGATGGAATAAATCCTACGGTGCCAATTCCGTCTGAAAAAGAATATAGTTTAGCAGGTGCTGATATCTCTTGTTCTAACACAGGAGACACCTCCCCAATACTGGATTCTAATTTATCGATCATTTCCTTCTTACTAAAAACAAGCTCACTTCTCCATAACCCCGTTCCGTCTAATGGCATAAATTCTATAAATCGGACAGTGATGCCTGTGTGTCTTGCAAAATTGGCAAATTCAACAACTTCGTCATCATTCCAACCCTTGACGACAACTGTGTTTATCTTTACATCAAATCCAGCATCTTTTGCTTTTTGGATTGAACTTATAACTTTGCCTAATCCGTTAATGCCAGTCATCATCTTAAATCTATCCTCTTTAAATGAATCTAGACTAATATTCACACTGTTAAGGCCACTAGATTTTAATTTTTCGACTCTCTCTGAAAGTAGTAACCCATTGGTTGTTAGTCCGATGCTCTTAACATGGGGTATCTTTCCAATTGATTTAATTAGGTTTTCTATCAAAGGCCTGATCAGTGGTTCGCCTCCTGTTATTCTTATTTTTTCAACCCCTAGATTAGCAAGAATAGATGAGAGCCTAATTATCTCCTCAAAAGAGAGAACTTCAGTACTATCAAACCACTTTGTATTATTTTTTGGCATGCAATACCCGCATCTCATATTGCATCTATCTGTGACAGAGATCCTTAGCTTTTTTGCAATTCTACCATAATTATCTATTAATTTGCTTTTCATGGATCCTGTCATCTACTTGTATGCCAGCTTATGATTGTGATCATTTTTTTCTTACCTGGTTTAACTGTTCGATGAAATGAAACTTCCAACCATTTGGTAAATCTTTAGCCTTTATGGCGCGTTCTATTGTTTGAACATCGTCCTTATTTACAGTGTATAACCTGACAATATCCTTTACCGTAACACTATTTTCATCTTTTTTGATAAGTTTAATTTCGTCACCTTGTTCTACCTCTCCTTCCTTCATTACCTTGAAATAGACGCCTGTAAGACCACTTGCTAAAAATCTTTTAATTATGTCCATTCTTCCAAATTTTACCCCAAGCTTGTAACAAGGCATCCTAGGCTGGGTTGCCACGACTTTTGCTGTTCCAACCTGGAATTGATCTCCAATGTTAACCATTTCTTCAAACATTCCTTGTGTAGTAAAATTTTCACCAAACATACCCCAAGGCAAGGACATGCCATGGAGTTCCTTTTGCCAGTAGCTATAATGTTCACTTGCATAGGCATAGATGGCCTTGTCGACACCACCATGTACTGTCAAGTCAGCCTGCTTATCTCCGTCGAGATTGAGTTCCCGTAGTCTTATACGACCACGAACGGGCTCCTTAAAGATTCCTGTAGTTACAAGTTCATCCTGGAATCTCACTTGGCGTGGAAGACCGACGTTTAGTGATAATAGCTTCAAAGCACATAAGCTATCCAAACATCTTAAATAAACCTTCAAAGGTCAATCTGTGGCCGAGATTTTGTAGTTTGCAGGATAATTGAATAAGAAAACTTAATACTTTATGTGGCGTAGTATATCCATACTGTATTGTTAAGCCTTTGTTGCCGTGAAACAGGACTGGATTGCGATTACGTGATAGAGGGTGAAACAGAAGATGAAATCTTGAGCAAAGGTGCAGATCATGCGATCAAGGTTCATGGTTTAAAAGCTGAAGATTTATTTTTTGAATACACCCCATGCAATTTCTTATGTCAGACTTTGAGCAAAATCACTGGGGTCTTCCCCAAAGAACGCTGAATCATTAGAATTGACCTTATCCCAAATTTTGCTCACAAGAATAGTAGTAATACATAGCTATTAAATTTAGTTTTTTCGCATCTTTCGAATTTTTTGTTATTACGTATATGGAAACTGAAGAGTAGTAGCTCATCATGGACTTATAGTTATTAGACCCCATTCGTCGAAGTTCTAGTGTTAATGCCAATGGTAGCAAGGACCATTATGATAAATATTACGAATATATTTTTGTATTCGGGTGCATAGCAGTCCATTCGAACCAATAGCCCTCATCAAAAGGTAAACGCAAAAGTTGTTTCCCTTTCAACGGTCCTTCAATTGATTTCCCTTCAAAATCCCACTTGCTTCCAGTTTGTTTATCTGTGAATGTATTATTAGCAAAGTTATACTGAAAAATTAATGACTGTCCATCGACTGACGGATCAAACGCCCTTACCATTAGAGGATATAATGATAATAGTGTGACTGACTTATTGTTAAGTTGGTCATTGATTACTTTCAATTTCCCTAGATCCTGTAATTGGTAAGCTTTGCTCAATCCACCATTTTCAAGTCCAACTACGATCTCCTTTAATCCAAGTCTGTTATCTCTATTAGAAATAGGGAATAAAATATCCGGATTAGTATAATAATCTCCATAAGGATCTGCACCATAGGGTCGAGCTGATCCGGTATCTTTTGAGAGAACTTTAGAGTTTGGATATAATTGCTTCCAATCTTTCCAGTATGCTACGTCGAAAGGTATTTTTTCAAGTTTAATACCTGCATAATTTCCTACAATTCCTTCTCCCAGAGCTTGACTCCAGAGTGACTTACTTGTTCTGTCATACATCACAAGATTGCTATTATAGAGCTTTCCTGATGTCCCAAATTGTAGAATTTTGTCATTAACATTTCTATTGAAAACTTGATTTGTGAAACAGAGTGGACAATACGTGACAGCCACTGGAATACCACCAACATTATCGTTAACTATTTCATGCCACACCAAGATTTGAAGCGGATATGCTCTGATATCACCATTAATGTTTATGCTAACGACTTTATCCGAATCCACAAGAAATTTATCTCCCTCATCTACTGAAACAAATTTTGGTGAATCTATTGAAGGGATACCATCAGGTGGAGGCCCTCCGCTTACTATCTGATCAAGAGGTACAATATGCTTTTCTTCTGCACTAGCTGTTGCAATGGGGCTCGGCCCCAATGCTAAAGGACCTGCCATTATTATAATGATGAATATGAGAATTTCAACTTCCAAATTTCTTTTGGTAATACAATAAATAGAAATAATGCTCAACCACACTCACATGAGTGATATTTTACTCTGACCTTTATGAATCTCCATACCTTTTAATTTTCTTTTCAAATTGATAGCAGCAAATGCAGTGTAACCTACTACTATAAACAATCCTAAATAGGACAGTGGCTTTGAGTATTGTATCAGAAAAACCGAAAATACACTCCCAAAGACTGAAGGTAACAATGAAAGAATTAGCAGCCAACTACCGCAACAACCCAATGGTACTAACGAGAAAAATGAGAAAAATGAACTTAGTGCAGTGCTGCTGGAATTTCTAACAAATGCTTTTCTTTTGTCTTCAATTTCACATCCTAAACTTTTCCCGTAATTTGACACATAAACTTGAAACCCAACAGCTAGTGCCAAACCAAATACTATTATCCCATTTATTTTAAATGCTACGTTGATAGCTGTCAAACCCGGAAGATTAGGTGTTGTGATTATTACCACAAAAAGGTAAGTAATTAAAATAGCCAATGCCGCTACCACCGCTCTCACCAACGGATTCCTTTTATCGACAGAATTTGATCTGCTCTTCATTTCTTATCCACTAGCTATGATGTTCTAGTAAGAGTATTACTACTTACAAGTAGCTTTCCTAAAGTTGTTAGTCTGGCAGATATTTTTCCTCTATCACCTTTCTCCACTTCAACTAAACCCAAGTCTGCTAGACCCTTTGAATCCTTTGCTCCTTGAACGTGATAACTTAAGAGAGGTTTACCATAACCGGAGATCTGTTCCAATTGATCTAAGCTTTCTATTACTCCCCCTGCACGGTTTATTGACTTTAGGATTTTTATCTTAGCTTCCGAGATAATTTCATTATAACTTAGCTTTAAGACCGGCATCAAAAGTGGTACAGTATGCGTATCGTCCATACCAAAGGCCTGTATTCCGTTTATGAATGCGGCAGAAAGTGCAGCACAGCCAATCAATTTGTCACCAGAGCTAACATTTAACAGCACTTGTTCAAATTCTTTAGCATGAAGATTTAGAATTTCGTTGATACTTTCCATAGTATCTCTAACAACATTTTCTTTTGTGACAATTGTGATTGTGATGGGAACTCCAAGAACAGATCTTATTTTATTTGCAAAATCACCCGCTCTGTTCTTATCGGAACTGAAACAGATTAAAGCAAGTTTATGAACAGAAAAACTCCTTATTCCCAAAGCTATTCCATCTTGACCATCAGAACCGAAAGTGGCAATTTGAAGTGTTTTCATATTTGCCATGCTTATAATATAGAATTGGTGCTAATAAGAGATACCTCCAACGGTTAAAGATAAACTTTAACGGGCAAATAAAAAAGAAAAGAATTGCTTTTTAGGTCTTGCTCATGTTGCTCATGTGTTCAACAATTGTCGATTGATCGAAGAATGGACAATTAACGACATGTTTCCCTCCCATAGCTGGCGTAATTGTAATCATACCACTTTTTTTCATGGCTGCTATATCGTCTATAGTTCCAAGAATTCTTGCCTTTGATGGGTCTTTCCACTCATTGAAGGATATTTTCCACATAGGACTATAGTTTTTGTCAGTAGGATTTGCTGCACCTATTCCGGCCTGAAATCCCATAGGTCCTGTGCCGTTTATACCATTTTTGAATTGAAATAAATCTACTGCTACTGGAGTTCCAACTAATTTTTCATCAAATGGCACGGATGTTACACCCATCATAGCCGCCGGCATTTCAGGTGTTGCATCAGCGACAACGTAGTATATCGTCTTTCCATCAGGACCAAAGCCGCGATGGGCAACCATAGTAACTATCATCTTATCGGTATTTATGTTTAGAACCTGTGCGGGGCCATATTTAGAATCATCAGTAATATTCTTGTCATCTCTAATCTTCATCTGTCCACCTTGCCATTTAATGGCTGGATGATTTACTACGATTCCTGTTTTGTTTACAGTCAAGCTACCATTCTTCTCTGCACCCATTATCTCCTGGACAGATTTCAATTCCCTCGGAGATGAACCGTCTTTCCATGTTACTGTATTTATCTGTAGCAGAGGACTGTAACCAGCGTCACCAGGTTTTGCACTTAATACAGGAATCTGAAATCCAAATGGCCCTTTTCCTGGAATTCCATTGGTGAACGCGTAAGCCTGACTGAGTGCTGCTTCAGGTGTTTGTGATAGCAATGGAGAAAAGTTGACTTTGAACCCTAGTAGTTTTGTTGCTTGTTGAGCAATTTTCTCATCAGAAGCGTCCGTTGCTATGAAGAATATTTCGTTTCCATTTTCATATCCTTTAGCTAGTGGAATATCTATGGGCACACTAGCTCTGGCCAATTTAAATATAGAACCCGGTGTTGTTTCTTGTCCTAGTGCCTTCCCATGGTTCATCATTAAAAGTGATGACGTAACAATAATGGCAACTAAAATTGATACTGCTATTGCTATTGATCCAGAAATCTTGCCTTGTGAATAAGATTTTGTCATTGTAGAGAAAACGGAGAAGATCTATAAATCTAAATCCTTTAATGGTTATAAAATAAATTTAATAGTTCAAAAGTAACTATAGTCCTTTAGATCTCAGTTGATAAGATTCGTCACAATGTTTTTTGAATATCTGAAATCTCTCTTAAAATCCTATTCACTCTAATGTTTTGTCTAATGTTCTTGATCCCTTTCATCATTATTGGACATACAGCCATTCCCAAAATCATTCCTATAGTCATATTGATTAGATTATCACCTAGCATATAATTAATCTAATTGCAACAGACCTAAAGTAAATGTTTTGTATGAACCTATTTTAAATACAATTTCTACCAACATTTGTTACAGTTATCCATTATTCTAAATGCCCATTTGTATATCAGTTCCCCAAGGATTGTCTATGAGAATTCGCCAAGTTCCATCGGACTGTTGACGTAATACGTCAGTAGCTTTCCCAGTAATAGTAACTGCTTTACCGTCAGGACCGCTGCCGTTGAATGACCATTCAGTATTTACAAGAGCGATATCATTTGTCTGAATCACTCCCTTTACTTTCGTATCTAGTTTGCCATTCATATCGATGAAACTCTGTAGACCTTGCTGTATTTTCTCCAGACCGTTTATAATCTGTCCCGACTGAGACACAAAACATGCGTCAGCCTCATACATCATTATGAGAGTTTTTACATCCCCGGCATTGAATCCTTCCACATACGAAGCGAGGAATTCTTTTGGTGTCATTATTTTCTATATGGATTAGTATCGTAATAAAGGATTCTTAAGCAGCCCATTTTACTATACCAAAATCCTACTTTAACACTGATGTCGTCACACACCCCTCCAAGCCCGAGTATTTAAGCTTTACTACGTATTATAGATTGTTCTTAATTTTAGTAAAAATAAAGGTCTTTATTTTGTATGTCACATTATTTGGAACCAGTAACTGTTAGATTAAGGTCTAGATTGGTACCAGGTTCTGTTAATAAAGATTGAATTATATTTTCAGTTTCAGAGTATCCTCCTTCCCCCACATGATCGTATCTGATAAATCCTTCATTGTCGACTAGATAGTCTCTTGGCCAGTATCTATTTCCATAAGCATTCCAAGTGCCGTAATTGTTATCTTGGATTATGGGATATTTAATTCTGGAGTCTTTGACAGCATCTTTAACATTATCAAGATTCTTCTCAAAATCAAATTCTGGAGTGTGTATGCCTGCAATGACAAAACCCTTGTTCGCGTATTTCTCATACCAGTCATTAAGGTGGGGTATCGTATGTTTACAATTTTCGCAATTATAAGTCCAAAAATGAACCAATACCACCTTGCCTCCAAGATCGGATAATTTTAATGGTTTCGTGTTTACAAATCCTGTAACTTGAGTAAATTCGGGAGCCCTCTTAAACTGAGATTTATCGATCTTAAATTGGGTTTTATAGTATTTTGCATTATTATCTTCTTGTGTATTATGTAGTGAAAGTGCGGACGCTTGCGATAATCTTGAAGAAATTACTACCTTTGTATTACTAAAATCAGGATTATCGAAATTTGCAACAAATACAAAAGTTAGACAAACTATTCCCAAGGAAATTATGAGTATACTGATATTATAATTAAGACTCAATAAACAAAACCCTATTAGGTTTGTATTAATACTTTTTTCCAGATTATATCCACATGTAATCTAAGAAAATCAATTAGATGGTAATCTTTAGGAGAACAGCTAATCCTGCAAGCTCTGCGGCGTGAATAGCTACAAAGTATGGTAGTAATGCTTCATTATATAACGGTGCCATTGTAAAGTAAGCATAAAGTGCAATTAAATTGTGAAGCATAAGCATGCCTGCAAAAAACATGAGACCAACTGTAAAAATTGCTTTACTACTCTTGTAGATCCTTGTATATATGTATAGTAAAGCTCCAAGGATTGCTACATTTGATAGGCTGATTCCTGCGCTTAGGTCCATCCAGATGGCCATGTATGAATAACAACAGGCTGATTAACCTTATTTATTTTTGTCCAAATTACATCCAAATCAATAGCATGCATTCAACTTTTTATTTTAGATTTAACATCGTAATACGTTTCTATATTATGTTCTAAAAAATCAGAGATAAAATATAAGATACCATACTTTTCACCTTCCTTTGTTACCAAGTTGTTCTTCTCCAACACAGACATGTGATGTTGAACCGCTTTGTAATCAAGATTAAGGGATTCAGAAAGCTGATTTGTGTTTCTAGGTTGCGCCTTAAGCATATCGATAATCCTACTCCTATTTTGCCCACCTCTAGAACCTGCAAATAAATACCATAACAGGCGCTTGACATTTGGGTCGGCCATTAATAATTATCAGATATAAGCATGACAATTTAAATTTGAGTTTATTTAGCATTAACGACTGATTTCCGATAGAATCACAAAAACCTGTAATCTTCCATAAACCGTGAATCTAATATTGAAATTATATAGCTATAATCTGGATGTAAATTGGATATCATTTGGAAAGATGGTCTTATGAGGGGTTCCAACCAAATGTAGCCGATTCCCGACCTGGGAATCAGGATATAGTCCTGTTTGGCGAATCAATCTTGTAGTAAAGGTTTTGAATCAACCTAAATTTTTTAATAGATGTTCTAACATTCATTACGATAGCTATATGAAATGCTCAATTTGCAACTGCACACCGGACGAGTGTCAAACAAGTATTTCTCCATATCAATGCCCCACCTGTACACAGACGAAATGTTGTTGTTGGTCAAGCCTAAACTCTCAACAATAGTGATAAGTAACTTAGGAATCTGATAGTTCATGTCTTAAGTTGCTAAATGCGTAAAAAAATTAAATAACTTGAAACAGAACCCGAATACATGGAGTGTACAAATCCCACCGGGCGTTTGTAAATTAATTAAGCTAGCTTGCAATCAACCAACGGGTCCATCATGTGCTGTAAACTCACATTCTGTTTATTTAGTAGATCCCCGAAACACATGTTACATGTCAAAACGTGACTTAAAAGACCTCAGCACAGAAAATGAAATAGACTTAACTGTTAAGGGCAGAAATTCAGGTCAAAATATATCCAGACCTGTTTGGTTCGTTCATGAAGACGACAAATTGTATTTACTTCCTGTGCAGGGTTCGGATACAAATTGGTATAGGAATGTGCTAAAAAACCCAAGCGTGAAAATTTCGGCACGAAGACAAGAGTTGAGCGGAAAAGTAAGAACAATAACTGATGATACCAAAGTTAAAGAAATAGTGGAGAAATTTCGATCGAAATATGGCAATTCTGATGTCCAAAAATATTATACCAAGTTTGATGTGGGCATAGAGTTTCCTCTAAAATAGTCGCATATAATTAGAACCAATTTATTTTAACACAGGTAGCTATACAAGCGCAATTAATGGTTGCTTTCAATAGAGATAAATTATAGGAATCTGAAAGGCAGGTCCAGTAATCGTAATTCTAGCATTATCAGTTCCACCGCACTGGGACCTAGACTTTGACAGAACAGGGGAGGGAGGCTATTTATTGATACTACTTTTTATAACAGAAGATAAGATAAATGCTTACTATTTCCAATTTTAGATTTAGGCACAATGAACCATGAAGGAACTTTACTAACGTTAGAACTCTTTTAGTCAATTACTAACACTTCTAAATCCACAAAATCCAAAGTATCCAATAATGTGTTATACATCATAAAGTTCGTTATCTTATTCGAGTTTCAGTGCACAGGATACTATCCCGTCTGCAAAGAATTAAATTAAATTAATTACTCGCAACTCTACATACGCTTCTATTCTGCTAACTTATAAGCAACAAGTTTGTTGTCCTGCATAAGAGGTATTATAACTGTGCTTTGGCTTGGTATAAATCCTAGGTCGGCAGTCCCTTGTGTGTGTAAATCTAAAGTTCCATATCCTGTTCCATCAGCGTTAACAATGTATAGCTTCCCGGCAGGATTGTCAGTAACATAGTAATGTGAATTCGTAGTATCAGATTCTATTCCATCAAGCCCGCCAAATGGAGAGGTCGTTCCTTCCTTTCCTAGCATGCTTATTTTCTTACTTTTTAAATCAACAACTTCTATGCCAGCTCCGGGTTTACTCATATCTCCTAAAGAAGCAACAATTAGTTTATTTTTACTATTGTCAACATGCAAACCATTAGGACCATTTAATTGTGGGCTTTGTAACCAAGCTTGTAATGAAGACGTATTATTATTACCATCTAGCTTGTAGATAGTATTGGTAACTGTATCAGATACGTAAATATTTCCCTGATTATCTGAGACAACATCGTTAAGAAAAGCACTTCCGGGTGCATTGAAACGCTTTATTATTTTTCCATTGTCAATATCTATCTCGACTAGATCTGTGAGATCTGAAACATACAATCTACTGTTATTATTAGAAATAGCTATACCCTTTGGTGCATTTAGTCCCGTTACCCAATTTAATTCAATTATGCTTCCGTTAGAAGGTGAAACCTTGGAAATGAATCCATTCTGATCTTTTAGAGTTGGTTTTCCATTTACATTAGAGACAAACAAGACATTTTGCTTAGGTGAATAAGCTACAGATTCTGGGTTCTTCAAGTCATTTGGTGTTTCCCATAATTTGCTAACGTTTGTATGAACTGCTTGTTGTTGTGCCTGTGCCTGATTATTGATGTTATACAAATTTATGCTGATTCCACTGAACAATACTACACCTGATATTGCTACTATAAACAATGAGGTCAAAACTAAAGATCTCTTTGCGAGCCTTTTATGATTTGCATTCAATATCCAAACATTACTAAATATAATTAATAAACCTACTTTTTCTTCATTTTCCTTCCTGTTTATAAATTTTTTACTGCAGACAGGTTTTTGATTTTTTTAAATGCATAAGAATTAGTGCTCAACGAGGCAAATAGGAAATCTGAGATGGCCCATATGCTGAACTTGCAGGCGATTTTCTGGATTGTAGACACCTTGAATTTTTACAAGAAAAAGGTAAACATAATTTACAAGTACCCGAATATATGTAGTGTCCGAGTCCCTTCGAACTCGAATAAAATTCATGTGTTTCTAACCTATTTTTTGTAAATATTCTAAATAATATAATTTGAAGTTTGTTACTAACTTAATATCCTAAATGTTAGCCTTCAAAAATAATGAAAACAAAATAATAACTATTATAACCACTTACCTGCAAACTTCAAGTCATTGTAAGTCCCAGTACTGAGATTCTAGAAATAAATAAAAAAAGTACTGAAGATACTAGTTACCGGTGTCACCAGCGTTGTTATTGTTGTTATTGTTGATATTGTTGTTAGAATTAGATATTCGGTTTTGGAAATAGTTTGGATCTTCAGAACAGTGCACTACTTCCCGATCAGTAAGACTATCTCCTATTTCTTCTGCTAGGTCTATACAATCTTGGGTCTCTTTATCTGCTCCTTGATAAGCACCTGAATCTTGGAAGGCATTCAAAGATATGTTTTTATCAACTACGACGCGATTTTTTATGTCATGTACTAGATCGTTGAGATCGTCATAGTTTTCAGGATTCTTTGTGTTAGCATTAGAGGACTGATTATTATTAACTTGACTGCTAGATGACTGATTTGCACTGTTATCTTGACTGCTAGATGACTGATTTGCACTGTTATCTTGACTGCTAGATGACTGATTTGCACTGTTATCTTGACTGCTAGATGACAGAATATTT
>Ga0081455_10005763_pt1 | contig 13507 bp, 12 predicted proteins | sample TabmetS3T2R1_FD_70207 | JGI IMG/M metagenome (GOLD analysis project Ga0081455, IMG submission 70207) | Tabebuia heterophylla rhizosphere microbial communities from the University of Puerto Rico - S3T2R1 | ecosystem: Host-associated > Plants > Roots > Rhizosphere ... | reverse complement strand
ACCGCGGTACTCGGCAAGTTGCGTGGCATCACACCCGAGAGCTGGCGCGACGCGGCGGGCTATTACGGGGAACCAGGCACGTTCCGCTCGGTTGCCGACATCGTCGACTACGACTCGCTGCAGAAGGTGCGTGAGACGAAGAAGTCGGTCAAGGCCGCGGCCAAAATGTCGGCTGGCTGATGGGACGTTGGCCCAGGCACACCGGAGCGTGATCATTCTTCCGGCTGGGTAAGACGTGGTTGTGACCAGTATCGAGGCAACCGGGAAGCGGTCGATCACAGAGGTCAGACGCAGCCGCCCTTACCACGCACTGGTCGGGGTTGGACTGGTGAGCTACGGCATGCTGCATCTCGTCATTGCCTGGATCGCGCTTCAGCTCGTGATCGGGAAGCGGGGTGAAGCCTCGCCTGAAGGCGCGTTGAGTCAGCTGAGCAAGCAGCCTCTGGGTGGTGTGCTGCTGTGGATCATGGCCATCGGGCTCTTCACGCTTACTTTCTGGCAAGCGATCGAGGCGGCGATCGGCCGCGAGGAGGCAGGCCGTGACAACCGGCTGCGCCGTCGGCTCACTTCCGCCGGACGGGCTGTTGTCTACCTGGCACTGGGGCTGCTGGCGATTGGGATCGCCGTACGCGCCGCATCCGGCTCTGGTCAAGGTGAGGAAACACTTACCGCAAAGTTGATGAGCGTCCCATTCGGGCAGGTGCTGGTCGCTGCCGTTGGCGTGGTCGTGATCGGCGTTGGCATTGCCCAAATCGTGAAGGGCGTCAAGCAGCGCTTCACCGAAGATCTTGATCAGGGCGCTCCGCCCGCCGTGCGGCGGCTCGGCACTGTCGGCTACTGCGTCAAGGGAGGAGCGCTCGGCATCATCGGGGGACTGTTCATCTGGGCGGCGATCACCTACGACCCCAAGAAGGCGGGTGGTATGGATGATGCGCTTGCGACCGTCCGCGAGCAGCCGTTCGGAGTGGTGCTATTAGCGATCATGGCAGCTGGCATCGCCTGTTTTGGGATCTACTGTTTCTTCTGGGCGAAGATGGCGCGCTACTGACTTTCGAACTGGCGCCGAAGCTTGGGAGGTGCCTTGATCAACCATGAATCAGTGATCAGCTCGCGCAGCTCATCATGATCAATCTTGTCCAGGTCCACGAGTACGACCGGGTATCCGTCGTAGTGCGGCGTTGTGAAGAAGGCTTCCGAGCCTGAGCCAAGCAGCGCCTCTTTCTCGCCCAGATCGGACACAAAGACGACGAGGCCGCCCTCAGCCTCCGTCCGGAGCCGCAGGAATCCCTTTCCGGCCACCTTGTAGCCGGGCGTCTGGTACGACTGCTCCTCAGTGGTGTTCGGCAGCGACAGTGCGATGGCGCGTACGTCGTCTTCAGTCGGCATCAGGTGCTGGCCTCCTGGCTGGATGTACCTGCTTGGGCGGCTTCGATTTCGCCCTGCGACTCGCCGTAGGAGGAGACAGCGTCCGCGCTCAAAGGCTGGCTACGATTCTCGCGGGCAGGGTGGGGAAGCGCCCGATCGGGCCGTAGCAGTGCCTCTCGTGGCGCCATCGCTCGACCACACGGCAGGCGACGGAGCAACCTCTCGAGGCGCCGAGGTACCCCGCATTGCCGAAGAGGAGGTTCGGCTGGGGTGGTCGACGGCGAGGCGCACGATCTCTGGCAACTGCCTGTGGACCTGGAGTGGGTAGCCACCGTGCTCGAAGCCGATCCGATCAGGTGTCAAGGCGCTTTCTTGGACCTTCAGACAGGTGACGTCATTCCCTGCCTCCCGACCGACAGCGACCTCACTGGCGAGGACGGAGCAGCGAATCGGGGAACCGAACCGGAGCGCTGGCTCTTCCTGCCTTGCCTGGGTTCCCGAGCAGTTCGAGAGGACATGGCCGACTTTGCGGCGATGATCAGATACCGGCCTATGCGGCAACGAGTAGAAGAAGCCATCGAGGGTCTTGGGGCATTTCACCGGTTTCGTGATCTCATTTATGCGGAAGGACTGGCCTCAGACTGGCACGCCTTTTCAGATCAGCGGCGTATCGAACGCGCACGCGACTTCCTCGCCGAGTTGGGTGTGCAGGTGCCAGCGCCGTGAACCCCGAGCGGCGTCATTACCAAGATCAACTAGTGGGGGAGAGCGGTTAGTTCATGATCAACACCGGATCTGAGAGGCCGATCGGTTATTGGCTCAAGAAGCTGGACCGCCTCATCGACGAGCAGTTCGAACGCCAGCTCGAGGAAGCCGGCCTGTCCCGCCGGCATTGGCAGCTGCTCAACTTGCTGGAAGCCGGTTCGCGATCGATTCCTGAACTGCAGTCTGAACTGGAGCCTTTCCTGCAAGCCGATCCAGACGATCTCAGCGAGGCACTATCGGGACTTGTCACTCGCGGCTGGGCTGACTCCCAGGACAACGTCGTCACCCTCACCGGAACGGGTCGAGCGCAATTTGGGCTCGTGCAAGCAAAGGTCGTAGAGGTCCGTCAAGCCTCATCGGCCGGGATATCGGCCGACGAGTACCGGACAGCCATTGACGTTCTTGCCAGGATGGCCGCCAACCTCGAACCGGGTAGCTGAGGAACTCGTGGTCCGCCCCATCCACTTCACGCTGGTTAACTGCTGCGGAGCGGCGTGGAGTGCCAGCGCCGCTACGGAACGTCGGACCGACGTGGCACGATGGCGAAGGTGAGCAACCGACCCGCCGCGGACCAGCATCTACGCGACCTCGCGCTGCTGCGCCGCGTGCGCGATCGGATCGACCGGGAGTATACGCAGCCCTTGGACGTCGAGGCGCTCGCCCGCGGCGTGAGCATGTCGGCCGGACACCTCAGCCGGCGGTTCCGGCTCGCGTACGGCGAATCGCCGTACGCGTACCTCATGACGCGGCGCATCGAGCGCGCGATGGCGCTGCTACGTCGTGGCGACCTCAGTGTGACCGAGATCTGTTTCGCGGTCGGCTGCTCGTCGCTGGGCACGTTCAGTACGCGCTTCACAGAGCTGGTCGGTGTTCCGCCCAGCGTTTATCGGCGCCAGGAGGCGGAGGCGACGGCGGGGATGGCGCCATGCGTCGCGAAACAAGTGACCAGACCGATCAGGAATCGAGAAGCGACGGTCCCGGAGCCGCAGCTAGCGTGACTGCCATGGACATCACCATTCACGCGAGTTACCTTCCACACACCGATCCGGACGCCTCCCTGGCGTTTTACCGAGACACCCTCGGCTTCGAGGTCCGTAACAATGTCGGATACCAGGGGATGCGCTGGATCACGGTCGGCCCCGCCGATCAGCCCGACACCTCCATCGTCCTGCACCCGCCGGCCGTCCCTGGCATCACTGAGGATGAGCGCCGCACCATCCTGGAGCTGATGGCCAAGGGCAGCTACTTCGGCGTCAACCTGGCCACCGCCGACCTCGACGACACCTTCGCGAAGCTGGAGGCCAGTGGCGCCGAAGTGGTCCAGGAGCCGACCGATCAGCCGTACGGCGTCCGTGACTGCGCTTTCCGCGACCCCGCGGGCAACATGATCCGCATCCAGGAGGTCGAGCGGGTGGGACTCGTTCGGGACAAGGAGGTGCTTCGCAATGGCTGAGCGGAAGTCCACCAAGAAGGGCACACAGAGGTCGGCCAAGAGCACCACCGCGAGCGAGAATGCGTTCAAGGGGTTGACCGAAGAAGAGCGAGCCGCCATGAAGGATCGCACCCAAGAGCTCAAGGCGGCCGCGCGACGTAGCCCTCGAGCGGCCGAGGCAGACGTGGAGAGCGACGTGCTCGCGAAGATCGCGGAGATGACCGAATCGGATCGCGCCATGGCCGAAGGGATCCATGCTGTCATCAAAGCCACTGCGCCGTCCCTCTCGCCGAGACTCTGGTACGGGATGCCCGCATATGCCAAGGACGGCAAGGTCGTCTGCTTTTTCCAACCGGCACAGAAGTTCAAAAGCAGGTACGCGACCTTCGGCTTCAACGACACGGCGAGCCTCGACGAAGGTGCTATGTGGCCAGTCGCCTACGCGCTTAGAGACTTGACGGCCGCCGACGAGGCAAAGATCGCCGCGCTCGTGAAGAAGGCGGTGAGCTGAGCCCAGCTCCTGAACCCGCTCGCGCCCAGTTATCTACGACCTAGCCGCCAACCGCGCCCGCGACGTGATCGAACGGGCCTCGGATGTTTAACACCAGATGGAGAACACGATGAGCACGGCCACGAAGACGGACATGCAGTCGCCCGGGCTGCACCTTGCCGACAGCCACGATCTGATTCGCGTGCAGGGCGCTCGGGTGAACAACCTCAAGGACGTCACCGTTGAGATCCCGAAGCGCCGGCTTACGGTGTTCACCGGCGTCTCCGGCTCGGGCAAGAGCTCGCTGGTGTTCGACACGATCGCGGCGGAGTCGCAGCGGCTGATCAACGAGACCTACAGCGCGTTCGTGCAGGGGTTCATGCCGACGCTGACGCGGCCCGAGGTCGACGTACTCGATGGGCTGACGACGGCGATCCTTGTGGACCAGGAGCGGATGGGCTCCAACCCCCGCTCCACCGTCGGCACCGCCACTGACGCAAACGCAATGCTGCGCATCCTCTTCAGCAGGATCGGGAAGCCGCACATCGGCCCGCCCACGGCCTTTTCGTTCAACGTCCCGAGGCGGATCGCCACCGGCTCGATGACCTCCGACAAGGGCGCGGGCGAGCGGCTCGTGGTGCGTAACGCCGTCTACCACGGCGGCATGTGCCCGCGCTGCGAGGGCATGGGGTCGGTTACCGACTTCGACCTGACCGCGCTGTACGACGACACCAAGTCGCTCAACGAGGGCGCGCTCACGATCCCGGGTTACAGCATGGACGGCTGGTACGGCCGTATCTTCCGTGGCTGCGGCTTCTTCAACCCGGACAAGCCGATCCGCAAATACACGAAAAAGGAACTGCACGACCTGCTCTACAGGGCGCCGACCAAGATCAAGGTCGAGGGGATCAACTTGACCTACGAGGGCCTGATCCCGAGGATCCAGAAGTCGATGCTCTCCAAGGACGTCGACGCCATGCAGCCGCACATTCGCGCATTCGTAGAGCGGGCAGTGACGTTCACGACCTGTCCCGAGTGCGACGGCACCCGGCTCAGCAAGGAGGCCCGGTCCTCGAAGATCAAGGGGAAGAACATCGCCGACGTCTGCGCGATGCAGATCAGCGACTTGGCCGACTGGGTCCGGGGCCTCGAAGTGCCGTCCGTTGGCCCGCTGCTCGCTGGGCTGCAGCACCTCTTCGACTCGTTCGCCGAGATCGGGCTGGGCTATCTCGCGCTGGACCGGCCGGCGGGCACTCTATCCGGGGGAGAGGCCCAACGCACCAAGATGATCCGCCACCTCGGCTCGTCGCTCACCGACGTTACCTACGTCTTCGACGAGCCCACCATCGGCCTGCATCCGCACGACATCCAGCGGATGAACGACCTGCTGCTGCAACTGCGGGACAAGGGCAACACCGTGCTCCTCGTAGAGCACAAGCCCGAGTCGATCGCGATCGCCGACCACGTCGTCGACCTCGGCCCGCGCGCCGGCACCGAGGGCGGCGAAGTGGTTTTCGAGGGAAGCGTCGAGGCGCTGCGGGCCACTGACACGCTCACTGGGCGCCACCTGGACGACCGGGCCTCGCTGAAACCCTCGGTACGGACGCAGTCGGGGGTCCTGGAGGTGCGGCGCGCAAGCCTCCACAACCTGCGGGACGTCGACGTCGACATCCCGCTCGGCGTGCTCTGTGTCGTCACTGGCGTCGCGGGCTCCGGCAAGAGCTCGCTGATCCACGGCTCGGTGTCCCCGCGGAAGGGTGTGGTGGCGATCGACCAGGGAGCTATCAGGGGATCCCGACGGAGTAACCCGGCGACGTACACGGGACTGCTCGACCCGATCCGAAAGGCGTTTGCGAAGGCCAACAGCGTGAAGCCTGCGCTGTTCAGCTCCAACTCCGAGGGCGCCTGCCCCGCCTGCAACGGCGCCGGCGTCATCTATACCGAGTTGGGATTCATGGACACCGTGGCCACTCCTTGTGAGGAGTGCGAGGGAAAGCGCTTCCAGCCATCGGTGCTGGAGTATCACCTCGGCGGCCGGGATATCAGCGAGGTGCTGGCGATGTCGGTGACCGAGGCCGAGGAGTTTTTCGGCGCCGGCGAGCCACGCACGCCGGCCGCCCACGCGATCCTCGACCGTCTCGCCGACGTCGGGCTCGGCTACCTCAGCCTCGGGCAGCAGCTTACGACGCTGTCTGGCGGTGAGCGGCAGCGGCTCAAGCTGGCTACACAGATGGCCGAGAAGGGCGACGTTTACGTTCTGGACGAGCCAACGACCGGCCTCCACCTCGCCGACGTCGAGCAGCTGCTCGGCCTGCTCGACCGGCTCGTCGAGGCCGGTAAGTCGGTCATCGTCATCGCGCACCATCAGGCGGTCATGGCGCACGCCGACTGGATCATCGACCTCGGGCCTGGCGCCGGCCACGACGGCGGCCGGATCGTCTTCGAGGGCACGCCCGCCAACCTGGTCGCCGCCAGATCGACCCTCACTGGCGAGCACCTCGCGGCCTATATCGGCACTTGACCCCGGGTCAGCACCTGACCCGTCGCGTCGACTGATCGCGGGGACCACTTCGCATCAGTCGCTCGAACTCGGCACCATCTGCAGCTAGCGCGCAGTCCGACTAAGAGATGCGGAGTGAGTTGATGGGCTGTGAGCCATCAATCCCGATGCTTGTGTCCGATAAGTGACATTATGTCAATTCAGCTGGAGCCGAACGGATCGCCTAACGAGCTCGCTACTCAGCTCCCGGCGAAGCCTGAAGCTGCCTGTACGGGCGAGGCGCGTCGGCAGTGTCGCAGAGCGCCCGCGCGACGCTGGTGACTGTTCTCAGGCGGCCGGCGCGTCGGTTCCTGGGCCGGCGAACCGGCACCGTCGGTGATTTCGTCCACGAGTTGTTCGGGGCCGCCGTGAAGAGCAATCTGGAATGCAACTCGTTGTGGTTGTCGAACTCACTGTCGGCCAGCCCGTGCGCCTCTACGATGTAGCTGCCTTCCCGCACAGCGCATCACAGCGGCGGGGACGGAGGACTCCATGGCGCAGATCAGCCGCCGCGCTGTCCTGCTGGGAGTCATTGGGGTCGGGCTCGCCGGCTGTTCGAAGCCCTCGACTCAGCTGAGTGTCGTGCCGACACCACCACCCGCTCCCAGCCCGATCCCCAGTGCTACGCCAAGCCCGTCGCCCTCGGTCGACGCGCGGCCGCGGTGGCCTTTGACCGGCAAGCTGCTGAAGGACGAGGCCAAGCCGCGTCACGCCGCGGTTGCGGTCAAGGTGCCTGACAATCGCTACGAGCATCCGCAGCGCGGCATCGACAAGGCCGACATTGTCTTCGTTGAGCTCGACGGCTACCGCGACTCGTCGGGGTACAGCGCAACCCGGCTTGTCCCGGTGTTCCACTCCCGCATGGCCGACGCCGTCTCGCCAGTTCGCTCCATTCGGCCGGTCGACATCCCGCTGTTGAGCCCGATCAACGCATTGATCGGCAATACCGGCGCCGCGCCCTGGGTGACCAACTACGTCAAGCACTATCGCGCCCACCTCGAAGGCCTGCTGACGTACATGAACACCCTGCGCACCGGCTCGTACGGCATCAACCAGGCGCGGGTCTACACGCTGAACGGCCACCGGTACTACGACCGCGCGGTCATCTGCCATCCGAAGACGCTCGCCCGGCAAACCAAACGATTCCGTTCCGGGCCGCCAGAGCCCTACTTTCCATTCACACCGACACGCAAAGAAGTCAGCGCCAAGCAAGGCAAGCGCGGCCGCTCGATCAAGATTCCCTACCAGGGCGACAGCTACTTCATGGGCTACGACTACGACAAGAAGACGAAGCGTTATCAGCGCAGCATGCCGTGGGGTCCGCACGTGCTGGCCGATGGCACTCGGGTGTCGACTGACAATGTGCTCGTGATCAAAGCCAAGCAACATTACGGCAAGATCTTCCGCGGCAGTGGCCACGAGGAGCCCCTGCACGACATCATCAACGCCGAGGGCAAGTTCTACTACTTCAACCGCGGGCGCTACGTCACAGGCACCTGGCGCAAGGGCAAGGTACAAGACCCCTTCGAATTCACCCTCAACGACGGCAGTCCGCTCAAGATGGCACCTGGGCAGACCTTTGTCGAACTGCCCAATGTGGGCGCCAAGCTGCGGATCAAGCGCCGCGCGGCATCAGGGCTTGGGCAACCCGATTCCGCGAGCTTGCGGCGGACCTGACGCGACGCCGTCACCGGTCCGCCAGGTGATCACCGCGAGATCAATGCGGGCAGCGTTTCGGTCAGCCGGTCATGAGTTGGCAGGTGCCCGGCGGGCGGTGCGATATAGCTCAACGAGCTGCTGAGTCGTAGTCGCGTCCTGCGGCTCCTTGTCGTCACGCCACCGTCCTGTGAAGCGGGGGAAGCGCATCGACAGCCCGGCATCATCCTTCAACTGGCCCCAGCCAGCGGTGTGGTTGGGCGATAGCGTGAGCTCCGCGCTGAGCACCTCCAGCACAATGCCTGGTTCGAACCACACGTCGGCCGGAACTCGGGAATCAACACGTGCGGGCAGCTGTGTGCGTGTGAACGGCGCCAGCTTCCCCGGCAATGCGGCGAGCTCGGCGTCGGAAAATCCGGTGCCGCATCGACCGACCGTCTGGTACAGCTCCTCTTCAGGGTTGTAGGCAGCCAGCAGGACCGCGCCGTACGTGCCCCGCCGCCGGCCCCGACCGTTGTATGCGCCGACAACAACTAGGTCGACGGTGTCGGCCAGCTCGGTTCGGTAGTCCCGCTTGAGCTTGATCCACAGCCAACCGCGGGCGCCCGCCTGATAGATCGCCGTCGATCCGACCGACTTACAGACCAGACCTTCCGAGCCATCGGCCACGGCCTGCTCGAACGCGGCATCCAGCGCTGGGGCGGTCGATACCTCTTGCGCCGTGGTCAACCGGAGCCGGTCGGACAAGGTGAGCGCCTCTGCTAGCCGCGCTCGACGGTCCAGGTACGGCAGCCGGGTGAGATCCTCCCCGTCGGCGTAGAGCAGCTCGAAGCAGAACAGCCCGACGGGTACGTCCCGCGCGGCTTCGGCGATTCCATGCTTCCGGCGACGGAACATGACCTCCTGGAAGGGGCGCAGCTCGCCAGCCGCCGCGTCGTACGCGACTACCTCGCCTTCGAGGATCGCCTCGCGCGGGCCGAGGCCAGCCTGCAGCAACTCGATGACGTCGGGGAACTGGGTACTCACCCGTTCCTGCCGCCGGGTGAACAGCTCGATTTCGCCGTCGGTCGTGCGATGCGCCTGTAGTCGCATGCCGTCGTACTTGTACTCGGCCATGCACTGTCCGCCCAACCTGGCGAGAATCTCATCGGCCTCGGACAACCGTTGAGCCAGCATCACGCGCACTGGGTTGCCCGCTCGGACGCGCATCTCCTCCACTGCGGTCAGTCCGCCGGATGCCAGCGTGGCCGCGACGAGACCCAGATCGCAGCAGATGTTGTACGCCCGCTCCAGTACTGGCCGGTCCTTCCGGTTACCTGTGTACACCTGCGCCAGCGCGTCCAAGATCGTCGGTGTGCCGATCCCCAACCGCAGGCTGCCCGTCACCAAACGCAGCAGATAGCGGGCCTCCAGCGGAGTGGCCAACGCCAGAAGGCCGGCGAGCAGATCGAGCTTGCGGCCCTGTGAGCCGGGCCCTTCGGCGCTGGCGATCTGGTGCAGGGTGTCAACGACCTGGGCCACCTGCAGGCGGGGCTGGCGATCTCCGGCTGTCCCTGTCAACGACTGCTCGGCCAACAACTGCTCAGCGGCCTGACCAAGATCGCCCGCCTCCCGCAGTGTCGCGATAACCTCCGACGTCTCGACCCCGGTTGCCGTTGCGACCGCGCGCAGCGCCAGCTTCTCGGCCATCCCCAGGTCCACCGCGGCAAATTCCGGAGCGATGAGTCCTTGGCACAGATAGCAGACGGTGGGCAGTACCTCTTGCGGGGTCTCAGTCAGCAGTGTTGCCATTCGGTTAATCAACAGCAAGCGACCCGAAGCCTCCTCCAGGTCCCGATACGCCTCAGCTACAACCCTGTACTCCACCCCGCCACCCTCACCGACTTCGAATCCGCGGACGTCCTACTTATTGGTACCTGCCGACACCGACCCCTGGAGCTGCCGCTGGAAGATCAGGTAGATGATCAACACCGGTACAACCGTGATCACCACGGCCGCGAAGAGCGCCCCGAAGTCCACCGAATAGCCGGCCTGGGACGCGAATGACGCCATCGCCTGGGTAAGCACGTAATTGTCCGGATTGGTATTCAGCGCGATCGGCAGCAGGAACTGGTTCCACAGGCCCACAAAGTTCAAGATCGCGACGGTGGCAAGACCCGGCTTCGCCATGGGCAGCATGATCTGGAAGAAGGTCCGCCACTCCCCCGCGCCGTCTACCGCGGCAGCCTCGGCGATCGATTTTGACAGCGACCGGAAAAAGGCGTAAAGGAAGAACACCGTGAACGGGAAAGCGAACGCCGCGTACGTCAAGATCAAACCCGGCAATGTGTTGAGCAGTCCGATCCCCCGCAGTACGAAGAACAATGGCACGATCGCCAGGAAGATCGGGAAGGTAAGGCCGGCGAGCATCAAGTAGTACAGCAGCCGGCTGCCAGGGAAGGTGAACCTCGCGAGGACGTAGGCCGACATCGAGCCGAACAACATCGTGAGAATCAACGCACCGACAACGACGATCACCGAATTCAGAAAGAAGCTTCCAATCCCCGCCGTTGTCCAGGCATTGACGTAGTTGTCGAAGCTCCAGCGCTGCGGTAGGGCAAACGGCGAGGCGAAGATCTCCGAGCTGGTCTTGAACGAGGACATCAAGACCCAGATCAACGGAAGGATGACCAGGACCGACCAGATGATCAGGACCGTATGGGATACGCCTGTCACCGCCTTGTCGCCAGCTGTGCCGGGACGCTCGCCGACCTCTGCCGGCTCGAATGGTGCCCGGTCGCCCGATGGTGCGGGTTCTGCGCCAACCTGAGAAATCTGAGTCATTCGCCGACCTCACTCTTTCCACCGAAAATCCGGTTCACAGCAAATACCAGACCCGCGTACGCCAGTGTGACGACCGCCAGCACGACACCCATTGCGCAGGCATAGCCGAACTGCCCCTTGGTGAAGGCGGTGGTGAACAGCTGTTGGGCCATGACAAGGGTCGTATTGTCAGGCCCGCCACCCGGTTCCAGAGCAGCCATGTAGACGAACGCATCGAGCGCGAGGATCCCTATGTAGATGAAGGCGGTCTGTACGTTCTCGCGGATGATTGGGATAGTGATCGACACCGCCGTTCGGAAACGTCCGGCGCCGTCGATTCGGGCAGCCTCGAAGACCTCGGCGGCGACGCCCTTGATTGCGGCGATGAACAACACCATGTAGAAGCCGACCAGACCCCAAATGATCACGAACATGACGCACCACCGTGCCGTGCGCGGGTCGCCCAGCCAGGCAAACGAGGCGAACTGGTCCAGACCGAGGCGGGTGAGGATGCCGTTGAGGAGTCCAGCGCTGGGGTCGTAGATCTGCGACCAGATGAGGCCGATGACGATCGCCGGGATCACGTACGGAAAGAAAGAGATCACCCGGTAGAAGCTCGAGTTACGCAAGCCTTTGACATTGCCGCGGGTCGAGCCGCCGACCGTGACGAGGGTGGCGAAGAACATCGCCAGGCCCAGCGTCACGATCGGCACCACGATCGCCATGAGAATGTTGTTGCCCATGGCTTGCAAGAAGGTGTCGTCGGTGAACAGCTTCGCGTAGTTGGACAGCCCGATGAAGTTCATCGCTGGCGTGAAGCCCGTCCAGTCGGTCAAAGAGAAGTAGGCCGCCTGGACAAACGGGGAGACCACGAAGGCGATGTAAAACGCGACCGGAATGATCAAGAACACCAGGAAGAAGGTGATCTTGTCGAACGTCAGGTTGCGCTTGCGCCAGCGGGCAGAGCCGAACCGTCGCAAGCTGCTCGGCGAGCCGACCGGGCTCGGCGAGCTGACCCCGGTGCTGAGCCCCCCGCTGGACAATGCAGTCACGACACTTGCACCTTCTTGATCGAGTCATCCTTGGCGACCTTGTCCGTGATGTCCTGCAAGCCCTTGGTGAGCTTGGCCACGTCTGCGTCGCCGGAGAGGAAGCTGTTCCAGACCACCAGCTGATCGGTGTTCATGCCATAGAGGTCGACGAAGTTCCAGGAGAAGACGTTTGACCCTGCTCCCTCGAGCATCTGGATCTGAGATTGCAGTGCCGTCGACCCGAACCCGTCCGGAGGCACCGTTCCCTTGACGATCGTCGAGGCCAATTTGGTCTTGGCGAAGTTCACCGCCGCGTCCTTCGAAAGCATCGCGCGCAGGAACTCCTTGCCACCGGCGACGTTCTTGCCCTGCGACGGGACGATGTAGCCCTCGCCGGCAGTCGAGTGCAACGCGGTGTATGGCATCTGCGGGTTGCTCGAGACCGTTGGCTCGGGCGCACCGGTCATCTTGAAGTCCGACTTGGTCTGCTTCTTCATCTCGTTCTCGATCCAGCCGCCCGACGGATAGAGGATGAACTCCCCGGCCTCGGTCCACTGAGCCTGGGCAGCGGTGAACTGCGTGCCCGACCCGCCAGGCTTGACGTAGCCGGCGTCGATGATCTTCTTCAGCCCGTTGAAAACGTCCTGAACCGGAGGAAGCGACCAGCAGTCGGGCTTGAGATTCTCCAGCGCAAGCCTCACTTCGTTGCCACCCTCCTTGATGGCGGAACTGATGGCCATCGTCTGGTAATAGGTCGCCGCCTCCTTGCCCCAGCCGAGCAGATACTTGCCCTTGCCTTTGGCCTCCTCGCCGAGGGCCAGCATCTCGTCGTAGGTCTTCGGTACGGTCCAGCCGTTCTGCTCGAAGAGCGAAGCCGAGTACCAGATGGCGTACACCGTGAGGGCGTAGTTCAGCACAATGAATTTGCCGTCGAACGTTCCCGGCTCGGTGACACCCTGGTAAAGCGTGTCTTTGATCACCGTGCCTTCGTAGTTCTTGGCCTCGATGACGTCGTTCAACTCTGCCAGTTGGTCGCGGATCGTATTGATTCCGATCAGGCCGGCGCCGCTGTTGTCGATAACATCCGGCGGGTTGCCGGCAACGAACCGGGGCTGCAGGGTCTGGGCGACCTTTGTGGTGGGAGTGACCTTTACCGTCACACCGGACTGCTTCCCCTGAACTTGCTGGGCGGCGAACTCCGCATAGTCGATGCCATATCCGCCGTTGAAGATGACGGCGTCGACAGTCGAGCCCGACTCCACTCCAAACGGGTTGGTGTCGCTCACCTGGCCGGCTGGAGCTGAGCTCGTCTGGGTGCTGGTGCCCGTGCCCGAGGTAGCGCAGGCCGCCAGCGATCCTGTGGCGGCTAGGGCCGCCGCAGCGAGTGAGCCGCGGAGGAAGTCGCGTCGCGCGAGCGGCCTGGTGTT
>Ga0081455_10005762_pt1 | contig 13507 bp, 14 predicted proteins | sample TabmetS3T2R1_FD_70207 | JGI IMG/M metagenome (GOLD analysis project Ga0081455, IMG submission 70207) | Tabebuia heterophylla rhizosphere microbial communities from the University of Puerto Rico - S3T2R1 | ecosystem: Host-associated > Plants > Roots > Rhizosphere ... | reverse complement strand
AGTCGAAGTTGATCATTTTGCGCATGACCATGATGCCCATCGACATCCAGAACGCACTGATCGCAAGTAGCACGCGCCCGGTCGGATGGGTCCAAAGCAGCTCGATATATTGCGGGCTGGTGAGGTAGACGAGCAGCGCCACGATGATCGGCAGGCTTCCGATGATGCCGGCGGACGCTTTCGCTTCCTGCGACATGGCCTGGATCTTCGCCTTCATCTTCTTGCGCTCGCGCAGCACCTTCGAGAGGTTGCCGAGCGCTTCCGATAGATTGCCGCCGGCCTTCTGCTGGATCGAGATGACGATGCCGAAGAAGTTCGCTTCCGGCACCGGCACCCGCTCGTAGAGCTTGCCGCAGGCCTCGCCGAGCGGGACGCCGATCGCCTGGATATCGAGAATAGCGCGGATTTCGCTGCGCAGCGGCTCCGGCGAGTCGACGCTGATCACCTTCAGGCTGTCGAGCAGCGGCAAGCCCGCCTTGATGCCGCGGACGATGACGTCCACGCCGTCCGGGAAGGCGGCGATGAACTTCGCCTCCCGCTTCTTCTTGAGGTACTTCAGAATCCAGCGCGGAAGTCCGAACCCTGCCGCAAAGCCGGCCCCGAGCGCCGCCGGGAGGCCGGCATCGCTCACCAGAAAGCCCAGAAACGCGAACGTGCCGAGCGCCGCGCTGATCATGAGGAACTGGTTCGTCGACCAGCTCAGGCCGGCCTGACTGATGCGCGCGCTCAGCGGCGGCGACTTGGCCCGCTTGGCTTCGAGCTCCTTCAGCGATCCTTCGACCTGCTCGCGCCGCGACTTCTGTGTCACGCGCGCCGTCGCGGCGGCCCGGACGGCGGGCGTGGCGCGCGCCACCGACTCCATGCGCTTCTCGGCCTTCTTCTCGCCCGAGAGCAACGGATAGATGAACACATAGGCGACACCGCCGATTGCGACGCTCACCAGGAAGAACAGAGAGATCGTATTCATGCCGCCATCTGCCCGCGATTATTTCTTCAACTCTTCGACGGCTTCTGATGCGTCGAGCGCCGCGGCGAGGCGGTTCTCCTCGCCGTAGTAGCGAGCACGATCCCAGAACTTCGGACGGCCGATGCCGGTCGAGCGATGGCGGCCGATGATGTTGCCGTTGGCGTCCTCGCCCAGCATCTCGTAGACGAATATGTCCTGCGTGATGATGACATCGCCTTCCATGCCCATCACTTCCGTGATGTGGGTGATGCGCCGGGAGCCATCGCGCAAGCGGGCCGCCTGAACGATGATATCGACGGAGCCGCAGACCATCTCCCGGATGGTGCGCGACGGCAGCGAATAGCCGCCCATGGTGATCATCGATTCGACACGAGAGAGGGCCTCGCGCGGTGAGTTGGCGTGCAGCGTGCCCATCGATCCGTCGTGACCGGTGTTCATGGCCTGCAGCAGGTCGAACGCTTCCGGTCCGCGCACCTCGCCGACGATGATCCGTTCGGGCCGCATGCGCAGGCAGTTCTTCACCAGGTCGCGCATGGTGATCTGGCCTTCGCCTTCGAGGTTGGGTGGTCGCGTCTCCAGCCTGACCGTATGGGGCTGTTGCAGCTGAAGCTCGGCCGCGTCCTCGCAGGTGATGATGCGCTCGTCGTGATCGATGAATTGCGTGAGGCAGTTGAGCAGCGTGGTCTTGCCGGAGCCGGTGCCCCCCGACACGATGGTGTTGATGCGGCAGCGGCCGATGATCTGGAGTATTTCGGAGCCTTCCCTCGTGATGCTGCCGAAATTCACGAGCTGGGCGAGCGTGAGCTTGTCCTTCTTGAATTTGCGAATGGTGAGGGCCGGCCCGTCGATCGCCAGCGGCGGCACGATCACGTTGACGCGCGAGCCGTCGGGCAGGCGCGCGTCGCAGATCGGGGAAGCCTCGTCCACGCGCCGACCGATCTGGCTGACGATGCGTTGGCAGATATTGAGCAGCTGCTGGTTGTCGCGAAACCGAATCCCGGTCCGTTGGATCTTGCCCTTGACTTCGATGTAGGTCGTGTTGGCGCCGTTCACCATGATGTCGGCGATGTCGTCGCGCGCGAGCAGCGGCTCCAGCGGGCCATAGCCGAGCACGTCATTGCAGATGTCGTCGAGCAGCTCCTCCTGCTCGGAGATCGACATGACGATCGCCTTGATGGCGATGATCTCGTTGATGATGTCGCGGATTTCCTCGCGCGCGGACTCGGAGTCAAGCTTGGCGAGCTGCGCGAGATCGATCGCCTCGATCAGCGCGCCGAAGATCGTGCCCTTGGTCTCGTAATAGGCCTCGGAATGCCGTGAATCGGTTGCAGTCGGAGCCAGCGGAGGCGAGGGCGTGTTGGGAAGTCCACCCTGCTGCTTGCCCGGCGCTGGCGCCGGCACCAGCTGGGCGCCCAAGCCGGCCGACGGAATCGGAGCCCGGCCGGCCTCGATAACTCCCGGGCCGGCTGCGGCTTGCGGTGCTGGCTGCGGCGGCGCGGCGGCAGGCGCCGGCTGCGGGCTCGGCGCTGCGGCCGCCGGCGCTGGGCGGTTCTCGGCTGTGCTACGCTTTCCAAACACGCACTAACCCTCCAGGGCTGCTCAAGCCCGCTTGCGCAGTTTCTCGAGTATCGGCGACAGGATGCCGGGCTTGCTCTTCTTCATCTCGGCGCGCCCGGTCAGCGACTGAGCGAGCGCACGGAACGTCTGGGATGCGCGATGGCCGGGCGAGAATTCCGCGATCATCTGCCCGTTGTTGGCAGCCGTGCCGAAGGCCTGCGGTTCGAACGGAATGATCGCGATCGGATCGAAATCAAGCGCCTTGGAGAAGTCCGCGGCGGTGATCTCGGGTCGCTTGGGGACGCCGACCTGGTTGAGGCAGTAGGAGGGCCGGCGGTCGTTCGGACGCGCTGCCTTCAAGAGATCGAGCAGATTCTTGGCGTTTCGCAAGTTGGCGAGGTCGGGAGCCGCGACAATCAGGATGTCGTCGGCGCCGGTGAGGAGACGCCTCGCCCAGGCGCTCCACTGGTGCGGCACGTCGAGCACGATGCAGGGCACGCTCGTGCGCAATGTGTCGATAATGGCGTCAAAAGCTTCTTCCCCGAAGTCATAGGCGCGATCGAGGGTGGCGGGCGCGGCCAGCAGGCTCAAGTGATCGGCGCATTTCGACAGCAGGCGCTCGACGAAGCCCGAGTCCACGCGGTCCGGCGAGAACACCGCGTCCGCGATGCCCTGCGGCGGATCCTGATTGTAGTCGAGGCCGGCAGTGCCGAAGGCGAGGTCGAGGTCGGCCACGACCGTATCGAGCTTCAGGTCGCGCGCCACCGACCAGGCAATGTTGTGCGCGACCGTCGAGGCTCCAACGCCGCCCTTGGCACCGACGACCGCGACCACGCGTCCGACCGGCTTGGCATCGGGCGAGGAGTAGAGGTGGCAGATCGCCCGCACGACGTCGATCGGACCCACCGGGCTGATCAGATACTCACTCACGCCCCGCCGTATCAGCTCGCGATAGAGGAGAACATCGTTGAGCCGGCCAATCACGATGACGCGCGTTCCGGCGTCGCACACGTTGGCGAGCTGGTCGAGTCCAGACAGGATGTCGCTGCCCCGGCCCTCGGTCTCGATCACGATCACGTTGGGCGTGGGTGAGGCGCTATAGGCTTCGTTGGCGGCAACGATGCCGCCCATCTGGACCTTGAGGTGGGCGCGGCCCAGCCTGCGGTCCTCGCCGGCCGCCTGCACGGCGGCGGCAGTCTCGACGGTTTCGCAGAATGCCTGGACCGACACGCGCGGCGCGGGCGCGATGTGCTCGGCCGACGGTTCTGCGGCTTCAGGCGGGGGCGCTGAGGTGTTGCTCATGATTACTGACCAACCTGGCTGATCTTGCCCTTGTCGGCGTCGGGGTAAGTCGTCGCCGGGCTTTCGCCGCGGCGGTACTTCTCGAACACGGTGCTGCGACGGCCGGTGTAGGGCGGCACTTCGCTGCGCGGCTGCACCAGGTCTGCTGGGTTCTCGACCATGGCGGCGAGATTGCGCTGCTGCGCGCAGCCGAAGTTCCAATATTGGCGGTTCTCCCAGTGCTCGCGCTCGTAGGTCGGGCCGAGGTCGTGCGGCCACATCCCGCAGGGGCCGGCATCGGCCATCATGCGCGGGTAGTGGAGCCGCAGCGTCATGAGCTTGGCCGGATTTTGCGGCCGTGTTTGGCGCTGCTGCACCGCATTGGCCGGCACGCCGGCGGCTGTCAGGATGGCGCGAACCTCGCGTGCTGCGTTGGCGGCGGCGGCCGCGTTGCTGGTGCCCGCCGGCACGTCGATCATGATCCCGCCGGTCGCTTCACGCCGCCACTCGCTGGCAAAGGAGAGCACCTCGGCGCGCTGGGACCCGGTCAGGGTTCCGCGCTTGTCACCGATGAAGAGATCGACAGTCTGCGGCCCTTCCTTGATCACGATCGGATGGCGCTGACGTGGATCGCTGGCAACGGTGCCGGTGATTTCACGGGGCGCCGTATAGCAGCCGCCGAGTGACAGCGCGCAGGTCGCGAGCAGCGCAAACCGAAGAAGGTGCGCGCGCCGCCGCCCCGGGACGATGGTGTATGTCGAGATCATGGATCGTCTCCGTTGCGCGCCTAGTCCAGAATGAAACCGTAGTTGCCGCTGTACGTGCGCTTGGGATCGACCTTGCCGGCAACGCCGTAGATCCGATTGAGCCGGCCGAGCAGCACGGTTCCGGGATCGCTCGCATCGGCAAAGCCGTCGTCCGGACGCGACAACTGCTTCTGCGCCACCGCCCGCACCACATAGGGCGTGACGATCACAGCGAGCTCGGTGGCCCGATTGATGTAGTCGCGGCTCTTGAACAGCGCGCCGAGTATCGGCACCTGCATGGCACCCGGGATGCCGTTGATCTGCTGCTTGGTCTGCTCATGAATGAGGCCGGCCATGGCGAGCGAGCCGCCGGATGGAATCTCCAGCGTCGTCTCCGCGCGGCGGGTTTTGATCGAGGGGATTGTCAGCGTCTGGGTCTGGCCGTTGCCGATCGACTGCGTCAGGATCAGCGAGTTCTCATTCGACAGCTCAGAGACTTCGCTCATCACCTTGAGGCTGATGCGGCCCTCACCCTGAACCACCGGCGTGAAGTTGAGACCGACGCCGAACTTCTTCCACTGCACCGAGATCTGGCAGCTGCGGGTCTGCGGGTCGCAGGTATAGTTTCCAGGGATCGGGAATTCGCCACCGACCAGGAAGTTGGCGCTTTCGCCGGAGATCGCGCTCAGCGTCGGCTCGGCCAAGGTGCGGACGATGCCGGCGCGTTCCATCGCGCGCAGCGTGGCACTGACCGTTTTCCAGGTACCGACGAAGTTGCTCGGGGTCAGCGTCTGCCCGAGCGCCGTGAAGGTGTTGGTGGAATTGAGATTGACGACGGTCGCACCCGACCCGAGGCTGCCACTCAAATCGATGCCGAGTTGCTTGATGATTTCGCGCTGCATCTCCGCGACCGTCACCTTCAGCATCACCTGATCGCGCCCGTGCACATTGATGTTGTTGACCACTCGCCTCGGGTCTTCGACGAGACGAGCTGCGATATCGAGCGCGGTCTGCGATTCAAGCGGGCTCGAGACGTTGCCGTTGAGCACCAGCCCCTCGCCAAGCCCCTCAACCTGGATGTCGGCATGCGGCAACGCTTGCTTGAGGGCAGCGCGCAAGCCGTTGAGATTGCGGGTCACCGCGATGTCGAGCCCGCCGATCTGCTGGCCGTCGGCATCGAAGAAGAAAACGTTGGTCTGGCCGGTCTTGACGCCGATGATGTAGGCGCGCCGCGCCGTGCGCACGACAGCGTTGGCAATTGTGGGATCGGCGACCAGCACGTCCTTGATGTCGCGCGGCAGGTCGATCACCACCGACTTGCCGACGCCAAGGGGGACAAAGCGGGAGTTGCTGTCGCCCGCAACCATTTGGATGACCGGCGTGGCCTGCTCGGCCGCGGGCGTCCGCCCCGGCGCGATGAACCCGAACGCGACGATCACGGCAGCAATCTGGATGGTTCGGATCAGCGGCACCTTCGCCATGATGGTCCCCTTGTTGCCCCGACTATTTCGACGTCGTCGCGCTGACGCCGAAACGCACGATATTGATGTTGCGGCGCGTTTCGGTGTTGGTGTCGTCGTCGTTGCCGGCCGCATTGAAGTCGACGATGCTGCGCAGCGAAAGCGTGAGCACGCCCATCAGCTTGGCGCGCGCGAGCATCTCGGACTGGTGCGGCGCGAGCTCGAGCGTCGCGGTCTTGCCGACGACGACGCGCTGGCCGCTCTTCTCCTCGACCGTCTGGTCGATCGCCAGAACCCGGATGTTGGACAGGATGATCTCGCCGGTATGGGTATCGGAGCCGGCCGCCCGGTCGGCGTCCTTGTTGTCACGGCGCGCCAGAATGATGTCGACGTGATCGTTCGGGAGGATGAAGCCGGCGGCGCTGGTGTCGGGCGCGATGTCGACCGCGATCGCGCGCTTGCCCTTGGGCAGGATCGCGGCCATGTAGCCGGAGCCCTTGGCCTTGATCAACCTCGACTCGCGGATCGGCTCGCCTTTGGCGAAGGACTGACGGGAGATCGATCCGGCGAGCTGATTGATGGCGTCCGGGTTGTCGCTCCTGCGGATGAACTGCGAGCTCGCGGACTCGGCCGGCCACGTTTGCCAGCGCAGGTCCTGGCTCGACACCGTGCTGCCGAGCCCGATGTCGGCGCCGGCGACAAGGACGTCAACCGTCTCGATCTGAGCCACCGGCGCGGGCGCCGGCTGTGGCTCATCCGACCGCCCAGCCAGCAGGGCGGCAACGCCGCCGGCGGCCATGGCGATGATCAGAACAATGATACGCGCGGGTTTCATGACGCTTCACTTTCCACAAATCACGCTGCGACCGGGACGGTGCGCAACTCCCATGGCGGCCAGAAACGTGGCCGTGCATGCGCGATTTGAGCAGTTAAACGTCAAAGCATGGTTAATGGCGGGTATCTAAATCCAGTTAACACTTAGTCACTTTTGTAGGCCGCTGAGGGGGGCGGTCGCCGGCATCACGACGTGATGCCCTGGATCCAAAGCGTCTCCGGGTAGACGACGAGAGCGGCGGCCGCGAGCGCGATGCCGTAGGGTACACCGCTGTCCTTGTGGTGCAGGCGCTGGACCCATGGCTGGCTGGCGAGCAATGGCGGCATGGGCATCGCGCGAAACGACAACAGGCCCAGCGTGAGCGCGCCGCCGAACAGGGAGGCGTAGAACAGATAGGGGAGCAGGTGATCGAATCCGAGCCAGAGCGCTGTCGCGGCCGCAAGCTTGGCGTCACCGCCGCCGATCCAGCCCATCGCAAAGCAGGTAAAGGCCACGGCCAGGATCGCGCAGCCAGCGCCGACATGCGATAGCATCGTGCTGCCGCTCATGCCGATGATCAGCGCAAGGACGAAGAAGCCGACGATCAAGGTCAGCGACACGCGGTTCGAGATCGTCATGGTCAAGAGATCGCTCGACGCCGCAAAGGCCATCATCGCCGGAAACAAGACCAGTCCGAGTGCGGTGGCAACCATGCTCGACATCTCCCCATGACGCGTCCATCGACGACCGAACGCCCAACTGCGCTGGCGCCTGGTCCATTTTGGGCCACGCCACCTTGCCGTCCGGTTAGCACTCCCAAACAAAAGCGCCCGCCAACGCGAACGCGGCGGGCGCCGTGATTGCGGACGGCGTGAGCCGTCGGCGTGTCGTTACTTGAGCGCGGCCGCGATCGCGTTGAACGTCGCGGTGAGGTTGGTGCCGACCAGGGTTACCGCCGTGATGATCACGACAGAGATGAGCGCGGCAATGAGGCCGTATTCGATCGCGGTGGCGCCGCTTTCGTCACGCAGGAAGGCGAAGAGCTTATTCATTGACAACTCCTTAGCTGAGGTGTTGATCCGAGGTTCCCTGCACAATGCGGTCTTATAGGGAATAAGTCTGAAGCGAGCATGCTCCGAATTGCTCCACTTTTACGGACCTAGGCCAGCAGGCCGGACCAAAACAAAGCGCCCGCCAACGCGAACGTGGCGGGCGCCTTGCTTGCGGGCGGCGTGAGCCGCCAAGCGGCGTATCCTTACTTCAGCGCGGCCGCGATCGCGTTGAACGTCGCGGTGAGGTTGGTGCCGACCAGACGCACCGCCGTGATGATCACGACCGAGATGAGCGCCGCGATCAGACCATACTCGATGGCGGTGGCACCGCTTTCGTCCCGAAGGAACGCGGAGATCTTCGACATAGACAACTCCTTAGACTTTACGCGTTGGTCCAAAGTTGGTGGAGCCCTGCACAGCGCGGGTTGTACGGGAGAAATCTGAAGAAAAGGTACTTCGAAACCCCTGACTTTTCGCGGCTCTGGTTACCTTTGACGCGAGGTCGACACAGCAAGAAGAGCCCGCGAAATGAGCGGAGCGTAATCCGCGATCGGCGGCGCAGGAGTGCTATCTGACCCCGGTCGACGTGGTCGTGAATGTCGTGGCGAGCTTCGTGCCCAGGCCATGCACGACCGCGATGATGGAAACGGAAATGCCTGCGGCAATGAGGCCATACTCAACAGCGGTGGCGCCCGACTCGTCTTTGAAAAACTTCACGAGGGTCGTCATTCTGCAGCGCCTCCAGATCCGCATGTTGTCTGGGATTGAGCCCCGCAATGATTTTTTGCTCAGGCAGCGTGGGCTGGCGCGACCGTATCGAGCCGCCCTTGCGTGGTGGTTAATCGGGAAAGTTGGCGCTAAAAGTTTCAGAAACGAATAGCCAATGCAGTTAACAAGCTCTTTTCTCCAGAAATCCGTGGTTAACGGAGAATTATTCTGAATTGATCGAGCGTTGTACCGTATTTCTTTGAAGGAATACGAAGACGTGTGCGGATTGTACATAAGAATAGCGTCGCATGCGGCATCGACCAGTGCCCATTTAGACGCGTTGCACGCTCCCGCGCGCCGCATGACGACCAGCGTGCTGCTGGCGCGGGCATGACGCGGGCCGGGCGATTACGATCTACGCGGCCGACTAAAACAGGCTTCACGGCATGTTAACTGCGCGGCCGCGATATCAGAGCAAGTCGCCAGCAGCGCCGGTTCAGCGCGAGTTCGGCGTGGGTCCAGCGTGTGTTGCGTATCATGGTCGAAGGGCTCGTCGCGGTCATCTATAGTGTCGGCGCGACTTTCATCCGGCTGCTTCCCATTTCGGTCGCGCTCGGCATTGTCTTTGCGGCGCTGACCTATTTCTGGGCCTGCAATCCAGGACGGCCGTGGTGGCGCAAGCGCGAGCTTGCGACCGATATTTGCTACTGGTTCATCATCCCGTTGATCGCGCGCTATCTGCGCATCGGACTCCTGATCATCGGCGCAATGCTGCTGTTCGGCATAACCAGCACCGAAGAGGTGATTGCCTTTTACGAGGATGGGCACGGTCCCCTTGCGGCTCTGCCGCTGTGGCTGCAGGCGATCATCTTCCTCATCGGTACGGACGTGATCATGTACTTCAGCCATCGCCTCTTCCATGGCTCGACGATGTGGAAGTATCACGCCGTCCACCATTCGTCGAAGGACCTCGACTGGATCTCGGCGGCCCGTTTCCACCCGGTCAACATCGCGCTAGGCAGCGTCACAGCCGATGTCATCCTGCTGCTGGCGGGCATCTCGCCCAATGCGCTGGTGATCCTCGGGCCTTTCACAATCGCGCATTCGGCGTTCGTCCATGCCAATCTCAACTGGTCGCTGGGACCGCTGCGCTATGTGATTGCCGGCCCCGTCTTCCATCGCTGGCACCACACTGCGGCCGATGAGGGTGGCGAGAAGAACTTCGCGTCGACGTTCCCGGTCCTCGATCTGATCTTCGGCACGTTCTACCTGCCCAAGGGCACCCTGCCGGCTTCCTATGGTGTGGCCGACCAGGATTTTCCAAGCGATTTCAGCACGCAGATGATTCATCCGTTGAAGCAATAACGTCAACTTGTTTGCAGTTCATTCACCTATTTCGGGTGAACTCGGCGTAAGGTGCGGGGGAGTATGATGGCGTTCTTCACCGAAGATTGCGGGCCGGCGGCCGGTCGCGCGCGTTCTGTCCTGGCATTCCTGTGCACGCTGCTCCTTGCGCCGCTTGCCGCGCCGACGGGGGCGGAGGCCGCCGACATCGGGGTCACGCTCGACCAGGCGCGGTTGGTGAAGCTGCCCGAGAGGGTCTCGACGCTCGTCATTGGCAATCCATTGATTGCGGATGCCGCGGTCCAGGCCGGTGGCTTGATGGTGATCACCGGCAAGGGCTATGGCGTCACCAACATCATTGCGCTCGATCGCGGGGGTGCGGTGTTGATGGAGAAGACAATCGAGGTCGTCGCGCCGCGCGACGAGCTGGTCGTGGTGTTTCGCGGAGTACTCCGCGAGACCTATACTTGCTCGCCCGTCTGCGAGCCGCGGATCATGCCGGGCGATGGCATGCCGCCGCGCGACACTGAAAAGTTCCTCGACACCATCCTTGGGCAAACGACCAACCGCAGCGGCATGGCGCAGGGTAAAGAGCCCCAGAAGTCCGAAAACAAATAGCGTTTGCACGCTATGCCCCGTTTTCGAAGTTCCTGATACGTCGCAGCGCACTCTGACGAAGCTTCGTCCGGTCGGAGCCGGAGCCTTCGGTCACATTGTTGGTTAAGCAATTCTTAATCGCCCTCTTATTGTGTCGGCGATGACCACAACAATTCACAAACAGCTTTTCGGTATTGCTAGAGCTGCGGTGCAGTGACCGCCAGGCATCGGGTATGTCGTAGCCAGGGTTAGGGATATGTGGGCCAAACTCTCAGCGAGCGTAAGGCGTATCAGGACCATTCGTCTCGCGCGCCGTTTTGTGCGTCAGCAGTCCGGCATTGCGGCGGTCGAATTCGGCATGGTTGGGGCGCCGTTTCTGGCCCTGATCTTTGCGATCCTGGAAACCTCGATCATCTTCTTCGCCGGCCAGGCGTTGGAATCTGCCGTTGCCGATTCGGGGCGGCTGATCATGACCGGCCAGGCGCAAACGCAGGGCTTCGACCAGAACGCCTTCAAGAATGCGGTGTGTGCCAAAGTCTTTGGCCTGTTCGATTGCGCCAACGGCATCTCCATCGAAGTGAAGTCCTTCCCGACATTCGCGGCCGTAACCATGCCGCAGCCGCTCGATGCCAACGGCAACTTCGTCAACAATTTCGGCTACGACCCGGGCGGTCCGTGCTCCATCGTGCTGGTGCGCCTGTTCTACCAGTGGCCGGTCTATGTCTCGCTGCTGGACTTTAACAAGATGAGCAACATGGCGGGCAACAAGCGGCTGCTGGTCGCTACGTCTGCGTTCCGCAATGAACCCTACGGCACTTCCGGTTGTTGAGTATGTGTCATGAGATCGTTTGCTTCACGCAGTGAGGTCGTCCAGCGGCTCGTTTCCTTCGTCCAGGATCGCCGTGGCATTTCGGCAGTCGAGTTCGCTATGCTGCTGCCGTTCATGGTCACGCTCTATCTGGGCGTGGTCGAGGTCTCGCAGGGCGTGGCGATTGACCGCAAGGTCACGCTCACCACCCGCACCATGGGGGACCTGGCATCGCGAGTATCGACCATCAACAATGCCGACATGAGCAGTCTCTTGAACGCTTCGGCGGCCGTGATTGCGCCTTACCCGGCGGCCCCGCTCAAGATCGTGCTCACGGCGGTGTCGATCGATGCCAACGGCGTGGCCAAGGTCGCCTGGAGCGATGCGCTCAACGGCACCGCGCACGGCGTCGGGTCGACGGTGTCGCTGCCGAGCGCGCTCAACGTGGCGAACACGCAGCTGATCTGGAGCGAGGTCTCCTACTCCTACAACCCCACCTTCGGCTATGTGCTGACCGGAAATATCGATCTGTCCGATCGCATCTACATGCGGCCGCGTCTGTCGGACACGATTACCCGGGTCCCCTGAGCGAGACAGCGCGCGGCGCCGGAGCTCTCAAGTCCGGCCCGGCACCTGCGCGGCGCGCTCCGGAATCGGCAGCGCCGTGGTCGACTTGATCCGCTCCATGGCGAAGCGCGAGGTGACGTTCTTGAGCGGCACCGAGGCGATCAGGCGCTTGTAGAAGGCGTCGTAGCCGGCGATGTCGCTCACCACCACCCGCAGCATATAGTCGACGTCGCCGGCCATCCGGTAAAACTCCATCACCTCCGGCATGGCGCCAACCCGCTCGGCAAATTGCGCAAGCCAATCCTGCGAGTGATCGCCGGTCTCGATCGACACGAATACGGTCACCCCAAGCCCGAGCTTGTCCTGATCGACGAGCGCCACCCGTCGTTGAATGACCCCGTCGGCTTCCAGCCTCTGGATGCGCTTCCAGCACGGCGTTGAGGACAGGCCCACCCGGCTGCCGATCTCGGCGACCGAGAGCGAGGCATTGTCCTGCAGGAGCGCGAGAATCTTGCGGTCTATCGAGTCCATGACAGCGGTCGTTCGCGAACGATTTCCTCGGGAATTGGAGCCATCCCTAGAAATATTTTCTGTATGGCGGCGCCTAACAATCTATAAGGGGAAAACAATTCTATAGCAAGCCCTCATCGGGATGCCAGAAAGGCCGCGACCTCGGCCCGGGTAGGGGTTCCCGAAATGCCGCCAAAGCGGGTGCATTTCAGCGCCGCGGCAGCCGCCGCAAAGCGCATCGCCGGGAGAAGATCATGCCCTTCCGCCAAGGCGAGCGCGAAGGCGCCGTGGAACGTGTCGCCCGCGCCGAGGGTGTCGATGGCCTCGACCGGAAAGGCGGCGAAGCGGCGCACCTCACCCTGCTCGAGCCATAGGATCGCCTCCGGCCCATTGGTGACGGCCAGGAAGCCCGGCGCGGCGCTGGCAATGACCTTCAGCGCGGCCCCGAGGTCGGTAACGCCGGTGGTGGCGCGCAGCGCCTCCGACGAGAAGATGATGTGCGTGGCGATGGCGAACAGCGGGTCATCGGGGGTCGTCGCCCGGTCGCCGTCGAGCACCGCCGGAATGCCGCGGTCGGCGGCCGCTTGCAGGATGGGCCGCACGAAATCCGGGAAGCGGTTGTCGGCCATCACGATGTCTACGTCGGCGACCAGTGCGGCGGCGTTCCGCGGCCGTGCCTGCTCCAGCAATTCGCCGCGGCGGGTCGCGACCAGCTTCTCGCCGGCCGCGTCGATGAAGATGCCGGAGACCGAAATCGAGCCCCCCTCGACACGCTCGACGCCGCGCGCGCCTTCGTCGCCACCTACCGCGACCCCGCCTTCCTGGCCTCGATCGACGGGCCGGGCCCGCGCCACCTCGACGACGACTTCGAGCTTGTGCAGGACACCTTCCGCCGCTTCGCCGACGACAAGATCCGCCCGGTCGCCGAGCACATCCACCGCCAGAACGCCGACATCCCCGAGGACATCATCGGCGGCCTGGCCGAGCTGGGCGCCTTCGGGCTGTCGGTCCCCGAGGAGTACGGCGGGTTCGCGGCCGGCGGCGAGAGCGACTACATGGGCATGGTCGTCGCCACCGAGGAGCTGTCCCGGGGCTC
>Ga0081455_10005761_pt1 | contig 13508 bp, 10 predicted proteins | sample TabmetS3T2R1_FD_70207 | JGI IMG/M metagenome (GOLD analysis project Ga0081455, IMG submission 70207) | Tabebuia heterophylla rhizosphere microbial communities from the University of Puerto Rico - S3T2R1 | ecosystem: Host-associated > Plants > Roots > Rhizosphere ... | reverse complement strand
CGACGGCCCGGATCCGCGAGCTCGGTTGAGTCCGGTACAGGCGCTCGCCTGCCCTACTCGATAACCTCGTCGGCGCGCATCAGCCTCGATCGCGGCACAGTGAGGCCCAGCGCCTTGGCGGTCTGGAAAAAACTGAGGCGGAACCCGTGATGGACCGCCGGGCGTTCATTGCTGGCACTGGGGCCGCGCTCCTCGCCGCGCCGCTCGCCGCCGACGCGCAGCAGGCGGGACAGGTGCCTCGAATAGGTTTTCTTAGCCTCACGTCCCCTTCCGATAGGCCGCCCCTGCTCGACGCGTTCCGGCAAAGGCTGCGCGAGCTCGGGTGGGTTGAGGGCCAGAATATTGTCATCGACTATCGATATGCGGAGGATCGGGTCGACCGGCTGCCCGACTTGGCGGCCGAGCTGGTCCGGCTCAAGGTGGACCTCATCGTATCGTTTGGGACGCAAGGAGTGACGGCAGCCAAGAACGCCACCGAGACGATCCCCATCGTCATGATTGCCGTTCGCGATCCTGTTGGCACCGGGCTCATCGCGAGCCTCGCGCGCCCGGGCGGGAACGTCACAGGAGTATCCGGCTACGCCGGCCTGGAAACCGTCGCCAAACAACTGGAGCTGCTCAAGGAGACCGTCCCCAAGATCCGCCGTGTGGCCATCCTCTCGAACCCGACCAATGCGTACCACCAGCTCGCGATAAAAGAAGTGAACGTCGCGGCCCGGTCGTTGGGAGTGCAGCTTCAACTCCTAGAGGCTCAAGATCCGAACGAGTTCGACGGCGCATTCGCGGCAATGGCCAAAGAGCGCGTGGGAGCCCTCCTCGTACTGTCAGATGGGATATTCAGCTCCCACCGAACACGGCTCGCAGACATGGCAGCCAGGAGCCGAATGCCGGCAGCATACGCTGTCAGGGAGATCGTGGAGGCCGGGGGTCTCATGTCCTACGGGCCGAGCTTTCTCGATCTCCACCGACGGGCCGCCACGTTTGTGGACAGGATCCTGAAGGGCGCCAAGCCCGCCGACCTCCCCGTCGAGCAGCCGACGAAGTTCGAGCTGGTGATCAATCTCAAGGCCGCCAAAGCGCTTGGTCTCGAAGTGCCGCCTCTCCTCATCGCACAGGCTGATGAGCTGATTGAGTGAGTTCCACGCCTTCTGTTCACGCAGCTTGTTGCGCATGCTCCGGGCCGTTGTTGGTACCTTTTTTGACCCGCCAGATTCAGCTGTCCAAGCATGTGCGGGCCGGAGCACTAGCCACCATATAAGCCATGCACCCAAGGACAATTGCCACCCTGGACGACCTGAAGAGTGCGGATTGGTTCTCTCGCGTTGGTGTGAAGGATGCGACAATGGCGATTGTGCTGTCGTCGTGGAAGGAAGCCGTAGCGCATTGCGCGTCGGTCGTAGACACCCTCTAGCGAAATATTTGGGTGAAGTATGACTTCAGCGCTTCGGGATCGGGAGGTTGACTGCGGAAGCCGATGTAGCCGTCGGGACGAACCACATACAGACATGCACTGCGAGCTCCATAGCGGTGGTGTAACTCGCCACTCGGATCCAAAAGTATTTCACATTTCCCTACTAGGTCTACGGGGAGCTCATGTGCGACGATCAGGTGGGGTTCGATGCGGTCTGAGTACGCGTGCATGGTTGCATCCGCCAGGGCTTGCAGTCGCCGGTGCGTTTCCCCCGTCGCGAGGGCACCTGCGAACAGGACCAGATGGTGCGCGGTTCCACGTAACCTCTGCAAGAACCGAACGGATTCACGTGCAGGATGAAGCATGAGCCGAGCATCGGCGGCACGGTCTCCCGCGCGTGGTCCGGCGCCGAAATCATGCCACCCAAGAACACTTGCGTGCGCCCCGCGAGCTCCTGGCAGCAAGCGGTGGTGCTCGGCGACCACGGGACTATGGCGGTAGCCGATGTTCAGCTCTGCTACGGCTCTACGCATTCGCTGCTGCATCACTTCTTGGCCCGCCAGAACCGCGGCCAGTTTTTGTCGGAGGGTCTCCGAGAGCGAAAGATGCGGTTGCTCGCGGAGCACGGCCCGGTGCAAATGGTCTGTGAGATAGAGCATGTCCCGCCCAGCCTGGTAACGCTCAGGATGGTAACTATCGACAAGACTTGCTGGGGATCTGGCGTTTAGCACTAGTCCGAGCTTCCAGCCGAGATTGTATGCATCCTGCATACCAGTGTTCATTCCCTGGCCACCAATATTGGAGCTGACATGGGCGGCGTCCCCAACCAGAAAGACACGGCCCACCTGATATCGCTCCGCTTGACGGCAGTGGACACGGTAATAGACCCTCCAGGTGGGATCACTCAGCACTCCACCCGGGGTGCGGGCATTGAATATCGCCTGGAGGTGCTCCAGGGTTGGCTCTCCTAGCGGCGGATGATCTCCCTGAGCTGGGCCGATATCGGCAACGAGGGCAGCACGTCCTCTCGGCAGCGGGAAAAAAGCGAGCATACCCTCGGTAGCGAAGAAAAAGGCCTGTTCATCCGGAGGCAGCTTCCAGTCAACCTGGACATCCGCCGTCATGAAATCGGTGGGATAATCGTCACCAGAGAACGCGACATCTAGCGCGTGGCGAACGCGACTGTGGGCGCCGTCGCAGGCGATGAGATAGGAGGCGTTGGCTGTCTCCTGTTCGCCGTCGGAAGGCTGGAGCGTTGCGCGCACACCCTCTTCGTCCTGCTCGAACGCAACGAGTTCAACACGCCGTTCCACCTCTGTGCCGAGACGCGCCAGATATCGGGACATTACATGCTCCGTCTGGCTCTGTGGCAGAAGCAAAGCGATTGGAAAAGCTGAGTCCAACTCGTCGAAGGTCAGGTATTTGATAAGTTTGTGGTCGGAAGTATAGGTCGCTATGGCATGGCAGATATTACCCACGCGCAAAAACTCGTCTGCAAGGCTAACGGACTCCAGGATTTCCAACGTGCGGGCCTGAATGGTCGCGGCACGAGTGTCATGAGTAGGCCCCTCGTTCTTATCGACAATCCGGCAGGAAACGCCATGCCGTGTCAGCTCAGCCGCCATGAACAGGCCCACGGGACCTGCGCCCACAACCAATACTTGAGTGTCAGTGGCCATCAGGTATCTTCTCGCCTTGACATTCGGTCAATCTCGACACTGATGGCGTCGCTGCCGCAGGCTACCGCGTGAGGCAGTTTCATCTTTGGCACGAAACAATCGGCGCTTGCATCCTGTCCGGTTTCTGAGGACTTCCGCCGCGAGCAGCGCGGTAGCTGACAAGGGTCGTTGTGATCCCAAACGGACGCTATCCGTTTTTGCTACTGTCCCGTTAAACCAGCTCCAGTGCCGTTTGGACAAGCTTTCCACTTTCGGCAGCGCGTATGGGCCACCGGAGTAATCCGGAGTAATGAAGTAGCAAGTCCTGGAATCTTTCTATCGGGCCAAACCCTAACCGACGTTAGGTATTTTCTTCCCATCGTCAGTGCTCTCGCCGCCATGCAATACTGGCCCTGATCTCGTCGAGAGACTCTGAGAAGGACGTGTGCAAAAGATGGAACTCGGAGTGTTTGAGGCAATTTACAGCGCTCGCGCGTTGCGTAAATTCAAACCCGACCCGGTGCCAGAAGCGGTCATCACCCAAGTTCTCGATGCGGCAATCCGAGCACCATCGGCGGGCAATGCGCAGAACTGGGCGTTCCTCGTTGTTCGTGACGCCGAACAACGCCGAAAACTCGGTGCGATCTACCGGAAGGCTTCCGAGATTGCGAGTGCCATGTACGCGGCGCGTGGCCGGCCCGCGCATCTGACCGAGCAGCAGTTCCGGCGCTTCATGACCTCGGGTGCCTATTTGTGGGATCATATGGGAGATGCACCAGTGATCCTGGTGGTCTGCCAAGTTCGGCCGATTCTGCCACCACCAGACGCGCTGGCACCCACACTTCGCAATATTTTCGGCCGCGAGCAGGCCTACACCGAGCGCATTCGCGGAGCCAGCATCTACCCAGCAGTGCAAAATATCATCCTAGCCTGCCGAGCGCTCGGCCTAGGCACGACCATCACCACGAACCATATCCGCTGCGAGGACGAGGTGAAGTCGGTGCTCAATATCCCGGATGATGTCCAGACGTTCGCTATGATGCCGATCGGATACCCGCAAGGCGTATTCGGCCCTGTTCAGCGCCGACCCGTTTCGGACGTTGCGTTCGCAGAGCGCTGGGCAAATGTTTGGCCTGGCGGGGCTAACGGCTAATAGATCGGGTCTTAGGAATATTTCTCCGGGCGCCTCTGGAATGACTTCGATTATCCGCCCGCGGCGCTGTGTCGGGAATTGGCGGGCACCCGGACGTGCCGGAAAGTCCTTGGGAACCGGCCCGTGGCAGAACCTGACCCACATGTATGGTCCGGCCGCGTTGCAAGAGGGACAGGATCGACCAGATCTCCGAGAGCCTATTGAGGCGGGCAGCGTGTCGCGCTGGCCGCTAGAGATGGGCGTCGAGCATCTGCAATGCACCCCGTGTTGGCCATGTGCAGTCCGGAGCCGATCGGGCATGTCGGCAGGGAAATGCTAGAAGGCAACCACGGGGAAGTCCGGTGCAACCCCGAGATACACTTGCCCGAAGGTCCCATAGCGTTGCTCGGAGGCGAAGACATGATGCCTCATCGTCTCGACATCCCGGAAGCAACGTTCCAACGGGCAGGTGGCTCGAAACGCCGTCGTTCCCGCGATGCTGCACGCGAGCTCCACCGCCTGGACTGCACTGCTCATCGCATGTGTCATCCCCAGCATGATGTCCGCTTTCTGCTCCAGCGAGTGGGTCTCGCCGTCGATGCATCTCCGCCACGCTTCGCTCAGGATGTCGAGAAGCAACAGGCGCCCTGAGCGCAGGATGGCTTCTGCTCGGCCCAGCTGGACCTGGGCCGACGCCCGTTGCTTCAGCAGTCCACTCGACGCCACTGGAGTCTTGGTGCGGGCGAGGTCGGTCACCTCGTCGAGAGCTCGTCGCGCCACCCCAAGCATCGGCGTCGGGATACCGGATGCCGCCGCGCCCACAACCGGGAGTCGATACAGCGGGCCGCTATAGTGCGATCCTGGCTCGAAGTCGGGCACCATCGGAAAGGTCCTGGACTTGGGCACGTACACGTCGGTTACGGACACGTCGTTGCTGCCCGTGCCCCGCATTCCCATGACGTCCCAGGTATCGATGATTTCGCACTGCGCCCTGGGGAAGTAGACCATGCGCATCTCGGGCTCGTCCCCGGCGGACGCGTCGTCGTCCACAAGGACCGTCGACGAGATCCAGTCGGCGTCATAGGAGTTGCTGACAAACGGGGCTCGACCAGAGATGCGGTATCCGCCGCTGGTCGACGTCGCCCTCAGGGGACGGCCGAACTGGGCCGCGATGAGGATGTCCGCACCGCGGCTGTAGATCTCCTCGACTCCTTCGTCGGGGAGACGGCAACAGAAGAAGGCCCAGTCCAGCGGGTTCTCCAAGGTCCACGCCGCAGCAGAGTCGTGGCGGCCGATTTCCTCGGTGACGAGGGCGCGGGTGACGGGGTCGGTCTCCAACCCTCCGAGGGAGCGCGGGGTTGCCATTCGCAGGAGGCCGGTCTCGTGCAGCGCCTTCAAGACGGGTTGGGACAGGCGTCGTTCTCGCTCTGCTTCATCGCTGTGTCGCCGGACGATCGGAGCGATCTGGCGCGCGGCGTCGATCAGCGAGGCGTCGGGTTTCCAATGCATTTTGGTTTGTTCTCGCGTCGAGGTGACTCTGATCATTACGCTTACCTCCCACTTGCCGGAGCGATGTTCTGGTTGATGTGGAAGAAATTGTCCGGGTCGTAAGCCGCCTTCACGGCTGCGAGCCGCTCGTAGTTGGCGCCATAGTTGGCTGGTGCACGGCGGTCGTCATCGGCGGACATGAAGTTGACGTAGCCGCCTTCGCTACCCGAGTGGGGATGAACGGCGGCGTAGTAGTCCATCACCCACTTGGTGTTGGCCTCGTTGTCGGCAGGGTCGTGCCAGATCCCGACGATCACCGGCGCGAAGTTCTTGTCCCGGTGTCCGAAAGCGGTCTCGTCCGCGCCGACCCGGCGAGCCGCGCCATTGATCGGGTGCAGATGCATGCTCGAGCTGAGGTGCGGCGTCTTCTTGCCATGCTCGACGTGAGCGGCGATTGCCGCATCGGTGAGCTCGGTGATGAAATCCGCCTTCCAGTAGTGCTGCATGCCCTTCGGAACGAGACCGTCGAAGGCGCTTTGGAGGGCCGGGAATGGCATAACGCCAACCTGCTCGGCTTTCACTTCGGCAACGTCGCGCAGTGGTTTTAGTACCCGCTCAGCCTCCTCGTGTGGCCCGTTCCAGCAAACGACCATGACGCAGAACAGATCCCCGTGCCTGTCCTCGGGGATAAACGGCAGGGGAGGAGCTATCTGCCAACCGAAAAGGCAGCCGAGCTGTTCGGGCGCAACCGCAATGAATTCACGGTAGCACTGCAGGATCGCCGTGGCATCGTCGAACTCGTAGAACAAAGGGCCGCCCACGACGTCACCGACCTCGTGCAGCCGGAACTCGAAGCTGGTGACCACACCGAAGTTGCCGCCGCCGCCGCGCAAGGCCCAGAACAGATCTTCGTTCTGGTAGTCGCTTGCGGTGACTTGCCGGCCGTCGGCGAGAACGACATCGGCCGAAAGAAGGTTGTCGATGGAGAGACCATGGCTGCGAGCCAGGTAGCCAATGCCGCCGCCCAGCGTCAGGCCACCAACCCCGGTCGTCGAGATGATCCCGCCGGGCGCCGCCAGGCCGAACGGGTAGGTCGCATGGTCGACATCACCCCACGTCGCGCCGCCCCCAACCTGGGCGACCTTCTTAATCGAATCGATGCGAACACTTTTCATCTTCGACAAGTCGATGACTAGACCGTCGTCCACCGTGCCGAATCCGGGAACGCTGTGACCCCCTCCCCGAATTGCCACGTCGAGGCCGGCGTCGCGCCCAGAGGCGACCACGGCCATTACGTCGGCCGAATCCACGCACTGGATGACGGCGCGAGGCTTGCGGTCGTGCATGGCATTGTGGACGGCGCGAGCCTCGTCGTAGTCAGGATCCGAGCGCGTAATAACGCGACCCCGCACCTTTTCGGGCAATGCCTTGATCATGTGAGTCATTGGGCGCTCCTCTGCTCCGTTTCGGAAGAGGATGCGTCCTTTGGCGTTCCGAAAGCGTTCCCTCTCAGCCGGACCTGCTCAGAACGCCGGTTGCTGCCCGGAACGCCGGGAGATTATGGCCCGACGGGATAGTCTCGATGAGCTCCCCAAGTTGCTCACGCAGTTTCTGATCAGCAAATCGACTGGCAAACGAGTGGAGGGCCCGAAGCTCCAGCCAGGCTGCTCCTTGAGCGCTGGCGGTCTCGACGGCACGGCGCAGAGAAGCGGCGGCGGTTTCGGTTTCCCCGCTGCGATACGCCAGCTCGCCGTCGACCCGCCACAGCTCGGCCTCAAGATAACGCTGATTGCACCTGTGTGACCACGAGAGCGCCTCGCGTGTGGCAGCGCGTCCCTCGTGGAACTCGCCGACCATGCCGCGAGCCCGGGCGAGAAGCAGGAGTGTGTAGGTCAGGTGGAGGGTCTCCCCTTCGGTCCGCGAGCGCGCCACCGACCGCACGATCTTGTCGATGCCTCCGGCCGATCCCGCGCAGACGTCCAGCCAACCCCGAAAGGCTTCCAAGACGATCATGAGGTAGGGCTCCGAAAGACGCTTCCATAGAAGGTCGGCGTCCGCGAGGAGCTCGGCGAGGCGGACAAGATCTTCGGATTCCGCGGCAATGATCGCCGCGTAAGTGATGACGTACCTCAGTGTCATCAGATGATCGAGATCGACGGCTATCTCAAGTGCAGATCGGGCTGTATGGTCGGCCCGGTCGGCATCGCCGGCCCACAACTCGATCCAAGCCAGTCGTGCGAGGCAAACCGCCTTCGGATCCTGGGCGTACAACGCCAGATGCTCGTCGCGATGGGAAACATCATAAGCTTCGATGGCGCCATCGAGATAATGGCGGGCGCTGGCCAGATCGCCCCGCCAGAACGCGCTCACACCAAGGAGATACCGACCCTCTGTTCTCGCGATCGCGTCGTGGCTCTCTTCGTCGAGCAGGGCCCGGGCGAGTTCATCGCAATCATCGAAGCGGCAGCCCTGGAGCCGGGCGAGGCCGAGACCACGGAGGATCGGCGGGTCCACCGGTCTGTGAAGCGTGCGGCAAAGCGAAAGGGCCCGTTCGTAGAGTTGGTGCGCACCCTTGCTGCCGTAACCCTCGAGCGCCACAAGGGGAGATCCGAGCCCGATCCTGATGCTAAGTTCGAGCGCATCGCGGTCGGGTGACGGTGACAGGTCGGCGAGCAGTGCGAGGGCGCGCCGAAAGATGTTGACCGCTTCTTTGAGGGCCGACACGGCCACCGCTCTCCCCCCCGCCACCCGGTAGGCGGCGATGGCCGGTTCGACCATGCCGGCCTGGTCGTAGTGTGCGGCCAGTAGCGAGCTGGCCGCGTCGAGGTCCTTGTGGCGCTCGACCGCGATCGCCTCGGCAACGGCACGATGGAGCTGACGTCGACGAGCCGGGCTGACCATCTCCAGGGCAACCGCCCGCAGCTTGTCGTGACTGAAGTCGTACGTGAGCCCCTGCTCGCGAATGATCCGACGACGCCAAAGTTCGTCGAGATGATCAACCAGCTCGCGCTCATCGGTTCCGGTGGCCGAGGCCACCAGACCAACCGAGAAGGGCCGACCAATCACGGCCGCCACCTCGGCGAGTCGCCGAGCGCCGTCAGTCAGTTGGCCCAGTCGGGCGCGAAGCACTGCCCGCATCGTCGGTGTGAGGACTGCCTCACTCCCATCAGAGGGGATCCCGGCCCGAAGAGCTTCGATGACAAAGAGTGGATTACCTTCGCTCTCGCTCCAGAGTCGTGCCGCCAGTTCCAGATCAACGGTGTCTTCAGCGCGTAGCCGAGCAGCGAGCATCGCCGTGGTGGCTTCGTCGAGTCGCTCGAGTGAGACGGTAGTCACTGCCTGATCTTGGCCCAAGGCATCGACCAGTCCAAGGAGGGGATGCTGCTGTGCAAGCTCCTCCCAGCGGACGGTACCGACGATGAGGACCGGTGCCTTCTTTCCGGAACCGACAACGAAACCGATCAATTCAATGGTCTCGGCGTCACACCACTGCAGATCGTCGATGATCAGCAAACGTGGGCGATCGCCGGCAATGAAGGCTCGGCTCACAGCATCGAACAACCGATGGCGCTGAGCCAGGTCCCCCGACTGTCTCGGTTCAGAAGGCTGAGAAGCGGCGCGGAGTTCGGGCAGGAGACGAGCGAGCTCGGCCCTCCAGATCGTGTCCAGCGTGTCGATGTGGCTTCGGATACCATCCGATCGGAGCAGGTCGACGACGGGACCCCACGGCAGCCTGCCCGCAGCCTCGTACGCACGAGCCGATGCCACCACGTGTCCCTCTGCTCGAATGCGGCGTCCCAGTTCAAGGGCGAGGCGGGATTTTCCGATCCCCGGTTCCCCGGTCACCAACAAGAGATGTGACCCACCCTCCCGTGCAGTGTTCCACGCCTCGAGGAGCTGGTTCCATTCGCGGTCGCGGCCGACGAAAGTCGATTTGACCACGGGTAGGTCCTTGCCGTGCCCTTCGTCACGGTTCGGCGCGGCAGCCCGCAGCTGTTGGTACATAGCCCTGATCGCCTCGCCCGGTGCTACTGAAAGGTCGCGCTCGAGTGCCTCCGCGCACCGGTGGTAGGCGCGCAGCGCAGCGGCTCTGTCGCCAAGGGCGAGATGTGCCCCCATCTGAATTCGAACGGCGGCTTCGTCGGTCGGTTCCAGTTCGATGATGCGTTGGGCATACCTGATCGTGGCTTTGTGGTCGTCGCGCTCTGCAGCCTCTTCAGTCAGCCGCACGAGGGCCCCATACGCCTCAGATCGAAGCTTTGCTCGCTGCTCCACCACCCAATCGTCATAGCAAGCTGGAAGGAGATCGCCAGAATAGAGGCGCGTGGCAAGCTCGAGATCACCGGCTGCCATGGCGTCGCGGAACCTCAGCACGTCGACCTCGGCTGGCCCGGTCGGGTTCCACCGCACGGTCTCGTTGTCGATTTCGACGAACTCACCAATGTCGGGAAGCGAATGACGGAAGTCGTGGAGCAGCTTCCTTAGGTTGGTGCGCGCCTGACGCTCGTCGGAGTCGGGCCAGAGCTCGTACGCCAATCGCGAACGGTGCTGGCGGTCTCTCCGCAATGCGATCAACGTCAGAAGCCGTTGCAGGCGAACAGAGTTGAAGGTGCTAAGGCGCTGGCCGTCCAAAATGATCTCGACTGCACCAAGGAGTCGGACCGCTAGCCGCGCCGGCACTCGTTCGCCACCAATGCCACTCGCATTACTCGCCTTACGGCTCCGATGATTGCGCGCCATATCTGAAAGTCCGAGGTCTCCCACGCTAGCGGCAACAAAGCTGATCTGTTGAGTATCGGACCGGAACCTGTAGTGTTCATCTCCGTTTGGCCGGTATTGTCGCGGGAGCAGTAGCTTAGCGGAGTTGACCTGCGACTTGAACCGGGATGGATCGACTTTCCCGAGAGCCACCAGGCCGACCAGCATCCCCTGAACGTCAACCTGGTGGGCTATTCGGGGTACAGCCGAAGCGCCGGGACACGTCGTTCGGCGCACTGCAGCAGCTGGAGTTGAATCCCCTCATATTTATTGCGAGGTGCCACGAGAAACGAGAAAAGTGACCCGATGTGCGGGCGACAGTTAGCGCCCAGCACACGTTGAGCGCTGCTGAGAGCCTTCCTCTGCAATCGGCTTCAGTCTGCGCTGAGCACCAGCGACCGGACGCCTGCCGCGAGATTGAGGCCGGTCTGGGCCTGCACACTCAAGGGCTGCAGGATAAAGCCACGGCGCGAGCCGCCGATCAGGGCGTTGGCGCCAATGCCATAGCCCACCGTCGCCTCCGCGCCGATGCCGCCGTACGTGCCAGCAAGCGAGCGCGGCGGCGGGTTGGCGGTGGGGGCCAGCACGGCCCACGCGATTGCCGTTTGACTGGTGCTGCCGAGATCGAGACCGAAGCGGTCAATCCGGCCGCGATATAACTCAAGGTGTCCCGGTCGCTGAAACTGGCAGTAGAGGGATTTGCTGGACGCGAAAATGGTGCCGGTCGTGGAACGCGCCGCGCAGCTGAGGATGCCGACCTCCACGCGGGGCTGGGCCTCAGCCGCGCTGGTGGCGGCAAAAACGCTAATAAGCGAGCCGGCCAGGGCTAGCGTGCGATGCATGACCAATCCCCCTCTGTAATGCCCGTGCAAGGACCGATCCCCCACTGGAGCATCAGATCGTGTCAAAACGCGGCGCCGCTGGCGGCAAAGCCGCCGAGAAGTGCAATCCACTGCGCGGCTTCACCGGCCCAATCCAAACAAGTGTTTCACTAGCCCGATCCCCGGGTGCTGCGCCCGTCTTAACCTCTGGCGTTGCAAAGTGGGCTGTCAAGCCACCTGCCTAAAGAATGGCTTGAAGTGGGTGTTGTAGTGTTTGCCGGCGCTCTCGGTGCCGCGGAAGTTGTTGAAGGCCTGCAGCGGCACCTGGGCATAGCGATAGACCTTGCCGCTGGTCGGCGTGACTCATCCCTGAGACCTCCGGTGCCGATCTCCTTATTCACGGGGTCGCTATCGTAAGGCCGGAGTTGGCATCTGAGCCCTTCATCCAACGCATTATGGCCCATCACACCACGGCCCGCCAGGCCGGGCGCATTTTCGAGCGAACCAAACCGAAGCTCGCGGCCTTTACGCATCTTGTCTTTCTCGCGAGCCCACACGTACCGCCCGCTTCGCCGCGCTTGGAGATGCGGCCGAGCAGAGGAGGACCCCCGGTCGACATTTGCTTTGGCACCAATCCGAGCCAGGCGCCGAAGTCGCGTCCCTTGCCGAAGATATCCCCCATGCCGATGGCCGCCACGGTTGCACTGGAGATGATGGGACCAATGCCTGGCACGGTCATCAAACGTTGGCAGGAAGCGTCACCATCCCATAAGGGCCGTGGCTCAGTCAGTCACCAGCATGGCCGGAATTGAACGAGCAAGAGACCAAGAATAGGGGCTCGATTACTCATCGGTTTCCGGCTGAACGTGAACCATAGGAGAAGTCAATTTCGGCACACCCTCAGTTTAGGTAGCGCTTAAGAAATTCCCGCATCCTGCGGGTCGCGTCGACGGCTGCCTCCTCGTTGTATTCCAACCAGTGCCCAAACATGGTCATGCCGGGCTGCAGATGCGAGTAGTAGAAACTGTGGTGTGCGCTGGGATAGACAACGTGCTCGATTGGCGCCCCCTCGGTGCCCCACCCGGCGACCTTATGGGAGCAGTGTGCCGCCGGCGTCCAATCGTCCAGGGCCCCAATAAGAATAAGCGCGGGAATTCCAGGACGCAGCCCTGCGACACTGCACGGAGGATAGAACGCAACCGCGGCCCGGAAGCGCACGTTGCTTGGAGGGACGAACAGTTCGAACGAATTGGGTTCCGCCACAGAGAGCGTAACCCAAGCGCCTGCCGAGAAGCCGAGCGCAGCCACACGTTGTGGATCGACGAAGGTTTGGCGAGATAAAAAGACCAGAGCCCCGTAGGCATCCTGCCGACGCGTGAGGAAGGTGGCAACCGCGCTTGAGGTGCAGGCGTGATCTATACCGCGCGTAGCGTAGCTGTCGACGAGCAGGACAACATAGCCCCATGCGACAAGCTCGTCGGCTAGCCTTTGCTTCGTCGTCTCATCCAATCCGGCACAGCCATGCAGTCCAACAACCGCGGCAAAAGGACCTGCACCCTCGGGCTTCGCCAGATAGCCCTGTATGCGGTCGCCTCGAATGAGCCCGCCCGAAATGAGCCGTTGAGAGGCGCTTTCAAACTCCACACGCTCAATGGGTGTGGCCCATGCATCAGCCGTCAGCGCACCTACGATGCAGCAAAGCATCAGCACTACCGCGGCTTGGAAAGCGACTGTCCTAGGCAATGCCGTCTCCCTTGAATGTTCGCCCGAAATCGTCGTACAGGTGCGAACCCTTCCCCCGTTTCCACGTCCCTGGCGCTTACGGACCAACGTGCATGAACGCCGCTAGCGAGTTCTCATGTTACCGGAAAGTAGAACCGTTTTGAGCTCGCGGGAGCAGAAGTCGAGAAGGTGCCCCAGAGATTAAGCAAACGAATATCGTCTGAGGTGAGGGTGCGGGGTAACGCTTGGAGTATCTCCTCCCGGGTCATATTGGGGTCACCTCATAGTGGATTCGAACCGAACGCGTTGACCTCAACGGATATCTTATCCTGATCGTGAGTCGAGGTCCGGATTGGCGCGAACCTAAAACGATCCGCCCAAAGATGTGTGCCGGATGAGGTATCGATAAGTTGGCCTGAAATGCGGACCCGATTGGCCGATTTCCGAACACTGCCTTCGAGCAGCTAGCGCATGCCGAACTCACGGCCCACCTGCTTAACGTCTACTGCCTTGCCCTT
>Ga0081455_10005760_pt1 | contig 13511 bp, 10 predicted proteins | sample TabmetS3T2R1_FD_70207 | JGI IMG/M metagenome (GOLD analysis project Ga0081455, IMG submission 70207) | Tabebuia heterophylla rhizosphere microbial communities from the University of Puerto Rico - S3T2R1 | ecosystem: Host-associated > Plants > Roots > Rhizosphere ... | reverse complement strand
TCCCACTCTTGGCGGCGATCCCGCTCACTCGGAGCCTAAAGAAGCTTCTGCCATCCAAGCCGATCATGACCGCTGACGCTCGGGCGTCCTTGAATATGTCGGGAGTGGTCTGCGTGTAGTCGGTCACCTTACCGCCGTAGTAGCCCCAGGTCATGCTGTCGTCGGAGCTCGCCGAAACGCCGTGCCTGGTGTGATCGGCGTAAGCAACACCCGATGTCGCGACCAATGCGGACAAAGCCACGGCAGCAATTGCCGTCTTGCGGAAACGGGCCACGATTTCCCCTTAGGAGACTTGAATAATCAAGGTCTCAGGCAGGGGTCTCCCCACAGGCCACTTGTCCCCCGACCGAGTCACCTCGGGTCAGCCTAGGTGATCTGGACCTCGCCCGTGGGCTTTCCAGTGATTTCAAATCGCGATTTAGCTGGCCCAATGACCGGTAAAGAACAACCAGCTCCACCACAACATGAGCACAATTTCGACAAGGAAGGCAGCCGCCACGAGCAGCCGATGAACGGGTGCAGAAACCCTTGACGGTCCCGCCACCCAGCGGCCGAGCATGATCCACAACGGGAACCACAGCAGGGTGGCGCGGTTCACCGAAAAGAACCAATAGGACATGGAAAAGGCGAGTAACTGCACCCCGATCCAACTCGCCTCACCCCACATCGGCCGGTCGGGTCCATTCGGGTACTTCCTGGCCCACAGACTCACCACAACGCACCAGACGACGACTCCCACCCCGGCGGCCATGGAGATCATCTCGCCACGGAACACGGCCGCCCACCACGGATGATTGGCGTACGCGCCAGGCAGGATGGCCGGAATCGTGTTCAGAAACGACTGCCACGGCCAGGTCAGCTCGCGCACCCAACCAGCCGTCTGCGCGCTGTACCAGGCCGTCCAGCTGCCGGTGAGGGCGTACAGATAGGCCGCGAAAGCGATCATCACCGAAGCGGGAATCAGCATCAGCGCAGCGTGCCGGAGCTTGACCGCAGCCGGATTCTTGTCAGTAATGATCATCACCAGCAGTGCGCCGATCAGGAATAGCCCGGATACCCGTAGCGTGCAGGCGACAGCGGTGAGCGCGGCAGCGGCCAGCCAGCGATCAGCGCGGGCGCGTTCCCAAGCCCAGAACGCCGCGGCGCAGAACAATGACTCTGTGTAGGGCACCACGGTGAAGACGGCGGTCGGAGCGAATAGCCAGGCGACCGCTGCCCACGGTCCGCCCAACCGGTAGAGCGCCGCAGCGGCCAAGGCCGAGCAGGCCAGGGAGAGAACGACCCCGGTGACGGCGACTGGAACTCCCAGTTGACCGAACAGCCAAAAGACCGCCGGCAAGCCCGGGAAGAACGCCATCAAGGTGCCGTTAGGATCCGCCAAGTAGCCGTCGGCTGCCAACTTGGAGAAATGCTGCACGTCCCAATTGCTCACCATGTTGGTGATGCTTTGGCCTTGGACGACAGCGAGCACGAGCGCGACGCCAATGATCATCCCCCGGCTGGCCAGCCACGCCTGGATTACGATGCGCCCAGGGGACGACGCGATGCTCTCTGTCGGTGCGGCTACCGGGCGAGCAACATCTTGCAACATCAGGCATTCCGCCTGGGGACCGTGGTGCCGCTGAACACCCGGAACCAGCGGGCGTCCGGGGCATGATCGAGTACGCCGCCGGTGGGATCGTCGACATCGGCAACGCGTACCGGATCGCGCTCTGGCCGCAGCGCATCGCGGATGACCATGATCACAATCCAGCCTTGGGTGCACAGCCTGATCAAAACCGATACCCAGTAGATCCGGTCGGACGAGCTGTCCCCCGGCGTCAGGAAACCACCGAGGTGCCACCAGATGGCGACGAAGTAGATCAGCTCACCGGTGGTGAAGATCAGCCAGTCGCGCCACTTGGGCCGAGCCAAGATCATCAGCGGCAGCAACCAGAGCACGTACTGCGGTGAGTAGACCTTGTTGGTCATCAGGAACGCGGCAACCACCAGGAACGCCACAGCGCCGAACCGCGGCCGGCGAGGGGCGTACATGATCAAGACCAGGATGCCGATGCAGCAGAGGGTGAAAAGCCCCGCACTCACCCAGTTGAGATACGGGACGGGATGGCCGGCGAGATACAGCACATACCAGATCGAGCCGAGGTCGCCGCCGCGCTCACTGTTGTACTTCCAGAAACTGCGCCAGGCGTCCGGCGCCAGCAGCAGCACTGGCAGATTGACCAGCCCCCAGCTCACTAGGAAGGTCGACAGAGTCATGACGAAGTCGCCCATCCGTTTGGCTCGCAGGCAGACCAGGAAGAGCGGACCGAGCAGCAATGCCGGATAGAGCTTAGCCGCCGCACCGAGCCCGAGCATGACCCCGGCGAAGCCTGGCCGGCGTCCGGCCCAGCAAGCCATCGCGAGAGCGGTCAGGGCTACCGGCAACATGTCCCAGTTGATCAATGCCGCGGCGGCGACGCACGGTGACGCAGCCAGCATCATCGCATCCCAGGGCCGTCCGGCCGGCGTACGAACCAAGGCCCAGAGTGCGATGAGGAAGAGAGCACCCAGCAGCACCGTGTTGACGTCGACGAAGATCAACGTGGAGTCGACCCGCTGCTGATCGGTCAGGTCGGTCCCCTGCAGGCCGCCGAGCACACGGGTGATCAGACGCTCCAGTTCCAGGAACCACCCGGTGAGCACTGGGTACTCCAGAACCGGGTATGCACCCTGATCGAGATAGGGGGTATTGCCCTGCAGCAGCCCGCGCCCGGCATACAACAGCCCGATGTCGGAATAGCACAGGTACTTGAAGTGATCAGGTGGCGGCTGGCCGGCAACGGTGATGCGGCAGGGCAAACGGAACACGACACCGCTGAGGTAGACCAGAGTGCCGACCAGCAATGCGACGCGCAGCGGGTTCCACCACGCCTTACCGATGGCGGCATAGCGTCCGAGCGGCCCGCCGATTCGCTGGCTGACTGTGCCGACGAAGCTGTCAGTCGCCGATGGCAAAATGCTGGGCGATCGGGCCCCGATCCCGACAGTAGGGCTTCTGCTCAACCTTGCCCGCCGGTTGAAGACCCGCCTGGAGTTCTGAGGTCCCTCCGCCAAGGAGGTTTGTTGCCGCCTCCAGGGTTATTGGGCTTTGTGGCACTTGGATTGGAGGGTACGGGCCACCTTTTGGGCCAACTCCACGTCTCAGTGGGCTCCGGGTCGGGAGCCTCATCGGTCGGCTCATCAGTTGGCTGCAGCGTCTCCTGCATCGTCTGCGCGGGCTGCGGAAGCTCGTCCCTGTTCACGTACGCGGGCCCCGGGAACTGCTTGACGGCTTGGCCCTTGGTAGCCACCCTCATGTAGTCAGCCCAGGTCAAGGCTGGGTAGGTGCCTCCGAAGAACGTGCTGTCACCGGGTCGGGCGTACTTGTCAAGATCACCGTTTCCGCCATTGCCTGCGACGTACATCACTGCAGTCGAGATCTGCCGGGTGTACGCCACGAACCAAGCCGAGACAATATCGCTGGATCCGTCAGCGTTCTTACGGTCCTTGGTACCCGTCTTACCGGCGACAGGACGGTTCAGCGTCTGCACGGCGCGTCCGGTCCCCTCCTCGACCACACTCGAGAGGGCGTAGGTGACGTCGTGTGCGATGTCATCGTTGACTGCGCGCGTCTTCGCCGGCTGCGCCGAGTAGATGACAGTGCCTTTGCGGTCGCGGACCTCGCGTACCACGTGGTTGCCGACTGCGACTCCGTCATTGGCGAAGGTCGCGTATGCGCTGGCCTGCGCGAGCGGGCTGACCTCTGCAGTGCCCAAGGGGATCCGGGAGTTGTTGTCCCAGCCTGGACCCTTGGGTGCCCCCGCCGCTTTGGCCATCCTCATGATCTTGCGCGGGCCACCGTCCATCTGGCTCGTCAGATCCACAAAGGCCGTGTTGATCGAATCAGCGGTCGCCCGGACCAGGCTGACCGAGCGGCCGTACTGGTTGCTGAATTCGTTGCGTACCGGGCTCGACTCGCCGGGCGGAATGAAGGTATTGCCATTGAAGGTGTCGAGCAGGCTGTAGCCGTCCTTCAGCCCGGCCGCGAGGGCGTAGGTCTTGAACGTCGATGCGGTCGGGCGTGGGGTGGTGGCCCAGTTGCGGGAGTTCTTGACGAAGTCGGGTCCGCCGTAGAGAGCGAGCACATCGCCACTGCTCACATCGACCGAAGCTAGCGCAGCATGCAACTTGGAGGCTTTGCGCCCCGCAGCCCGCGCCGACTGCTTGGTGAACTTCTGCGCTGATTCGACGGCGGCTTGCTGCGCACCTTTGTCGAAAGTGGTGATGATCTTGAGGCCGCCGCCGCTGATCATCGAGGAGTCGAATCCCGCGGCGCCGAGCTCGCGCTCGACCATCTTCATCAGAAAGCCCTTGGGGCCGCCGTACCGCTGGTTGGCACGAGTCTTGGGGAACTTCGGCAGCTTCTGACCGAACTCGGCTTCCTGCACGGGGGTGATGTAGCCCATTTCGACCATTGAATGCAGGACATAGCGATAGCGACTGAGGATGCGGTCGCGATCGTCTTTGTCTGACGGGTCGTACATGCTCGGGTTGTTGACCACGGTGGCCAAGAATGCGGCCTGCGGAACGGTGAGCCTCTTCGCGTCGGTCTCGAAGTATTCCTTGCTGGCAGCCTGTACGCCGTACGCGCCGTGCCCGTAGTAGATCGTATTGAGATAGCCGGCAAGGATTTCTTCCTTGGTCATCTCCTTGTTGATCTTGTAGGCCAGGAAAAGCTCTCGGAACTTGCGCGTCAGTGTCCGGTCTGAGTTCAGATACAGGATCTTGATGTATTGCTGGGTGATGGTCGAGCCACCCTGGACATCGCCGCCGCGGGCGATCTTCCAGGCAGCCCGGAACATGCCCCTGATCGAGATACCCTTGTCGGTCCAGAAGGAGCGGTTTTCAGCGGCGACAGCGGCCTGCTTCATGGTCGCCGGCATCTTGTCGAAGCTGAGCGGAGTGCGGTTCTGGATGGCGAAGTTGCCGAGCTCGCTCTTGCCGTCGCCGTAGTAGACGAACGTCGTTGCAGTCTTGAAGTCCGCGTTGGCATCGGGGCGGGTTGTCGTGGTGTAGCCGATGAACACGACGGCGATCGCGCTGATGAGGCTGAGGATTGTCAGGCCGCCGATGGTGAAGAGGATGCGTCGAGCCCACTTCCGGCCGCGACCGGATGCCTCACGGCGCGCGCTGGCGCCTTGGGGGTGCCATTCGACAGGTCCCCAATGGGGATCAGCCATAAATGTCCTCAACCGTCTGCTGGCGGCGAGGAGGCTTGCGCTTCACCCCGTCACCCAGCAGATAGGAAAGGATCATGTGGTTCCAGCCGCAGGCTGGGCAAACTTCGACGACCACGACCTTGAACTCCCCGAACTCGTGTGCCATCTCTTCTAATTCAGCGGTCCGCTTGATTCTCCCCGAGTACTGGCCAAGCTGCTCCCCAAATACATAAGTGAGATTGACCAGATCCTCCGACTCGCACACCGGGCATTCAACAGTTGACGGCTCGCCATGGTGCTTGGCCGCCCGGACCAGCATCGGGTCAGCGTCGCAGGCCTCCTGGCGAGCGAGTGTGCGTCCAGGCCGCCGCAGCGCCTGAAGAGTGGAGCGTCGCTGCAGCGCATAGTCGATGACTTCGCGCTGGGACCACATGAGCAACAGCGTACGTGGACTCGGCCGAGAGGGCGACCCACTTGGATCTTTCGCAGAATCGCCCTCGAGAAGGAACTTCGGAATCGGTCCTGAGCGTGCCATGTTGTGCCCAGGACTAGCTCGGGGGCGATTTTGAGAATTGGTTCGCCCTAGCAGGGTGGCGTACCATCGTGGGTCGGCCGGACCGCACTCGGGGATGGGACCCGGCTAACCGGGGCCATGGCGCAATTGGTAGCGCACTTGCTTTGCAAGCAAGGGGTTAGGGGTTCGAGTCCCCTTGGCTCCACCTATTTCCCCTTGTCAGACCTATTTTCCAGACTCGTTCGGCCATCTGAACAGCACTTGCAGCAGCAAACTGCAGCAGTCGGCCGCTTTCCTTGAGCGCTAGCGTGGTGCCTGGTCGCCCAAGCGCTTCGCGAGTGCTCGCTACGGCGACCTGTGAATAGTGGTCATCGTTGATGTCGGGATCCGCACGGCGCCGTCTTGTATGAACAGCGATGCCAAGCGCTCGTTGTCGCGCATCATCACAGCATCTGTGAACTCGCCGCGTGATGCGCCGGCAAGTGACGCACCGGCGGCGAGCGTGTTAGCCGGGCGACTGGCTTGTCCGTGTGGCCGGTCCTCACGGTCAAGAATGGGAAATCGCCGAGTCCCTTGCCGACCCCGAATGCCTAGCCCAACTCGACCTCGCACGGCTTGGCGACTGGCACATCTGTGCTCCAAGGGCCGCGCGTCGCGCGGCGCCACTGATCATTCCATGGTGCCTCGGCACGGTGTGAATGCTCTTGTGGTGATGGGCCATCAACTGTTACAGCCGTGGATCTGTGCACTGCGATGCTGACCACCATGGCGCTTGTCGCATGATTTGTCTCGGTGGTTTGGTCGGCGACTTGCTTCAGCGGCTTCTTGGCGAGTACATCCGAATTCGCGCGGGCCGCTTCAACCGTTTCTGGATCGTCTGACCAATCCGGCGTCAGCGGTGCGTAGGCAACCTGCCTAAAGTCCGTCCAGTTGGCCCAGCTGCTCGGCAACAGCCAGGGACCGTGGATGAAGACGACGGGGGTGTTGCCGGAGGCATTTGCCGCCTCAGTCTCCCGCTTCTCCCGCTCCGAAATTGGCGCGAGAAGGAAGCCGAGCACTGCAGACTTCAATGCTGACGTTTGAAGCGCGATCCGCCGGCCAGACAGCCTGACCAAGGCACGAAGTTCCCAGAGCCGCTCCTACTCGGCTACTGGGTGGCGCGAGGTGCCGCCAGCCAGCATCCGAGCAAGACGACCCCTAACACAGTGGTCCAAGCAGTCAGCGGGTCAAAGGCCAGGTGCTCCATGCCACCGAGGCCCAGCCCAAGATAGACCTGGCTGAAGTACAGCATGCTCGCTGCCGACCCGACGACGCCACACATCAGCGAGAACGCCGCGACCGGCCGCTGTCCGCTCCACGCGGCCACGCCCAACAGCAGCGGGCCGACGGCGCCCGGCACCTGCAAGAGCGCGCCAGCGCCGTGCATTGCCAGGCTGAGATCGGCCGGGGCCAATCCCACCAAGACCCCGCCCATACCTGCGAGCACCACAAATCCCACCCCCACCGCGGTGAGCCGACGCCGCGGCCAGACAGCGCGAGTAAGAACCGCACCAGCGGCGGTCAGCGCACAGACCACGGCCAACACCGTATTCATCAGCGCGTGCCGCGGCGAGCACACGTAGACCACCCGGTCGCCAAACTGCCGGAGATCTCCGCATCCAGTGACGCCGAGATCGCTAATGGAGTTGGTGGACAGGTCGTAAGTAATCGGCCAGGCCGCGGCCACCACAGGTTGAACCAGGAAGTAGGCGACCGTCAAGGCCCAGCACGCCGCACCGACGACTACACCGGCACCAACTCGAGCCTGCGAGGCGCTTATCGGAGAGTGCCTCAGGCCGGAAGTCGCCAGGGTTCACACATGGACCGACTCTAAGCGGCCTGCCCGAAGTCTGCACCTACGAAACGATAGAGACCCATGGATCGGCCCCGGGCCTGTTTCTCGGGCTTGGCGATCAGCAATCATTGAACCCGTCGGACCTGCCGGATTGCCTCTGTCACCCCGCCGCGCCACGGTGCTCCGTGGCCAGGCAGTACCCATGTGGCCTGTACGGCCTCCAACGCGGTGAAGGTGACCGAGACGTATTGCGCCCGGCGTCGGAATGATGGATCAAACCGGCGGCCAGCCAGTCGGGTTCGCCGCGGCGGCGGACCTGCAACCCTGCCGGAGGCGTCGGTGATCTTGCCGTGTGCATGGTGTAACGGCGAGTTCCGGCGTGGCTGGCGCCCGGAGCCGAGCCATCCCGTCGGCGGGGCAACGATTCATGGGCCGAGCGTCGGAACGCGTGGATCGAGGAGGTGACTGTCTCGCACGCGTCCAAGGTGTCGCAGCCGGAGGCCGTAAGACGACTGATCTTGAGCGCCCTCGAGGAGACGAGCCGCAGCCAGTCGTGAAGGCCGGCTTGGCGTCACACTCACAGCCTGGCACACCTTCGGCGACCACCAAGTTGGTCTGAGTCTCTGTGGCGTCGAGGCTGGTCGCGGCGGCGATCCCAGTGCAACTATTGAGGTCACAACGTCCATCAGGGCCACAAGCAGGCAGCGCCCGGGTTCGCGATGGCACTGACTGTCGTCTCGACCATCGGTGGTGGCCTGCTCGGCCCACCATCCGCGGCCATCTAGGCCCTCGGGACGAAGGAACGATGATGTTCAAGCGACTCAAGCTAGGCGCAGCCTTAGTTGCCGCAGCAGCGCTAATGACGACCGGGTGCGGTGCCACCGCCGACCGGCCCGAGCCTGGAGCTTCCGCGCCAGCGAACGAGCCACTCACTGGTCTGCGGTTCATGGTGCCAAACACGCCTGGGAGTGGGTACGACACAACCGCCCGGGCGGCCGCCAAAGTCATGGACGACATTGGCGCGACGAAGAACATTGAGGTGTTCAACCTCGCCGGTGCCTCCGGCACGACCGGGCTGGCCCGGACGGTCTCGGAGAAGGGCAACGGCAAGTTGTTGATGATGATGGGTCTCGGCGTGGTGGGCGCCCAGTACACCAACCAGTCCACCGCAAAGCTTGACCAGACGACTCCAATCGCCAAGCTCATCGAGGAGTCCGGCGCCATCGTTGTGGACAAGGACTCCAAGTACAAGACAATTACCGAGTTGGTCGACGCCTGGAAGGCCGATCCGAAGTCATTGGCTGTCGGTGGGGGTTCCGCTCCCGGTGGACCGGACCATCTCCTGCCGATGCAGCTGGCGCAGGCGGTCGGCATCGAGCCCAAGGACGTGAACTTCGTGAGCTACGACGGCGGCGGCGACTTGCTGCCTGCGGTGCTCGGGAACAAGGTCGCGTTCGGTGCCTCCGGCTATGGGGAGTTCCTCGACCAGGTGGAGGCCGGAGAGATCCGCGTGCTTGCTACAAGCGGCGCGGAGCGGGTCAAGGTCCTCGACGCACCAACTCTGAAGGAGTCCGGGATCGACCTCGAGTTCACCAACTGGCGCGGTGTTGTGGCGCCGCCGGAGCTGTCTGATGCCGACAAGCAGGCCCTGGTCAATGCCGTGGCCAAGATGCACGACAGTCAGGACTGGAAGGACGTACTAACCAAGAATGACTGGGCCGATGCTTACCTCACCGCCGATGAGTTCTCCACTTATATGGCTGAGCAGACCAAGCGCGTGGAGGACGTGCTGAGCCAGCTCGGACTGGCGTGAGCGAATCAGTCGGGGCTGCCGGTCCCACGGTGCCAGCAGCCGAGCCCCAGCGGCCGAACCGGATCCCTGACTACTTACTTTGCGCAGGTCTGACGCTGGCCGGGGTCGTAGTCCTCGTCGACGCCCTGCAGCTGAGCAACAATCGCACCGGCACCGACCCACTCGGGCCGAAGCCGGTGCCCTTGTTGGTGGGCAGCTTGCTGATCATCCTGGCCGCCTGTCTGGCCGTGTCCGTGGCCCGGGGGCATATCGGCGAGCAGGAAGCCGGTGAGGACATCGACCTGCACTCCAAGGCGGACCTGAAGACCGTGCTACTGCTCGTAGGCGTGTTCGCCGCCAACATCTTCTTGATCGACATCCTCGGCTGGGTGATCAGCGGAGGTCTGTTGTTTTACGGCTGCGCCATCGTCCTCGGCAGCCGACACTTCATCCGCGATCTCGTGATCGCCGCTGCGCTGTCGCTCGGCACGTTCTACGGCTTCGCCATCGGATTGGGAGTCGCGCTGCCGGCTGGGATCTTGCAGGGAATCCTGTGATGGACAGCTTCCAGTTCCTCCTCGAAGGGTTCGCCACGGCTGCAACCCCGGTCAACCTCCTCCTTGCCCTGCTCGGTGTTGTGATCGGGACAGCGGTCGGCGTGCTGCCTGGGATCGGGCCGGCGATGACCGTGGCGCTTTTGCTGCCAGTCACGTACGGGCTGGAGCCGACCAGCGCAATGATCATGCTGGCCGGGATCTTCTACGGCGGCATGTACGGCGGGTCCACGACGTCGATCCTGCTGAACACGCCCGGCGAATCGGCGTCGGTGGTGACGGCCCTCGAGGGCAACCTGATGGCCAAGTCTGGCCGGGCTGCGCAAGCGCTGGCGACCGCGGCGCTCGGCTCCTTCGTGGCCGGCACTATCGGTACCGCGTTGCTTGCCTTCACGGCCCCGTACGTGACCCGGTTCGCCATCTCACTGGGCGCGCCGGAGTACTTCGCGGTGATGCTGGTCGCCTTCATAGCTGTCACAGCCGTGCTGGGCAGCTCGCGGCTACGAGGCTTCATTTCGCTCACCATCGGCCTGACCATCGGTCTCATCGGCATTGACGCAGTCAGTGGCCAGGCCCGCCTCACTTTCGGCGTCCCTCAGCTCGGCGATGGCATCGACGTAGTTGTCGTCGCCGTGGGCATCTTCGCCGTCGGTGAGGCGCTGTGGGTGGCGGCGCACCTGCGCCGCAAAGCGGCCGAGGTGATCCGGGTCGGCCGGCCGTTCATGGGCAAGCAGGACTGGAAGCGATCATGGAAGCCGTGGCTGCGGGGCACGGCATACGGCTTCCCGTTCGGCGCGGTGCCCGCCGGTGGGGCGGAGATTCCGACCTTCTTGTCCTTCATCACGGAGAAGCGGCTGACCAAGCACCCGGAGGAGTTCGGCAAGGGTGCGATCGAGGGCGTCGCCGGTCCGGAGGCGGCCAACAACGCCAGCGCGGCCGGAACCATGGTGCCTATGCTGTCGCTCGGTCTGCCCACCAATGCCACGGCCGCGGTGATGCTGGCCGCGCTCACCTCGTATGGCATCCAACCTGGTCCGCTACTACTGCAGCGTGAAGGTGCGCTGGTCTGGGGTTTGATCGCAAGCCTATTCATCGGCAACACGCTGCTGCTGCTGCTCAACCTGCCGCTGGCCCCGATCTGGGCCAAGCTGCTGCGGATTCCGCGGCCCTACCTGTACGCCGGCATCTTATTCTTCGCCTCGATGGGGGCGTACGCGGTGAACGGGTCGCCGTTCGACCTGATCTTGCTGCTGGCGCTCGGGTTGCTGGGCTTCGTGATGCGGCGTTTCGGTCTGCCGGTGCTACCGCTTATCGTCGCAGTGATCTTGGGCCCGCGCGTCGAGTTGCAGGGCCGCAGAGCGCTACAACTGTCATCCGGTGAGTGGCGTGGCCTGTTCGGGAGCACCAACCCGGCCACGGGGGAGTTTGAACTATCCCCCATCGCGATCACCGCTTACGCGATCATCGTATTGATACTGATCTGGCCCTGGCTGTTCAAGGCTATCCGGCGGGTGCTACCTGCCAAGGCAGCCGCACTCGTCGAGGCGGCTGCAGATGAGCCGGCCCTCTCGGTGGCCGAGCACCACCATATCGATGTGCCCGATGAGGCGACGACCTCAACCCATCCCGATGGCAGGGAGACGCGCGAGTGACCATCGTCGTCGGATACACCCCAACACCGGCCGGACGTGCTGCTCTCACCACCGCAACCACGGAGGCTCGCAAGTCCGGCCGTCCACTGCTGGTGGTCAACACTTCCCGCGGAGACGCACTGGACGATCCAGCCTTCGCCCAGCCGGCCGATCTTGACCGGGTGCGTGCCGCGCTGGAGGAAGCCGGTGTCACGTTTACGATTCGCCAGGAGGTGCGCGGGCGCGAAGCAGCCGACGAGCTGATCGACGTGCTGGAGGAGGTGGGGGCCGAGCTCTGCGTGATCGGTATCCGCCGTCGCTCAGCCGTAGGCAAGATGGTGCTCGGAAGTAACGCGCACCGCATACTGATGGACTCACCCTGCCCGGTGCTCACGGTAAGAGCGGCCTGATGTCAACGGAAATATCCGACCAGATGAGCACAGCCGACCTGGTCGACCTGCACGGTGAGGCACTGCAGTCGATCCCGCTCCAGCTGCGTAGCTTCGGCAGACGTACGCGCTTCGCCGGTCGAGCGGTGACGATCAAGTGCTTCGAGGACAACGCACTGATCAAGTCCACGCTGGCCGAATGGCCCGACGCCGCTGGCGCGGTGTTAGTGGTCGACGGGGGTGGTTCTTTACGCGCGGCCTTGGTCGGTGACGTGATCGCCGGTATCGCCGTAGACCGCGGCTGGGCGGGTTTGGTGATCAACGGGGCAGTCCGCGACAGCGTCGCCCTGGATGATCTAGACATTGGCATCAAGGCGCTGGGTACAAACCCACGCAAGAGCGGCAAGACCGGCGCTGGCGAGGTTGACCAGCTGATCGAGATCGGCGGAGTGCGGGTCAGTCCTGGCCGAACCGTGGTCTCCGACGAGGACGGAATCGTCGTCCTCCCTTGACTACGAAGGCACCGGACCTGTCCTCGCCGCTCGTGGCCTTCCAAGCGTTCGCCGAGCGCCCTCAATGTTCGGCTCAATCGGCCCCAGCACGACGCGAGTTGTGGGTCGGTGAGCGCTCAGGTCGGCCAACCCGTGTACCCCTCGGCCAGGAAGGTAGAGGCCGCCCGGGATCCGACGACCGATGCGAGTTCGGCCCGCTGCCGCTGCACGTCGAAGTCGCTCTCGTCCGGCAGCCGGTGCAGCATCATGGTCATCCAGTACGAGAAGTGCTGAGCCTTCCAGACCCGCGCCAGCGCCACTTCCGTGTAGTCGCGCAGCGGCTCGTCGGAGTTGCTGCGGACGGCTCGCTCCAGGGCATCGGCGAGCACACGGACGTCCGCGAGTGCCAAATTGAGCCCCTTCGCCCCGGTCGGCGGGACGGTATGAGCGGCGTCGCCCGCGAGCAGTAGTCGGCCGTACTGCATCGGCTCGTGCACGAAGCTGCGGAATCGCAGAACCGTCTTCTCGGTGATTGGCCCCTCCTTCAACCTATGTCCATTGGCGCCAAGACGGGCTTGCAGCTCGGTCCAGATGCGGTCCTCCGACCAGGCCTGGACATCCTCGTCCGGGTCGCACTGAAAGTACATCCGTTGCATCGACTCAGTCCGCTGGCTGATGAGCGCGAAGCCACGCTCGGAGTGGTTGTAGATCAGTTCGGGTGCGCTCTTGGGCGCGGAGCAGATGATGCCGAACCAGGCGAACGGATACACCTTGGAGTACTCCCGGCAGGCCGCCTGGGGAATCTGGCTGCGGCACATGCTGTGCGATCCGTCGGCACCGACAAGGAAATTGCACCGGATCTTCTGCCGGCGACCGTCGGTGTCGACGAACGTCAGGCGGGGTTGGCTTGTGTCAAAACCGCCGATAGCGGTTTCCGACACTCCGAAACGGACGTCGCCTCCGTCACGGTCCCGGGCGTTCGCGAGATCGGCAAAGACATCGGTCTGCGGATACAGCCAAACCGAGGCGCCGACGAGCTCTGCGAAGTCAATCCGGTGACCTCCCC
>Ga0081455_10005759_pt1 | contig 13511 bp, 10 predicted proteins | sample TabmetS3T2R1_FD_70207 | JGI IMG/M metagenome (GOLD analysis project Ga0081455, IMG submission 70207) | Tabebuia heterophylla rhizosphere microbial communities from the University of Puerto Rico - S3T2R1 | ecosystem: Host-associated > Plants > Roots > Rhizosphere ... | reverse complement strand
CCGAGCCCGTCACCACATCGAGCTGATCCTCGAGATTGTCGTAGAAGCGCGGCAGCTCCCGCAGGAACGTGTGATCATAATAGGCGAGCCCGTTCACGACCTCGTCAATGACCCGCAGCCGTTTCCGACGTAGGATGCTGGTCTGCCAAAGAGTGAGGATCGCCCGGCGCAGTGCCTTGCGGTTCTCGTCGAGTTCCTCGGGCGTAAGCTGGCGCCGGTCACGCTCGTCCAGCAATCTCGCAATCTCCATCTCGCGGTCAATTGCGCTGCGACGCCGCACCTCGGTGGGATGTGCGGTCAGGACGGCGCTGCAGTCGGCTGAGGCGAAGAACTCCTGCAGCCGCTCAGGCGTCACGCCGGCCTGCTTCGCCTGCGCGAGCGCGTGTGCCATCGTGCCCTCGCGCGCTGGCGACTTGGCCATGGCATGCGCCCGCACCCGACGGATGTGGTGCTGGTCCTCGGCCAGATTGGCTAGGTGCGAAAAATAACCGAAGGCGCGAATGATTTGCACCGCTTGATCAATAGGCAGAGCGCAAATTATGCCCTGCAATTCCTTCCGTGCGTTCTCGTCGGCGTTGCGATGGAAACGAATCGCGGTTTGGCGGATCGCTTCGATCACGTCGAAAACCTGCTCGCCTTCATGCAAGCGTATTGTGTCTCCGAGGATGCGTCCGAGCAGCCGGATATCATAGCGCAGCGGTGCGTCCTTATCCGAGGGATCAATTCCGGTTAGAGACTGCATGCGACTGCTGCTGTGTCGAAGGACCAATGACTGGCTCAAGCTTCAGAAGGCCTATTTAACAGCTCCTCACCTGGGTCTCAAAATATGAAGCGTCATTTCTTCGGTTGGCTAGGACCATTGATGACGCGGTCGAGGGCCTGCGCCAGGAATTCACCAAGCGCGTTGCGGCCGCCGCGACAGTTCAAGCCCCTATGATGACCAGTATGGATTGGGCGGACCTCCGCGCTTCAAATCAACGGCGGAAACACAGCTCCTGGCGCGGCCACGAGGGGCGCGGTCAGCACAACCATCCCGGAGATCCCCTTTCGGTGGGGATTAGAGAATTCCGTTGCCAAGTTCTAGAATACTCGCCCAACTCGGGGGTTTGAGACGCCGTCCGCGGCGGGGAATCCAAGTTCCCTGCCAGCACGGATCGCAGGATACGAGCCGTCCTGGTGTGAGAGAACGCGGCATGAAATTCGGTATCGGTCAGCCTATGCAGCGTCATGAGGATCTGCGCCTTATCACCGGGCAAGGCCGCTACACGGACGACGTCATCTTGCCGCGAATGACGCATGCCTTCGTGCTGCGCTCGCCAGTTGCGCACGCGCATATCAAGCGCATCGACGCAGGCGCGGCGCGGCGCACGCCTGACGTGCTGTTTGTGGGTACCGGAGAGGACGTTCGGGCTGACGGTCTCGGTGACGTGCCCTGCATGGTTCCGTTGGTCAATCGTGATGGCACGCCGCGGCACGATACGCCTCGTCCCGTGCTGGCGCTCGGCAAGGTGCGGCATGTCGGTCAGCCAGTCGCGTTAGTCGTAGCCGAAACTTTGACGGCTGCGCGTGATGCCGCTGAAGCGATAGAAGTCGAGTACGACTCACTGCAAGCAATTACCGAAGCTAGAGATGCGATCAACCCCGGCGCGCCGCAACTTTTCGACCACATTCCCGGCAACATTGTCTTCGACTGGGACAATGAGATGGGCGATGCCAAGGCGACCGAAGCGGCATTCTCGAGGGCCGCGCGCGTTGTCACGCTCGAACTCGTGAATAACCGCGTCGTTGTCAACTCGATGGAGCCGCGCAACGCCATTGCCGATTTCGACCCGGCGAGCGACCGCTCGACTCTCTACACGGCGACGCAAGGTCCGCATTTCGTGCGTGATCCGCTCGCCGAGGCAGTGCTCAAGATCCCGAAGGAGATGCTCCGCCTGATCACGCCCAATGTGGGCGGTGGGTTCGGCATGAAGGCCTTCGTCTACCCCGAGCAGGCGCTGGTGGTCTGGGCAAGCCGCAAGCTTGCGCGGGCGGTGAAGTGGCAGGAGGACCGCTCCGAAGGGTTCGTCTCTGACAATCAGGGCCGCGATCACACCACGCGCGCCGAACTCGCGCTCGATGAGAACGGCCGCTTCCTTGGCTTGCGTGTCTCTATCCTGGCCAATCTCGGGGCCTATCTATCGCCGTTTGGCTGCTTCGTCCCGACACGCTCGACAGATCTCGTGTCTGGTCTCTATTCAATTGATGCGATCCACATCAACGTCAAGGGCGTGTGCACAAATACTGTGGCGGTCTGCGCCTATCGCGGCGCTGGGCGGCCCGAGGCCGCATATCTGCTCGAACGTCTCGTCGATGCCGCGGCCCGTGAACTCGGCATGAGTCCCGACGCAATCCGCCGCATCAATTTCGTGCCGCCGTCGGCGATGCCCTATACGTCGGCCACCAAGCTCCTTCTCGATTCCGGTGAATTCGAGGAGGTGATGGACCGTTGCATGGCAGCGGCGAAATGGTCGTCTTTCCCAGATCGGCGCGCTCGAAGCGAGCGCAATGGCAAGCTGCGCGGTATCGGCATGGCAACATATACCGAGCGTTGCGGCGGTGGCTTTCCCGAAACCGCTTCGATTGAATTCAAGGACGACCGCATCGAACTTGTCATGGGCAACCAGGAATATGGCACTGGCCTCGTCACCTCATACAAGCAGCTTGTTTCAGACCAGCTAGGCGTCGATCCAGACCGGATTGATGTAATAATGGGCGACACCGACCGTACACCATCAGGGCTTACCGGCGGTTCGCGAGCGCTTGCCGTCGCGGGCGCGGCGCTCTACGAGGCAGGACGCACAGTCATCAGCAAAGGCACGCAGCTCGCTGCGCACCTTCTGGAGGTCTCGGTGCAGGACGTAATTTTTGCCGATGGGGTTTTCCGCGTGTCCGGCACCGATCTCCGCCTCGATGTTTTCGCGGTGGCTAAGGCGGCGCGCGATCCCGCGAGACTGCCGGCGGGCATGGAGCCAGGGCTTGATACGAAGCATCACCGCGTACCGCCAGCTCAGACCTTTCCCAACGGCTGCCACATTGTCGAGCTCGAAATCGATCCCAATACCGGCGCCGTCACAATCGAGCGCTACACGGTCGTCGACGATTTCGGCCGCACAATCAACCCGCTCCTGCTCGAGGGCCAGGTCCATGGCGGGATCGTACAGGGCATTGGCCAGGCTCTCCTTGAGCACGCGATCTATGATGCAGAAAGCGGGCAACTCCTTTCAGGCTCGTTCATGGACTACGCCATGCCGCGCGCCGAGGATGTTCCGTTCTTCAGTTTCTCAACCCACAATGTGCCGTCGACAGCCAACCCACTGGGCGTAAAGGGCGCGGGTGAGGCCGGCGCCGTCGGCGCGCCGCCGGCGGTCATCAACGCTATCGTCGATGCACTCCACCGTCGTGCTGGATTGCGCCACATCGATATGCCAGCGACGCCGCGCCGTGTATGGGAAATGCTCAATGGAATTTGAATCCAATGCGGGAACTCGCACGCTAGTGTGGACAGCCGCGCGAACATCAAACGTCCGCAAAGGAGGGGGCTCTGACGCGCGCGCCACGCATTGTCATAATCGGTGGCGGCGTCGGCGGCCTTGCCGCGGCATTAGCGTTGGAGCGGCGGCGCGCCGAAATCATCGTCTGCGAGCAGTCGCCCATGCTGAGCCACATCTGCGCTGGCCTCCACCTCAGCCCCAACGCGCTGATGGCACTTCGGGTGCTCGGCGTCGAGGACGCAGTCATTGCCATCGGGTCGGAATCGGATTTTTTGATCATCCGCAGCTGGAAGAGCGGGCGGATCATCTCGCGCATGCGCCGGGGCGCATTTCGCCAGCAATTCGGCGCGCCTAGCGTGACGGTGCACCGTGCCGACCTGCTCAATGTGCTGCGCGGCGCCCTCAAGACGGCCGACATCCGCCTAGCTCGAATGAGGAGCACGACCCGCAACCGATCGCTGGGAGCCGCGCGCGCCGATGCCCACGGCGCGCAGCGGCGTCGCCGCGGTGGTGCTCGACGGGCGGATGTTCGTGTTCGGGGGCGAGGCGCCCTCAATGCCGAGATGGAGGGTCGCCAGCGTTGCCTAGGTGAATACCGGCGCTCGGCGTGAATAAGGACTCTGATCATGCGGTTTGGAATTTTTGGTGCGGCGCAAGCCGGCAGCCCGCGTCCCGGCACGCCGATGGGCCAAGGCTTTCATGACTTCATCGATTTCAACGTCGAAGCGGAAGCGCTTGGCTACCACAGCACGTTCCTGGTTGAGCACCACTTCACCGGCTGGAACCAAGTCTCGGCCACACTCACCCTGCTGACGTGGCTCGCGGCGCGCACCACGACGTTGCGGCTCGGCACTGCCGTAATGGTGCTGCCGTGGCACAATCCGGTGCTCCTGGCCGAGCAGGCCGCAACTTTGGACCTCCTGTCGGAGGGCCGGCTCGATTTCGGAGTCGGCAAAGGTTATCGCTATAATGAGTTCACGGGCTTCGCGATCCCACTCGACGAGGCCGATGCGCGCTTCGAGGAGGCGCTTGCGATCATCACCAAAGCATGGACTTCAGGGCAACGCTTCTCGCACCACGGCCGTTTCTGGACCTTCAACGACATCCTGGTCGAGCCGCCGACCAGCCAAAAACCTCACCCGCCGTTCTGGATGGCCGCCGGAACCCCCTCTTCTATTCGCCGAGTGGCCGAGCGCGGCTACAATCTGCTCCTCGACCAGTTCGCAGCGTTCGACGTCATCAGCGAGCGCATTACCATATTCAAGGCCGAGCGCGCGGCGTGCGGGCGTGCCTACAATCCATTGGGGATTGCCCTTGCGCGCGACATGCAAGTCGTCAACAACCAGTCCGCCAAGGACGACGCCCTCGAACGCAATCGCCAGTTCCATGAACGCATTTTGGCGGTGGCGCGTTGGCCAGACCGCGCCGTCGGATCGCATATCCTAGCCTATAGTCACGCGCCCGAAGAAGCAGAGGCGAACAGCCTAGTCGGCACGCCAGACGAGATCATGGGCAAGCTCGAAGCCCTGCGTCGAGCTGGCATCGAATACGTGATTTTGAGCTGCGGCGGCTCGCGGGAGAGCCTCCGTCGTTTCGCGCGCGAGATCATGCCGGCCTTTTCTGATGAACCAGCGAAGGTCAGAGCCAACCCCGTATAAAGTTGTCCTGCAATTTGCACACGTACGCGTGCGTGCGCGCGTTATGCGGTCTTACGCCGAACGTCACAAAACCTAACATTCGGTCGCAGAGAACAGCGAGATAACTGAAACTGATACTGGCTATTCGCTCTCGCTGTTCTGATGGCCGACCGTTTCGCTTCCAGCGCATGCGTGCCTTGCTCTACCAGATTTGTGCCGCCACGTGGTTATTGTGAACGGCGTTGTTGTAAAGCGCGTTCGCAACGGCCCGGCCCGCTATTGCGCGGCCGCTCAAGCTCAAGACGAAATGCCGAGGGCAGCGTCTCCCGGTCAATGCCGCGGCCAGTGTGCGGTGAGATTACGAGCTGCCAGTGTCTTCGTGCGGCAAAACCAACGCCCGATGGGCCCGTCAATGACCTGACCTAGCGGATGATCGTCGGGCTGCCCGACGGACCGCCAGTGGGGATGCTGGATTATTCATCGTGCCATCACCGACGGCGCTGCGGGCGGGGCCGCCTGGGACGGCATGGCCGCGAGCGGCGCGAGCGAAGTCGCTGCGGCGGTTGCCGGCGGCCGGCCCGACAGCACTACCACGCGCGTGCCGACCTGGATGCGGTGATAGAGCTCGGTTATGTCCTCGTTCGTCAGCCGGATGAATCCCGAGGAGACGAAGGTGCCGATGGTCGACTGCTCATTGGGGCCGTGGATGCGATACGCCGTCTTGCCGCTCGCGCCGAGCGGGTTGGTCTCGCCGCCGGCCATGAAGCGCGCCAGATAGGGCTGTCGCACGGGCAGCAACCGCCCAAGCGATCTATCGGGAGGCGTCCTCAAGGATCATGTCGGCACCCTTCTCGCCGATCATGATCGTGGCCGCATTGGTATTGCCGGACACGACCACCGGCATGATCGAGGCATCGACCACGCGAAGCCCTGTAAAGCCGTGCACCCGCAGCCGTTCGTCGGTCACGGCCACCGCGTCTTGCCCCATCCGGCAGGTGCCGACGGGGTGGTAGGTGGTGGAGCCGCGGCGGCGGATGAAATCGAGCAGCTCGTCGTCACGCTGGCACTGATCGCCGGGCTCGATCTCCTCGGCGATGTGGCGCGCCATGGCTGGTGCGCGGAAGATGCGCCGCAAGGCCTTGGTGCCCGCGACGATGGTCTCTCGGTCCTTCTCGGTCGTGAGATAATTGGGATGGATTGCCGGAGCTCGGCGCGGGTCGGCCGACTTGATCCGGACATAACCGCGGCTCTCCGGTCGCAGCAGCGTGCAGACGCCGGTGACGCCTGGGAACGGATGCAGTTCGCCGCCGATGGTGTCGGCAGAAAACAATGCAATCGAGCACTGCGAGTCCGGTGTCTCCGACAAGGGGTGCGCGCGCACGAAGCAGCCCGCGGAGATGGCTGGCAGGGTGAGAAAGCCGCGTCGTGTGGTGGCGTAGCGCAATCCTGCCGCGATCCGGCCGCTCCAGCCGCGCAGCGCGTCGTTGAGGGTGATCGGCCCACGACAGCGCAGCATGATGCGGCCGGCGTAGTGGTCGCTGAGGCCGTCGCCGACGCCCGGCATGTCCGCAACGACCGGAATGCCGAAAGATTGCAGCAAAGGCGCGGGCCCCACGCCCGAAAGCTGGAGCAGCTGCGGCGAGTTGAAGGTGCCGGACGACACGAGCACCTCGACCGCAGCGCACGCTGCCCTGGTTTCGCCGCGCGCCTGATACTCGACGCCGACCGCGCGGTGCCCTTCAAACAAAATACGCGTCGCTAGCGCCTCTGATACGATCCTGAGGTTGCGCCGCCGGCGCGCCGGCTTGAGATAGGCGTGCGCCGCCGAGCAGCGCACGCCGTTGCGGGTGGTCGTCTGGTAGAGTCCCACCCCCTCCTGGGTGGCGCCGTTGAAATCGTCGTTGCGCGGATAGCCGCATTGCTGCGCCGCCTCGATGTAAGCGAGCGCGAGCGGATGCCGGTCGCGCGCGTCCGAGACCCCGAGCGGCCCGCCCACGCCGTGCGGATGATTGGCACCGCGCTCGTTGTCCTCCGACTTGCGGAAATAAGGGAGAACGTCGTCATAACCCCAGCCGACATTGCCGAGCTGTCGCCACAGGTTGAAGTCCTCGGCTTGGCCGCGGATATAGATCAGGCCGTTGATCGAGCTCGATCCGCCCAGGACCTTGCCTCGCGGGGCGATGACCTCGCGGCCGTGACATCCCGGCTGCGGCTCGGTCGCGTAGCACCAGTTGAAGCGTTGGTCGGTGAACAACTTGCCAAAGCCAAGCGGGATATGCAGCCACGGATGCCGGTTCGCGGGTCCGGCCTCCAGCAGCAATACGCGGTGGCGCCTCGATGCGGTAAGCCGGTTGGCCAGCACGCATCCGGCGCTGCCGGCGCCGATGATGATGAAGTCGAAGATTTCGGATTCCCGCACCGCAACTCCCATTGGTCAGCGCATTCCCGGAAAAGGTGGGAACCGGTTTTGCGATAAGGCCATGCGCAAACTAAAGAATCTAGAGCGAATCCTGATTCGACCAATCGGAATGCATTCTGGGTGCTTCGATCAATAGAGCCGTGCGCCGTCCTCGCGGGCGAACAGATGACAATACTCCGGCGCAAACTGGAACGACAGCGTGCTGCCCGGCTGAATGGGCGTCGACGGCCCGACCTTCGCGACGAGGCTCGTGCCCTCCCCGCAGTCGAAGTGGACGAGTGTCATGTCGCCGAGTGGCTCGGTGAGCTGTGCCACGCCGCAGTGCGCGGCGCCCTCCGTGACCAGGACGTGCTCCGAGCGGACGCCCAGTACGAGCTCGCGGCCGGCAAGCTCCGCCGGAACCAAAGACGCCAGCGGATGCTCAAGGCCAGCCGCGCGGAACCGGCGCGCGCCGTTGTGGGCCACGACCGTGCCTTCCAAGAAATTCATGGTTGGCGTTCCGAAGAAGCCGGCCACGAAGCGCGTCGCCGGACGGTTGTAGATTTCGAGCGGAGTACCGACCTGCTCGATCCGGCCATTGCTCATGACCACGATGCGGTCGGCCATGGTCATGGCCTCGGCTTGATCATGGGTGACATAGACGAACGTGGCGCCGAGCCGCTTGTGCAGGCTTTTCAGCTCGGTGCGCATGTCCACCCGCAACTTGGCGTCGAGGCTCGAAAGTGGCTCGTCCATCAGGAATACCGCGGGGGCGGTGACTATGGTGCGCGCGAGCGCCACGCGCTGGCTCTCGCCGCCTGAGCATTGGCGCGGCAGCTTGTCGAGCAGCGCTTCGATATGGACGGCGGCGGCTGCGGCGGCAACGCGCGCGCTTATTTCACTCTCGGGCAGCTTCTTCACGCGCAGGCCGAACGCGATGTTCTCGAACACGGTCAGGTGGGGGAAAAGCGCGAGATCCTGGAACACCATGCCGAGCCCGCGCTCGCCGGGTTCAAGATCGTTGACCACCGTGTTGCCGATGACGATGTGGCCGCTGGTGGGCGTTTCCAGGCCCGAGATCATATTGAGCGTCGTGGTCTTTCCGCAGCCCGACGGCCCGACCATGATCAGGAATTCGCCGTCGCGAATCTCGAGATTGATACCGTTGACGGCCGTATAGCCGCCAAAGGTCTTGACCAAGTCCTTGATCGCAATCCGCGCCACCCGCGCCCTCCGCCTATTTCCGGATGGTGCCGAAGCTGAATCCCTTGACCAGATGCTTCTGGATCAGGATTCCGAGGACCACCACCGGGATGGTGATCATGGTGCCGATCGCGGCCTGCGGGCCGTATAGGCGCCCCTCCGAAGCGCTCTGGAATTTGTTGAGCAGCACGGTGAGCGTCGTCACCTCGGGATGGGTCAGCGTCAGCGCCAGCAGGAACTCGGCCCAGTTGAGGATGAACACGAACAGGAACGTCACCACCATGCCAGAGGCGACAAGCGGAAACACCACGCGGCGGATGACCGTGAGGCGGCCGGCGCCCATCAGCCGCGCCGCGTGCTCGAGCGTGTACGGCACCTCGTCGATGAAGGTGAGCATCATCCAGATCACGAACGGTAGCGTGGTGACGGTGTAGATTAGGATCAGGCCGATGTAGGTGTCGAACAGGCTGATGCGCAGGCCGAACAGCGCGCTCGTCGCATAGGGGATCAGTATCGCGTAGTAGATCAGGATCGAGATCGCCACCACGATCGGCGGGATCATGCGGATGGTGAGGATAGTGTGGCGGAAGTACTTTCCGCCGATGTTGAAGCGCGAGATGGAATAGGCGAGGAACGTGCCGAGCAGCAGCGCCAGGAGCGCCGCGGTGGTGCAAACGAGAAGCGCGTCGCCGAGCCCCTTCCAGATCGTGAATGCCTGCTCCGCCGCCTGCCGGCTCAGCGATGGGTCGATGCTGCTGAAAGCGAAAATCTGCGCATAGTTGTGGAGCGTCGGGGCATGCGGCACCCAGTGCGGCGGCCAGGTCACCCACTCACCGGCGTCCTTGAACGAGGTCGAGATCATCCAGAAGATCGGAAAGACAATGAAGGCGGTCCACGCCAGCAGGATGGCGTGCCGCACAGTCCTGCGGACGCGCTCGCGGCGCAGCCTGCGTGCCCGCGCCTGCTCGGGCGTCATGGCGAGGGCTCCGGCCGTCATGCCGCCCGCACCTGGATCGCGCTGCGCTGCCTGACGAGCAGGTAGACGCCGACGTAAATGAGCATCGAGAAGATGATCAGAAGCAGGATCGAGGCCGCCGCTCCAAAGCTAAACTTGTTGAACACCCAGACCTGCTCCCAGAGGAAGTAGGCGACGGTCTGGGTGGAGGTGCCCGGCCCGCCGAAGGTCAGGAGCACGACCGGATCGAACAGCTTGAGCGCCTCCATCAGCCGGATGATGACGGCGATCACGATGGCGGGCTTCAAGAGTGGAAGCTGCACGCGCCAAAAGATCTGCCAGGAGGTCGCGCCCATGACGCGGGCGGCATTGATGAGCTGGCTGGGCAACGCGGAGAACCCCGACAGGAAGATCAGGAACGTGAGCGAGGTCCACTGCCAGATGTCCGCGAGGATGATCGCGAATTGGGCCGCCACGGGATCGGACAGCCACCGGATGCGCGGGTCGATGCCAAACGGCACCAGGAACGGCGCAAGCAGCTGATTGAGCGGCCCGCTGTCGATGTAGATCATGGAGAAGTTGTAGCCGACGACGATCGGCACGATCATCATCGGTAGAAGGAAGATCGTGGTGTAGAGCTTTTTCGACATCGTGCATTGATTGACTAGCATGGCAAGCACGAAGCCCACCACGAGCTCGAACGCGACCGCCATGCCCGCGAAGTAGAACGTGCGCCCGAGTGACTGCCAGAACAGGTCGGTGCTCAGAACCGCCTCGTAGTTTTCGAGGCCGGAGAACCTCGCCGTTTCGAACGGGCGGTTTGCGCGCCACTTCAGGAGGCTGATGTAGATCGTCAGGATGAAGGGAATGAGAATGACGAGAATGAACAGCACCTCGACCAGCACGAACGGGATTTTTGGAAACACCCGATCGGAGCCGAGCCATTTCGCCAGCCGCTGCAGGCCGCCGCGGCCGTCGGCAACGGCGGTGTGAGGTACGGCAATCTCCGCCATCAGCCGCAATCCTCCTTCAACGCGTTCAGACCGGCGACGAGAACGCGTCCGCCACAAACCTGGATCGGCCGGAAGATCGGAAGGCTTTCGCGCAGCTCGTCATGCCGTTCCATGTCGATGGCTTCAGGTCCGGGGCGCCGGCGGTCCGGCGTCCCAAATTCGCGTCGTGACCGTGCGGGGCGGTCAGAACTTGTCGAGATAGATGCCGCTTTCGACACCCTTGCGCCAAATCTTGATCTGCGTGTCGCGGCCGACTTCGCTCGTTACCTTGTTCCAGCCGGCCTCGATGCGCTTGGCGGCTTCCTCGGCCGCGATGTTCTTGTTCATGACGTCGGCGAGATTGTTGTCGAGGATTTTGAAATACTCGTAATTGCCCTCGATCATCAGAAGCGAGGCGGCGTACTTTGAGTTCTCGATCGTGACTTTGACCATGTCCGCGCCGAAGCGGTTGAGGATCGCCTGGTTGTTCACGTGGTCGCTGCGGTAGGGATCCCAGAAGCCGCTCGGGTGGGCCACCGCCTCGTCGCTTACGCTCGGGCTCGTAAACCACTGGATGAACAGGTAGGCGAGCTCCGGATTCTTGGAAAAGGCGCTCACCATGTAGCCGGTTCCCGCCGCCTGCGGCGCGCGGCGTACGAGCTGGCCGTTGATCATGTTGCCCGGCATGATGCAGGCGAGCTGCTTGCCCTTGATCTCGCTCTTCGGATTGCTCTCGCCGAAGCCGATGATCGAGGGGAACGACATCGCCGAATAAGCCTGGCCGCTCGCCCAGAACGGATAGATCTGCGGCGTGCCCCAGCCTTGGATGTCCTTCGGCATGCGCTCGACGCTGGCGGCGAACGCCTTGATCGCGGCGATGCCGTCCGGAGTATTGATCCGCGGCTTCATGTCCTTATCGAACAGAAGGCCCTTCATGTAGACAGGGAAGTGCCGGTAGGAGAAGTTGATCGAGCGGTAGCCGAGCGCGCCGTAGAGCGGCTTCTCGAATTTCACGCCCCAGCGCGTGTCGCCTGCTTCGGTGTGGAAGAAGGCGGCCTGCTGTGCCCATTCGGCGATCGTGTCCGGGCAGCCGAGGTCCTTGCCGAACTTTGTTTTGTACTCGGCTTGCGCCTGTGGGTTCTCGACAAGGTCCTTGCGCAGCGCCAGCAGGAGATGGTCGCCGTCGTTGACCATGATGTAGAGATTGCCGTCATAGTACTGCTGGAACTTCAATCCGTCGGCCACGCCGGAGAAGTCGGGCTTATATTTCGCGGCATAGCTGTCGAGCGGGATGATGACCTTGGCGCCGGCGGCGTCAGGCGCGGTGTACGGGAAGTCGTTGAAGATGTCGTAGACGCCGGTCTTGGCCACACCCTCCTGCATGATCTTGGCCGGGATGTCGGTATAGCCGAGCGGCACGATCTCCATCTTCACGCCCGTGAGCTGCTCCCACTTCCTGGCAAAGTCCGGGAACGAGTTGTTGTAGAGCGAGCTCAGCAGGATGGTGAGCTTAGGCTCCTTAAGGTTCTTGGACTTCACATAGTCCTTGGCGGCAGCGACAGCCCGGTCGGCTACGGGATCGGCGAGCGCCGGCGGCGCCGCCGCGATCATCAGTCCGACCACCGCGCATAACAACCTTCGCATGTCGTCCTCCCCGCAATGTGTTTTATGCCTTGCACGCAGACGCAATCGGCGTGCCGTCGTCGGCTGATGGCAGCCTTACCGCCAGAGTTCGGTGCCGCCTTTGCGAGCGCTGTGGGTCAGTTCACGGCTCACACATGCCCCGGACTCAGGCAGCGCAACCAGTCGGCCGCAATGCAAGTCCGTTGAAATGCTATAATAGAACCGGGGGCTTCACCAGTGTGGCCGGCCGCGGCAAGTTTGCGTTGCCTAACGCCGAAGGCCGCGCCTTGCCGCCGCTCAACCGGAGCGGCGTGCGGCGCGGATGAAGTCAGCGACGCGCTCGGCGATCATGATGGCCGGGAAATTGGTGTTGGCGCTGGGCACGCTCGGCATGACCGAAGCGTCGGCCACGCGGAGGCCGGCCACGCCGTAGACGCGGCATTCCGGATCCACCACCGCCATCGGATCGTCCGCGCGCCCGATCGCGCAGGTGCAGCTCGGATGAAACATGGTGCCCGACGCCGCCAGGATTTCGGCGTTGGTCAGCGGGGGGCCCGAGTCGCTTCCATCCGCGATCAGCCGGCCGGGCCGGATGGCGCGGCCGATGACTGCGCGCCGGAGCGTGGTCGGCGCACCGAGCACCGTTGCCGCCGCAAACGCCTTGAGCGAACCCACCGCCCCGGTGCCGTTGATCAGGCGGAGCGGCGGGTCCCGTGGCAGCAGATAGGCCTCCTCGAAGCAGTCGCGCACGGACGGTTCGTTGATCAGCGCCTCGGCTAGGCGCGTCGCCATAACCATCCGCCTCGCGTCGCGCGGATCGGTCAGGAGCCGCTGCGAAACCGCGGGCGGCACGTCGGGGTCCCGCGACCGCAGCGTCACAGAACCACGGGAATAAGGCGCGTACAGCGCGGCTGCAATCATCCCCATCCCGGTCCCGAACGGCCGGGCGCTGACGCGGGCGATGAAATAAAGAAACAGATCGCCAGCAGGACACCCTTCCAGGTTGGACGAAAAGCGCAGACTGGTGATGATGCCGGTCGGCTTGGGCGAGACGCGATTGCGGCTTCAGCGTCATCGCGAAATGCAGGAGCGAGTGCTTCTGATAGTTCTTCCCGACGCCGGCGCGATCCGCGATCGGCTCCATTCCGAGGGCCTTCAGCCCGTCGCCGG
>Ga0081455_10005758_pt1 | contig 13512 bp, 13 predicted proteins | sample TabmetS3T2R1_FD_70207 | JGI IMG/M metagenome (GOLD analysis project Ga0081455, IMG submission 70207) | Tabebuia heterophylla rhizosphere microbial communities from the University of Puerto Rico - S3T2R1 | ecosystem: Host-associated > Plants > Roots > Rhizosphere ... | reverse complement strand
TCGCCGAGAACCTGCCCCATGCCCTGCGCCACCCCGCCATGGATCTGCCCCTCCACGATTGTCTTGTTCAGCAGGTTCCCGACGTCATCGACTGCAGTGTAGGCCACGACGGCGATGACCCCGGTTTCCGGATCGATCTCGACTTCGCAGATGTGACATCCGTTTGGAAAACTCATCTGCGGGGACACAAACTTTGCGACACTATCGAGCCCGCCCGACAAGTCCTCTGGCAATGCGGTTACCCGCATGCGGGCTGCAAGATCGAGAATCGGGATCACACGGTCGGTTCCTGTAACTCGAAATACGCCGTCGCTGAAATCGATATCGTCAACATCTGTCTCGAAAAATTGTGCTGCACCTCGTCGACCTTTTTCGATTGCCTGGTCGCAGGCAATCGTTGTGGCGCTGCCCGCCATCATGATCGAACGCGATGCAACACTCGGCGTACCGGCTGGTACTTCGTCGCTATCGCCCTGGACGAGGCGAACAGACTGCCGATCAATGCCGAGCTTCTGTGCAACCAACGGCACGAATGTCGAAAGATGTCCCTGCCCCATCGCCTGAACGCCGATACGCAACGCTACCTTGCCGTCGGGTTCGAACCGCAGGTCGACGGTTTCGTCGAGAATGCCGCCGGCTACTTCAAGAAAGCAGCCGATACCAATGCCGCGCAATTTTCCGTTCCGCTCCGAGGTCTTGCGGCGTGCCGGAAAACCATTCCAGTCCGCGAGCGCCTGCGCCTTTTTCAGCACCTGCTCGAATTCGCCGCTGTCGTAGACCGGCCCGTTCGGCGTTTTGTAAGGCATCGCCGAAGGCGGAATGAAGTTGCGGAGACGCAATTCCGCGGGATCAATATTCATCGCTTGCGCCGCCTTGTCGATCAGGCGCTCGATCAAATAGATCGCCTCTGGCCTGCCGGCCCCGCGATAGGGTCCCAGCGGCACCGCATTGGTCAGCACCATCTTCACGCCGACATGGATCGCCGAAATGACATAGGCGCTCGATAGGCAGTTCTTGGTATTGTTGGTCGCGATGATCGCGGCGTATGTCGATGTGTAGGCGCCGATGCCGACAAAGGTACGCGCCCGCAAGCCGAGAAACTTTCCGGCGGCATCGAGTGCGAGCTCACCCTCCAGTAGCCCGTCACGTCCATGGGTGTCGGTAAGAAAACTCTCCAGCCGGCTGGCGCACCACCTCACCGGCCGCCCGACCCGGCGTGCTGCGCACAGCAAGGCGGCATATTCGGAATAGATCTGCACCTTCATTCCAAAGCCGCCGCCCACATCGTGCGTCAGGATGCGAACCTGGCTGAGAGGAACATTGAAGACGTTTTCCGCAAGAACCTTTCTAACCACGGCCACGCCCTGCGTCGGAGCGATCAGCGTATAACGCTGAGACTGTACATCGAAATTCGCGATCGCTGCGCGCGGCTCCATTGCGCTCGGCGCGATACGCGTATCGATCAGCCTCACCCGCTCAATATGCGCAGCACGGGCAAACGCGGCGTCGACGGCCGCGGCGTCACCAAATTCCCAGTCGAGCGCGATGTTTTCCGGCGCGTCAGGCCATATCGCCGGCGCATCCTTCGCCATAGCGCGCTCGACGTCCGGCGCGGCGGCCAGTTGATCGAATTGCACATCAACCGCTTCGGCCGCGTCCTGCGCTTGATACGCCGTCTCGGCGATCACGATAGCGATCGCCTCCCCCACATAGCGCACGCGCTCCGCGGCGAGCACGGGCATCGTGGCGTGAAACATCGGGTTACCGTCGCGGCCGTTGAAGGAAGCGACCGGCGGAATACCGCCGATGTTGTCCGCCGCGAGATCGCTGCCCGTAATTATGGCGACGACGCCGGGCATCTTTATAGCGTCTGCAACGTCCACTTCACGGATAATCGCATGCGCAACTGTAGCGCGCACGAACGCCGCGTGCATTTTGCCGGTCATGTCCAAATCGTCAGTGAATTTTCCTCGACCGGTGACCAGGGGTGCGTCCTCGCTGCGAATCGCGTCGCGTTCGCTGCCAAAGCGGAAATCAGGGCCGTTGGCGTCTTGCGTTGCGCTTCGTTGCGCACTCATGGATGCCTCTGTTCGTTTCACGCGATGTCAATCACACGCCGGACGCCAGCATACGCAAAATCCGCAGTCCACCCATCGAAAACGACACTTTGCAACCAATCCGCGTCGAGCGGTCCAATTGGCACCCCTCCGGGCACGTGCTAGCATTAGACTAATCTTGCAGCGCAACCGCCACAGCGCGTGCTGGCACAATAAAGATAAAGACATGGGGGGTTCCATGAGCACCTTGCTTCGGAATTTGATTTGTGTGACTGGCGCATCGTTACTCGCCGCCGTGCTTGGTGCGGCATCGGCGTTTGCGCAGCAAACCGGGCCAATCAAGATTGGTCTGCTGGTGCCACTGACCGGCCCGCTCGCGACACCGGGCACAGACATGGTCGACGGCTTCAAGCTGTTCTGGGAGCAGGTCGGCAACACAGCCGGCGGACGCAAGGTTGAGTACGTGATCGCAGATACAACTTGCAATCCTGACCAAGCCATCACTCAAGCGCGCCGCCTGGTCCATCAGGAGAAGGTGCAAATCATGATCGGCCCGCTCTGTGGGCACGAAGGCCCGGCCGTGGCGCAAGTCAGCAAGGAAACCGGCATTCCGCTGGTGATGGATACCGCCGGCGCCGACGACGTGACGAAGTGGAATCGCACGCCGACCGTGGTTCGCACTGCGGTGTCCGCCAGCCAGATCGGGCATCCCTTCGGCGACTATCTCTTCAAAGAGCTCGGCGCACGCAACGTCACATTCATCGGCCAGGACTATACCTGGGGCCACGAAGTGACGCTTGGCATCGTGCAAACCTATAAGGAACTTGGTGGCAAGGTAGCGAAGATCATCTGGAACCCGATCGGGACCAAGGACTACGGCCCGACCGTCGCCGCGATCGCGCCGGATTCCGACGCCGTTGTCGCAGTCGTCGTCGGCGCCGACCGCATCCGCCTGTTCGAGGCTTGGTTCAGCTTCGGCATGGACAAGAAGTTCAAAATCTACGGCGGTTACTGGATGCACCAGGACGCGCTGCCGCAGATGGACGACCGCGCTGTCGGCATGATCGGCAACTCGCTGCATTATGCCACCGGTCTCGACACACCGGATAACAAGGCGTTCGTCGACGCGTTCGCCAAGAAATACAAGAGGCTGCCATCATGGTTCGCCGAGTCCGCCTACACTGCGAGCCTTTGGTCGCGCACCGCGATAGAGGCGGTCAAGGGCAACGTTGAGGACAAGGACGCTTTCCTCAAAGCGATGCGCACTGCAACGATCAAGGCCCCGCGCGGCACGCTCAAGATGGACGAATACGACAACCCAATCCAAAACGTCTACGTGACGCGCATCCAGAAGATCAATCATCCCGCGATTGGATCGGTACTGATCAACGTTCCGATCAAGACCTATGAGAACGTGTCGCAGTTCTGGACCTGGACGCCGGAGGAGTTCCTAAAGCGCGGGCCGTACAAGCGGTAATTCCCCCGCGTCGATCACCGAGCGCGCTTCGCGGCAGCCGCCCGCCGCGTGCGCGGCCGCCATAGCAATGTCCAGCGTCTTATGCACAGCAGCATCCTTCAGGCGATCAACGGCATTTCCTTCGCCGCGCTCCTGTTTCTGCTCGCCAGCGGTTTCACGATCACCTTTGGGTTGATGCGCGTCGTGAACATGGCGCACGGCGCCTATTATCTTGTCGGGGGCTACATCGGACTAACGATCACCCGCTACACCGGAAGCTTCGCGCTTGGCGTGCTCGGCGGCGGACTCGCTGTCATCCCGCTCGGCTATCTGATCGATCGCTTCCTCGTTAGCCGAACCGGAGAAAACCACCTGGCGCAAGTGCTGCTCACGGTGGGCATCGCGTTCGTGTTGGGCGACGTGGCGCTGCACATTTGGGGCGGCGACAACCTCAAGGTGCCGACACCGATCGAACTTCGTGGCGCAATCGAGTTGCCGGGCGGGATCATCTATCCGACCTACCGCCTCCTGCTTATCCTATTCGGTATCGTGGTCGGCCTGTCGCTTTGGCTGCTCTACCGCAAAACTCAGATTGGTGCGGTCGTTCGCGCCGGCGTCGACGACCGTGAAATCGTGAGTGCGATCGGCATCAATATCGACTGGCTCTTCGTTCTCGTTTCCGCCCTCGCCTCGTTCCTCGCCGGCATAGCCGGAGTCGTAGGCGGGGCGTTCCTTACGCTCTATCCGGGCGCAGAATGGGAAATCCTGGTCTATGCGCTCGTGGTCGTAATCTTTGGCGGCCTTGGAAGTCTGGAAGGCGCGATGATCGGCGCGCTGATTGTCGGCCTGCTCGACGCCTATGGCCGCTGGCTGCTGCCGGAGTTCTCCTATTTCGTGCTGTTCGGCCCGATGGCAATCCTGCTGCTGTTCCGACCGCGCGGCATCTTCGGCAGAGAAGGCTGAGCGTGAACTCGTACCGGATCATACTTGTCTTGACCGCGCTCGTCGCCGCGCTAATCGCGCCGCTCGTCGCCGGCCAGTACTGGATGAGTCTGATTACCCAAATCTACATTTACGGCCTGCTTGCGCTGTCGGTCGATCTTCTGCTTGGCCACGCTGGTCTCTACTCGCTTTGCCAGGCGTCGTTTTTCGCCGTGGCCGCTTACACCACGGCCATCCTCCAGGTTCGCTACGGGTATCCAACGATCTTAGCGGCGCCGGCAGGACTGGCCGTCGGAACGCTTCTCGCGGGCCTCTACGGTTGTGCGGTGCGCACGCGCGGCGTGTATTTCATCCTGATCACGATCGCGCTCGGGTACATCATTTGGGGCGCATTCTACCGCTGGGCGTCGTTCACCGGCGGCGACAATGGCATCACCAATGTGCCGCCGCCGACGGTTTCAGGCCTGAGCATCGCCTCGCAGACCGCTTACTATTACTTCGTCCTCGGTGTCGTGATCCTTTGCGCGTTCGGTTATCGCATTCTCACGCGATCCCCGTTCGGCCTGTCACTGCGCGGCATCAAAGGGAGCGAGAGCCGCATGCAGAGCCTCGGCTACCGCACCACCATGCATCTCTATGTGGCGTTCGTCATTTCGGGGGCAATCGCGAGCCTCGCGGGCGTGCTCTACGTCTACTACAACCGCTTCATCAACCCGGTCGCAGCCTCGTTCCAAATTTCGGTCGAGGTCTCTCTCATGGCGATCGTCGGCGGTTCAGGCACGATTGTCGGCCCTTTCATCGGGGCGGGAATCTTCCTTGGGCTGCGCAACTGGGTCAGCAGCTTCTTCGAAATGCATACGGCGGTGATGGGCATCGTGTTCATTGCAACCGTACTCTGGGCACCTGGCGGCATCGTGGGCTTTATCGAGCGCTGGCGCACCGGCGGCAGGATGAAAGGCCAGCAATGACGGCTGCCGTCGCGATCAACAACCTTGCCAAGGTGTTCGGCGGATTACGTGCCGTGGATGGAGTTTCGTTGCACGTGGCGCCCGGCGAGCGGCGCGCGCTTATTGGGCCGAACGGCGCCGGTAAGACCACGCTGTTTCATTGTGTTACCGGCACGCTTCAAGCATCCTCCGGGTCGGTGAGCCTGTTCGGCAACGACGTGACCTATCTGCCGGAGTACCAGCGCACCAAGCTCGGCATGGGCCGCACATTTCAGATAACCAACGTTTTTACCGATCTATCCCTCACCGAGAACGTTGCGCTGGCTATCGTCGGCACGGACCGGCGAAAGTGGATCTGTGGCCGGCCACTCGGTTCATTTCCTGATATTCGCGCGCAGGCTCTCGCAAGGCTTGATGCGGTCGGACTGAAGCAGCACCCCGACAAGCCCGTAAAGCTTCTCTCCTACGGCGAGCGCCGCCAGCTCGAGCTGGCGCTTGCGCTCAGCACCAATCCGAAGGTGCTGTTCCTCGACGAGCCTTGCGCCGGGCTCTCGCCCAGCGAGCGGCTGAAGATCTTCAACATGATACGCGCGCTTCCGCGCGAAATCACAGTTGTGATGATCGAACACGACATGGACGTGGCGCTCGGTTTGGCCGACCGCGTCACCGTCATGAACCGCGGACGGGTCATGGCGGAAGGAACGCCCGCCGAGGTTCAATCCAATATTGAAGTCCGGAACGTGTATTTCGGCCAGGCCTAGCCCGACCATGTCCAACCCCCTGCTCACGGTCTCCGAGATCCACACCTACTACGGTGACAGCTACGTCCTGCAGGGTGTCAGCCTCACGCTACGCAAGGGGCAGATTGCCGCCATCCTCGGTCGCAATGGCATGGGCAAGACAACGCTGATCCGCTCGGTGGCCGGGCTTACGCCCCCGCGGAACGGTGACATCATCTATCGGGACAGATCGCTGCGCGGCCAGCCCCCCTACGCTATCGCGCAAGCTGGCATTGCCATCGTGCCGCAGGGCCGGCGAATTTTTCGCTCGCTCAGCGTGCGTGAGAACCTGCTGATGCCCACGAGCGTGCTGGCGCGATCTGCCCGCGCATCGAATAGCAGGGAGGTGGGACAGCGCTGGGACTTCAACGAGGTGCTGAAGGAGTTTCCTCAGCTCGCCGAGCGAATCAATCATCCAGGCGGCTTGCTCAGCGGCGGTGAGCAGCAAATGCTGGCTATCGGTCGCGCGCTCATGGCCAATCCCGAACTTATTCTGATGGACGAACCATCGGAGGGACTCTCGCCGCGCCTCGTGCTGCAGGCGCAGGAGATCATGCAGCGGCTGCGGACCCGCGGCCACTCCATCCTGCTGGTGGAGCAGAACCTCCAACTGGCGCTCTCAGTCGCCGACGAGATCTACGTTCTGTCGTCGGGACGGTTTGTGTTTCAAGGGACCCCGGCCGAACTCGCGAAGGCGACGCAGGTTCTTGACCAGCATCTTGGGGTGTCGGACGCAAAAATCGCTTGAAGTTGAGGAGGATCACTTACATGGCAACGCACAGGCTCGGACCAACGCATGCCACCGTCCACTGGGGATATCTCGATGCGAAAATTCCACCGCGCCTCACGGTCGATTCTGGCGACACGGTGACGATCGACACCGTTTCGGGTGGATTGGCCGATGTCGGCGACACCTCAATCATGCTGCCGCACCATCGTGAGATCTGCGAAAAGCTAAAACCCTCGCCGGGTCCGCACATATTGACCGGACCGATCGCGGTACGCGGTGCGGAGCCAGGCGACACGCTCGAGGTCCGAATAAAGGCGATAGAGCTCACGGTGGACTGGGGGTGGAACCTGATCCGTCCGCTGCGCGGGACGTTACCCGAGGACTATCCGGAATTCCGCTGCCGCATTATCCCGATCGACCGCAAGGCGATGACATGCAAGCTACCGTGGGGCGCAACCATTCCGCTGCGGCCGTTTTTCGGAATTCTCGCGGTGGCGCCGCCGGCAAACTATGGGCTATGTAGTTCGGTCGAGCCGCGCGAATTCGGCGGCAACCTGGACAATAAGGAGTTTCTAGTTGGTACTTCTCTTCATCTGCCAGTATTCGTTCCCGGCGCAAATTTCTCCTGCGGCGACGGCCATGCGGTGCAAGGCGATGGCGAGGTGTGCCTGACTGCGCTTGAGACCTGTCTTGCCGGAACGTTCGAACTCGTACTCCACAAAAAGAAACTGGACATGCCGCGCGCCGTCACACCCACGCATTACATCACAATGGGTCTCGACCCAGATCTAGACGACGCCGCGAAGCAGGCATTGCGCGACATGATACGCTGGCTGGTCGAGATGACGGGCTGGAGTTCAGAGGAGGCCTACGTGTTCTGCAGCCTCGCCTGCGACCTGCGCGTGACACAATTGGTCGACGGCAACAAGGGAATCCACGCCATGGTGGAGCGGAACCTGGTGCAATAGATATCGAAATCCAGAGACGGCAATGGCTGGCTGGCGCAGCAGATCGCGTCGGCACTCCCATGATGAGTTGAAGACCGAACCGTTGGCAAGCGACCTCAGCCGCGTTTACGGCCCGGCTTTCTTTTGGGCGTCAGCGGAGTTGACGACAGGAATTACTTCAAAATCTACTAGGTCCTGCCAACAAGCGATCCATTGTTCGAATAGCTTCGCGTCATCGGTCTCCATCAGTTGGAAGCAACGATCTAGGTTCTCTTCCACCCAACTATCCAAGTATTTGAGCCCGTCGGGCAGCATCCGCCCTCGCTCCGCAAAGCGTCGATAAACTTCCGAAGCCGCCTCTGCACTCTTGAAACGTTCTATGACGATAAAGAGCATAAGTGCTCGTCCCACCTAATGGAAACCGCCTGCTTCGTCATAACCTGTCAGGCCCGCTTGGGAGGTATCGCTCCCGATTTGGCTACGCGTGGACGTGGCCGGCCACCATTTGCCAATGCAACGACTACCACGATTTCGTCAGGGCGAGGTGCACCCGGCGTCGTGACCGTCAGTGTATCGATTTCATCAAACGACCAGACATCGTCCTTGTGCCCCAATGGGATATCGATGGAAGTACCGGCGGCACCTACTTTGACGTTAGATGGAATGATGGCCTGGCCACCGCCGATTGCATCGCGCATAGGCTTTCCCATTCGTGGATGAATGATTGCGGCTGCGTGTTCGATGTCACCTGCCGTGCCCACTATGGCGCCCTTGCCATAAGAAAGAACTGGTGCCTGCAGCGCATCGGCGGCGGTTCGTACCAGATAGGCGCCCAGTTCGGCACCGAATGGGACGAGTGCTTGCAGATCGTCCGTTACAACGCCAGCGAGCGGATTCGCTATCACAGCGCAGGCGGCAACACGTGTGACGGGCACGATCGCGGGGGCACCGCCCTCGAAGCTAACAGTATCTTTCACCACGAGCGTGCGCCGGATTTCCATCTCAAGCTCCAACAAGGCGGTCGAAATTCCGGCGCATAACAGCGTCTGCCTGGTCCGCCGGAAGCGCTTTGCGCACAAAACTTACTGGTTCCGGCTCACCCAACGGAAACGGCGCATCACTCCCCATCAACAGATGCTCCACCGGGACGGCGCTGGCGGCAAATTGTAGGATGGCCGGGTCGAAACAGATCGTATCAAAATAGAGCCGCCGCAGATAATCACCGACCGACGCCTTCAATGTGCCGGATAGGTGCACGTTGGTGTCGACCTCCCGTTGCATACGCGCCCTCAGAACCAGGCTGAACGCGCCGGTATGGGCACAGACCAATTTTAATCGCGGCCATCGGTCGAGAAACCCGGAGCACACCATTTTGAGGATATTGATGGTGTTATCGAATAGATACCCGGCAACCACTGTTAGCTCGTACTCGCGGGTTCGTTCCTTGCCCGGCGGATCCGCCGGATGCACAAAGAGCGGTACGTCCAGATCGAGAGCGGCGCGGTAAATAGGCTCGAACTGCGCATCATGCAAGTAGACGCCTCGCACGTTCGACGCTACGTGACCTCCGACGAAACGAAGTTCCCGCACGCAGCGCACAAGTTCTTCTGCGGCAGCATCCGGATCCTGCATAGGTAGAAACGCCCAGGCTCTGAATTGTTTCTCTCGGCCAGCGATAGCTGCTGCTATCGCGTCGTTGAACTGACGCGCCGTCGGCACCATTATCGATGCATCGAGGTGGTAATTGATAAATGGAGTAGCAAGCGACAGGATCGATCGCTCGACACCTTCGCGTTTCATTCGCTCGACTTGCCGCGGCAGATCAAAAAAAGTCTTGTTCAGGCCAAAATGCATCCCACGAATATCAACATCGATAATTTCGTCCTCCTCGCGCTTAAGAATCACCTGGAAGTCCGGGCGCGATTTTACAAAATCAAAGAATGCCGCCGGTACGAAATGTCGATGAATATCGGTAATCATGGTCACAATCCGAGATAGGCAACCTTTAAGCGCTCGTCCCTGAGCAAAGTCTGACCACGCCCTTCAAGCACAACGCGACCGTTCTCCAGAACGTAGGCGCGATCGGAAGCTTGTAATACGTGATGTACGTTTTGTTCGACGATCAGGATAGTTATTCCCTTTTGCCGGAGATCTGCCACAAGGTCGAAGAGCAGCTTCACATAAATCGGCGCCAGGCCCTCGGTAGGCTCATCAAGCAGTAAGGTGCTCGGCTTAGCCATCAGCGCCCTCCCGATTGCAAGCATTTGCTGTTCACCGCCGCTTAGCGTGCCCGCCACCTGCTTCCGCCGTTCGCCCAGCACCGGAAGAAGAGCAAAAACTTCCTCGATCGTCCGACTAGCGGCACGGCGCGCGTTGCTCGCGTAGGCACCGATCTCGAGATTCTCAAGCACCGTCATGAAGGGAAACAGGCGCCGTCGTTCGGGCACCAGTACCAGCCCCAGCGAGACACGTTCGTACGCGGACAGGTTTGCAATTGGTCTTTCGTCGAAACGAACGTCGCCGGTGCACCTCGTGCGCAGGCCGGCAAGGGTGAACATTAGCGTGCTTTTTCCTGCGGCATTCGCTCCAACAAGTCCGACGATTTCGCCTTGCCGGACCGACAGGTTCACCGAGTGCAGAACTTGAACCAGCCCGTAGAAGGCGTCCAGATCTTTCACCTCAAGCAAGGCTCATCTCCTCTCCGAGATAAGCCTTCACCACGGCGGGGTCGCGGGCGACTGCTGCCGGTTCGCCATTGGCGATCAACTCACCGCGATTGAGCACCATGATGCGGCTCGCCGTCTTCATGATCGCATACAGGACGTGCTCGACCCAGATGACTGTGATGCCGCGAGCCGGCAGACCGCCAACGAACTTGGTCATCGTGCTGACTTCGGTGGGCGTCAATCCCGCCATGATTTCGTCGAACAAGACGAGTTTCGGTCGCATTGCGAGCGCACGGGCGACTTCAAGACGTTTGAGCAACCCAACCGTGAGAGTTGTTACCGGAACATCGACATAGTCCCTAAGGCCGACATCGGCGAGCGTCTCAATCGCAAGATCCCTTGCGCGGCTTACCGAGCGTTCGTGCTGAAAGGCCGTCAGCATCACGTTTTCGACGACCGACAGTTGACGATATGGCTTCGGTATCTGAAACGTGCGCGCAATGCCGACGCGCGCGACGCGATGCGATTTCCAGTGACTTACCTTCAGGCCATCGAAGAAGATCTCGCCTTTTGTGGGAATCAAGACACCTGCGATCAGATTGTAGAGCGTGCTTTTTCCGGCTCCGTTTGGCCCGATGAGACCGAGCAACTCTCCCCGCTCGACGGAAAAGCTCACATCACGAACAGCCCACAGCGAGCCGAACCGGTGGCTGACATTGTCGATTGTGAGAATTGCTGTCACAGCTTGCCCTTCCTGCTTACAATGCGCGTGAGTGCGCCGGCAATTCCACCGGGGAAATACAGCATCACGACGATCAGCAGCGCGCTATATATGACGAGATGCAGACCTGCCGCTTGATTGCCCAGGTACGAGCGCAGTAGTTCCGACATCGGCGTGATGAGGAATGACCCCAGCACAGGGCCGATAGCGGTTCCCAGTCCGCCAACCGCGGCAAGCAGCCCAAACTGGAAGGAAAGTTCTGGCGAAATGACGAATGTCGGATCAAGATAAAGAAAATATTGGGCGAAGAGCGAACCACCAATCCCTGTCAGCCCGGCGCTGAGCGCCATTGCGGCCGTTCGCACAGTCAAGGGATTGACGCCCGCGGCACTGGCCGCATCGGAGTCATCGCGGACCGAAAACAGGTAGTAACCGTATCGCGAGCCTTCCAGTAATTTTGTGATCGCATAGACCACGAGGAGGAAGAGCAGCATCATGGCCACATAGGCGGCTTTCGATGCGAAAACCATGCTTGTCATGCCCGCGACCGGCGGGATCGAAAGTCCTTCGGGTCCTCCTGTGAGCGACGCCCAGTTTAGCGCTCCGATTCGAACGACCTCGGCCGCGGCGAGCGTAGAAAGAATGAAGAAAGGGCCCCGAAGCCGTGCGCAGATAAGGGCGAGCAGCGCCCCGAATAAGGCCGCCAGTGCCCCACCGCACCAGATGCCGATCCAGGGGGTCAGTCCGAGGTGAACGAACAAGATCGTCGACGTGTACGCGCCGATACCGAAGAATGCTGCATGGCCGAACGATATCAATCCCGCGTAACCGCCGGCGATGTTCCACGCCAGCGCCAATCCGGCCCACAGGAACGTGAGAACGGCAACGTCCTGCAGGGTTTGGGGAAGCCCGATGATCGCAAGTGCAAGACAAACGATGAATATGAAGATCTCTAGAACTGAAACGCGTGCACCGCGTCGAGGCAAAAACGGTAACGCAAGCCGGCCGGTTGATTGTTGTGTAACGTCGAGTGACATCCCAGCACTCAATCGTTGATTCCGATTGTCGCCGCGCCCTTTTGTCCAAGCAATCCATTTGGCCGAAAGATCATCACAAGGAGAAAGAGGATAAAGTAGAACATCTGGCCATAGGCGGGCGCCACATAATAGCTGCTGATTGACTGCACGACGCCAATGCAAATCCCGCCCAGCAGTGCACCTTCGATGCTGCCCATGCCGCCGAGGACGACGATCACAAAGGCAATCAGCACAAAATTCAACCCGACGGTCGGAAACACGGAAAACAGCGGCATCATGATACAAGCCGCCAGGCCGACCAGCGCAGAACCGCCGGCAAATGTAATGAGGAATATTCTGGGAACCGGAATACCCATCAGCATCGCCGCTTCGCCATCCTGGACCGTGGCTCGAATCGCCTTGCCGAGATAGGTCGCGCGGATCACCCACTGCAATAAAAGGGTGCAAACAATGGTTATTGCGAAGCCAAGCAACAATTCAGCCTTGAAATAGAATGGTCCGATTGCGACAGAACGATTGAACATCGGCGGCACATCCCAAAGATCCGCCGTCATGATCATCAGCGCCACATTCTGCATAAAGATCGAAAGCCCCATTGTCGCGAAAACAACGACGAGATGCGGCTTATCGAGCGCGGGGCGGACAATCAGCTGGTGGACAATCGCACCGAAAAGAAGCATTGCCGGCACGATTGCTATCGCGGCGATATAGGGATTGAGGTCGAGAAGCCTTGTTATGGCCCACGCGCCGTACATCCCCAACATAAGGAACTCACCGTGCGCGAAATTGACCACGCGCAGGACGCCAAAGATGAGCGTGAGTCCCATGCTCATCAGTGCGTAAATGCCGCCGATGAATATGCCGGACAGGACGAGTTGACCGAGTGTGCTCATGCCGGGCGTAAGAACGCTGACACAGGCTCGCAGGGGTGGATTCCCTGCGAGCACACGCGATCAGCGGTTGCTCCATGCCGGCAGCGGAATCATGATCGGCGCGTGAGTTGCCAGCTTGGGTGGAAAGACCTCTTCATTACCTTCTGGCGTCCACTGCCACACCCCAATCGAGGCGCGCAAATTCTGCCCGGCATCCTTTGGATCGTCCGGCCAGTCAAAATTGGTGAACTTGATGCCGCTGCCATTGACCAGGGAACCCTCCGGAAGATCGAGCTTGAGCGCGATATCGCGCAATTCGCCGGGCTCGAATGTTTTGCCTTTCGGCAGGACGTGTGTG
>Ga0081455_10005757_pt1 | contig 13512 bp, 10 predicted proteins | sample TabmetS3T2R1_FD_70207 | JGI IMG/M metagenome (GOLD analysis project Ga0081455, IMG submission 70207) | Tabebuia heterophylla rhizosphere microbial communities from the University of Puerto Rico - S3T2R1 | ecosystem: Host-associated > Plants > Roots > Rhizosphere ... | reverse complement strand
ACCGCGCGAATACTCGCCAAGGGACTTAACTGTCACACGGGCGTTACCAGCCGCCCCTGTCTGCAATGTCCTTCCTGCGTCGAGATCGCAGCGGGCGCCTCGCTCGACGTGCTCGAAATCGACGCCGCGTCCAACACCGGCGTCGACAACGTGCGTGACGTAATCATCAACAACATCGCGATCCGGCCGGCCCGTGACCGTTACAAGGTCTTCGTCATTGACGAAGTCCACATGCTTTCGACCAGCGCGTTTAACGCCTTGCTGAAAACCCTCGAAGAGCCTCCATCGCACGTCACTTTTATTATGGCGACGACGGAGCTTCACAAGGTTCCTGACACCATACTTTCGCGCTGTCAGCAGTTCGAGTTCCGGCAGATACCGACCGAAAAAATATTCCGGAGGCTCCGTGAGATAGCCGACGGCGAGGGCGTGAAAATTAGCGACTCCGCGTTGCGTGAAGTTGCCCGAGCCGGCGCAGGCAGCCTGCGCGACGCGCAATCGGCGTTCGATCAGGTGATCGCCTTCAGCGGGGATCAAATCGCCGAGGACGACGTCACGGCGGCTCTGGGGTTGGTCAGCGCCGCCACTCTCGGACGCTTCGTCGAAGCCATCGCCAATCGGAAGACTGCGGAGATACTCAACCTGGTGGAAGAGGTGTTCGTCAGAGGTTACGACCTGCGTAATTTTACCCGCGAATTGACCGCATATTTGCGCCACTTGCTGGTGATTAAATCCGGAATTGACGGAAGCGATCTGCTCGGCGTTACGGACGTGGAGGTAGATCGTTTGAGACAATTGTCTTCCAGTTTTTCAGAAGAAGACCTGGTCAGGCTCTTTCATCTGTTAGCCGAAACCGAAAAAGAGATAAAGGATTCCCCACACCCGCGCTTTCAACTCGAGATCGGGCTGGTCAAACTTACTCATGCGACCAGGTTAAAAACACTCGATGAATTAATAAGGAAGCTTGAGGAGCTTGAATCGAGAATAACCGGCGGCGCCGTAGGCGCGCGCGTTGATCGTCCCGTGACGAATGCTCCAGCTATTAAAAATCAGGCCCCCAAAGGCTCCGCCCTGCCCGGCAAATCCGCGTCGAGCGGCGCGGACGAACCGCCCGATTTTCCCTATTTCGACCCGACGGAGCCTGACGGCCTGTATGAAGCGGAGGTCGTCCAACCGCCACGACAAGCGGCGCCGCGCGAGACTCAAACACAAACAGGCGCCGCTTCGATTACTCCCGGCCAGGAAGTCGAAGCTATTTTAAAAGAGCTGCAAAAGATGAATCGCGGCCTGGTTCTGACCGCGCTCGAAGACGCGCAAGGCTTGGAATTCCGCGACGGGGTTTTGACCGCCACGTTCGGCAATGACGATGTGCTCGCAAAACGAGTGCGTGACAGCGGCCAGCTTTTCCGCGACCTCGGCCAGCGCCTTTTCGGGCGGCCTCTCAACCTGGATGTGAGGATCAGCGGTCAGGTAGAAGAGCGGATTGACGAAGCCGAATTGAAACGCCGAAGCGAGCGCGAGCGAGCTATGCAAAACCCCGCCGTACGTCTGATCAGGGAAATGACGAAGGCCGAATTGCTCTCGGTGAAGAAGAAAGACGTGTTATGATGAGTGACATTGATTCGCAAAACTTTGGAGGAAAATCTGAGGAGTCGCTCATGTCGTAATGAGCGGCGCGCTGAAACAATGAAAAGCGCAGTTCGTAGTCCCGCCTTTAGGCGGAAGAGTTCAGCACAGACCAATTCCGCGACGCCGAACGCTTCCGCCTAAAGGCGGGACTACGAACTGATTTTCTGAGGAGTGTTATGAAACTTCCCGGTGGAATGAATTTGCAGCAGATGATGAAGCAGGCTCAGAAGATGCAAGAGCAAATGATGAAGGAGATGGAGAGCTTGCGCGTCGACGCCACGGCGGGGGGCGGCATCGTGAAGGTCGAAATGAACGGCCTCAAAGAAGTCATTTCCGTCAAAATCGAACCCGAAGCCGCCGGCGACGTCGAAATGCTGCAAGACCTGATCGTGGCCGCGATCAACGAATGCGGGCGCAAAGTCGATGAGAGCGCGAGCAACCGTCTCGGCGGCGCCCTTGGCGGGTTGAATATTCCGGGGTTGATGTAACTGAGGGGGAGTGGGGAGTGGGGAATAGGGAATGGGGATCGAATCCCAAGACTTCCTCTCTTCCCCACTCCCCACTCCCCACTCCCCATTCCCTATTCCCCATGCTCGATTACGCAGAACCAGTAACAAAACTCATAGACGAATTTAAACGCCTGCCCGGCATCGGTCACAAATCGGCGCAGCGACTGGCGTTTCACGTGCTCAAAGCCCCGCAGGAAGAGACCGACCGCCTGGTCGAAGCCATCCGCGAGGTCAAGGAGAAGATCGTCTTCTGTTCGACCTGCAACAACCTGACGGACGTCGATCCTTGCCGTTTCTGTTCCGGCCATTCGCGCGACAAGTCCGTCATCTGCGTCGTCGAGGAGCCTTACAACCTGGTGGCGATTGAAAAGACGCGCGAATACCATGGGCTGTACCACGTCCTGCACGGGGCGCTCTCGCCGATTCGAGGCATAGGGCCTGAAGAGCTTCGGATCAAAAACCTGCTCGAACGCCTGCGCCCGGACGAGAGCGGCGAAAGCGGCGTCAAAGAAATCATCCTCGCCACAAACCCGAACACCGAAGGCGAGGCCACGGCCAATTACCTGGCCCGCCTGCTCAAACCGCTCGGCTTCCGCATCACGCGCATCGCCATGGGGCTGCCCGTCGGCAGCGACCTCGAATACGCCGACGAAGTGACTATGCACAAGGCGCTCGCCAACCGGCATGAAATTTAGGGAGTGGGGAATGGGGAATGGGGAGTGGGGAAAGAGGCGCCACTTCCCACTCCCCATTCCCTACTCCCCACTCCCTGTTTTTTTATGAGCAATCCAGGCGACAAAGACATCGCTGCCGAATACCTTGCGCTGAAAGCCGCGAACGACGAGTTGCGTGAACGCGGCAAGAAGTGGCTGTGGAACGCGCTCGACGTGATCTGCGCCGAGATCAGCCGCGAATTGAGCGATCGAAACAATCCGCCTTTGCAGGTGGGCCGTCAGGAGTGGCGGTTCAAAGTCGAAGATTCGACGATGGTCGGTGAACGGTTCGGCGCGCGCTATCGCGAGAAAACGTTGATCGTCGAAGCCGGATGGCCGCGCGAACCGCAAGACGGATTCATCCCGGACCGGGGGTTGGCGCGCGCCCGAATCGGTCTCAGCCAGAACGTAATGCTCGAAGCGAAGATCGTCGCCGAGATGCTCCTTAAGCAGCGGAAAAACAGCGACCCCGAGTGGAACTTCATCGCCGACAAGAAACTCGGCGCCGAAGTCACCGAGTCGCGCCTGCGCGAATACTTCAATCTGATTTTGGTCGATTAACAGCGCCGCGCGATAGTGGGACAGACTTATGGTCTTTGAAAATTAAATGCGCCTACTTGCCCGGCAAGTCGCCGGAGCCGAACTCCCTGTTCCTTTGGAACATACCAGCATCACAGGGTGGGTACATTTAATTTTCAAAGACCAATAGTCTGTCCGTCCGCAATTCACACGACGGACAGACTAAAGTCTGTCCCACTATCGAGCGGTACTTTACCAATCTTGCCCAATAAGATTTCGATTGATGGCCCTGGCGAAAAGGATAAAATAGCCGCCGCGTCAATTTACAAACAGTTTGGGAACGATGTGCGGGTTCTGATTGCAGGCGGGGGTCCAATGGCGATACCAAATTCAGCTTCATCATCAAGGCGCCGGGGCGCGCGAATACTGATCGCGGATGAGAATCCCGCCACACTGGAGTTCTTCACCCGCTTGCTTGAAGACAGTGGATTCGCCACGCAAACCGCCGACAGTGGCGAGGCGGTCCTGCAATTTCTATTTCAAACCGAGACGTGGGAAGATTTTTGCTCGGAAACCAACCGCCATGTAGTAATGCGGTCGCTAGCGCACCCCCCTATCGACGCCATCTTGCTCGGCGATCTCATGAAGCCTCCAATTGACGGGCTTGATCTGATTCGCCGCCTGCGCCCTTCTCGCATTCCGATCGTGGTGGCCACGTCTTATGGCGCCGATTACGTGTTGTTGGCCAAAATGGCCGGGGCCAATGTCATCGTCCACAAGTTCGCCGAACCGACTTACCTGATCACGACTATCGAGGAGGCGCTTCAGCAGAGCATGTTTCTCATACCGCCGCACAAATAAAACCGGGCAGAGCTATCCGACCGACGCCAGCACGCCAAGGATGTGGTAACCGCCGTCGACGTAGACGACCTCGCCCGTGATCCCGCGCCCTAAAGAACTCAACAGGAACAACGCCGCATCGCCGACTTCGGCCTGTTCGGTCGCGTGTCGGAGCGGGGCTATTTCGCGGTGCGCTTCGACCATTTTGGAAATGCCTCCGACGCCGCGCGCCGCCAGCGTCCGGATCGGCCCGGCCGAGATAGCGTTGACCCGAACTCCCCGCGGCCCGAGGTCGTTCGCCAGGTAGCGCACCGAAGCCTCCAGGGCGGCCTTCGCCACGCCCATCACGTTGTAATTAGGGACGACCCGCTCGGAGCCGAGATATGTCAACGTGACGATCGAGCCCCCATTCTTCATCAGCGGCGCGGCGGCGCGCGACACCGCGACGAGCGAATAGGCGCTCACTTCCAAAGCCGTCGCAAAGCCCTGCCTCGATGTGTTGATGAATTCGCCGGCCAGCTCCTCGCTCGGCGCGTAAGCGATCGAATGAACAAGGAAATCCAACTCCCCGAATTCGCCTTCAACGCCCTTCATCGTCGCGGCGATCTCGTCGTCGCTTCCGACGTCGCACTGAAAAGTCTTCGAACCTTCGAGGGTCTCGGCCAGCTTTTCGACCTTGTCCTTGAAGCGGTCGTTCTGGTAATTGAAGATGAGCCTCGCGCCCTCACGCGCAGCCGATTCCGCAATCGCCCACGCGATGCTCTGTTTGTTCGCGACTCCCAGGATCAGGCCTTTCTTGCCTTCAAGAAGCATACCGTCGTTTTTCTCCTTGTCGTTTTTTTTATTATCTGCTGGTACAGTACCGCGCGTGTAAGCAAGCGGTCGCATTCAAGGTCAACCGCTTGCCGACGCGCGCGGCGCTGCGCCAACCGCGAAGATAACACGGCTTTGAACTATAATCACGCCATTATGATTCGACTTAATTTGACTCAGACTCCGCCGCTCATTCAGAAAGATGATGGCGCAGTCCTCATAATAGGATCGCGCGCCACGCCGGCCGCGATCTTAATCCTGCTCGGTTTGCTTCTGTCGAGTTCCTCGGCGATGGCGCAAACGACCACTGCGCAACAGCTCGGCTACGGCCCGAACGACAAGGTACTCATGGTTCACGCCGACGACATCGGCATGTCGCATTCGGTCAACGTCGCTACAATCGAAGCCTTCAAAAAAGGCCTGGTCACATCGGGCAGCGTCATGGTTCCCTGCCCGTGGTTTCCCGAGATCGCTGCTTACGCCAGAGAGCATCCTGAGCTTGATCTGGGATTGCATCTGACCCTGACCAGCGAATGGAAATACCTGCGCTGGCGCCCCGCGGCTTCTCCTGAAAAGGTAAAAGGCTTGCTCGACGAAGAGGGTTTTATGTGGCGCTCCGAACGGCAGACGGCGACGAAGGCCACGCCGCAGGAGGTCGAGACCGAGTTGCGCGCGCAGATCGAACGCGCGTTGCAATTCGGCGTCAAACCCACCCACCTCGACACGCATATGGGCACGCTGTACACTCGCAAGGATTTCTTCGACGTCTACACGAAGCTCGGCAAGGAGTACGGCATCCCGGTGATGGTCATGCGCCCGACGCCCGAAATCATCGCCTACGGCAAGCAAACCGGACTGCCGATTACCGAAGACCTTTTGAAGAAAGTCGAAGCCGACGGATTCGTGATGCTCGATCATCTAGTTACCGGCGTGACGGGAAAGAACTTCGCCGAGCGGAAACAGGCGTACAAAAACTTGCTGCGAAATCTGAAGCCCGGCGTGACTATGTTGATCGTGCATCTTGGAATGAATGACCCTGAGTTGAAGGCCACCACCAATTCCTGGGAAGAGCGCTACGGCGATTTCCTCTCATTCACGGACCCCGAAATCGAAGCTCTCATAAAAGAACTCGGCGTCAAGTTGACGACCTGGCGCGAGATGGGCAAGATCGCCTGGAAGAAATGAGAGGCGCAGGGTCTGAAATCAAAATCATCGCAGGACGCCGCTAACAGCAAACTTAACATGCGCGAAATATTATCTACACTATTAACTTTCTTCGGCATCTCCCGCAAGAATAAAGGTCAGGAACCAGACGCTCGGTGGGTAGATCCTGCTTCGCTTAAACCAGGGCCAATTAAACCGCAGGGGCTGAGCCCCAAACAGATGGAGAGAATCTACAAACTGCGTGATACCTTGGCGGAGGTCGAACATTCTCCAATCGAAAAATGGGTAGATAATTTCAAGCAGGATGCAAACCCGGATAAGGAGTTGGCCATCTGGGAAAGAATCGCAGACGGCTATACGCGATACTGTTCCAAGAGGCTGTTATCGATAGAGGCCAAAAAGGACGTATTCCAATTACTGCTTCTTCGGTCTATGGCGTCTGAGCAGGAAGTTCTGAAGCATGTCAAACTGAAAACTCTCTCGGTTGATGAGGCTAAAGAAACATTGAAGGAGTTCTGAAGCTCGCGCCACTCCGCAAACCCTATCAGGGCGCCAATCAACACAACCATAAAGGGTAATCCATGAGAGGTCGCCGGTTCACTGTCGCATTCACAACAGTCGGCGCAACGGCGATTGCGTTGATCGCCGCAATTGCAATGACGCGCGCGAACGCCGATTTGTCAGCCAACGATATGGTCAATCTGATTCGCGCGCCGAACGGCGGGCTTCAACCGCAAGCCGTGGCGGACGCTGGCGGCGCGCTGCATCTGGTCTACTTCGCGGGCGAGCCGAGCGCGGGGGACGTCTTTTATGTTCGCCGCGAACGCGGCAAGGAAGATTTTTCATCGCCGATCCGAGTCAACAGCCAACCCGGGAGCGCCATAGCTACTGGCGCGATACGCGGAGCGCACATCGCCGTCGGCAGGAACGGGCGAGTTCACGTCTCCTGGAACGGCTCGAACCAGGCCTCGCCACGCGGCCCCGAAAATTCCGCTCCGATGCTCTACTCGCGAATGAACGACGCCAAGACCGCCTTCGAAGCCCAACGCAACCTGATGCGGGTCAGCCGCTCGCTTGACGGCGGCGGGTCGGTGGCGGCGGATAAAGAGGGCGCCGTTTATGTCGCGTGGCACGGCGCGGGCGAACAGAAAGGCGAAGAGCATCGCCGCGTCTGGCTCGCGCGTTCGACCGATGACGGCAAGACGTTTGCGCAAGAAACGCCGACGTTCGCCGATGAGACCGGGGCATGCGGCTGTTGCGGGATGCGCGCTTTCGTCGCCCCGCGCGGCGCGCTCCACCTGCTTTATCGCACCGCGACCAATATGACCGAGCGTGGAATGTTCCTGCTGACCTCGACAGACAAGGGCAAAAGTTTTCGCGGAACGCGACTCGACAACTGGCATTTGACCGCCTGTCCGATGAGTTCAGTTACGGCTGCGAACGGCGATAAACAGACGTTTGCAGCCTGGGAAAACGACGGCCAGGTTTATTTCGGCGCGATTGATTCGTCATCGCAGAAACCGGCGCCGGCGCCCGCTCAGACAGGCAGGCGTAAACACCCGGCGATTGCGACAAACGCGCGCGGCGAAACGATCCTGGTCTGGACGGAAGGAACGGGTTGGAAGAAGGGCGGCTCGCTGTCCTGGCAGGTCTACGATAAAAATGGCAAACCTGTGGGAGAGATGGGCGCGGCGCAAGGCGTGCCTGTCTGGGGGTTGGCGACCGTCGTGGCCGGAGCCGACGGCAAATTTACGGTGATCTACTGAAGTCAGAGCGGTTTTCAGATCGGTGTACGTATTCATAGAACGCGGATGACATTTATAGAGCGGATTTACGCCGATCTTTTTTGGTTTTATCCGCGATGATCCGCTCTCGTCCGCGTCATCCGCGTTCTATTGACGCCTTCTTTGTCGCAAACACCAACGTGCGTCCGAGGCCCTCCTTAAATCAGCCATAAACTTTTCATTTCCCTATTGACCCCGTAGCCGGCTACAGAGTGTAGACTTAGCCTGCTAGAACAGTTATTGCTCTATTCATAGGGGAAGCGATATGAGACGAATCAGACGACAAGCTGTGACTAATGAAGTCGCCGGCGCGTCCGAGACCGGCGAAACCGCGTCGCTCAAAATCGGTGAGGTCGCCAGGCGCGCAGGCGTCGGCGTTGAGACTTTGCGCTTTTACGAGCGCAGCGGGTTACTCGACCGTCCGGCCCGCACCGAGGGCGGTTACAGGCTTTACGACACCGACGCGCTGAAGACGCTGGAATTCATCAAACGCGCGCAATCTCTCGGCTTCACGCTCGAAGAGATCAAGCGCATCATCGCCGAGAGCCGCGCCGGGCAAAGGCCGTGCGCCGAAGTGCGCGAGACCGTGCGAAGGCGGTTGGCCGAACTCGACCGGCAGATGGCGCAAATCCGGCGCTATCGCAACGCGCTGGCGGCGACGTTGAAGCAATGGGACGAGAAGGGATTCGCCGACGGCGATTTCTGCGGTCTGATCGAAAGCGCTGATCTCAGCGCCATAAAGCCGGAGCGGAACGATTTGAAAAGGAGGGGTAAATGAACATGCGCATTGACCCGGTTTGCGGAATGGCGGTCGATCCGGCGACGGCGGCGGGTCAATTGGATTACGAAGGCGAGACCTATTACTTCTGCCATCCGAATTGCCTGCGCAAATTCAAGGCCGATCCTCAAGGCTATTTGAACAAGGCGCCGCAATTCACGGCGATGGGCCGCCCCGTGGTTCAACTCGGAGGCAAGTCCGGATCGATGCCCGTGATGACGCAGGCGCAGCCGCAAGTAGGGACGCGCATTGTTCGAGAGGACGACGAGTATACCTGCCCGATGGACCCGGAGGTCGCGCAGACCGGCCCCGGCGCGTGTCCGAAATGTGGAATGGCGCTCGAGCCAATGACTCCCGCTCCTCCGGCGACGAAGACGGAATACGTCTGTCCGATGCACCCTCAGATCGTGCGCGACGAGCCGGGATCGTGCCCGATCTGCGGAATGGCGCTCGAGCCGCGCGTGGTCACGCTGGAGGAAGAAGAGAACCCCGAATTGAAAGATATGAAGCGCCGGTTCTGGGTGAGCGTGGCGTTGACGGCGCCGGTCTTATTCCTGGCGATGTCGGAGATGATTCCGGGGCAGCCGATCCAGCACGCTCTCTCGCCGCGACTGCTCACGTTCATTCAATTCGCGCTGGCCACGCCGGTTGTGTTGTGGGGAGGATGGCCGTTCTTCGAGCGCGGATGGGCTTCGATCGTCAATCGCAGCCCGAACATGTTCACGCTGATCGCAATCGGCACGGGCGCGGCATGGCTTTACAGCGTCATTGCCACATTCCTTCCGGACATCTTCCCCGCGTCGTTTCGCGGCCATGGCGGCGAAGTGGCGGTCTATTTCGAGGCCGCGGCGGTGATCACGACTCTGGTTTTGCTGGGACAGGTGTTGGAGTTGCGCGCGCGCAGCCGGACGAGCAGCGCGATCAAAATGCTGTTGGGCCTGGCGCCGAAGACCGCGCGCATCCTCAGAGGCAATGGGCGTCCCAACGGGGTCGAAGAAGACATTCCGCTCGATCAGGTTCATCCCGGCGATCTGTTGCGCGTACGTCCCGGCGAAAAGGTTCCGGTCGACGGCGTCGTCATTGAAGGCCGCAGCTCGGTTGACGAATCGATGGTCACGGGCGAACCGATCCCGGTCGAAAAGACCGAGGGCGATAAGGTCACCGGCGGAACGATCAACGTGGCGGGCAGTTTCGTGATGCGCGCGGAGAGAGTCGGCGCCGATACGCTGCTCGCGCAGATCGTGCGAATGGTCGGTGAGGCGCAGCGCAGCCGCGCGCCGATCCAGCGATTGGCCGACGCCGTCTCGGCCTGGTTCGTGCCGGCGGTCGTGATTATTGCGGCCATCACGTTTTTGATCTGGGCGTTAGCCGGGCCTGAGCCGCGAATGGCCTACGCGATGGTCAATGCTGTCGCAGTGTTGATCATCGCCTGCCCATGCGCTCTGGGCTTGGCGACGCCGATGTCGGTGATGGTGGGGACGGGGCGAGGCGCGACGGCCGGCGTGCTGATCAAAAACGCCGAGGCGCTTGAGACGCTCGAAAAGGTCAACACGCTGGTCGTTGATAAAACGGGAACCCTGACCGAAGGAAAACCGAAATTGACGATGTTCTCAAACACCGGCGTCGTGGACGACGAGACGGCGCTGCGGTTGGCCGCCAGCCTCGAACTGAGCAGCGAACACCCGCTGGCCGCGGCTTTTGTCACAACCTCCAACGAACGAGGTCTTAAGCTGACGCCCGTGTCCGAGTTCCGCTCCGTCACGGGCAAAGGCGTGATCGGCAGAGTTGACGGTCGTGCGATCGCGCTTGGCAATCAGAGTCTGCTCGCCGAGTTGGGCGTCGATCTCGGCGCGGGAGCGGAGAAAGCCGCCGAATGGCGCGAACGCGGCGCCACGGTGGTCTTTTTGGCGGTGGACGAACGGCTCGCCTATCTGTTCGGCGTCGAGGACCCGATCAAGGAGTCTTCGCGCCAGGCGATCAGAGAGTTGCACGAAGAAGGGCTGCGGATAGTGATGTTGACCGGCGACAACCGCGTGACCGCCGAAGCCGTCGCACGACAATTGGGCGTCGACGAGGTCATCGCCGATGTCCTGCCTGAACATAAGAGTGAGTTCGTGGCGCGACTGCAAAGCGAAGGGCGCGTGGTGGCGATGGCGGGCGACGGCGTTAACGACGCTCCCGCGCTGGCGCGAGCGCACGTCGGCATAGCGATGGGCGCGGGGACGGACGTGGCGATGGAGAGCGCGGGCGTGACGCTGGTTCAAGGTGATCTGCGAGGCATCGTCCGCGCGATAAAACTGAGCCGCGCCACGATGAGCAACATCCGGCAGAATCTCTTCTTCGCTTTCGTCTACAACGCGCTGGGAGTTCCGATTGCGGCGGGCGCGCTCTACCCGTTTATCGGGCTGCTGCTCAGCCCGATGATCGCCAGCGCGGCGATGACCTTCAGCTCGGTCTCGGTGATTACCAACGCGCTGAGGCTGCGCAAACTCGATTTGCGATGAGGAAAGAGCCACTAGACAGAAAAATGTAAGAGAGAAAAATGAAGACCTGCCGGCCCCGTTCTTATTTTTCTCTCTTACATTTTTCTGTCTGACATTGCTACTCTTGGCGTAAGGCGTTCATTGGGTCCACACGGCTCGCGCGATAGGCCGGCGCAAAACTGGCCAACAGAGCGGCGACGATCAATACGGAAATCATAGCGGCGAAGGTCAACGGCTCTGTGGGCTGCACTCCGGGTACGAGGCTCCCCAGTAAGCGCCCTGCGGCAAAGGCCGCGGCCGCGCCCAAAACAACGCCAACGAGAACCATTCCGAGGCTCTGCCTGAGCACAAGCCACATACAATCGCGTCCGTTAGCGCCGAGCGCCATGCGTACGCCGATTTCCGGCACGCGCTGCCCTGTCAGGTATGCCAGCACGCCATAAATGCCGACGCATGCGAGTAGCAAAGCCAGGCCGGCGAATATGCCGAACAACAGCAAAAGGAAGCGTTGCTGGGTTAGCGTGCCGCTCGCGAGCTGGTCCATGGTACGAATTTGGTATAGCGCCTGATCGCCAGTGGCCCCGCGCACTTCCCGCCGCAGTGGCTCGACGATATTCAATGGCTCGACGCTGGTCCGGACGGCAACCGACATGAGCTCGGACCAACGACGCAACAACGTGTCCGGCACCTGGGCAAAAGGATAATAGAACTGCGCGCGCACTTGGGCCTGGTCGTCGTTAGCGAGCCCCCAATGCCGTACATGGCCCACTACCCCCACCACCTGGACGGGGCCAGAGCCCATCGCCGGAATCCAGAGGCGCTTCCCGACAGGCTCCCGTCCGCCGAAAGCGTGTTGCGCCAAAACGTCATCAATCACGACGACAGGCTCATTGCCCATCCGATCCTGATCGTTGAAGAATCGGCCTTGGAGCAGCGGAATGCCCATGACCTGCAGATAATCCGGCGTTACGCTCGTCGCCAATGCGATGGGCTGCTCGTTGGGCGGCGGCACAGCCGGGGTGGTCCAGTATCCGAGTTGGTTATTGCCTTCGCGCATTGGGACGGTATCGACAAGCGCCACGGACTGTACTCCAGACACGCCTCGCGCCCGATCCAGAACATCCTGCCAGGCCGCGCGTGTCTGCCCTGGATTTGCGAACGCGCCGGGCGCAAGCGCCATCCGAGTGACCAGTACGTTCCGGATGTTAACGCCTGGGTCAAGAGATGACTGCCGCAGGAGCGTACGCCCAAGCATACCGGCAGAGATCAATAGCACTGACGCCAGGGCGATCTCGGAGATGACCAACCCGCCGTGCAGACGGCGCGAGCTTCCCACAACGGTCCGCGCTCCGGAGCGGAGCGTCTGTTCCAGTTCGCGCGTTGGAGCGCGTAAGGCTGGCGCCAGCCCGAAAAGAAGACCGCTCAACATGGAGACGGCCAGCGCAAACAGCAGCGCATACCAATTGAGCTGGACCTCCTCGGCGCGCGGTAAACCGCCTGGCCAGAAATTCACGAACGGACCGATACCTACGGCTGCAAACAAGACGCCGGTCGCGCCTCCAGAAAGTCCTAACACCGCGCTCTCAGTCAGACATTGGCGTACAAGGCGGCTCCGGCCCGCTCCCAGGACCACACGAATGGCAAGTTCACGCTCGCGCGAAACCGCGCGCGCCAGCAGTAGACTGGCTACATTCACGCACGCAATCAGCAACACCATGCTGACAGCTCCCATGAGCAACCATAGCGTGGACCCGACATCTCCGACATTCGGACGAAGCGGGTCCGCTATGAAGACGCGGCCCGCATTGGAATCGGGGTACTGGTCAGCCAGATGGCGTCCGATCAGCGCCAGCTCCGTCTGCGCCTCCGCCAGCGTCGCGGCGGGCCGGAGGCGCGCCCAAACACGAATGCCGAGACGCGCTTTGCGATTTTGCATTCGCGGTTCAGTGTTTTGACCAAGCGGGGTAAACACATCCGCCTCTCCGGATAACTGGAAGCCTGCGGGCGCGACGCCGACAACGGTATGGGGCTTTCCATCAAAAACAAGCCGTGCGCCGATCGCCGCCGGACTTCCGCCGTAGCGGCGCTGCCACAAACCGTGGCTGATGATGATCACGGGCGCCGCGCCAAGGCGGTCTTCTTCGGGTAAGAAGGCGCGCCCTTGCGATAAGCTAACTCCCAGGACGGAAAATAGTTCGGACGAGATCTGGAAGCCGCTGACGTACTCGGCTTCCCCAGGTTCACTAACCGTTCCTCCGCTGAAGCGCCATGCCGCCATAT
>Ga0081455_10005756_pt1 | contig 13512 bp, 10 predicted proteins | sample TabmetS3T2R1_FD_70207 | JGI IMG/M metagenome (GOLD analysis project Ga0081455, IMG submission 70207) | Tabebuia heterophylla rhizosphere microbial communities from the University of Puerto Rico - S3T2R1 | ecosystem: Host-associated > Plants > Roots > Rhizosphere ... | reverse complement strand
GCGAGCCTCGGCAGCAACGAGCGTTACAACCTCGGTGGCCGCCAGGCGAGGCAGGTCGGGAAGTTGAATCTGCGCGGTTCCGCGGCCGTGCGCCACGAACCGCGGGAGCGAGATTTCCAGGACTATCGCGTCACCCGCGACGGATTCGGCACGATCCTCGACGAGAGACGAACGCACACCGTTGACGAGGCCGACCAGCTCACGAAGAGCCTCTCGCTCGGCGCCGACCTCGACATGACCCCGGCGGATCGGCTGACCCTCGAGGGCAGCTATCTACGCCGCGACACCGGCAGCTCACTCGTGGAGAGCACTACCGAATACACGCGCACGCGCCGCGGCGACCCCTACCAGTACGACAGCTCCGCGCAACTTCGCTATCACCACAAGGGCGAGCGCGACGGAGATGGCCTCACGATGAATGCCGAGCGCTCGGAGTCGGTTTCGACCGGCGCGCTTCGTTTCGACAAGTCGTTCATCGTGCCTGGGCAGCCGGACATCGTTCAGGGCTACGGCTACGCCGACGATCAGGTCACCGACGAGCTCAGCGTGGAATACGTGGTGACGCAGGCCAATGACCGCAAACTCATCGCCGGCTACGACCTCTCGCACGATGCCTATCTGCTCGCCCGTTCGCAGTCCCTCCCGGCGAACGCGGGCGACGTGCTGCTGCCGGATCCAGGCTTCACAAACACATTCCGTTACACGCAGACGATTCATGCGCTGTATGGGTCGTATGAAATGCCGTTCGACAAGTGGACGACGCTGGCGGGTCTGCGCCTCGAGCATGCGGCGGTGCTGAGCCAGCGCTACTTCCGCGCGTATCCGAGCCTGCACGTCTCGCGCAAGCTCACCGAGCGGCAGACGCTGAAGTTCAGCTACTCGCGGCGCGTGTTTCGCCCGGGAGGCTCGGATCTGAATCCGTTCCGCATCCAGATCAACGAGTATTCGCAGCGCTCGGGTAATCCCAATCTCGAACCCAGCGACTTCGATTCGCTCGAGGCCGGCTGGTCGTACGACCAGGGACGTACTTCGCGCAGCGTCACGTTGTACGCGCGGCGCAGCAACAACGCGCGCACGAGCATCACCACGCTCATTTCACCGACCGTCACGCTCGTGGTGCCCGAGAACCTCGGCAAGACCCTCGCGAGCGGGCTCGAGTTGGCGGCCGCGGGGCGCATCGGTCCGAGCGTCGACTACAACCTGAGCGGCAATCTGTTCTACAACGAGATCGACGCTTCGAATCTCGGATTCGCAGGCAGCCGGTCAAACTACAGCGCGGATGGCAAAGCCGCGCTGAACTGGCGCATGAGCGACAAGGACACGATCCAGATCAATGCCAACGCCCTGGGCCGGCGCGTGACGCCGCAGGGCACGCGAGCCGGAGTTGCGTCGATGGATCTCGGCTACCGTCACCAGTTCCGCCCGAATATTTCCCTGTCGGCGACGCTGACGGATGTCTTCGCCAGCCGGAAGTTCGTCAGCATCATGGAATCGCCGGAGCTTTCGCAGCGCGGTACGTTCAGACCTGATGGCCGGATCCTCTTCGTCGGTCTCTCGTGGTCGATGGCGGGCGCGAAGAAGCAGGCACCGGATCGGTTCGAGTACGAGCAGTGAAGGCGCGAGCGAGAGCGATTTAACAGTTGGCGTTCCAGCTGGAACGACCCGGGTCATTCTCCGTATCGCGCGATGTGCCTCTTGTACGCCAGCAAATGCCGCAACGCCTCGCGCGGCTGATTCGCCTTCTCATGCAATCGCGACAGGTTGAAATGCGCATCGCCCAGCAGCGGGTCCTGCGCGAGCGCATCGCGATACGCAGCGATCGCCTCCTCTTCTCGCTCGAGATCCTCGAGCAGCGTCGCGAGGTTGAACGACAGGATCGCGCTCGACGTCCGCGCCTGCCGATAGAGCTGCTCCGCTTCCTTGAGCTTGCCGTCGAGGTGGAGCAAGCGCCCGAGATTGATCCGCGCCTCGAGGTGGTCCTCCTGGACGCTCAGCGCCGCTAGATAGGCGGCGCGCGCGGCCTTGATGTCGGATTCTTCGAGCAGGTGCCCGCGCTGGAAATGCTCTTCGGCGACTTGGGCCGGCGGCACCTCCGCTTCAAGCTTGAGTCTGGCGATCTGGGCAGCAACCGCGGGGACAGCAAGCGGCAACGCATATTGCCCTGAGGCTTCCCACTCGCGCGCACCGTCGCGCACCGCGACATCTTTGCCGGAAGCCGCCAGCGCAATCGCTGGCAGCCGCCCAGTCGGAAGCGCCGCGCGGATCTGTTCCAGCGCCGCTGCGATCTTCGGCGTGGAAAGCTTTGCCGCCTTGAGCGCTCCCGCCACGCGGAGAACCAGCAGATCCTGAAAGGTGTATTGGCTCTTGCCGCGCGCCTTCGGCGGCGTCGCAAGAAATCCGGCCTTGCTCAGTTTGCGGACGAGCGCCGGAGGGAGACCGAACAGTCTCTTGAGGTCGGCGAGCGAGTACTCCTGCATCTCACCTCATCGCCGGGAGGATTTCTTCGAAGCAGCAACTTCGCCCGACGCGGCCGCCTTCTTCGGCCCCTTGCGCTCGTTCGTCGCGGCCGCCTTCGCTCCGCCGCGAGCGCTCAGGCTCGCCTTGAGGATTTCCATCAGGTCGACCACGTTCGACGCGCCGCCTTCGACGCTCGGCGGCTCCGCGAACGAAATCTCCTTGCCCTCGACCTTGCGCTGGACAGCAGCCTCCACGCGGCCGCGATGTTCGTCGACGTATTCATTCGGATCGAAGCGCTTCGCGGCGAGCTGGTCGATGAGCTGGTTCGCGAGCTTGAGCTCCGCGTCCGACACCGGCGCCATTTCAACGCCGAGATCCTTGATCGAGCGCACTTCCGACTTGAAGTGGAGCTGGTGCATCGCGATGCCGTCGTCCATCGGGCGCAGGACCACGATGTGTTCCTTGCCGCGCGAGATCCAGCGGCCCACCGCGCACTGCTTCGCCTTCTTGAGCGCAGTGGCCAGCAACGAGTACGGCTTGGCGCCGCCCTTGTCGGGCGCCAGGTAGTAAGTGCCGTCGAAGTAGACAGGGTCGACGGAGTCGAGCGGCACGAACTGCGTGATGTCGATGGTGTGCGTCGTGGTGTCCTCGAGCTGCTTCAGCTCTTCGGCGGAGAACATCACGTACTGACCTTTTGCGAACTCGTAGCCCTTCGTCATCTCCGCTCGCTCGACCAGCGCGCCGTCGTTGACCGCGACGTACTGTTGTTTGACGCGCGAGCCGTCTTTCTGGCGGAGTAGATTGAAGGAGATGCGTTCGGCCGAGCTCGTGGCCGAGTAGAGCTTGATCGGGATCGCGACCAGGCCGAAGGAGATGGTTAACGAAGCGATGGATCGGGCGTTGCTAGGCGGCATAGGGCACTGAATAGTCGTTCGTTGCTCGGGCGGCAACTGTACCTCGCAGGCAGGTGTGTGTCGTAAGTGATTGATGAGAAATGAGGATTCTGTCCCATGTCAGACATCTTCGAGGCGCAGCTCACGTCTGCGCTGACATGAGTGGCCCGGATCGCGCATCCTAAAGTGGCTCATGAAGAAGACCGCCGCGCAGCTCAAAACGTACCGGGCCAAGCGCGATTTCACGAAGACGAAAGAGCCGAGCGGCGCGCGCGAAGTGCTGCCCGCGGAGCATCGGCGGTTCGTGATCCAGAAACATGCCGCGAGCCATCTGCACTGGGACTTTCGTCTCGAGTTGAACGGCGTGTTCAAGTCGTGGGCCGTGACGAAGGGCCCGTCGCCGGATCCGGCCGACAAGCGCCTGGCCGTGGAGGTCGAGGATCACCCGCTCGACTACGGCGATTTCGAGGGCACCATCCCGAAGAGCGAGTACGGCGGCGGCACCGTGCAGACGTGGGATCGCGGGTTGTGGGCGCCGCAAGGGACGAAGACGCCCGAGGAAGCGATTGCGGCTGGCGACTTCAAGTTCGTGCTCGCGGGCGAGCGTCTCAAGGGTAGTTGGGTGCTCGTGCGCATCAAGAACAACCGCGGGCGCGATACGCGCACCAACTGGCTGCTGATCAAGCACAAAGATGAGTACGCGCGGCCGGGGGAGACGGAGGAGTTGATCGCGGAGGATCGGTCGGTGGCATCGGGGCGCACGATGGATCAGATCGCGCGTGGAGTTGGCAAGGCGCCGGAGCCGTTCATGTTGGCGGGCGCGGACGGGGCGGATGCGGTGTGGCATTCGAATCGCACGGAGTCGAAGCCTGTGGTGGCGGCGCCCTCGCCCGCTCCGAAGCGCGCGGCTAACAAACCTGTTCGGCTTAAAGCGGTGCCTGACTTCATCGAGCCGCAGCTGGCCAAGGTCGTGGACCGCCCGCCCGCCGGTGCGGGATTCGTGCACGAGATCAAGTTCGATGGATATCGCGTGCAGATTCGTGTGCAGAACGGCAAGGCGAAGATCCGCACGCGCACCGGGCTCGACTGGACGCAGAAGTTTGCGGCCGTCGCGAAGGTGGCGAAAGCTCTCCCCGATTGCATCGTCGATGGTGAAATCTGCGCGCTGGATGAGAACAACTTGCCGAGCTTCGCGCGGTTGCAGGCGGAGTTGTCGGAAGGCAGGTCCGAAGGCCTGGTGTTCTTCGCGTTCGATCTGCTGATCGAAGGCAAGCAAGACATCCGCACACTCCCTCTAACCACCCGCAAGGAGCGGTTGAAGGCGCTGATCGAAGAAGCCGACGCGGGCGACACGATCCGATACGTCGAGCATTTCGAGAACGGCGCCGAGATGTGGCTCTCTGCTTCCAAGTTGAACCTCGAAGGCGTCATCTCGAAGCGGGTGGATGCGCCGTATCTTTCCGGTCGCCACGGCGGCTGGACGAAGGCGAAGTCGCGACCCGGGCAGGAAGTGGTGCTCGGTGGCTGGACGAGCGAGAGCGGCGAGCTGCGCTCGCTCCTTGCCGGCGTCTATCGAGACGGGCTGCTCGAGTACGTCGGCCGCATCGGCACGGGCTACGGCGAGGCCGTGGCGAAGAAGGTGATGCCGGAGCTCAAGAAGCACACGACCAATGTGAGCCCGTTCAGCGGGAAGGATGCGCCGCGGAAAGAAGCAAACATCCGGTGGCTCGCGCCTGCGCTCGTCGCCGAGATCGAGTTCGCCGGCTGGTCGGAGGATCGAATGATCCGGCAGGCGGCGTTCAAGGGATTGCGGCTGGACAAGGAGCCGACGGACGTCGTGGATGAGCGGCCGAGTTCGACGGCAGCACCCGCGGCCGAGAAGCCGGCGACCAAAGCCGCTACTCCTCTTATAAGGAAGCCCGGACCGAACGCCGTCATGGGCGTGACGCTCACGAACGCCAACAAGGTGCTGTGGCCCGAAGGCGCGCAAGGCGCCGCTGTCACCAAGCTCGATCTCGCGCGTTACTACGAGGCCGTCGGCGAATGGATGCTGCCGCACCTGCGCGGCCGGCCGTGCTCACTGATGCGCGCGCCGGATGGAATCACCGGCCAGCAGTTCTTCCAGCGCCACGCGATGGCTGGCATCTCTGATCTCTTCACGCTCGTCCAGGTCAAGAACGACAAGGCACCGTATGTGCAGATCGATCGCGTGGAGGCGCTCATCGCAGTTGCGCAGATTGGCGGGCTCGAGCTGCACCCGTGGAATTGCGCGCCGGGCGACCCGGAAGTCGCGGGTAGATTGGTGTTCGATCTCGATCCGGCGCCGGAGGTGAAGTTCAGCGCCGTGATCGAGGCAGCGCTCGAGGTACGCGAGCGCCTGAAGAAGCTGGGCCTCGAATCCTTCTGCAAGACCACCGGCGGCAAGGGATTGCACGTAGTCACGCCGCTGACCGGCGGCGACGATGCCGTGCCATGGCCGGCCGCCAAGAACTTTGCGCACATCGTGTGCGCGCAGATGGCGAGCGACTCGCCGAAGAAATATCTCGACACGATGGCGAAGAGGGATCGCGTCGGGCGAATCTTCCTCGACTACCTGCGCAACGACCGCACCTCGACCGCAGTCGCCGTGCTGTCCACGCGCGCGCGCGCGGGCGCCACGATTTCGATGCCGATCCATTGGAAGGACGTGAAGGTCTCATTGCAGCCCGAGCGTTTCGATATTCGCACCGGACCAGCCCTGCTCGCGAAATCGAAACCGTGGGCCGACTACGAGCGCTCAGCCCGACCGCTGACGGCGGCGATCGAGAAAGTGGTCGGCCGGGGCCGCCGATAGGAATCGGCGATCCACATCAGCGGCAACGGCCGCACAGCCGACACAAGCGTTACAGCTCGACTTTCGGCTATCGTATTCGCCCTCGCGTGTGAGGAACGACCCATGCTCAGATCTTCCACCGTCCTGTTTGGTCTATGCGTCGCGATCCCCTGCCTCGCGCTCGACAACGGTCCCGCGCCGCCGCGTGCCGAACCCGTTCAGGAAACAAAATTCGGAATCGCCGTCGAGGATCCCTACCGGTGGATGGAGACTCACGAGCGCGCCGCTGAATGGACCGAATGGGTGAAGCAATCGAGCGTGCGGGCCCGGGCACAGCTCGGCACCGCCCCCGGTCGCGCCGGTCTCGTCGATGCTATGCACAAGGCCGACGCTTCGGGTGTGCGCTACTTCGACGCCTCGCGCGCGGGCACGCGATTTTTCGCGCGACGACTCGACCCCGGCACCCAGCAGCCGAAACTCATAGTGCTCGAAGGCGGCCATGAGCGCGTGCTGCTCGACCCCGCGACGATGGGCGCGGGCGTGGCGATCAACTCCTACTCGGTGTCTCCGGACGGCCGGACGGTCGCGGTTCACACATCCACCGGCGGCGCCGAAATCGGCGCGATCCGTTTCTTCGATGTCGCGAGCGGCACACGCAAGCCTGGAGAAGTGAATCCGGTGTGGGGCGAGTTCACCGCCGAATGGTTCTCGCCCACTCAGGTCGTCGTCACGATCCTCGACAAGAAGATGATGGAGACCGACCCGTTCATGAACATGCGCTCTTACCTCTACCGGGTTGGAGACGCAGCCGTCGGCGCACCGGTGCTCGGCGCGGGCGTGGCCGATGCGCCGGCCATGGATCCGAGCGTCTTCCCGTTCGTCGTTTCGCCGCCGGATTCGCGCTGGGTGGTCGGCTTCGGCGCCAATGCGCGCGCCGATGCGCTCTTCTACGTCGCGCTCAAGTCCGATATCGCGGCGGGCCGCCCACGCTGGCGCCAGATCGCCACCTATGACGATGCCGCGATCGATGGCACCGTGCTCGGCGACAGTGCATACATCCTCACGACGCACGGGTCGCCGAACGGACGCCTGCTCGAATTGCCGCTCGCGAGCGTCGCGGCCCTGTCTGCCGCGAAGGCGGTACTGCCGGAAGGCGAGCTGGTATTGAACAACGTCGCCGCGACGCGCGATGGCATCTATGTGTCCGCCCGGCGCGACGGCATCGCCCACCTGCTCTATCTACCGAAGGGTAAGGGTCCCGCCAGCGAAGTGCCGCTGCCCGTGAAGGGTGCGCTCGTCGACCTGCGCACCTCGCGCGATGGCGCGGCCGTCTCGTTCGCCCTGACGGACTGGTTTCATCCGAGCCGCATCTTCACTGCGAGCGCGGGGCGCGCATCGCCCGCCGGCCTCGACTCCGTCGGCTATGGGGGCGTGTCGGCGCTGGTGGAGCAGCGCGTCGAAGCCACGAGCGCCGATGGCACCAAAGTGCCGATGGCCATCATCATGCGCCGCGATCTCGGCGCGCATCCGAACTCACCCACCATCGTCGAGGGCTACTCGGGCTACGGCCTTTCGACTCTCGAACCACGCTACGCCTCGTTGGGCTTCGCATTCACGGAAGCCGGTGGTGTGTGGGCCTATTGCGGCGCGCGTGGCGGTGGCGAGCGCGGACGGGCGTGGCACGAGGGCGGCCGCGCGGCTAACAAGCCGAATGCGCATGCCGACGTCATCGCCTGCGGTGAGCGGCTCGTCGAGCTCGGCATCTCCTCGCCCGGCCGCATGACCATCCGCGGCGGAAGCATGGGCGGCGCGTTGATGGGGCCGACGGGATTGAAGCGACCCGATCTGTTTCGATCCGCCGTGATCGAAGTCGGAATCCTCAACCCGACGCGCCTCGAGGCTGCGCCGAATGGCGCCAATCAATATGGCGAGATGGGCGATCCAACTACAGAAGCCGGGTTCAAGGGCATCCTTCTTCAGGACGCCTATCAAATGCTGGCCGCGGCGAAAGACACGCCGGACACGCTGCTCACGATCGGCCTCAACGACAACCGCGTGGCGCCGTGGATGTCCGCCAAGTACGCCGCGCGGGCGCTCGACAAGTTCGGCGACAAGCGTCTCGTGCTGATTCGTGCCGATACCGAGCAAGGGCATGGGATCGGCTCAGGGCGGGAGTTGGTGGTTCAGGAGTACGCGGACATCTACAGCTTTGTGTTCAATCGGGCGGGGGTGGAGGCGTTCAAGATCGGAAAGGCGGCGGCGGCTGCGAAATAGAGGACAGCGCTGCGGGCATTACTGGGACGGCCGCGCTCGTTAGCTATTTGCAGACCACACTACTCAATGTCGGCAGTAAATCCGATGGGTCTCCCCGCTTTCGTAGGCGCCGACATCAGTTGGCGAATTGCGTCGAATACCACGCGGAACTGGCGATCGTATTTGCCCTCAAGGGCAGCGAGCTTTCGCGCGAGGTCGGCGTTGGAGGACAGCAGTTCACGCAATCGAACAAATGCGCGCACGATCTCTACATTGACCAATACAGCGCGGTTGCTCCGCAAGACACTGGAGAGCATCGCCACACCCTGCTCGGTAAATGCATAAGGGAGATACTTTCGATGCTTCCCGTGACTCGATCTTAAGGTGCCAATTTGGCACCTTAAGATTTCCTGCTCTTTTGACGTCAGCTGGAACATGAAATCGGCAGGGAAGCGATCAAGATTCCGCTGTACAGCACGATTCAACGCTTTTGTCTCGACGCAATAGAGTCGCGCGAGATCATTGTCGAGCATCACCTTCTGCCCGCGCACGTAGTGAATGCACTGTGCAATCGTCGCCAACGACACCGCGTCGGAATGAGAAGCAACCATTGCATCAATCTATGCAACGGGCTCGAATGGTCAACGACGGAAAATTGCGAAACCCGATAGATTCGCCGAAGACGCCTCTCGCTTACGCGGCGGGGCCGTTCCCGCTGGCTGAATGGCAGCGTAGTAGGCAATCTCGAGGAGAAACTCGCGCCGCCCTGGCGCAATGAATCGTGCCGATGTCTCCGCATCAATCGACGAGCTTCGGCGAATACATCCTCGGAGGGGTATGAGGGCAACTCACCGCGATCGAAGGCGGCGACTCGCCTCTGGATCTCATCTGCCCAAGCGGCTTCGATCTCCGCAACTGGCGCGTGCAAAGACTCCAGAATCGACTGGGCGAGCTTGGCGCGATCATCTGGGCTCAGTGAGTACGACTCGCGCGCGCGGATTGGGCGTCGGCGCGTCGATCTTCTTGAGCCTCGCGCGATCCGTGTGCTGGAAGGGCTCCGTCTGCCCGCGCACGATCAAGGTAGTTTGCTGCTCGTAGGACCATGTGCCGTCGTCGTGGATCGTCACCGTGATCGCGTAACGTTCCGTGCGGAACGCGTACTCGAGGAACGGCTGCGAACAGATGCCGTTGACCGTCGAGCCGCGCACCGCTTCCAGGCTGAAGGACTTCGCGTCCGCCGTGGTTTTGCTCATGGCGAGCGCCGTTTGTCCGCGCGGAATGGTGAGCGTCTGGATGATCGTTCCCGTGGCGGGCTCCCACAACCAGTAGCCCACCTGGTCGTGAAGCGTTTCGATCGCGTCCGGCTTGATGATGAAGGTGTGGTAGCGCAGGCCGTAGTAGAGCTGCGGGCCGTTGGGCTGGGCGTCGATGGGCTGAAGCTCCATGCGCTCGATGTAGGGCTGGTGCTCGGGGCCGGCGGCTTTGGGATTTACGTCGAGGCCATCGGAACCTGTCCAAACCCCCGCCAACGCGCGGAGTGGTCCGAGGTTGGCGAGCGTGTCGTCGCTCGATTCGGGCTCGGTGAAGATGTCCTGCGGGTATTCGGTCATGAGCGAGTTTACTGCGACCTGTGCCATTCTTTCATCGTCTGGCCGAAGTCCCGGCTCAGTGGATGGGTAGCAAACTCGAGGTGGTTTCGACGTGAAGACAAAAAAAGAGATCGTGGACAACTGGCTGCCCCGCTACACCGGCACGCCCATCGAGAGCTTCGGCGACTTCTTCCTGCTGACGAACTTCGGCAACTACCTCGAGATCTTCGCGGAGCGCACGGGCGCCGAGATCATGGGCCGCGGCCGCCCGATGCCGAACGCGACTCACGACGGGATCTCGATCATCAATTTCGGGATGGGCAGCGCCAATGCCGCCACCGTCATGGACTTGCTGTCCGCGCGGATGCCGAAGGCCGTGCTGTTGCTCGGCAAGTGCGGCGGGCTTAAGAAGAAGGTCGGCATTGGCGACCTCGTGTTGCCGATCGCAGCCATCCGCGGCGACGGCACCAGCAACGACTACCTGCTTCCCGAAGTGCCGGCGCTACCCGCGTTCAGCCTGCAACGCGCCGTGTCGACGGTGATCCGCGATCTGGGGCTCGACTACTGGACGGGCACCATCTTCACGACCAATCGGCGTGTGTGGGAACACGATGATGAGTTCAAGGACTATCTACGCCGCACGCGCGCGATGGCGATCGATATGGAGACCGCGACGATATTCGCGGCGGGGTTTGCCAATCGGATTCCAACGGGGGCGCTGATGCTGGTCAGTGATCAGCCGATGGTGCCGGAGGGAGTGAAGACCGAGGCGTCGGATCGGAAGGTCACGGACGAGTACGTGAAGAGGCACATCGAGATTGGCGTCGAAGCGCTGCGGTTGATCCGGCGGCACGGAAAGAGCGTGAGGCATCTGCGTTTTGAAGATGGGATCGGCGGCGATTAGGCGCAGGTCGTCTTCGGACTCATTGAAAAGCATCGCCACACCCTACTCGGTGAATACAGAAGGGAGGAACTTTCGATGCTTCCCACGGGCGGTCTTTAAGGTGCCAATTTGGCACCTTAGAACTTCTTCCTCTTCTATCGTCAGCGCGTACTACGTCATCCGCGACTCTGCCAACGATGCGGATGGCGACTTCCATGCATCACCGCAGCGACGACGATCTGCTCTTGCTCGACGCGAAAGTAGATTCCGAAAGGAAATCGCGTCGTGAGCGCGCGCCGCGTGTTCCGGTGAACGACTGGATAGATCGATGGCTGCGCCGAGACCAGTCTTAAAGTCGAGATTGCTTCGTCAAGAAATTCATGCCCAAGTCCTGCGCGTTGTTGCTCGTACCAGGATGCGCCGCCGGCAAGATCCCGACCTGCCTCCTCCCTGAGCAGGACTGTGCGTTTCACAGCCTCTTTCTGATCTCCGCAATGACGTCCTCAGCAGTGCGTCCGGCATTTCGATCGAGTTCGTAGGCGTCCAACCGTCTGTCCAGCTCGATGCGCTGCTCGGACGTCAGCGGCAGCAAACTTTGGTCGGCGGCAATGCTATCCCACAGATCCTCGACGAGACGGATGCGCTCATCCAACGGCAGTTTGCGAAGGTTTGCGTTCATGGCGACAAGCATATGCTCGGTCGGGCAAGTAATCATTTCCAGTCGACAAAGCGCCCAAGTCGTTCACATATGAGGTACCGATCGCTGGAGCCAGAGGCCCGCCTTGGTGCGCTTCAGGTCGAACCGCACCATTCCTAACTGGCTGAAATCACACATGCTGATTGTGCCGCGGGACGATAGCTGCTCGAGTTCCGCAGATTCCGTTTCGTGCGGCTTGGACGTGGTGCGATACGTTGGATTCAAAGGCCCGGTCATGCCGGGCTCTCTGGTCTTCGTAGTGCAGACTCCCGGTTAAAATCCCTCGGGCATGTCTACTTCCAATGCCACATCGGCGAGTACAGCGCCTGCATCTCCCGTTGCGATCAGCTCCTGGCTCACGCCAGTGGAACTCACTGTGCTGGGCGCGATTTGGGGCGCGTCGTTCCTATTCATGCGAGTAGCGGCGAAGGATTTCGGGCCGTATGCGTTGGTGGAGATACGCCTGGCCTTCGGGGCGATCATCCTGCTGCCGTTTCTCTGGCAAGCGCGCAAGCAGTTCACCGGTGCACTGTGGCTGAAGCTCACTGGCATCGCGGCCATCAATTCGGCGATTCCGTTTACGTTGTTCGCGTGGGGCGCGGAGCGCGCACCTGCGGGCATTGGTGCGATCACGAATGCGATGGCGGTTCCGTTCACTGCGCTCGTCGCTTTTCTGTTCTTCCACGAGCAGATTGGCCGGTGGCGGGCGGCGGGACTGTTCCTGGGTTTCATAGGCGTCACAGTGCTCGCAAGTGGACGTACCGCGGGCGGCGGCAACGTGTGGACCGCTGCATTGGCGGGGACCACTGCCGCTTTCCTTTATGGCGTTGGCGGGAATCTGTTGCGGCGGTATCTTGCGGGCATTCCGGCCAGCGCCGTTGCGTCCGCTTCCTTGATTGGCGCGAGCGTCCTCCAAGCGCCGCTTGCCCTGTACACGTGGCCTAACAACCCGATTCCTGCCATGTCCTGGGTGTGCGCAACGCTCCTCGGCGTGCTGTGCACGGGCTTCGCGTACGTTCTCTACTTCCGCCTGCTCCATCGCATCGGTGCGCCACGCGCCGTAACCGTGACGTACCTTGTTCCGCTGTTCGGTGTCATGTGGGCGTGGGTCTTGCTGGACGAGCCGCTGACGCCGAGCATGGCCATCGCGGGTGCACTGATCCTCTCAGGAGTCGCGCTGAGCCAGAACAAACTCCGGTCGGCGAAGTAGCGAATCGTTTCGCGAGCGGCGCATTGGCCGCGAGTCGAGCCATGGGGAATCACTCGCCGTAGCGGGCGATATGGCGCAGACCCGCACCGGCCCCGATTGGACGAGCAACTTCGCTCCGATCGCCAAGGCCGCTCAAAAACTTCCGACTGCATACTTGATGGCGAGGTGTGTGTGACTCGATGAGAAGGACATGCCTTGCTTCGATGGGCCGCAGGCAGTCTCGCCGGAAGGCACATCCGGCGCCCTGGTTTTCTTCGCGTTCGATCCGCTCATCGAAGGCAAGGAGGATTGCCGCGAGCTGCCGCTAACCACTCGCAATACGCGTTTGAAGGCGTCTCATCGAGGAAGCCGACGCCGGCGAAGTGACTTGACACGTCGACCAGTCGAATTGACAGTTCAATTGCGATGAGGCGCTCGTGTTCGTGGACTAATGCGATGGGTACCGCCTTCAGGCCGTCATGCGCAGCGAGACCGTCAGACCATTCAGAGCTGAACTCGAACGCGAGAGGAGTAGCATCTGATCCATCGTCGCGAATGATTGACTCTCGGTGATTCGGCAACTTGGCAGGTCGCCTTAGCGATCATTTTCGCCCAGCCTTTGTTCCCAAAGCGCGGTAGTAGCACGGGTGGATCACAACGCTGACGTCATCATCCATGTCGGTTGGTGTAACACCTTTTCCGAGTTCATCCACCCAAGAGGTGCTTTCAAAGGACTCAA
>Ga0081455_10005755_pt1 | contig 13513 bp, 13 predicted proteins | sample TabmetS3T2R1_FD_70207 | JGI IMG/M metagenome (GOLD analysis project Ga0081455, IMG submission 70207) | Tabebuia heterophylla rhizosphere microbial communities from the University of Puerto Rico - S3T2R1 | ecosystem: Host-associated > Plants > Roots > Rhizosphere ... | reverse complement strand
ATCCGATCCGCGGTCGGTGATGAACAATCCGCAATCCGCAATCCGCAATCCGCAATCGAAGAGGCGCTCAACTTCATCACCCTCCCGGTGATCGTCTCGGCGTTGACGATCATCGCGGGCTTTCTGTCGCTGGCCTTCACGGAGATCCCGGCAATCCGGTCCACGGCCATTTACTCGGCGATCGGCGCGGCGTTCACGATGATCCTTTCGCTGACGTTCATTCCGGCGGCGCTGGCGCTGATGGGCGGGCGCGCGATCAGGTTCCGCGTCGGGCTCGCCGGAGGCATGGTCAGACTGCTCGAAGGCGTCGGGCGCTGGGCCACGTCGAACCAGATTCCGCTTTACATTCTGACCGCGACCCTCGTAGTGATCAGCGCAATCGGCGCGAGCCTCATCGTGATCGACATAGACTACTTCCATTTCTCCAAGCCGAATTCCGAGACGAGCGTCGGTTTGGCCGAGGTCAACAAGCGGCTTTCGGGCGCGGTCAATTTCGACATCATCGTCGAAGGGAAGAGCGCCGGGGCGATCGAGACGCCGGAAGTCCTGCGGCGAATCGCCGAGCTTCAGTCGTTCGCCGAGACGCGGAGAAACGCCAACGGGCAGGGCGTTGACCGCACGCTGTCGGTCGTGGATTTTGTTAAACACGTCAACCGCGCTTTTCACGACAACGACCCGCGGCATTACGATCTGCCTTCCGACGAGGGCGTCTTGGGCGAACTGCTTTCCGACCGCGATCGGTTGCGCCAGTTTCTCACCCCCGACGGGCGAATCGCGCGGATACTCGTCCGCTCCAACCTTTCAGCCTCTCAGGCGATGGCCGGCAGCGTCAGGGAGATCGAGGCGCGTGGGCGTGAGTTATTGCCGGATTTCCGGGTCTTCGCCACCGGGACTTTCGTAATGCTCAACCACACGTCGGACCAAATCGCGGGCGAACAATTGCGGAGCGTGACGATCGCGCTCGTGACCATATACCTGACGCTCTCGGCGCTCTTCGGGTCGCTGCGCGTAGGGTTCACCGCGCTCGTGCCCAACCTGATCCCGATCCTCTTCTTCTTCGGTTTTATGGGCTGGAGCGGCGTCGAATTGAATTTGACGACGAGCCTAGTGGCCAGCGTGGTGTTGGGATTGGCCGTGGACAACGCCGTGCAATTCATAGTGCGGTTCCGCCGCGCGCAGGCCGCGACGCCGGAGTTGCGTGAGGCGATACTCGAAAGCATGCGGCTGTCAGGACGCCCGATCATTTACGCGAACGTAGCTCTTGCCGCCACGTTCGCAATCTTCTTCTTCTCGAATTTCAAACCGATAGCCTCTTTCGGATTGCTCTCGGCGGTGACGATCATCGGATGTTTGGTCGAGGATCTGGTGTTGTTGCCGGCGCGGCTGACTTCGCCGGTTTTTCGGGCGAAATAACGTACCCCCCTAATTTACACATACGCCAAAAAAACTTAGTTAACGCTCTATTCAGGGCGCAGGCAGCCTTCTTATGTCATCTGTTTTGAGCAACAGTGTTTTATGGTGGTGTCCGGTATGGCTGTGAAACAGCTGGCCCGACGCGGTCACTCTCTGTCCGAGAAGGCGTCGATATCGCTTGTATTGCTCGGCTTGCAGCACAAGTTGTATTTCTTTTTCATTGTCCGCCTTTACGTTGATATCGTCCGAAGCAAGAACGCAGATCGCTTTTTTTAGCTTAAGGACCCAAATTGTTTCCGGCTCATCGCCATTGGCGATACTCTCGTAATTGGGACGGCCGGGATGAGTCTCTTGGACGATGACGCCGGAAAGACTAACCACCTTCGGCTCATATTCAAGACATTGAGTAGCGGCCGACCTGACCGTCAAAATTCCCGCATTTTTTACGCTATGGCCTGTTGCGCCCGTTATAACTAGCAATAGCGTAAAGAACGACGCAAAGATTTGATGAGTCATTTTCTTTTCCCCGGGCGCATTCTATGACCGCCTCATCGCGCCCGCAACCATTCGTGCACAGGCGCCGTGTGAGGTCAAAAAAGAGGAAGGGCTTCCTTTTTAAAGAACAAGACCGCGCCTCTGTGTATGCTATGTTCGGAAAATCGGAGATGGACCCGATGGCATCCATGCTCATGCAGATGGAGGATCAATCGATTCACGTTGTAGCTGTTCATCTCCACAAAGGGGTATCTGAGGGGACGGCCCTTTGCAAGATTGACAAGGCTGTAGGCGGAAGGAACGATCTCGCAAAGTCCGTGTACCAATCGTACCCATCCGGGGACGCGACCCGCATAGGTGAAGTGAAGCGCGCCGACTCCGTTGTCAGCCAGGCGTCGAAGCATTTGACGGAAAATCATTTCACCGCGCCGCGCCTGGATGTGCTGAAACACGATGAAAGAATGAAGGAAATCGAAGTCGCCGTGTAAATTATCCAAACCGTCGTTCGACTTAAGCAGCGTAACGTTCCTGACGCCGGCCACCTCGCAATTCTTATTCGCCTCATTGAGCATTGAATCGGACACGTCAACCCCCACCACTTGCGCCACTCGACGCGCGAGCGGGATTGTGACTCGTCCGACGCCGCACCCGAAGTCTAGCGCGCGGCTGGGGGCGAATTCCGGGTCCAGAGTCTCCCTGATGATTGCGAAGACGCGCTCGACGTGGTCCTCGCCGGACATAAAGAACTCACGGCGTATTTCTCCCTCCGTCGCCGCGGCTCTAAAACGCGGATGAGACAACACGCCGTAGTAAGGGTCAATCTCTCCCAGCTTTTTCCATGTTCGATCAGTATTTCCCATTGGTCACCTCCCAGGCGTCTCTGTCGCGCAGCAGGGTCGAAAGCAACATCGTATGCAGTCCGTGACCCGATCGCAACGCCCGCACATGCCCCAGCACTGGCATCCCGGCCAGCGCCAGGTCGCCGATGATGTCCAGAATCTTGTGGCGCACGAACTCGTCCTCGAACCGCAGAGGCTCCGGGTTGAGCATGCCGTCGCGCGTCAGAGCGATCGCGTTTTCGAGCGAGCCTCCGCGCGCCAACCCGCTCTGTCGCAGCGCCTCGATCTCCTCGACGAAACCGAACGTGCGGGCCGGGGCGATCTCTTTTGAATAATTGCGCCGCCCGATGCCGATCTCGCGCCGCTGCTCGCCGATCATCGGGTGGTCGAAGTCGATCAGACAGGTGACGCGGAATTCGTCGGCGGGTTCGATAGACATGACGCGATTCTTTTCACTGACCTCAACCCGTTTGAGCGCTCGCAAGTAGGCGCGCGGGGCCTGAAGCTCGACCACGCCGGCTCGCTCGATCAGTTCGGCCCACGGGCCGCTGCTGCCGTCCAGGATCGGCGCCTCCACCGAATCGATCTCGATGATCGCGTTGTCTACGCCGCATCCCATTAGCGCCGAAAGCAGATGCTCGACCGTGGCGATCATCACGCCAGATTTCATCAGTGTCGTGGCGTAGCTGACGTGCGCGACATGCTCCGGCGAGGCCGGAACTTCGAAGTCGTTAAGATCGACGCGGCGAAAAACGTAGCCCGTGTAGGCCGGGGCGGGCTTCACCTTGACGGTTACCGGGGAGTTGTAATGAAGTCCTTTTCCACTCGCGCCGAAATCGGCGCTAATCGTCGTCTGTTTGCTCAAGCGGGTGATCCCTTTCGAAACTGGCGGATGGACCAGCTCCCCTGGCGGTAGCGGGCGGGGCTTAATTGATGAAGCGACGCTCGCCACCACCAGCAGAGCCGAGCCGGTCAAAAAAAGCAATCTTCGAGCCATTTTCACTGTCACACGCCGGAGGGCTCGTAAATGCTTTGTCAACAAGGACGATTAATGGATAAGGAATTGACGCCAAATAAAGGGTTGTCGCTTTTTAGCAACATCAGACGGCTTGTGCTGTTGTCATCGGGCTACCGCTATAGCAGTCCCAACAACCATTGGTACATAGGTTCAGCCACGAGGGGCGCGGGGAACACTGGGATGAATATGGTTACTGCCTTTCCCCGTGATCTCCCGTGATCACCGTGGTTTGATCTGTCCCAGTGTTCGTTATTCTGATTTAAGCGAATGAAAATACGACGGCCGCGGATGGCGCCATTCCGCGGCCGTTGATTAGACGCGCCCTCCCCCCCGGTCGGGCAAACGGCGAGTTATCGATACTTCGCCGGCAGGCGCCGCTGTTCGGGATTATTCAATCGGGCGGCGGTATTTTTTGCGATTGCGCTTACGGGCCAGCGCCGATTTCAGGCGGCGCTTTTCTCCGGGCGGAACATAGAAGGCATGCCGTTTGACTTCGCGAATAATGTCTTCCTGTTGCACCTTGCGTTTAAACCGGCGGAGCGCGCTCTCCAGCGTCTCGTTATCGCCGAGTTTGATTTCTGCCACTTGTTTTTCACCTGCCTTTCAATGAAGGAGATTGAACACGACGCCTGACCTTCGCCTGATAAGACCTGTTGAGCCTGTGGGGACGCCATGCGAATAACGGCGATGGTAGGGCGAACCACAACCATAACTTCCAGCGCGGCGAACTGTCAAGTAGGGAAAACTAGCGGCCAAAATCTTCAAGCGCGCCACCGGCTTACTCGAACTTGATCGCGGCAAAACGTTGACCGCCGTGGCAGAGACCTTAGGGGTCAGCTACGTGACGGTCGCAGCCTGGCGCGATGGCTACAAAAAGCAAGGCTTAAAGCGCCTAGAAGATGCCCCGCGGTCGGGGAGCCCGCTTTACGATCCTCAATATCCGGTCATTTGCTTCGATGAACGGCCGTGCTTCTTGATTGGAGAATTAGTCGAGCCGCACAGTTGGCGAGTTCGGTTTCAGCCGCGTAAGCTCTTTAAATGTGAGCGGATGTGAGAGTAGGAATTCAACGTCAACAATTTACGAGTCGGATCGAGTTTTGGTAGGGACGGGCTGTGTCTTGTCACTGAGCCTTCGACGTGTCAAATACCACCTGGTCATACCACCAGAGCTTCTTAAACAAGAGCGGCGAGGTTTCCTTCTCTTTCACTTTGTCAAGAATCTCTGAAATGCTACGACGTCCGTCGATTGCCTCAAACATCCGCTTCTCTCGGGCGTCGATGAAAAGCATCAGATCGTCAAACACATGAGTTTGGTTCAACAAGATACCAGAGAAACCAGAAGGAAGTTCTTCCTGGACGCAGACGGTCCACGGGAGACGAATCGGCACATAGCGCAAATAGCGTTCGTCATCGAAGCTAACCTTCAAGCCATCGCTGTTCACGTCGCTTCGGTGGACCACGAGACTGTGGATAGTCATCAAGCCTCGCCACAGCTCCATCGCCATATACTGCTCACGTTCGGGAAGAGCGATCAACCTACTCGCATGGGGCGTCTCCGCGATCAAACCACATTGAGGTAGGTAAGGCGCCTGCCAGTGCCAGCGACCCGGCGTTAAGTCATTGCGTTCAAGAAAGTCAAAGAGCTCTGGCACTGAGTACGCCCTGTCGCGCGGATGCAGCAGCGCATCAACTAGGGCCTCGGCGTTCAAGGAATCCCTTGAGTCGCGCAGTGTAGCCAACAAAGGATGATGTTCAGGGAGCGCCTTCAGCGCCGTAGTGAGATCATGGATCTCTTCTTCCGAGGTTCCGACGCCAAGTTTCCGGCAGTATTCCTGCAGCATGTAAACGCCGGTTCTCCCATAAGGCGCGTACAGCATCAAGTACATCGCGCCCTCGGGTCTCAACACAGACCGGAGCGCGCGCAAACCCGCATCAGGATCAGCGAGATGGTGCAGCACGCCGGTACAAACGATCAGGTCGAAGCGCTTGTCCAACTTGGCGACGTTCTCGATAGACAACTGACGTGTTACGAGATTCGTTAAGTTGTACTTCCGCTTCAGCGTCTCTGTGTGCTCGAGACTAGTCAGGCTGACATCAATGCCAACCACGTGGGCATCGGGATGACAGAGCGCATACTTTGCGGCTTGCCACGTTCCACATCCGGCGACGAGGACATCCAGATCGGAGCGGTATTCCTTGTCTGGCCAATGCAAATGGTACTCGGCACGATTGGGATTCTCGGCCTGCCACGCGTCACGAAGACGATCCAGATTTTCTACAGGTGGTGGGTAGGGGTGACGAGTATAGAACTCGCTCACAGGATCGGCGCTGACGTCCGATTTGCGCGTCCCGGCCTTGCCCTTAAGAGCTTTAGACCTCATGGTAAAATATCCTCCCGCCTTCGCTTGCCTGTTCAGATGGATTGGTCCGCGAATGATACGTCGGCGGAAGGCGCATTACAACAGGGCTTCGCCCACATCGATTCCATGGCGTTGAAGAGGAAGCAAAGATGGCAAAAAGGAGCAAAGAGGGCGAAAAAGCCCTTTTCGCCCTCTTTGCTCCTTTTTGCCATCTTTGCTTCTCTTCTTGCATTGCGCCTGGAGATGCTGAGGAAGCTAGGAGATAAATACTGGAGACGACTTTGCAAAGGCCCTGGGATCGAGGATCGAGGATCGAGGATCGAAGATGGAGGATGGAGGATCGAAGATCGAGGATAGAAGATCGCATTGAATATCGTTGCTTGATCTTCTATCCTCGATCTTCGATCCTCCATCCTCTATCCTCGACAGAATTTGAATTATGAAAGTTTTCGTGATTGGTTCAGGCGGGCGTGAGCATGCGCTGGTCTGGTCATTGGCTCGCAGTCCGCACGTCAAACAAATCTATTCCGCGACCGCCAACGCGGGCATCCTGAAACAGACTACGCCGGCCGGCGTGAGCGCGGGCGACATAAATTCAATCGCCGAATTCGCCGCGCGCGAGAAGATCGATCTGGTCGTCGTCGGTCCCGAACAGCCTCTGGTCGCCGGCGTCGCCGACGCGCTCGTCGAGCGTGGCGTCGCGGTCTTCGGGCCTTCGCGTGCGGCGGCGAGGCTCGAAGGAAGCAAGGTTTTCGCTAAGGAGTTTATGACGCGCCATAACATTCCGACCGCGCGCCACCGCGTCGTCGACAACGTCGAAGACGCGATGGAGGTCGTTACCGGCGCCCATTTCGGTTTTCCGGTCGTGGTGAAAGCCGAAGGTCTGGCGGCGGGCAAGGGCGTGATCGTCGCCGAAGACGAGGCGCGCGCCGTGCGGGCGATCGAGGACCTGCTCGTCGGGCGCAAGTTGGGAGAGGCTGGCGCGAGGCTCGTGATCGAAGAGTGTCTGGCCGGTCGCGAACTGTCTTACCTGGTCTTCAGTGACGGGAAGGATTACGCGTCGATGCCCGTCGCCCAGGATCACAAGCGCGCGTTCGACGGCGACCGCGGGCCGAACACCGGCGGGATGGGCGCTTTCTCGACGCCGGGATTGCTGGACGCGCGGCTCGAACGGCGGATCGTCAGCGAGGTCGTCGAGCCGACGCTGGAGGCCGCGCGAGCCGAAGGCTTCCCGTTCCGTGGAGTTTTGTATTGCGGTTTAATGATCACCGCCGATGGGCCGAAGGCGCTCGAATACAACGTGCGCTTCGGCGACCCTGAAACCCAGGCGATCCTGCGGCGACTCGACGGCGACTTTGCCGAATTGGCTCTGGCCGTGGCGCAAGGACGGTTGTCGGCCGCGCAGCCGCGTCGGCCATTTTGGAGTGAAGAGACGGCGACCTGCGTGGTGATGGCTTCGGCCGGTTATCCGGGAGATTACTCCACCGGCAAAACGATCACCGGGATTAACGAGGCGGAGCGCCTGGATGGCGTCGTGGTCTTCCATGCCGGAACGAAGTTTAACGCCGACGGGGAGATAGAGACGACCGCCGGTCGCGTGTTAGGCGTGACTGCCCGCGCCGCGACGCTCGGAGAAGCGACGGTCCGGGCGTATGAGGCAGTCGGCAAGATCCGGTTCAACGGAATGCAATTCAGACATGACATCGGCGCCGCCAGGTAACAAGTTACATAACAGTTAATCGACCCGCCTAATTCGCCTGATTTTTGGCCCTACTCGCGATCCTACCCTGAGTGTAACAGTTTCGTAACCGTATCTGTATTGATCGCCTCACCCATTGCTGGTAGTTAGCCCGCTGGCTGCTCTGCCTGGAGGATACCTAAAAAAAGCAAGCTTCACACCGATTGACGAACAATTACTAGCTATCCCTGCTGCTACTGTGTTGAAGCGCCCTGCAATACCTCCAGAACATTAACTGCAACCACGCACATTCCTAAAGCATGTGGCTGTTAGATCTCTGCCCGGATGTGGGGTCATCACGTTACCGGGCTCGCAGGTTTGGGGCGCGACCTCAGGTACTTTACCGGAGGTTTGAGGCTCAACTTCACCCTATAGGAGAACCCAACTATGCCAAAAAAACGGAAAAAGTCCAAGAAAGATAACTCGAACATCACCCGAAGAGACATGCTCAAAGGGGCGGGGGCAGCAGGCGCCGCCGCCGTTATGGGCCCGATCATGCTGACGTCGAGGAAGTCGTTCGCCTTCCAGGATCCTGTACCAACGACCGGAACAGCCCCGGTGGCGGAGCCGGTGTCATGCGACTTCGGCGTAGTCAGTCCGCCGACCAGGCCATTTATCGACACTCTTCCGATTCCGGCCACGGCGACCCGGACGACACTGTTTCCCAGACCGACCCAGAACGCCAACATCGGCGGGGGCGAGGCCGCCCGCGCTCCCCATCAACGTTGGGGGGAGTTCCTGCCCGAAGCGGAATATAGTATACAGGGCAGGCCCTCGACCCATCGCTTCCACTCCGACTATCTACCGACCTATATCTGGGGGTGGAACGGCGGATACCCGGGCCCGACGATTCGTAACAACTATGGTGACCCTGTGATCGTCCGCTTCAAGAATGACCTGCCGGACAACAGCCCCCACTTCGGCCTGAATGAGATCACAGTTCACCTGCATAACGGGCATACGGCGTCAGAGAGTGACGGCTTCGCAGGCGACTTCTTCGCCACAGGGCTCTTCAAGGACAACCATTACGTCAACGCCTACGCCGGCATTGACACCTTCGGAACGACTGCCGGCGTGCGCGGCGACCCGCGCGAAGCCATGCACACTTTCTGGTATCACGACCACCGGGCGGCGTTCACTTTTAACAACAACCAACTGGGTCTCAATGGGATGTACATCCTCTATGACCGGACCGACCCGGGACACGAGAACGCCACCGCCGGCTCGCTTCGCCTGCCGGGCATTTACGGCGTAACCGACATCCCTCTGGAACTCTCCGAACATCGCTTCTGCGCCACCGATCCCGCGCGCGGGCGCACCGAGCAGGTCCTCGACTTCGGAGACAAATGGACTGTCAATGGGAAGATTCAGCCTAAATTTAGCGTCAGAAGGCGTAAGTATCGCTTCCGGATACTGAACACCGGGCCGACAAAGATATTCAACCTGCAGCTCGTCGCTCCCAACGGACGCCAGGCGCCCTGGACGATCGTCGCCGTTGACGCCAATTTCCTGCACGAGCCGTGGGAGCTTTCCAACGGCAACCTACCCATATTTGTTGCCTCGCGCTACGACATAATCGTTGACTTCAGGCAATTCCCGGTCGGTTCCAAAGTCTACCTGCGGGAGGACGAACCGCAGAACGTCGGCGTACCGACGCCTGACCCGGCTTCGGGGCTGCCGATCGAAAACGTCCTGATGCGCTTCGACGTGGTCGGGGAAACCATCAACGGCGACACGCCGCCGATTCCGAACACGCTGGTCGAATTGCCTCCTCTTCCGACGCCGACTGATTGCTTCCAGTGGCGCTTCACCCTCGAATTTCCGAAGCTCAGGCCGGATGCGGAGTTTGAGGCGTTCCTGGTCAACGAACTGGAGTTCGACAAGAACAGGGTAGACTGGGTGGTGCTCAAAGGCTCGTGTGAAGAATGGGAGTTGAAGAACGACGTCATTGCGAGCGATTGGGTCCACCCTGTTCACATTCACTTTGAAGAGGGCCGGGTTACAGAGCGAACGATCAGGCGCGACGTCGGGCTTCCGACCGAAAGGCGTGTAAGGCAGACGCTTAAGCCTGACGAGGACTTTAGGAATGCGCGTAGAGATGTCTATCCGCTCCCGGAGGAGAATGCGGTGAAGCTCAGATTACAGTTCAGAGATTTCTCCGGGCGATACCTGATCCACTGCCACAACATGGGCCACGAGGACGGCTTCATGATGGTGCGGTGGGATGTTGTCAACACCCGCTCCGAGTTGGATGCGCGCAGAAGGGACATTTTCGATTTCCGCAGGTCGAAGGGGTTGCCGATTGTGCCTTGCGGACAGAATAGGACGTAACACGATGAATAGAAGGGACTTGCTTATCAATTTCGCAAACAGGAGGGCTCCGGTCCAGAGGCCAGACACGCCATACAGGGTGGGGCGGTTCTCGAACGGCGTTCTTCTCACCCATGAAAACAAACAGGTCAAGTTTTACGACGACCTGATCCATGGCAGGCAGGCGGTAATCAACTTCATGTACGCCAACTGCACGGGCGCCTGTCCACTGATCACGGAGAAGTTGGTTCAAGTTCACAGGGCGTTGAAGGATCGAATGGGTAAAGACCTGTTCATGTATTCGCTCACCTTGTATCCGGAACAGGACGACCCCGCCGCGCTGAAGAAATTCGCTACAATGCACGGGGCGCTACTTCCGGGCTGGACCTTCTTGACCGGCGATCCTTATGACCTCGAAACCATTCGTTACAGGCTCTTTCGGGAGAACCACATCAAGTTCGACCTCGACAAGGGTTTCCACGCGGCGCAGCTTCGCATCATTAACGACGCGACCAACCACTGGGCCCATGTCAGCCCGAACGTGAGCCTGGAAACGATACTGCAACACATCTCCTGGCTCGACCCACCCAAGTCGATCGAGGAGATACGAGAGGAGAATAAAATTCTTCAAGAGAAAATAGACGCGGACATTAAACTTCACGGCTACCGCCGGACGGTTTAACGGCCGAAATCATCCTTGGGAGCGTAGGCGGGGATGCCTGCGCTCCCAGGGGTTTTCTAAGGAAGGAACCATGAAACGATTAGCCATTATCACTTCGTTGATCCTTATTTGTTTGACGGCGACGGCGTTCGGTCAGACGGTTTGCGAGTTCAACATCGTCGGGACGTGGAAAGCGACAAGCATCAATGGCGTAAGTTCCGTCATTTACCGCTTCGAGCCTGACGGCGCGGTCACGATGCGGTCTCTCCCCGATTCTGGTCAGGGCTCTGAGTCGAAAGAGATCGCAAGGGGGACTTATAAGCTGGATAACGCCAAGGCGCCGAAGTCCATATCATTCACGATAAACAGTGAAGGGGTAGGGTCCGAAGACGGGGCGACCTTGGTAAAGATCATCAAGTATGGCGACACGTCTTTTACCACCGGGAGTAACAATTACGACACCCTGGAATGGGAGAGAATGGATTCTAATCGGTATTTCCTTGTTCTCGCCGGCCGCAAAGGAGTCTTTTATGATCGCAGTGGTCCAGCGTTCCCGATATTGATCAAGACCGACGGGCGGGAGACTCAGATTGACGCCGTGGGCATTTATTCTGTCGGCAACAAGTCGTACTTCGGCGTCATCCCGGATGAATTACGCGACGAGTTCATGAAGGAGTCTCGCAACGCTTCGGACGTGATGCTGCGCCTCGAAATCGGGGCGCCGCAATACGAAAGGGGGCTGAAGGTTCTGCGGACCTGGGATAGGAGGGCCAGGGAGGGCGATCTATTATACCCCAACATTTTTATGGATAACGTCCTGTTGGTGAAGCAGGTTACGGAGACTCTCAATCAATGCGGGACCACGGTCAAGTTGTACCGTATGGATTGGGGGCCATACGACTACATTACCAACGACAATCGGTCGTCGCTCGGCCCGTTCCTTTATTTCAAGGAGCTGAAGCGGCTGAACGAATCGCTTCACATCCCGGATGTGAGATTTCAGGAGCTAATGCGTCCGGCGGCGAGACAGGCGAGGCGATGAGGACAGAGGATTGAAAATAGAAGATCGAGGATCGAGGATCGAAGATAGAGCGGAGATCTTCAATCCTTGATCTTCTATGGTTGATTTTCCAAAGGGGGTATCAATGAAACTGACAGTCTTCCTGGGTTTGCTAATGTCCATTTGTTTGCTGCCCTGTGTGGAGGCGTTCGGGCAATCAAACGAAAAGAAGACCTGCGAGTTCAACATCGTCGGCATGTGGAGATCGGAGGCGACTAGCGATACGAACCCGGTCTTTTATGGCTTTAGGCAGAACGGGAGTGTGAAGGTGTTGGGTCATGTCAAGGACGCTTTGCCTCAGAATTTTGAGGTGAGGGCTATGGCGGGGTACAAGCTGGACGACCCGGCCGCGCCCAAGCGCCTAGAATTCACGGCGACGAAGGGGAGCGGTCTATTTCGACCGGGAACCACTTCAATGGATATAATCCAATATACCGACGACAGCTTCATTACGCTGCACGCCGAATCAGGGACCCAAATCCGTTGGGACAGGGTGCAGACGCGCCGCTACTTCCTAACCTTCGCCGCTCGCAGCGACCCGGCCCAGCCGGGCGGGGCGGCCTTCGCGATGTGGACGAAACTGGACGGGCGCAAAACCGAGATCGAGGCGCTCGGCGTTCATTTAGCCGTGGACAGTAAAGGCAAAACGGGGCCCGTCTTCGGCCTGATCCCGGCCCAGCTTTACAACGAGTTCGCCACCGAAAGCGATAAAAAGTCGGACGTGATGATGCGCCTCGAAATGACCGAGGCGGAGTTTGAGAGATCCTACAAGGTCTTCAAGACCTGGGAAAAATATGCGCAGGACCGAGCGCTGCCCAATCGCGACCCTTATCTGAACGGGATGGAGTTCTTGAAGGGCGCCGCCGAAAGTCTCAACCAGTGTGATGAAAAGCTCAAACTGCCTACAATTGACGGCGGCACGGCCGCGCCGAATCCTCCTCAGCAGACGCTCGAATATGTCAGGGTGATGAAGAAAAAGAACGATGATTTGCACATCACTGACAGAGATTTCCCCACAGATTGGCGCCCGACGGTGCTTCGTAGTAACTGAATCCGGACATACGACAGGCCGCGGTTCTCCCAGAGCGCGCTGCCGACTTCGGCCGGCGAGGGGACGAGGAAGCTTTCGAGGTTGAGCAGGTCGGCCAGGGCGCCGCTGCTGGCGGCCAGCTGCCAGGCGCCGACGAGGCCGGCGATCAGCAGGGCGACGGGAATGCGCCGCTTCCAATGGGCGCGGGCCGGGATGGCAGCGCGGATCACGGCCAGGTTCGACACCCGCACGGCAATCCGCCGGCGGCGCCGCCGGCGGGCCCACAGCATCGCCAGCAGCCCTGGCCCGGCGGCCAGCGCGAGCAGCGCCCACGGCCAGGCGAGCGTCATCAGACCACCCTCCCGAACCAGCGCAGCATCAAGGCGCCGCCGGCCACGAGCAGGGCGACCGCGGCGAGAGCGAAGACGGCGGTGATCTCGACCGTCTCGTCGACCGACGTCACATGCCGTTCGAGCGAGCGGGTCATCGAGTCGACCTCGGGGGCCTCGGCGGCAGGGACGTAGGTCCCGCCGGCGATCGCCACGAGATCCGCCAGCCGCTGCTCGTCGAGGGCGGTGGCGACCTGGTA
>Ga0081455_10005754_pt1 | contig 13514 bp, 14 predicted proteins | sample TabmetS3T2R1_FD_70207 | JGI IMG/M metagenome (GOLD analysis project Ga0081455, IMG submission 70207) | Tabebuia heterophylla rhizosphere microbial communities from the University of Puerto Rico - S3T2R1 | ecosystem: Host-associated > Plants > Roots > Rhizosphere ... | reverse complement strand
TCGGCGAGATCGCCGGTCCATCCCACCGCCAGGTCAGGCCGCGGCGATGATTTCATGGCCTCCACCACCCGCTCCGCGCTGATGTCGGCAAATACGGTGTGCACCCCCTCGCCCACCAGCGCTTGCGCAATGGCGCGGCCAATGCCGTTGCCCGCGCCGGTCACCAGCGCCGCCTCGCGTGCGGGATCGAAAGGATTTTGCAGCAGGCTCATGAAAACTCCTCAGCCGAAAGGCGGATCGCGCCGGCCAACAATCACCACAATCCGCTTTCCGGATAAAGCCGGATTCGAAAGGAGGTCCGCAGATGCGAGTAGCAAAAGCAGTCTTGATCGCGCTCGCGGCACTTGCCGTGCTTGCAGCGCCGGTCTTCGCCAAGAACACGAAGGCGCAGAAGGGCGAATCCGAGGAGGACGCTTCGCCGCCCTGCTTCTCTTACCAACTCGGACCTGACGGCAACTGGGCCGCGCTCCCCTGCCAGGAGCTGGGCACCAATTCCCCATCGCAGCACCGAACGGCGCCGAAACGTCATGACGAGGAGGCGCGTTGAGCACCAGCCGCGCCCGGTGCGCGGGCCGACCGCGATGAAACGTCGCTCCTGTGCCTGGCGTTTATACTAATCCGCCAATGATCTTTTCGAACTCGGCTTCAGGAAAACACCTCACGGTGGTCGTGCGCATGTTTCCCATGGCCGCCAGCGACAGAACAAATTTGGCGATGGCCTCGTCGTTCGGCGCTTCCACGTGGATGATGAGGTCGTGTGCGCCGAGCGCGAGATAGGCGGCCTTGATTTCTACGCCGAGCTTTTTCGCCTTTTCGCGCGCCGCCTCGCGGCGCTTTGGCATTTCCTTCATGTTGCGTACGGCTTGCTCGGTGTAATTGCACAGGAGCATATACATGGACATGGCAGTCTCCCCGGTTACAGGGCCGTAACAGCGGTCCAACAGGAAAGATGATGCCACAAATCCCGGACGACCGGAACAACACGGCGCCGGGACAGCGGCTCTTTGCCAACCGTCCGCCTCTCAGTAAGGCGGCTTCTTGCGGGCGCGCTGCGCCTTTGCCGCTTCCGCCCACCAGATGAAGTCGTCGGCAAAGCGCGGGAAGGCTTGCGCAAGCGCCTTGCCGCCATCGCCAATCGGCTTGCCGTCCTGGTCAAGCGTCTGCGCAATCGGGCCGGCCGAGATGGTGGAGGACACCACCACCATGCCCATCTCCGATAATGTGCCGTGCCACATCACGGCGGCGCGCGCGCCGGCGAAGCGGCCGGCCGAATAGCTTGCGATCGCCGCCGGACGCCAGAACCATTCCTCCAGGAAATGATCGGTGAGGTTCTTCAGGCCGGGCTGCATGCCCCAATTATATTCGCCGGTAACGAACACAAAGCCGTCGGCGCTACGGATCTTCTCCGCGAGCTTTTCGAGCACGTCGGGCGCCTCGCCCTTCCTGTGCTCCTTGTACATGCGGTCGAGCATGGGAAGGTTCACTTCCTTGGCGTCGATCAGCTCGACGTCGTCACCGCGCGCGCGAAATCCCTCGACTACGAACTGCGCCAGGCGGATACCCAGGCGATCGGAGCGATAGGATCCGTAAAGAACCAGAATGCGATTGCTCATGGAATTTCAGTACCACATCGCCACAATCCTGACACTATCGGCCCTGTGACCGAGACGACACGTCGCGGCTTCAAACAGATTTAATCGCACTGTCGCACTCTTGTCGCCGCATTCTTCCGGCTTGTAACAGAGTGAGACGGAGGGGAGCTCTTATGAAACAGCTGATCGCGGTCGTGGCAACGGCCATGATGGTTTCGACCGCTGCGGTCGCAGGCGAGCGTGCAGCCGATGCAGCACTCGGCGCCGTATCCGGCGCCGTCGTGCTTGGGCCGATCGGTGCCGTTGCAGGCGCGTTTATCGGCTACACCGCTGGTCCTTCGATGTCGCGCGCCTGGGGCGTGCGCGGGCGCAGCGCCTCTGCGCGTCAGCAGCGCAGAACAGCCAGCAACGAAGCGCCGCCAACCTATCGCGAGAGCCAGGCCGCCATGCCCGCTTCCTCTGCTGCGCCGGCCGCCGCGCCCGCGGCGAAACCGGCTGCCAAGTCGCCGCCGGTGCAGCCGCTGGAGTAACCGCCACTCAGCGCGACGGTTGTTGCGGATAGACTACCGAGCGATCGTCCGCGACCTCGATCGGGAGCTTGCTGCTGTCGGTATCGTGCTGCATTTCCTGCGGCATCATGGCCGTGCGCGCGACGTCATTGTCCGAGATCGAGTGCGAGCGCAAAATGGTTGTGGCGGCAATTAAGGCGACTGCTACAAATCCAAAAGCTATCAAGCGCATCATGGCAAATCTCCGTCCAGTGGAAACCCGCGCCGTGGTCGCAGCACTTGAATAGAGCGGAGTTGCAGATTCGCGGTGTGATCTGTCTCACATCTCGCGGGCAAGTGATGAAGGGAACAAACGATGCGAGGGCTGGAGCGGCCCGCCGCCGTCAGAGCAGCTTCGCGCGCACAAACAACGTTCGCAGCGCGTCGGTCGCTTGCACGGTCAGCATCCCGTTCGCCGCCGCGCGCCGCAGTGACAGCAGCGCCTCTTCATGCAGCGCGCGGAACTCCATCCACTCAATGGCGCTGAGGCTGGTGATGAAGCGAAACGCCTCGCCAACGGTGCCGATCGAAACGGTCTGGCCATTGAGCTTGATGCGGAACGTGGTCCGTAGCGGCGTTTCCGACGCAGACACATCGCGCAGCAGCGCGGGATCCGCTGACCTCATGACGGCGCTTGGGCCCGCCGCGACGCAGTGACGGAGTCGGTGAGGTTCGGCACCACGACCAGGCGCGTGACCTCGCCGTCGTCATAGGCCTTGAGGAAGCGCTCATAATTCTGGATCGACACGCACCCGTTGGAATCGCCGTTGGGGCCGAGCATGTAGCTATGCACCAGCAATCCGCTGCGGCCGAGCGTGGACGCGCTGTCGACAGGATTCAGGCGAAGCGCGCGCACGCCATGGAACAGCTTTTCGCGCGGCTTGAGTTCGTATGTGCCGGGCGGGGTGGCGCCGACCATGCGCTCGCCGACGCTCTCGACCTTGTCCATGCGGCTGCCGAGGCCGGAATGCGCCTCGAGCTTGGCGCCGTTCGGCAGATAAACCGCTTGCGCGGAGATGTCGTAGACCGCGGTGAAGCTGTCATAGCCGAGCGAGCCGAGATCGGGCCCCCTGCGGAACAGCCCGTCGCCCGGGGTAAGCGAAGCCAGCCTGAAACGGCCGGGGACGAGATCGGAAATCTTTTGCAGCAGCGTGCGCTGGTCACCGGGCGCAGAGTTGTCCGCCGGCGTCGCCGCCCGGCTCGCCGCCTCAAGCCGCGTGTCGGAGGGCCGTGCGCGCGGCAGCGGCACCGATGTCGATGTAGATGCAGATGTCGTGGCGGGCTGCGAGGCCTGCTCGTCATCGGCCACGCCGCTCCAGTCCTGCGATTGCATTTGCCGCGCGAGCTGCTCGCGCGCCTGCAGCTCGGCGCGGCTGAGCGCCGACGAGGAGAAATTACGCGCCAACGATTGCGGCGGCGCCTCGGGCAGGAAGCGGTCTTCAAAACTGAACAAGGGCCGCGACGGGGCGGCATTGGCCGAGACCAGCGCAGCGTCGCCGGGGTCAACCGTCCATGCAGCGACAGCCGCGCTGACGCCAACCGCGGCCAGCACGAACGCCACCGTCCGCGAAGACGACGCGCGCCGCGGCGGCCATGGCTGATCGGCTCTAATCCTGACTTGACCCATCTGGTCCCCGGACCCGAACCCCTCGACGGCACCCATTCCGCGCGGGATTCGTGGAATTTCGCGGGCAGTATGGCCGCCAGACTAAGGCATATTCGAGACTTATCGGGAGTGCGACGGTTCTGCAACAGTACGACCAAGCCGTTCCGGCCGGCGGAACCGGGTCACAATTGGCGCGTTGTGGGGTCCGGAGGCCGAGTATCAGGACGTGGCGCCCTCCAAAGTTCAGGCCCCATGTCCCCCGCATCACCGGACCTTGCCTCCTTGCACTCACCTGAAAAGCCCGCAAATCCGCCAGAAATCGACCAGTTTCGGGATCGAATCCTGGTGCTGGAGGTCGAGAACGCTCGGCTGAAAGCGTCCGTTGCCGCCGGTGCCACCAGGCGACAGGAAGCCGAGACGGCCCTGGCGGACAGCGAGGAGCGCTACCGCACCCTCTTCAACTCTATCGACGAGGGGTTTTGCATCATCGAATTCCTGGACGGGCCCCACGGTCCCCTGTCCGATTATGTCCATGTCGAGGCAAACCCCGCCTACGCTCACCACGCCGGCATTCCCAATGTCGTCGGCCAGAAGGTCCGCGAGATGGTGCCGGGCGAGGCGGACGGATGGGTCGAGCTCTACGGCGGCGTGCTGCGAACCGGCAAGCCGATCCGCTTCGAGCGGGAGCTCGTCGCCACCGGCCGGCATCTCGAACTCGCCGCCTTCCGCGTCGAGCCGGAAAGCCGCCGCCAGGTCGCGGTGCTGTTTCAGGACATCACCGCCCGCAAGCGCGCCGAGGCGGAGCTGCAGCACCTCAACGGGACACTGGAAGCGCGGGTGACCGAAGCCATCGCCGAGCGCAAGCAGGCCGAGGAGGCGCTGCGCCAGTCGCAGAAGATGGAGGCGGTCGGCCAGCTCACCGGCGGCATCGCGCACGATTTCAACAATCTGCTGACGGGCATCATGGGCTCGCTGGAGCTGATGCAGGCTCGTTTGCGGCAGGGACGGCTCTCCGAGATCGACCGCTACGTTGCCGCCGCACAAGGCGCCGCCAAGCGCGCGGCCTCCCTCACCCACCGCCTGCTCGCCTTCTCGCGCCGGCAGACGCTCGATCCCAAGCCGACCAACGTGAACCGCCTCGTTACGGGCATGGAGGAATTGATCCGGCGCACCGTCGGCCCGCAGATCGCGCTGGAAGTCGTCACCACGCCCGGGCTATGGACCGCGCTGATCGATGCCTCCCAGCTCGAAAGCGCCCTGCTCAACCTCTGCATCAATGCCCGCGACGCCATGCCCGAAGGCGGACGCATCACCATCGAGACTGCCAACAAATGGCTCGACGACCGCGCCGCGCGCGAACGCGATTTGCCGCCGGGGCAGTATCTGTCGCTCTGCGTCACCGATACCGGCGTCGGCATGACACCTGACGTAAAGGCGCGCGCCTTCGATCCGTTCTTCACGACCAAGCCGATCGGCCAGGGCACCGGGCTCGGGCTGTCGATGGTGTACGGTTTCGCGCGACAGTCCGGCGGACAGGTGCGGATCTATTCGGAGATCGGCCAGGGCACCACCATGTGCCTCTACTTCCCCCGCCACTATGGCGGCGAGACCGAGAGCGCAACGGACATCGATTCCGCGCGCGCCGCACGGGCGAAGAGCGGCAAGACCGTATTGATCGTCGACGACGAGCCGGCCGTGCGCATGCTGGTCATTGAGGTGCTGGAGGATCTCGGATTCACCGTTCTGGAAGCCGGCGACGGCGCGGCAGGCCTGCGCATCCTGCAATCGAGTACGCCGGTCGATCTCCTCATCTCCGACGTCGGCTTGCCCGGAGGCACGAACGGCCGGCAACTGGCCGATGCCGCGCGCATCGCCCGGCCGGGCCTGAAAGTGCTGTTCATTACCGGCTATGCGGAGAATGCCATCATCGGCAACGGCCAGCTCGGCGCGGGCATGCGGGTGCTGACAAAGCCCTTTGTGGTCGAGACATTTGCCGCCCGCGTGCTCGAAATGATCGAGGAGAACAAGTGAAGCGTTATTCGCCAGTCATCTGCCGTTCATGCGATCCCGGCCATCATCGCCGGTAGTGGGCCGGCTTGAGCAACCCGGCCCTCGCCAATGCGCTGTTGCTCGACTTAAGGGAGACACCCAATGAAGCGGATTCTTGTAGCTACGGTCCTTGCCACCTTCGCCCTCGGCTCCGCCGCTATGGCGCAGGACGCATCCTGCGAAACCAAGGCCATGGGCAAAGACGGCAAGCCGCTGGCCGGCGCCGCAAAAACCTCGTTCATGAAGAAGTGCATGACCGAAACCTGCGAGACCAAGGCGGTCGGCTCCGACGGCAAGAAGCTGGCCGGCGCGGCAAAGACCTCCTTTATGAAGAAGTGCCAGAGTGGCGCGTAATCAGTCCCGCTTGAAGCGATAGTCGAAGCGGTCGCCGTCGGCCTGCAACAGGCCGACGGTCGGCCGAGGGAAATGCACCGGCAGGATCAGCGTGCCGGTGTCGGCCACCTCGGCAAAGAACTTTCGCCGCGACACCGCCGATTGTTTCGGGTCCCAGTCCGGCCGCGCCGACCAGTCGGGCTCGCGGCACTGAATAACGTGATGCATGAGGTCGCCCGCCACCACCGCGCGCTGCCCGCGCGAGAAGATGTTCACGCAGCAATGGCAGGGCGAATGGCCCGGCGTCGGCGATAGCGTGATGAGGTCGTCGAGCGCGTAGTCGTCGTCGACAAGGAGCGCCTGCCCCGCCTCCACGATCGGCCGGCAATTGTCGGAAAATACCTTCCCCGGCGGATTCTTGCCTTCCGCATAGGCCTGCTCCCACGCCGCATATTCGCGCTTGTGGAAGATGTATTTTGCGTTCGGAAACGTCGGCACCCAGCGCCCGTCGCGCAGCGTCGTATTCCAGCCTGTGTGATCGATGTGGAGATGGGTGCAGAAGACGTAGTCGATCTGCTCAAAGCCGACGCCGAGGCCGAACAACTCGTTGCGCCAGCGCTCCTTGCCGGGAAAGTCGAACGGCGGCGGATGGTCCTTGTTCTCGCCGGTGCAGGTGTCGACCAGGATGGTGTGGCTGATCGTGCGGACCACGAACGTCTGGTAGGTGATCACCATCAGGCCCGACGCCTCGTCGAACACCTCCGGCTCCATGGTCTTCAGATGATGCTTGAAGACGGCATCGTCATAGGCCGGGAAGAAGTCCTGCGGCCGCCGCCACGGCCCTTCCCGCTCGATGACGGGATCGATGGTGACGTCGCCGATCCTGATCTGCTTCATGGCGTTGTTCGCTCCCTAGCGCATGATCCGGAAAAGTGTTTAGCGGCTTTCCGATAAGATCCTCAAACAAAGAGTCAGAGTGAGATGATGATTTGTCATCTTACCCGGTTTGGCAGCGATCTACGGTGAATCTGCTGGGTTGTGTACCAACAAATCCGCCCTGCAGACGATGTCTGCATTACCGGCTGGAAGCGGACATGGGAAGCGCGCTCAGTTATGTCGGCTTAGGGCCAATAGCCGACCAGCGCATGTTGGGTTAGCGTCGTCGTTCTCAACGTACGGGAGTGGCCCATGGACCTCTGCGGAACGTACAGACTCGTCGATAGCTCGCGACAGATCGTTGAGACCGGCGAGAAGATAGACGCCTTCGGGACGAATGCGAAAGGTCTGATCATGTATGGGAAAGACGGGCATTTTCTGGCACTGATTACAAACGACGACCGGCCGCAACCTGTATCGGTCGGGTCAATGACTGATCAGCAACGCGCTGACTTGCACCGCACGATGAGCGCCTATGGTGGTACGTACACTTTCGATGGCAAGAAAGTTGAACATCACGTCGACCTCTCATGGAACGAAGTGTGGACCGGCACCACGGTTGTTCGAGACGTCGCGGCAGAAGGCGATCGATTGATCTACACGACTCGGCCAGCCCCATTTACAGGTGATGGCAAGGTGAGCGTCGTCACTGCGGTCTGGGAAAAGGTAAACTAGCCGCGTTGTAAACACTGCAACTGCAAGACTTTCCCCGTCCGGCCGGTTGATGATGGCGTTGAAGTGCTGGCTCAGACTTTCGCTTCGGATCAGGCCGACAAAACTCACGGTCAGCATAACGAGTCAGCTTTGCCCCTGACACGAGAGCGGACATCGATTTGCGTACCGAAGGACTAATAACGGTCATTCCGGCATGCCCGCTATTCGGAACGCTTCGGTGTATCGTTGAATGTCTTGAGGTCGCCGCAGCCATCGATTTATAAAGCCGGTCGAGATGCGCTGGGTGGGATCGATCTGTCGCGCGACCGCCCAGATCCGCCGTGCCTCTTCAACCCGACCCGCCATGGCATGGCAAGCCATCAGGTTACGATGAGCTCCTACAAAATTGGGATTCTGCTGCACAGCAATTTTCGCCCACGCGCAGCCATCTTCATACCGGCCGGCCAGAAAATGCGCGGCTGCCATTCCGGTCTGAGCCACGAAAATGCGCGGATCGAGCGGGCTCAGTCGTAAGCCGATCTGGAATTGCTCAATCGCGGTAGTCTGATTACCGAGACCAAGCTGTATGGATCCGTTCCAAATTCGCGCGACGGCCAGATTTGGATCGGAGGTTATCGCCCGCGTTAGCAGCGCCGCTCCGTCCTCGACTTCGCCTACAAATACCGCGAGGGTCATACCGGCCAGCGCAAGCGCGGTCGGATCATCTTTGTCAATTTCTATGGCCCGCCGCGCCAGTCGGCGAGCCTCCTCCACGTCTTCCGCGCTACCCGTGCTCCAGCCGAACCCCCACCTTTGGACAAGACAATCTGCCGCAAGCGCGAACGGAGCTGCGAAGTTGGGATCGAGATTGTTGGCCATCTGGGTGAGCTTGAATGCCTCTATATTCGCTTCTCGCGTATAGCGATAGGAGCTTGCCAGGGCGCGAAGATGGTAATCGTACGCTTGTAGGCTTTCGGTTGGTTTGCGCTGAGCCCTCGCTATTTCGGCCCGCTCAAGTTGAGGTGTCATTGCGCCTATCACGCTCATCGTCACCCGATCCTGCACATCGAAGATGTCTTCGAGTGTACTGTCATATCGGTCTGCCCAGATGTGATTGCCTGTCGCGGCGTCAACGAGCTGTCCAGTGATGCGAACGCGATTGCCGGATTTACGGATGCTTCCCTCCAGCACGTAACGGACGCCGAGCTCGCGGCCGACTTGTTTTACATCGACCGCCTTGCCCTTGTAGGCGAAGCTCGAGGTGCGGGCGATCACAAACAGGGATTTCGAACGCGACAGTCCGGTAATGATATCTTCGACCACGCCATCGGCGAAGTATTCCTGCTCTGGATCGCCGCTCATGTTCTGGAAAGGCAGCACGGCGATAGACGGCTTGTCCGGGAGTGGAGGAGCCGCGCCTATCCTCTCGGTCAGCGGGCTATACGCTCCCGCGCGCACCGCGTAGGCGCGGACCGGCTTGGAGATGTTCTTGAGCTGCTGTTCGCCCCGGTCCTCGAAGCCAACGTCCAGCTTACCCTCGACCTCGCTGTACACCTTTTCGGAAATCAGGATGCCGCCCGGATCGGCGACCCCCTCCAGCCGGACCGCAATGTTGATCCCGTCGCCAAAAAGATCGCCGTCAGCCCCGACGATAACGTCACCAAGGTTGAGTCCGACGCGCAATGTTAGGGGGCTACTGCCCGAAGCGAGATGGTCCTGGATTTCGACCGCACATCTCATGGCGGCTAAGGGACTCGCGAACTCGGCGAGCACGCCATCACCCGTTGTCTTGATGAGCCGCCCTTCGTGACGGGAAAGGTTAGGCTCGATCAATTCTCGGTTGAGTCGGTCGAACTCGGCATAGGTGGCTTCCTCAGCGCGTTGCATCAACGCGGAATAACCGACCACGTCGGCAGCCAAGATCGCCGCCAATCGTCTTTGAACCCGGTGCTCCGTCACAGCGCCCTCCAAACGACCAGCCCAAACACGCCGCTGGGACAAGGAGGAACCTAGCACTTCGTTGTGGACCTGTGAGCGGTAATCGCAGGAGCCCATTTGCCTCAAGTGGCATCTTGCCGGCCTGTGGCACATGAACGTGCGTCGACTCGGGAGGTCCGAATTGGGTCCATTTGCAGACATGCCCAGCTCAAGACCGCATGTCCGCTTCACCCCTGATTGTGTTGCAAAACTCCTTTTGAGGCGAATCGCGAACCGTGATTCTGTTGATTAGGATCGGAGATCAGCGGGAGCGACGCATGATGGGTCGACGGGAGGATGATCAGGTCCAGTTCCTGTATGCTTTTGACCTCGACAAGGTCGTTCCACCGGACCATTTGGTCCGTCAGGTCGACGCCATTCTTGACCTGAGTTGGGTGCACAGGGAGCTTAGGCCTTATTACTCACACACGGGCCGCCCCTCGATTGACCCGGTTCTGATGATCCGGATGCTGCTGGTGGGCTACGTGTTTGCACTGCGTTCGGAGCGGCGGCTGTGCTCTGAAGTACAGGTCAATCTGGCCTATCGCTGGTTCTGCAAGCTCAGCGTCGAAGATAAGATTCCGGATCATTCGGTGTTCAGCCGAGCCCGACACGAACGCTTCCGAGAGAGCGATGCTCTGCGGCGTGTTTTTGAAGGCGTGGTGGCAATGTGCATCGCGGCTGGGCTCGTGGGCGGCGAAGCGTTTTCGGTCGATGCGAGCCTGATCAAGGCGGATGTTGACAGGAAGAAGCGGGCTCCGGGCGACCAGCCGATCGCCTGGCCGAAGGCGGAACAGGCATCCCATGCAGTTCGCGAGTACCTCAGCGTTCTCGATGCTGCTCGCAGTAACGAGGAGAATGGCGAGGGAGATGATGGTGGTCCGAGCGGCGGTCGTCGTCGCAAGCCTACCAAAGAAGTCTCGCTGACCGATCCGCAGGCGACCTGGGTTGCCAGGCCCGGCGTCGACCCCTTCTTCGCCTACGATGCGAACTACCTGATCGACAACAAGGCTGGGATTATCCTCGATGCCGAAGGCACTCGTGCCAACCGCGTCGTGGAGATCTCAGTCACCCGGACCATGATTGAGCGTGTCGCGCGCCGCTTTGGTCTGCAGCCCCAGCGGCTCGCAGGCGACACCGCTTATGGTGCGGTCAGTCTGCTCAAGTGGCTAGTAGATCGCCAGATCACACCGCACATTCCGGTGTGGGACAAGTCGGCGCGCCCCGATGGCACCTTCAGTCGCGCCGATTTTGCCTTCGACCAAAAGCGCAATGTCTATGTCTGCCCGGGTGGCGCGGAGCTGACCAGTACCGGCAACATCGACCAGGGTCACATCGTCTATTACAGGGCCAACAAGAAAGACTGCTCGGCCTGCGCCTTGAAGCCACGGTGCACGACGGCAGCCGTCCGCAAGGTCACTCGCGACCTCAACGAGAATGTGCGCGATAGCGTCCGCGCATTGGCCAACACGGACGCCTTCCAGCAGTCCCGCCGGGAGCGCAAAAAGGTCGAGATGCGGTTTGCGCATATGAAGCGCATCCTTCGGCTCGATCGGCTTCGGTTGCGGGGTTTGGCAGGCGCAAGAGACGAGGTGCTGCTCACCGCGACCGCGCAGAACCTAAGGCGAATTGCCAAGCTCCTTTGTCATCCTCCGCCACTAGCTGCAGCATGCCCAGCGTAAGGCGTCCAGGAAAAGGCTTAGGAAGCCTCCATTAGCAAAACCGCAGCAGCAAGAGCCGCCGGCAACCCAACAGCAATGGGTTTTGCAACACAATCAGAGGTGAAGCAGACATAGCCAAACTGGCCGGGGACGTCTGCAAATGACCCTGGCTGTGTGAAAACGCGGTACCGCTGTTATGATTCTCCCGTGATTCTGCGGGGGAATTGATGGGGCGCTTCGTTGAGGAGGCGGATCGCGGGCAATGGACGCTGTTGCCCGAATGCCTCGATGATTTCATTGACGAGAGCAACCCCGTTCGCGTGATCGACGTATTTGTCGATGCGCTCGATTTGGCCGAGATGGGCTTTGCGGGGGTCGAGCCGGCGGCAACGGGTCGGCCGTCGTACCACCGCTCGGTTCTGCTAAAGCTTTACATCTATGGCTATCTGAACCGAGTGCAGTCGAGCCGACGGCTGGAACGAGAAGCCGGACGCAATATCGAGCTAATGTGGCTGCTGGGTCGGCTCGCTCCTGATCACAAGACGATCGCGGACTTCCGCAAGGATAATGGCCTGGCGCTGCGCAAGGTCTGCGCGCGCTTCGTCGAACTCTGTCGTGAGATGGGTCTGCTGGCGACGGCGAGTGTCGCCATCGACGGCAGCAAGTTCAAGGCAGTGAACAACCGGGACAGGAACTTCACAAAGGCGAAGGTGGAGCGGCGTCGCGCTCAGCTGGAGGAGAGCGTCGCGCGGTATCTGAGCCAGCTTGATACGGCCGACCGACAGGAGCCGACCGAGGCGCTGCCCACGAAGGTGACGAGGCTCACTGAAAAGCTGACGAAGCTGAAGGAGGAAATGGGCAAGCTGGCTATCTACGAGAAGCAGATGCTTGCTTCGCCCGATCAGCAAATCTCCCTGACCGACCCCGATAGCCGCTCGATGGCGACGAGCGGCCGCGGCTCCGGCGTTGTCGGCTACAACGTGCAGGTCGCCGTCGACACCGAGCACCATCTGATTGTGACGCATGAGGTGACGAACAGCGGCTCAGATCGGGCACAACTGGCCAATATGGCCAAGCAGGCCAAGGCTGTTCTAAAGACCGAGACGCTCGAGGCCGTGGCCGATCGCGGCTACTTCAGCGGCCCTGAGATCCTCGCGTGCCACGAAGCCGGCATTACCGTGACCCTGCCCAAGCCGCTGACGTCGGGCGCCAAATCGGAGGGGCGCTTCGGCAAACAGGACTTTGTCTATTTGCCCGAGGAGGACGCCTATCGCTGTCCCGCCGGGGAGCGGTTGCCATATCGCTTTACGAGCGAGGAAGACGGCAAGATGCTGCGGCGCTACTGGACCGCAGCCTGTCAGAAATGCTCCCTCAAATCCCAATGCACGACAGGACCCGAGCGGCGCATTACACGATGGGAGCATGAGCATCTGCTCGAGGCTGTGCAGCAGCGGCTTGACGCAAACCCAGAAGCGATGCGCCAGCGCCGGGAGACGGTCGAACATCCGTTCGGCACGATGAAGGCTCGTATGGGGGCGACGCACTTCCTGACTAAAACGCTTCCGAAAGTAGCCGCCGAGATGGCGCTCTCGGTTCTGGCCTACAACCTGACGCGGGTCATGAACATTGTCGGCATCAAGCCGTTGATCGCTGCGATCGCGGCCTGAGACAAACCCGGCTCCTGGCGGCGACATCTCCTGGGCCGTTTTTACACGGCCAAGACCCAAAACAGACATCGCGCTTGAGCAGCTTCTGTGTCCGGTTGGGGCCATTTGCCGCTCATCCTTCTCGCAGCAAGGTGCTAAGCTTTAACAAGTTGTGCAAACGTGTTCTTCGGAGCAGGGCGTGCGACGACGAGAACTTGTCACGTTGATTGGCGGTGCAGTGGCAGTTTGGCCGCTCTTGGCACGCGCGCAGCAATCGGCAGTGAAGGTCTACCGGGTGGGATACCTCGCGTCCCTGTCACAGGAGACAAGCCTCCATTTCATTAAAGCGTTCGAGGAAGGCTTGCGCAGCCTCGGTTACCGTGTTGGCGAGAATGTCGTCATCGAGTACCGCTTCGCCGACGGCGAGCTGGAACGGCTGCCTACACTTGCTGCAGAGCTGGTGCGGCTCGGCGTCGACGTCATGGTCACCTCGGTCAATGTGAATACCGCTG
>Ga0081455_10004286_pt1 | contig 13515 bp, 10 predicted proteins | sample TabmetS3T2R1_FD_70207 | JGI IMG/M metagenome (GOLD analysis project Ga0081455, IMG submission 70207) | Tabebuia heterophylla rhizosphere microbial communities from the University of Puerto Rico - S3T2R1 | ecosystem: Host-associated > Plants > Roots > Rhizosphere ... | reverse complement strand
GACGGCCGAATTCGGCGCCGTAGTGAACGTCGCGCCATCGAGACCGACGATGGGCACGGCATGCGCGATCCCGGGCGTGTCGAGCACGATCTTCGTGATCCTGCGCGCCATCTCGTCGGTGCGAGCGAGCGAGGCGCCGGGCGGAAGCTGAATGATATTGATGAGATAGCCTTGGTCCTGCGCCGGGATGAATCCGGTCGGCGCCTTGGAGAACTGATAGACGGTGAGCCCAATCAGCCCGCCATAGACGATGAGCATGAGCAGCGAGACGCGAACGAGACGCCCGGTCAGCCTGCCGTAATTGAAGGAGAGCCACTCGAACCCCCGGTTGAAGCCTCTGAAGAAGGCTCTGATCGGCCGGGCGAAGATGTTCTGTTTCGCCGGTGTCGGCTCGTGCGGCTTGAACAGGAGCGCGCACAGCGCCGGGCTCAAAGTGAGCGAGACGAGCAGCGAGATCGCGGTCGCGGTCGCGATCGTGACGGCGAACTGGCGGAAGAACTGGCCGGTGATTCCGGTGATGAACGCCGCGGGGATGAACACGGCGGAAAGCACGAGCGCAATGGCGACGAGCGCCCCGCCCACTTCCTCCATGGTCCGGTAGGCGGCGTCGCGCGGGCTCAATCCCTCGCGAATATTGCGCTCGACGTTCTCAACCACGACGATGGCGTCATCGACCACGATGCCGATGGCAAGCACGAGACCGAACAGCGAAAGGTTGTTGAGCGAGAACCCGAGCGCCGACAGCATGGCGAAGGTGCCGATCAGCGAGACCGGAATGGCGACGATGGGGATGATCGACGCCCGCCACGTCTGCAAGAACAGGATAATCACCACCACGACGAGGATCACCGCCTCGAACATGGTGGTAATCACCGCTTCGACCGACTGCGAGATGAAGACCGTGGGGTTATAGACGATGTCGTAGCGCAGTCCGTTCGGGAAGCTTTTCGCAAGGTCCGCCATCGCCGCCTGCACCTCGGCCGCCGTGGCCAGCGCATTGGAGCCGGGCCGCTGGAAGATGCCCAACGGTATCGCCACCCGCTCGTCGAGATAGCCGCTGCGGTTGTAGTCGGCGGCGCCGAGCTCGACGCGGCCGACGTCCCGGATGCGTATCACCCGGCCCTCGGTGCCGGACTTGACGATGATGTTGCCGAACGCCTCCGTCGTCGTCAGCCGTCCTTGCGTCTCGACATTGAGTTGGAAGGCGCCGGGCCGGGGCACCGGCGGCTGATTGATGACGCCGGCGGCGACCTGCACGTTCTGCCCCCTGAGCGCCGCGACCACGTCGCTCGCGGTAAGATCGCGCAAGGCGAGCTTGTCGGGATCGAGCCAGATACGCATCGAGTAGTCGCGCGCGCCGAAGATGGTGACATTGCCGACGCCTTCGATGCGGGCGAGCACGTCTTTCACGTGCAGGGTGGCGTAGTTGGAGATGTAGAGCAGGTCGCGCGTCCCGTCGGGCGAGCTCAGATGGATCACCATCATCAGGTCGGGCGATTGTTTGTTGACGGTGACGCCGATTGAGCGAACTTCTTCGGGCAGGCGCGGCAGCGCCGTCGCGACGCGGTTCTGCACCAAAACCTGCGCCGTATCGAGATTGGTCCCGAGCTTGAAGGTGATCGCGAGCGCCATGCTGCCGTCGCTCGTCGATTGCGACGTCATGTAGAGCATGTCGTCGACGCCGTTGATCTCCTGCTCGAGCGGGGTTGCGACCGTCTTGGCGACGATCTCGGCCGAGGCGCCGGGATAGCTCGCGTTCACCGAAATCGAAGGCGGCGCGATCTCGGGGTATTGCGCCACCGGCAAACTGAAATAGGCGAAGCCGCCGATCAGCGTGATGATGATGGAGATGACAGCCGCAAAAATCGGCCGGTCGATGAAGAAATGCGAAAAGTTCATGAGGGCGATGCACCTTGTGGCGCGGGCGGCGCGCCGATCGTGCCGTCCTCGGCCGTGACCTTGCCCCCGGGCCGCGCCCGCAACAGCCCGTTGATGATGACGCGGTCATCGGGAGTGATGCCGCCGCGGATGATGCGCAGGCCGTCGTCGGTGACCGCCCCAAGTTCAACCGGCTTCGGCACGACGGTGCCGTCGGCGCTGACGGTGAACAGCAGCTTGACCGATTGATCGGTCACGACCGCGGAGTCGGGGACGAGGATCATCGGGCGGAGCTGCGACATCGGCACGCGCACGCGGCCGAACTGGCCGGGCGTGATGAACATTTTGGGATTGGGGAACGCCGCGCGCACGCGGATCGTGCCCGATGAGCGATCGTATTGGTTGTCGACGAAGTCGATCGTGCCCTTGAGTGTCCAGTCCTTCTCGTCCATGAGCTGGCCTTGCACCCCGACGGTATTGTCGCGCGCAGACTTGATCTCACCCCTCTGCACCAGGCGCTTATAGGTCATGCCGTCGCCTTCGCTGACATTGAAGGTGAGCCAGATCGGATCGAGCGAGACGATGGTGGTGAGAAGCGTCGTGCCGCTGGCGCCGCTGGTTCCACCCATCACCAGGTTGCCGACGCTGACCTCGTGGCGTCCCATGCGGCCCGAGACCGGGGCGGTCACGCGCGTGTAATCGAGATTGAGCTTGGCCTGGTTGACTGCGGCGATTGCGGCATCGCGCGTCGACTGGGCGATGGCCACCTGCGCCACGCGCTCGTCATAAGTTTCCTTCGTGGCATAGTCGTTCTTGAGGAGCTGCGCGGTGCGTTCAAGTTGGGCTTGTGCGAGTTGCAGCTGCGCCTCAGCCTGCGATTGCTCGGCCTTGGCCGTCTCGAGGGCGAGCTCGAAGGGACGCGGCTCGATGACGAAGAGAAGGTCGCCCTTCTCGACCAGCTGACCGTCGGTGAAATTGACGGATTCGAGATAGCCGCTGACCCGCGCGCGCACTTCGACCGATTCCAGCGGCTCGAACTGTCCGGTGAAATCGCTCCATTCCTCCATCTCTTTGACGAGCGGCTTCGAGACGGTGACCGTTGGCGGCGGCGGCTCGGCCTGAGCTTGCGGCGCGCTCTGCCAGAAGCCCCAGTAGCGATAGAGCAGAGCCGCTACGCCGATGGCGAGAAGGAGGAGAACGATCCGCCCCAAAGCCCCGCCCCGGCGAGCCGGTATGGCTTCGTCCGGAGACGGCGCGACGCGCGCCGGCGCCTCGTCCTTACGCGCGATGGGCTCGCCGTTCCGATTTCGCTTCTCATTCATGACCGCATCTCATTACGCGTGGCGGCTCCGGACCCTTGGCGTTCCATCGGGCCGGCCCGGCGAGACGCTACAAAAAGGCGGCTGCGAAGGCGAGACTGAATGGCCCAATGCCTCAAGGAATCGCCAACGGCCCAGCCCCAGTCTCTCCCCCCGCCGGCCTTCCCCGCAAGGCTTGCCCTTGCGACAAATGCCTCACATTTCCGTGCTTTTTCGCACTTGTGTGCCGTGAAAATATACTCCGTGCCTATTGTAAACGCGCCGGCCACGGAAATCGCACCCGGCCTATAGACGAACCCATGGTCTCTTGTGCCTTAAATCTAGGCCGTCGGAAGCTGATCGCCTTGGCGTTCGTGGCGGCGACGTTGCTGTTCTTTGGCGGATCGCGGGCATGCGCCGAGCCGGCCGAGCCCATCGGCCCCGCATCCTGGCGGCTCGGCGATCGCTTGAGCCTCGCCGCCTTTCTCTTCGCGCGGGGCGGACAAGACGATGCCGTCGAACGGCTTCTGTCGAGCATCAAGCCGATTGCCGAAGCCATGGGCCTTACGATTGCGCCCTTCCCCACCCGCGCCGCCACTAGCATCGATACTTATGGCGAGGTCATCGTCTATCTCGTCGAGGGCGCGGGCGCCGAGACCGGGCGGGCGCTTGCGGCCAAGTTCGGCAAGGACGCCGGCCTGCTCTACGATGCCGCGATCAAGTCGAATCTGCTGCTCCTGCTTTATGAACCCGGCGACGATCACGGTCTCGGCGACGTGATCCGATCGCGCATGAGCGAAGCGAGAGTCCCCGAGAAGCTTTGGATCGGCGTGGTCAAGGCCATCGATGCCAAGGCCTCGCAGAGCGAGCTCAAGGACGCCGTCTTGAAGATGCATGAGGCGGTTGCGTCCTATCTCGGCGGAGCGGGCAACTAGGTTCTCGTGGAAACAGCGGTCGTTGCGCCAGCGGTTGCGTTGCCCGGTTCATACGCGACTGTTAGCTTGGCCATGGGGAGGACGGCGGCCGTGCACCGACGCCGTCGAGACGCAACGTGCCAGGGGGGACGGATCGCTGGCGAGTGCCGGCGTGCTTGCGCCGTTGCGCCGGGTTGGGCGCGCATCTCTTCGCGCCGGCGCTTCTGAGCACCATCGCTTTCGGTCCTGCGCGTGCCGCCGACGATTTCAGCCAATACGCCGTGACGCCAAACCAAAAGAGCGTGGCCGCCGCTCTCGACCGGGGCCAAGGCGGCGCCACGATCGACGCGCTTCGCCTCGAACTCTCCGCCCTCGCGCCGCCAGAAATCGGCGGAGGGCTTGTCCAGCTCGGGAGCGAAATCGCGCTCGTCCTTCCCAACGTGACCGAGGCGGACCGCCGCGCTCTGCTCGCCTCTTTCGTCGACCGGCTCGGTCCCTCTTGCCTCGAAAAGGGCGCGCGCTATGAAGCCGATCCTCTCTTGCTCGAGCCGAGCGTATGGGGAAGAGGCTTCTACCGCACCGACGACATCTCCGAGACGGGCGGCGGCACGATCGGATTTGAGCTACACCCCGACAAGCATACCTGCGCCGGTCTCGGCCTCAACTATGCCAACACCGATCTCGCGCTTGACGGTCTGCCGCAATCGGCTGACGTCGAGTCGTATAGTATCGGCGCTTATCTGCGGCGCGACAGCAGACATCTCTTCGCCGATGGCGCGGTGGTGGCGAGTTACGCGAAATTCGACACCACGCGTCAAATTCTCTTCGCCGGAGCGACAGCCGAGGGCGACGGAACCGCGACCGGCGCAGGTGTCATCGCGGGCATCGGCGCCGTGCTTCATGCCGGAATCGTCACCTTCGAACCGCGCATCGGGCTCGACTACGGTCACAATGACCAGCACGGGTTCACCGAGACCGGCGCGGGCGCCGCAGATCTCCGCATCGGCGGCGAGGAGCGCGACGCGCTCCGCAGCAATGTCGGAACGCGACTTCACGCCATCTTCGATTTCGGCTCGAACCAAAGCCTCATGCCCGAGTTCAGCATCGCCTGGGCGCACAACCTCATCGATCCTGCCGTGACGCTCAAAGAGCAATTCGTTGCCGCCAAGAATGCGTCGTTCCGGATCGAAGGCAAGGAGCCGCCGGAAGACTTCCTACTGCTCGGGGTCGGCCTCTCGTTCCATCCCAATGCCTCCGACGAGCTTATCGTGCGCTATGACGGCGCCTGGGCCGAGGACATTCAGGCCGATGTCATCAGCGGCGGCGGCAAGATTCGCTGGTAGGCGAGCCTGCCAGATTCCACTTGATGGAAATTGTCACAATGACTAGACACGCCGGGAACCTGGGCGGGGAGCCTTAAGGCAAAACGGCGTTTTTTTGCGCCTTTTGGCGGGTTTTCCTCAAGGATCGACCGGCGAAATTGGGCTGACGGGCGAGGCCCGGGGCCAGCGCTGTCGGTTGCTGGGTAACGTGAGCGCGAACGCGGAGGGATCGTCAGCGGCAATGTCGGCTCGCTCATGAACGCGATGGCGCTTCCCGTCATTCTCGCCTCAGCCGCCGCGCTGATCTTCATCTCGGCAGTGGGGCTTGTGCTGAGCCGAGCGGCGGCAGGTCGCATATTTGTTTATGGCGCCTCTTTGGCCGTGTCGGTGGCGGCACTTGTCGTCGCGGTCGCAGCGCTTCTCTCCCAAGACCCAGAGCAAGTCCTGACATATCCTTTCGGACTGCCGTGGCTCGGCGCGCATTTCCGCCTCGACGCGCTCTCCGCTTTCTTTCTCGCCGTCGTTAATTTGGGTGGCGCCACAGCCAGCCTCTATGCGCTCGGTTACGGCCGGCACGAGCACGCCCCGCAGCGCGTGCTCCCCTTCTATCCGCTGTTCCTCGCGGCGATGAATCTCGTCGTCGTCGCCGACGACGCTTTTACCTTCCTCTTCGCCTGGGAGTTCATGTCGCTGTCGTCATGGGCTCTGGTCGTGGCGCATGATCGCGAGCGCGAGAACCTGCATGCCGGCTACGTCTATATTGTCATGGCGAGCTTCGGCACGCTCGCGCTCCTCCTCGCCTTCGGCCTGCTCGCTGGCGCCGACGGCGCGTTCTCCTTCGCCGCGATCCGCGACGGCGATCACGCTTCAGCGCTCACATCGCTCGTTGTCATTCTGGTGTTGATCGGCACCGGCTCCAAGGCCGGTCTCGTGCCCCTCCACGCTTGGCTCCCACTCGCCCATCCCGCAGCGCCGAGCCACGTCTCGGCCCTGCTTTCGGGCGTGATGACCAAGGTCGCGGTTTACGCCTTCGTCCGCATCGTCTTCGACCTGATCGGCGCCCCGCCTTGGTGGACAAGCCTCCTCGTGCTCGCGCTCGCGGGCATCACCTGCGTGATGGGCGTGCTCTACGCATTGATGCAGCACGATCTGAAGCGCCTCCTCGCCTATCACACGGTCGAGAATATCGGCATCATCTTCATCGGGCTCGGGCTTGCGCTCGCCTTCCAATCCTACGGCTTCCGGGCAGCGGCAGCGCTTGCGTTCACCGCCGCCCTCCTCCACGTCCTTAATCACTCGCTGTTCAAAAATCTTCTGTTTCTGGGCTCGGGCGCCGTGCTGACGGCGACCGGCGAGCGCGACATGGAGAAACTGGGCGGTCTCATTCACGGCATGCCGCTCACCGCCTTCACCTTCCTTGTCGGCTGCGTCGCCATCTCGGCGCTGCCGCCGCTGAACGGCTTCGTGTCGGAGTGGCTCACCTTTCAGGCAATCCTGTTGAGCCCCGAGCTTCCGTCATGGAGCCTGAAATTTCTCGTGCCCGCGGTCGGCGCGCTGCTCGCGCTCTCGGCCGCCTTGGCCGCGGCCTGCTTCGTCAAGGCCTTCGGCGTGACCTTCCTCGGGCGCCCGCGCAGCAAGGAAGCCGCCAATCCGCGCGAGACCGACCCCTTCTCCTTGACGTCGATGTTCGCGCTTGCCGGGCTTTGTCTCCTTGCCGGAATCCTGCCGGGCCTCTTCATCGATGCGCTGGCGCCAACGGCCACGGCGATGGTCGGCGAGAGCATGCCGCTTCAGCGCGACCTGCCCTATCTCTCGATCGTGCCCATCGCGGCGCGCGGCATCTCCTATAACGGTCTTCTGGTTTTCGGCTTTATGGTTTTGGCCGCTACCGCCGCGGTCGCGCTCATTCATGGGTTAGCGACGCGCAGCGTCAGGCGGGGGCCGGCCTGGGATTGCGGCTATCCCGACCCGCGGCCCGAAACCCAGTACACCGCATCGAGCTTTGCCCAGCCCATTCGCCGCGTGTTCGGCACGCTTGTGTTCCGCGCCCGCGAGGAGGTCACGATGCCGCCGCCGGGCGCGACCAGCGCGGCGCGGCTGACGGTTCGCCTAACCGATGTGCTGTGGGACACGCTCTACGCTCCGATCGGCGTTTTCGTCGAGCGGATCGCCTCGTGGGTCAATCCGCTCCAGTTCTTGAGCATCCGTCACTACTTGAGCTTCGTGTTCGCGGCCCTTGTCGGCCTCCTCTTCGTGCTCGCGCTATGGCCATGATCCTCAATCTCGCGGTGCAGGCCGCCCAGATGCTGCTCGTGCTCGCGCTGGCGCCGCTCCTCATCGGCTTCGTGCGCAAGGTCAAGGCGCGCCTCCTGCTGCGTCAGGGCCCGCCCCTGCTCCAGCCCTATCGCGACTTCGTCAGGCTCCTGCGCAAGGAAGTGGTCCTCGCCAACAATGCGTCCTGGCTGTTCCGCGCCATTCCCTATCTCATCTTCGCCGCGACTTGGGTTGCCGCCGCGCTCGTGCCGACCTTCGCCTCGGGGCTCATTTTCTCCTGGTCCGCCGATCTCATCGCCATCGTCGCGCTCCTCGGCACCGCCCGCTTCCTGCTCGCGCTCGCCGGACTCGATATCGGCACGAGCTTCGGCGGCATCGGTTCGAGCCGCGAGGTGATGATCGCGACCATCGCCGAACCGGCCATGCTGATGATCGTGTTCACCTTGGCACTCGTCGCAGGGACGACCCAGCTCTCCGCCATGGCCGAATTTCTTTCTTCAGGCGAATCGGGCTTGCGCGTCTCGCTCGGCATGGCGCTGATCGCGCTGATCATGGTGGCGATTGCCGAGAATGCGCGCATCCCCGTTGACAACCCGGCGACGCATCTCGAGTTGACCATGGTGCATGAGGCGATGGTGCTCGAATATTCGGGGCGGCACCTTGCCCTCATCGATCTCGCAGCCGAGCTCAAGCTCCTGCTCTATCTCTCGCTGATCGCCTGCCTGTTCCTGCCGTGGGGCATCGCGCCGCCGGGCGCCCCCCTCGCCGCACTTGCGCTCGGCATCGCCGCTTACATCGCCAAGCTCGCCGCGCTCGGCTTCCTGCTCGGCCTGTTCGAGACCTCGATCGCCAAGATGCGCGTGTTTCGCGTGCCCGACTTCCTCGGCGTCGCGCTGATGCTCGGCCTCCTTGCCACGCTCCTCATGTTCGTGTCGCGGAGCCATTGACATGAGCACGCTCACCTTCGACATCGCCCATCTCCTCGCCGGCTCGCTCGTGTTGGTGAGCTTCCTCCTGCTCTACCAGGATCGCCTCTACGCGCTATTGAACGTCTATGCGCTGCATGCGCTCGTGCTGGCCGCCGCCGTGGCGTGGCAGGCCTACGCGCAAGACGCGCCACAGCTCTACATCACTGCCGCCATCGCGCTTCTGTTCAAGGCCATCGTCATACCGGTCGCGCTGCATCGCATTATCGTCAAGCTCGGCATCCAGCGTCACATCGAGACCGTCGGCGGCATCGGCTCCACCATGTTGCTCGGCATGGGGCTGGTCGCGCTTGCCATGGTCGTCACCTTGCGCGCGACCGAAGGCGCCGATCTCCTCGCCCGCGAGGATCTCGCCTTCGCCCTTGCCGTGGTCCTGCTCGGGCTCCTGATGATGGTGACGCGGCGCAATGCCGTGAGCCAGGTCGTGGGCTTCATGTCGCTCGAAAACGGGCTCGTTCTTGCCGCCACCGGCGCCAAGGGCATGCCCTTCGTGGTCGAGATCAGCGTCGCCTTCTCGATCCTGATCGCCTTCATCGTCATCGGCATCTTCCTGTTTCGCATCCGCGAGCGCTTCGACACCGTCGATGTCGAGGCGCTCGATCTCTATCGGAGCGGGGAACGATGAGCTTCGACCCTGCCCTCCTGCTTCTCGTTATCCCCGCAGCGGCTGCGGCGGCGATCGCGGCGCTGCCGGGAACGCGGGCGAGCGCCTACGTCAACGCCGGCGCCTCCTTCTTGACCCTGCTCGCCGCGCTTTACCTCGCCTGGACCGGGGAGGAGCGATCCGGCTCCTATCTTCTCATCGACGAGCTCAACACCATTTTCCTCGTCCTCGTCGCTTTCGTCGGCTTCACCACCAGCGTCTTCAGCGCGAACTACGTCGCTTATGAACTTAAGAGCGGGCACGTCACGCCCGCCTTCTTGCGGCTCTATCACGCGCTCTATCAAGCGCTCGCGCTCGCCTTCAACGTCGCTCTCTTGAGCAACAATCTCGGCGTATTGTGGGTCGCGATCGAGCTTGCGACGCTCATCACCGTGGTCATGGTCGGCATCTATCGCACCCACGCGGCGATCGAAGCGGCGTGGAAATATTTCATCCTGGCAAGCGTCGGCATCGCGCTCGCTCTGTTCGGCACCATACTTCTCTATATGGCGGCGCAGGCGGTTGTCGGCCCAGGACTTGCCGCGATGGAATGGACCGAACTTGTGGCGCATGCCGCTTCGCTCCAGCCCGCCATGCTCAATCTCGCCTTCGTCTTTCTCCTGCTCGGCTACGGCACCAAGATCGGGCTCTTCCCGCTCCACGCCTGGTTGCCCGACGCTCATGCCGAGGGCCCGACGCCGATCACGGCCGTGCTGTCGGGTCTTCTGCTCAATGTCGCGCTCTATGCGTTGCTTCGCTGCAAAATCGTGCTCGCCGGCAATCCCACCGTGCTCGCGCCCGGGACGCTGATGATTGCCATGGGACTCTTTTCCGTCCTGTTCGGCGCCTTCATGCTGTACCGGCGCCGCGACATCAAACGCCTGTTCGCCTATTCATCGATCGAGCATATGGGCCTCATCACTTTCGCCTTCGGCCTCGGTGGACCGATCGCCAATTTCGCCGGGCTCCTGCATATGGTGCTGCATTCCCTGACCAAGTCGGCCATCTTCTTCGCCGTCGGCGATATTTCGCAAGTGAAGGGCACGCAGAAGATCGCCGAGATGGGCGGCTTGACCCGCACCGATCCGCTGATCGGCTGGGGGCTCGTAATCGGGGTCGCGGCACTTGCCGGGTTGCCGCCGCTCGGCCTCTTCACCAGCGAGTTCCTGCTGGTGAGCGCCACGATTTCGAATCGCGCCCTGCTCGCCATCCCGCTCGTGCTCGGCCTCCTCGTCGCCGTCGGCGCGCTGTTCTTGCAACTGAACGCGATTGCCTTCGGCGAGCCCAAGGGCGTGAGCCGCAAGGCGGAATGCTCCTACGCTCCGATGTTCGTCCATCTTGCGCTCGTGCTTATCGCGGGCGTCGCATTGCCGCCGGCAATCGTCGCCCTGTTCGAGACCGTGGCGAAGCTCCTGGGATAGAGACTGATGACCACGCTCGCCGACATCGCCAAGACGGGAAAGAAAGTCGAGGGTCATCGCCCGTGGCCGCGCGCGATCGTGACGGCCGATTCCTGGAAGCTCGCCATCAAGGAACTCGTCGAGGCGCGCGCGACATTGCTCGGCCTGTGGGGCGACAAGGACGCGGTGCACCTTGCTCTGATCGAGGAACCGTCCGGCGCGATCGGCGTGTTCACCCACGAATGCCGCGACGGCAAGTTTCCCTCGGTCGCGGCGCTCCATCCGGCCGCGGGCAGGCTCGAACGTACGATCGGAGACCTGTTCGGTCTCAAGGCCGTAGGCTCGCCCGATGCGCGCACTTGGCTCGATCTCGGCTTCTGGGGCGTGACCCATCCGCTTGGCAAGGCCAAGAAGTCGCCCATCGGCGCCCGCGCTTACGACTTCCTGCCGGTCGAAGGCGAACATCTCCATCAGATTCCCGTGGGCCCGGTCCATGCCGGCATCATCGAGCCCGGGCATTTCCGTTTCACCGCCAATGGCGAGGCCGTGGCGCGGCTCGAACAGCGTCTCGGCTATGTGCATAAGGGCATCGAAGGGCTGATGGCGGGGGCGAGCATCGAGAGAGGTGCCGCGCTCGCGGGCCGCACCTCGGGCGACAGCACCGTCGCTTACGCGCTTGCCTTCGCCCACGCCGTCGAATCGGCGCTTCAGATCGAGGTTCCCGCGCGCGCGGTGTTCTTGCGCGCGATCATGGCCGAGCTCGAGCGCATGGCCAATCATTTCGGCGATATCGGCGCCATCTGCAACGACGCGTCGTTCTCGCTCCTTTACATCGAATGCGGCATGCTGCGCGAACGCACCTTGCGCGCGGCGCAAGCCTGCTTCGGCCACCGCTTGATGATGGACCGCATCGTGCCGGGAGGCGTCGCAGAGGACATCGCGCCTGGCGGCGAGAAGACGTTGCGCGAGCTGATCGCGACCGTACGCGGCCGCTTCCCTGAGCTCTTGGAGATCTACGACAGCACCGCCACGCTTCAGGACCGCACCGTCACCACCGGCTATCTTGCGCCGACGCTGGCGCGCGCTTTCGGCGCCGGCGGTTATGTCGGCCGCGCCTCGGGCCGCGCTTTCGATGCGCGGAAAGCGATTGCCTATGCGCCCTACGGCGAGCTCAAATTCGAGGTTCCGGTGCGCGACGACGGCGATGTCAACGCGCGGCTGTGGATCCGCGCCCGCGAAGTCGAGCAGAGCCTGACGCTGATCGAGCAGATCCTAGAGCGGCTGCCGCAGGGCAAGCTCAGCGCCCCACTCAGGAAACCTGGCAAGGCGAGCGAAGGTCTTGGGCTCACCGAAGCCTTCCGCGGCGACGTTTTCGTGTCCGTCCGCCTCGGCAAGGACGGCGCCATCGAGCGCTGCCATTTGCGCGACCCGTCCTGGTTTCAATGGCCGCTGCTCGAGGTCGCGGTCGAAGGCAACATCGTCGCCGACTTCCCGCTCTGCAACAAATCGTTCAACTGCTCCTATTCGGGTCACGATCTCTAGAGGATTTCCGGCTTTGCGAACCTTGCTGTTCAAGAACCTGATGCGCGGACCGGTGACCGAGGCGGCGCCCTCGCCTGACGAGGCGGCGCTGGCGGAGCTCGCCGGCCAGGTCGATTCGGCCGCCAAGCGCAGGCTCGGCCGCAGTCTTGCCATCCGCGAAGTCGATGCGGGCTCCTGCAATGCCTGCGAGCTCGAGATCCACGCGCTGAACAACGCCTTCTACGACCTCGAGCGGTTCGGCTTGCGCTTCGTCGCATCGCCCCGACACGCTGACGTGCTGATGGTGACGGGCCCGGTCACCAAGAATATGCGCGAGGCTCTCGAGCGCACTTACAACGCGACGCCCGGCCCGAAATGGGTGGTTGCGGTCGGCAATTGCGCCGCGGACGGCGGCATCTTCGCCGGGAGCTATGCCGTGGTCGGCGGCGTCGATAAGGTCATTCCCGTCGATCTACACATCAAGGGCTGCCCACCCACCCCCACCCAACTTTTAGAAGGGCTGCTCGCTCTGCTCGACCAGCCGCCTTCGAAACCAGGCGGCCGATAGCGGAGTGAGAACATTTGACTCGCGTTTGCTTCGCCTGACTTCCTTCCGCGGCGCGCTAGGATTAATGTGGCGGCAAATTCCGGATTTCTTGCAGGATTGACGGGTTGTAGGCTGCCAAAACCGCTTTCGTTGAGGTGATCGTCATGTCTATACGCAGTGCGAGGCTGGAACGGATCTTGCTGCCACTAACGGTAGCCACTCTTTGGGGCGTCTCCTCCTTGGCCGGGGCACAAACCCTTCAACCGAAAGCGGTCCAGCCCGCGCCGGCGCCCCAACAGCGTCAGCAGGCCCCTTCTCCACCGGCGCAGCCAGCGCCCCAATGGGCGGTCGCTTGCACCAATACGCAAGCAGGACTTGACTGTAGTGTTGGTCAGTCGCGTGTTTTTCAGGAAACAGGACGCAACGTCCAAGTGGGCGTTGCGCTGAGGATACCTCCTGACACTCGAAAGCCCAATCTTATGCTCCAGGTCCCGCTCGGAGTTTCTCTACCCAAAGGACTAACGGTTCAATTTGGGGGCGATAACCCAAAAGCGATCGCCTTCCAAAGTTGTAGCGTGAACGGCTGCTTGGCTGAATACCCAATTACTGAGACGGAAATCGCCAGCCTGCTTAATGGAGCAGATCTGACGCTTTCGGTTCACACATCGAACAACACACCCTTGACGTTTCGCATCTCTGCGGCCGGCTTTGCTAACGCTTACGCTAAGATGA
>Ga0081455_10005753_pt1 | contig 13517 bp, 9 predicted proteins | sample TabmetS3T2R1_FD_70207 | JGI IMG/M metagenome (GOLD analysis project Ga0081455, IMG submission 70207) | Tabebuia heterophylla rhizosphere microbial communities from the University of Puerto Rico - S3T2R1 | ecosystem: Host-associated > Plants > Roots > Rhizosphere ... | reverse complement strand
TGCCAGGGATCGCCCCAGTGATAGGCGCGCTTGCCGTCGGCGTCCTTGTCGGTGAGCACGCCATAGTCGGGATGCGGCCCGCCGATGCCGACGGTGCGCGCGCGCGTCGAGGCGGCATAGTCGGCGACGCCGAAGCTCATCGCCTCGATGCGCTTGGAGGCCTGCGCGATGGCCTCGACATTGGCCATGCCGAGCGCCGTCTCGATGAGCAACTCGAAGCCGATCCGCTTCTCGCGCTTCTTGCCCTGCTCGATCTGCGTCACCAGCATGTCGATGGCGTAGACGTCCTGCGGCACGCCGGTCTTGGGGATGAGGATCATGTCGAGGCGCGGGCAGGCCTCGACCACGTCGACCACGTCGCGATAGCAGTAATGCGTGTCGAGGCCGTTGATGCGCACCATCATGGTCTTTTTGCCCCAGTCGATGTCGTTGAGGCCTTGGACGATGTTCTTGCGCGCCTGCTCCTTGTCGTCGGGGGCGACCGCGTCCTCGAGGTCGAGGAAGATGATGTCGGCTTTGCCCTTGGCCGCCTTCTCGAACAAAGAGGGGTTGGACCCCGGCACGGCAAGCTCGGAGCGGTGGAGACGCGGGGTCGCCTGTTGGATCAGCGTGAAGCTCATCTTCCTTTTCCTCTCTAATAGGCTGAACAGAAACCGGACTCGTCATTGCCGGGCTTGACCCGGCAATCCAGGGGCCACCAGCACTGGAGCAAGCGGCCCTGGATCACCGGGTCTCGGCCCTTCGGGCCGGCCCGGTGATGACGTGGAATAGGTGGATAGCGCGATGTCATGGATTACCCTGTGGCGCCGAGACCGGCGGCCACCGTGTTGATGGAAAGCAGCACTGCCGACTTGTAGGCTTCGCGTTCGGCCTCGCTCTGCGCGCCCCTGAAGCGGCGCAGCAGCTCGACCTGCTCGCGGTTGACCTCGTTGACGGTGGGGAGCCGTGACAAGAGCGAGCGGCGATACTCGGGGAAACGCTCGGCAAGCTCCTTGCCCTCGCTCACCTTCAGCACCATCTCGCGTGTGAGCTTCAGCTCCGCCTCGATCAAGCGGAGGACATTGGCGCGCACGCCCTCCTCGGCGACGAGGCTCGCATAGTCGCGGGCGATGTCGAGATCGACCAGGAGCAGCGTCTTCTCCACCTCGTCGACGATCAGGCGGAACAGGCGCGACTCTTTGAACATGCGCCGCAGCAGCGCGAGGCCCTCGTCGCCCCGCACCTGAAGCAGGCTGTTAAGAGCGCTGCCTACGCCATACCAGCCGGTGATGACGTGGCGGTTCTGCGCCCAGGCGAACACCCAGGGAATGGCGCGCAGGTCGGCAAGCGATTTCGCGCCGAAGCGCCGGGCGGGCCGCGAGCCAATATTGAGCATGGCGATCTCCTCCAGCGGGCTCGCCGCCTGGAAATAGCCGACGAGATCGGGATGGCAGATCAGCCCCGAATAGGCGGCGCGGCTGGCGCCTGACAGGGCCTCCATCGCGTCGTCGAACTCGCGCTTGGGGCGCAGCGCCTCCTCGCGCTCGGACTTCAGCGCGTGCTCGAACACGGAAGCTGCAAGCAGCTCCATCTGATAAAGCGCGGTGCCCTTGTTGGCATATTTGTAGGAGACCACCTCGCCCTGCTCGGTGACGCGGAACCGGCCCCTGATCGAGCCGGCGGGCTGGGCGGCGATGGCGCGGCCCGTCGGCGCCCCACCTCTGCTCACCGAGCCGCCACGGCCGTGGAAGAAGGCGATGGCGATGCCGGCCTCGGTGCCGACCTTGGTGAGCTGCGATTGCGCCTTGGCAAGCTCCCAGTTGGAGGCGACGAAGCCGCCGTCCTTGTTGGAGTCGGAATAGCCGATCATCACCTCCTGCATGTCGTTCTGCCAATGCGTGGAGCGGCGAATGACAGGGATGGAAAGCGCCTCGCGCATGATGGCGGGCGCCACCCGAAGATCGGCGATGGTCTCGAACAGCGGCACGATGGGCATGGCGCAAATCTCGATGCCTGTCGCGTCGAGGAAGGCGCCGCCCTCCTTGGCCAGCAGATAGGCGCCGAGAATGTCCTCGACCGAGCGCGTCATCGACAGGATGAACGAGCCGAAGGCGTCGCGGTCGAGCCCGCGGCGCACCTCGCCGGCCTGCCGGAACATGGCGATCAGGTCCGCGGTTTCGGCCGGAAGCTCGGGGATCAGGCGCGGGCCGGTGAGCGGGCGGGCAAGCTCGCGCATGAGCCAGACCCGCCACTCGCGGCTGCCGAGCTCCGGCGGGTTGGCGTCGCCGTATCCCGCGGTCGCCCACCACAGCGCCTGGAGCGCGGCGGTGGTGCGCGTGGTGTTTTCCCTGAGGTCGAGCCTGACCGTCGAAAAGCGGAAGATCTCGACCGCGCGGCGCACGGGGCGCACGAGATTGGCGGCGAGCGACGGGCTGCCGGATTCGGCCAGCGCCGTCTCGATCATGCGCAAATGCAGGATCAGCCCGTCGGCATTGTCGTAAGCGGCGCCCGGCCCGCCGATATCCATGCCCTCGACCTTGGCCATCGAGGCGTCGAGCTTGCGCAACATCACGGTGAGGAACTGGCGATAAGGCTCGCCGGGGTTGCGCGCGGCGATCGCCTCCGCCTCGCCGGTCGATTCAAGCTCGCGGCGAAGTTCGTCGCGGAAGCCTTGCGGCACGCGCAACGCGCGTTCGGTGATGGAGAGCGCTCGTGCCAGAGCCACGATGCGGTCGCGGTACTGGCGGAGCGACGCAAGCGCGTTCTGCCGCAGGGTCCAGCCGGTGACCCGCGTGGTGACCGATGGGTTGCCGTCACGGTCGCCGCCGATCCATGAGCCGAATTGGAAGAAGGGCGGCAGCTCGAAGCTCTTGCCCGGGTAATAGTGGTGCAGCGCCTCGTCGAGCAGGGCCAGCATCTCCGGCGCCTTCTCGAACAGCGTCTCGTCGAAGAAGTGAAGCCCGCGGGAGACTTCGTGCTGCACCGTCGGCTTCTCCAAATGCAGCTCGCCCGTCATCCACACGAGCTCGATCTGGTCGCGCAGATCGTCGAGCAGCCCGGTGCGCTCGCGCTCGGTCCAGCGCGGCATCTCGAGCTCGCGCAGCAGGAGATAGATGCGGCGATATTTCTCGAGCACGGTGACACGCTTCGACTCGGTCGGGTGCGCCGTGATCACCGGCCTGATGCGTAGATTGGAAAGAAGCGCCTCGATCAGCCGCGCCGGCACACCGTCCTCGGCCGCCTCGGCAAGCACATGCGCGAAGGTGCCGCGCAGCGCCTCGCGTCCACGCGTCCGCTCGATCTGGCGGCGCCGGCGCATGGCGGCGTTCTGCTCGGCGATAGCGAGAAGCTGGAACCAGATGCCTTGCGCCTGCAAGGCGCGCGCCATCAGCTCGGGCGTGAAGCCGTAGATGTCGGCACCGCCCTTTAGCACTGGCTCGATCTCGGGCTGGTGCTTGCGCACCACCTCGAGCAGCAGCTCGAACAGAATGTCGGCCGCTTCCTTGGCCGACGTGCCGCTCAAAAGCGCTTGCGGGGGCTCGGTCGCAAGGCGCGGCAGTTTGATCTCCTCATTCATGACGGACTTACGCACTCCCGATCGCAACGATCGGCGCTGCATCTCAAGGGCCGGGCGCGTTTCGGCCCGGTCTCCTGCTCTCCTTAGCGCAAGGTCCACCCCAGCGCACGATATGAGTGGGGCGGAAGATACCCCTCGTGCAACCCTTGCAGACCCAGCTTTAGGCCGTTCGACCGCGCCTGCGCCCAAGATCACGCGAAGGCCCGGCGCTCCTGGCGGCCCGCAAGCACGCCCGCCACGGTCGAGCCGAACTCGCTCGGATTGGGCGCGACGGTGAGCCCGCAGGAGCGCATGATCTCGGCCTTCTCGGCGGCGCTGTCGCCGGCCGCCGAGATGATGGCGCCGGCATGGCCCATGCGCCGGCCCTTCGGCGCGGTGAGGCCAGCGACAAAACCGATCACCGGCTTCCGCATGTTGTCCTTGATCCAGGCCGAGGCCTCCGCCTCTTGCGGGCCGCCGATCTCGCCGATCATCAGCACGGCGTCGGTCTCGGGATCCTCCTCGAACAACGCGAGATGATCGAGGAAGGACGAGCCGTTGATCGGGTCGCCGCCGATGCCGACCGAGGTCGAGATGCCGATGCCCTCGGCCTTCATCTGTGAGGCCGCCTCGTAGCCGAGCGTGCCCGAGCGCGAGATGATGCCGACCCGACCCTGCAGATAGATGTGCCCCGGCATGATGCCGAGCATGGCTTTGCCCGGGCTGATGATGCCCGCGCAATTCGGCCCCACCATCATCGGGCGGCGGTCCTTGGGATAGCGCATCAGGTAGCGCTTCACCCGCATCATGTCTTGGGCCGGGATGCCGTCGGTGATCGAGCAGATCAGCCGGATGCCGGCGTCGGCCGCCTCCATGATGGCGTCGGCGCAGAATGCCGGCGCGACGAAGGTGATGGAGGTGGTGCCGCCGGTCTGCTTCACCGCTTCCTTCATGGTGTTGAACAGCGGGAGGCCGAGATGCTTGCCGCCGCCTTTGCCCGGCGTCACGCCGCCGACCACGTTGGTGCCGTAGGCCACCATCTCCTTGGTGTGGAAGGTGCCCTTGTCGCCGGTCATGCCTTGCACGAGGACCGGCGTGGTTTCATCGATCAGAATACTCATGACGTTTCCTTCCCATTGGCGCGTTTCACGCCGCAAGCCGCCCCTGGCACGCCGCCACGGCCTTCTCTGCCGCTTCGGCCAAGGTGTCGGCGGTTATGAGCTTGAGTCCGCTCTCCGCTAGAATTTTTTGCCCTTCCTCGACATTGGTGCCGGCCAGCCGCACGACCAGGGGCACCTTCACATCGACGGTATTGCAGGCCTGCACTACGCCCTTGGCGACCCAGTCGCAGCGATTGATGCCGGCGAAGATATTGACCAGCACGGCCCTGACCTTGGAATCGGACAGCACCAGCTTGAGCGCGGTGGCGATGCGCTCCGGCGAGGCGCCGCCGCCCACGTCGAGGAAATTGGCCGGCGTGCCGCCTGCATGCTTGATCATGTCCATGGTCGCCATGGCGAGGCCCGCGCCGTTGACGATGCAGCCGATCTCCCCGTCGAGCCCGATATAGTTGAGATTGTGCTCTGCCGCCTGTGCCTCGCGCGGGTCCTGCTGCGAGGGATCGTGCATGTCGGCCACGTTGTGGCGGCGGAACAGCGCATTGTCGTCGAACGACATCTTGGCGTCGAGCGCAAGCACGCGGTCGTCCTTGGCAACGACCAGCGGATTGATCTCGAGCATGATGGCGTCGCAATCGCGGAACGCGCGGTAGGCATTCATGATGGTCGAGACTGCGCTCTGCGCCTGCTTGATGCTCAAGCCAAGCTGGAAGGCAAGCTCGCGCGCCTGAAAGGCCTGCAAGCCGACGGCCGGCTCGACCACGACCTGAAGGATGGAATCGGGCTCGGTCTTGGCGATCTCCTCGATCTCCATGCCTCCCCGCTGCGAGGCGATCACGCGGATGCGCTCTGCCTTGCGGTCGAGCACATAGCCGAGATAGAGCTCGCGATCGAACGGCTCGGCCACCTCGATATAGATCCGCTGCACCGGCTTGCCTTCAGGCCCGGTCTGAATCGTGACCAGGCGCTTGCCGAGCAGGTTCTGCGCCGCGTCGCGGACCTCGTGATAGGTCTTGCACAGCTTGATGCCGCCCGCCTTGCCGCGCGCGCCGGCATGGATCTGGGCCTTAACCGCCCAGTTCCAGCCGCCAAGCTCGGTCGCCGCATAGACCGCCTGATCGGGGCTGAAGGCGACCGCGCCCTTTGGCACCGGCACGCCGAAGCTCGACAGCAATTCCTTGGCTTGATACTCGTGAACGTCCAATGTCTCCTCCTCTTATTGATGTTGGCCCGGGGGCCGCGCCGGCGAGCTCTCAGCTCACCTTTGCTTTAACGACCTCGTAGGCCTTCTCTGTCGCTGCTTCGGCTCCGGCCAGAAGCTCGTTGAGCTCCTTGAGCTTAGCCTCGGCAAAAGTCCTGTCGGTAATAATTTTCGCATTGGTGAAAACATTCAAGGCGGCGCTTCGCAGTGCAGCATAAGCGGCGAGCACCCCGACCCCGGCATCGGAAATCACGTTGAGATTGCCCTTCTCTGACGCGATCGCGGCGAGGTCGATCACCTCGCGCGCCGCATGGCAGCAGCGGAGCGGAACGTCGGTCGCCTGCTTCAGCGCGGCTTGGATCGCCTTGTCGCGCGTCGCCTTCTCGGCGTCGGTCTCCTTGGCCATGCCATAGGCGCCCATCACCGCGTCGAAGGCCTTCACATCGTCCTCGATCATGCCGGTGAGCCTGTGGCGGAGCTCCTCGGCCTTGCGAAGCACCTCTTTCATCTCGCCTTCGACATCGGCGTATTTCTTTTTGCCGATGGTGAGGTTGCACACCATGCTGACCAGCGCCGCGCCCATCGCGCCGAAGATGGCGGCGGCGCTGCCGCCCCCGGGGGTTGCGCTCGAGCTTGCGAGCGCATCGAGGAACGGCTCGATCGCGGTGTCCTTGAACTTGGTCATCAGGCCATCTTCTTTGCCAGCGCGTAGATATGCTCGGCGTCGAGCACCTGCTCGGAGTTCTCGAACAACTGGCCGATGCAGGCGCGATGCAGCTTCAATTTGAGACCGCCGATGCCGAGCGCGCCGAAGCAGATGACGCCGTCGCGCTGCTTGCCCTTGTCGGTGGCCTCGATGCCTTCGAGGCCGAGCGGCGGCTGCGCGTTCACGTCGGCGACCGCCTCGATCGTCGTATTGTGCTCCCAATGCGAGGTCTTGAGCAGCTCAATGCCGATGGCGCCGGCGGCGAACACAATCTCAGCACCGTCGACGTCCTTGGCGCGCGCCGCCTCATCGGCGCCCTGCACCGGCTTCACCTTCACCCCGAAACGCGCCTCGATCGCCCGCGCCGCATTCTCGGCCCGTTCCTTCACGCGCGAGGTGAGCGAGACTTCGGCGCCTTCCTGCGCGAGCAGCGCCGCGGCGCGCATGCCGACCGGACCCGTGCCGGCGAGCACCACGGCCTTCTTGCCCTTGAGCTTGGTCGCCTTGGCGAGCAGCGCAACGCCCGCCGCCGCTGTGGTGTTGGAGCCGTTCGGATCGAGCATTACCGAGACGCGAAAGGGACCGAAGAACTTCTTCTGCACCGCCTTGAGCAGCGCCTCGCCCTTGGCCATGTCGCCGCCGCCGACGAAGATCGCCGTGTTCTGCTTCTCCTTGCCGCCGCGGGTAAAGATCGTGCCGTCGACCAGCGCGCCGACATTGTCGGGGGTGACGTTGGCATAGCCGGTGACGCGGTCGGCGCCGCCGTCATAGCCGACCACGGTGTCGAACACGCTCGCGTAAGGGTCGGTGTCGAACAAGAATAGGAGTTTCTTCATCTATCGGCTCCCTCGGCTCATTCCTTGACGACGTTCTGCGGCTTCCCCGCCACGAACGCTTCGATATTGTCGATGAGTTGATCGGCAAGAATCTGCATCGCCTCCTGGCTCGCCCAGGCGACGTGGGGCGTGACGATCAGATTGGGGATGCTCGGATCGAGCAGGATATTGCCGTCCTTGGGCGGCTCCTTGGTGAGCACGTCGAAGCCCGCGCCGGCGATGGTGCCGTTCCGCAGCGCCTCTGCCAGCGCCGCCTCGTCGACTAGCCCGCCGCGCGCGGTGTTGATGAGGATCGCGGTCGGCTTCATCTTCTTCAGCTCTTTCGCGCCGATCATGTTCTTGGTCTCGGGCGTGAGCGGCACGTGCAAGGTGATGACATCGCTCTCGCGCAGGATCGTCTCGAAATCGACGAGGCCAGGCTGCGGCACCACGTCGAACGGCAGCACCTTCATGCCGAGCGCTTCCGCGCGCTTTGCGATCGACTTGCCGAGCGCGCCATAGCCGACGATGCCGAGCGTGGACCCGGCGATGTCGCGGATCGGATGATCGAAGAAGCAGAATTGCTGCGACTTGTTCCAGCGCCCATTCTGCACGTCCTTGACATAGGCGAGGATATTGCGCCTGAGCGCGAACATCAGCGCGAGTACGTGCTCGGGAACGGTGTTGAAGGCGTAATTGCGGATATTGACGATGGTGATGCCGTTATCCTTGCAATAGGCCTTGTCGATGATGTCGGTCCCGGTGGCCGCCACCGCAATCAGCTTGAGCTTCGGCAGCTGCTTCATCGTCTCGGCCCGCATCGGCACTTTGTTGATGATGGCGATGGTCGCGTCCTTGAGGCGCGCCACGACATCCTCGGCCGACCAGGTCGACTGATGCTCCTCATAGCTATGCGGGAAATTCGGTCTGCGGACCTTGGCGTCGACCGATTCTCGATCGAGGAACACGATGGCGTGCTGCACTGAACTCTAGCCCCTAATCAAATCGCGCCGACCCTTGGCGCGACACGCTTCGCCATCCCGACCGCCGAACATGCGCCGGGCCCCCCGACCTATTAGCCCTCAAGCTGACGGGACCGGAGCCCAACGCCCCTCGCCCCGCTCCGGTCTCGCCTATTCGGCGGCGACCTTCTGTTCCCGCGCCAGCGCCGCTCCGCGGAACTCGGCCTGGGCCGCCGCGACGCCGGAGCCAAGCTCGACCTCGATGCCGACATCGTTCATGGCCATCTCCGCGCCGGAGATGGCGCCGAGCAGCATGAGCTCGTTGAGATCGCCGAGATGACCGATGCGGAACAGCTTGCCGGCCATCTGCGACAGGCCGGCGCCGAGCGCGAGGTTATAACGGCGATAGGCGCGGTCGATGACGTCGGCGCCGTTGAAGCCGTGCGGCACCATGATCGCGCTCACCGTGTCCGAATGCCATTTGGGCTCCTTGGCGCAGAGCTTGAGCCCCCAGGCCCTGACCGCGGCGCGCGCGCCGGAGGCGAGATGGCGGTGCCGGGCAAACACATTGTCGAGCCCCTCCTCCTCGAGCATGGCGAGCGACTCGCGCAGGCCGTGCAGCAGAGTGACCGCCGGCGTGTAGGGAAAATAGCCGGTGGGGTTCGCCTTCATATGGTCGGTGAAGTCGAAATAGGCCCGGCGGCAAGTGGCCTCCTTCATCGCCGCGAGCGCCTTCTGGCTCGCGCAGACGATGCCGAGCCCTGCCGGCAGCATCAGGCCCTTCTGCGAGCCGGTGATGGCAAGGTCGACCCGCCACTCATCGAACCGGAAGTCGAGGCTCGCGATCGAGCTCACGCCGTCGACATAAAGCAGCGCCGGATGATTGGCGGCGTCGATGGCGCGGCGCACCGCGGCGACATTGCTGGTGACGCCGGTCGCCGTCTCGTTATGGACGACGAGCACGCCTTTGATCGCGTGGTTCTTGTCCTCGCGCAGCGCCTCCTCGATCTTCTCGGGATGAACGCCGGTGCCCCATTCCTCCTCCTGCACGAAGACCTCGAGCCCATGCCGCTTGGCAAGTTCGATCCACAGATGGCTGAACTGGCCGAACCGGGCGGCGAGCAGCTTGTCGCCGGGAGAGCATGTATTCGTCAGCGCCGCTTCCCAAGCGCCGGTGCCGCTCGAAGGATAGATGAAGACCTGACCGTCGCGGGTCTTGAAGATCCTTTTGAGATCCTCATAGAGCGGCAGGGTCAACTTGGGAAAATCGGAGGAGCGATGATCCTCCATCGCGACATGCATGGCGCGCAAGATGCGGTCGGGCACATTGGTCGGACCCGGAACAAACAAAAAGTTGCGCCCTGGCTTTCTTGCTCCAGCCATTCAATCTTCTCCCCTGGATTTCTTGGCCGGCTGAAAGCCAGCGCGGAGTCGCGTGGAAAAGGGTGTTAGCGTCCGGCTTGCCGCCTTGCAACCCCTTTCGGTGGCTAGAATAAGCCGGCGATGCGGCCGTCCTTGCCAAGCTCGATGGCGTTGGCCGCGGGCACCTTGGGCAGGCCGGGCATGGTCATGATGTCCCCGCAGATCACCACCACGAACTCGGCGCCCGCAGAAAGCCTGACTTCCCGGATCGGGATGGTGAACCCGGACGGAGCGCCCTTGGTGTCGGCACTGGTGGTAAAGCTGTATTGAGTCTTGGCCACGCAGATCGGAAACTTGCCGAAACCTTCCTTCTCGAGCTCGGCGAAGCGCTCCTTGACGCTCTTATCGGCGGTGATGTCCGACGCGCCGTAGATCTCCTTGGCAATGGTGCGGGTCTTCTCCCACAGCGTCATGTCGTCGGGATAGAGCGGCTGGAACTTCGATGGCGTGGTCTCGATGGTGCGGAGGACGGCGCGGCCAAGGTCGACCGCGCCTGTTCCCCCTTGCGCCCATTGGTCGCCCATGACGCAATCGACGCCGAGCTTGCCGCACAGCGCCTTTACGAGCGCAATCTCTGCCTCGCTGTCGCTCGAGAAGCGGTTCAGCGTAACGACCACGGGCACGCCGTATTTCCTGACATTGCCGACATGGCGCTCGAGATTGGCGACGCCCTTCTCCAGCGCCTGAAGGTTCTCCTTCTTGAGGTCGTCCTTGGCCACGCCGCCATGCATCTTGAGCGCCCTGATGGTCGCCACGATGACCACGCAATCGGGCTTCAGGCCGGCCTTGCGGCACTTGATGTCGAAGAACTTCTCGGCGCCGAGGTCGGCGCCGAAGCCGGCCTCGGTGACCACATAGTCGCAGAGCTTGAGCGCGGCCTTGGTGGCAATCACCGAATTGCAGCCATGCGCGATATTGGCGAATGGGCCGCCATGGATGAAGGCTGGGTTGTTCTCGAGCGTCTGCACGAGATTGGGCGCGAGCGCATCCTTGAGCAGCGCCGCCATGGAGCCCGCCGCCGACAGCTCCTTGGCGGTGACGGGCTTCTTGTCGCGGGTCTGCCCGATTTGGATCTGGCCGAGCCGCCGCTGGAGATCGGCAAGGTCGCTCGACAGACAGAAAATGGCCATGACCTCCGAGGCCACGGTAATGTCGAAGCCTGCCTCGCGCGGGTAACCGTTGGCGGCGCCGCCGAGCGAGGTGACGATCGAGCGGAGCGCCCGGTCGTTCATGTCCACGGCGCGCCGCCAGGTCACGCGGCGGCTGTCGATGTCAAGCTTGTTGCCCCAATAGATGTGGTTGTCGATCATCGCCGCGAGCAGGTTGTTGGCGGCGCCGATGGCGTGGAAATCGCCGGTGAAATGCAGGTTGATGTCCTCCATGGGCACGACCTGGGCGTAGCCGCCGCCCGCCGCGCCGCCCTTCACGCCAAAGCAAGGCCCAAGCGACGGCTCGCGGATGCAGATCATGGCCTTCTTGCCGAGCTCGTTCAGCGCATCGCCAAGGCCCACCGTGGTCGTGGTCTTGCCTTCCCCGGCCGGCGTGGGCGTGATGGCGGTGACAAGGATCAGCTTGCCGTCAGGCCGGTCAGCCAGAGACGCGATGTAGTCGAGCGAGACCTTGGCCTTGTAATGCCCGTACGGGATCAGGTCCTCGGCCGGAATATCGAGCTTATCGGCAGCCACCTCGACGATTGGCCGCATCTCTGCGGCCTGGCTGATCTCGATGTCTGACTTTGGAGTCTTGTGTTGATCCTCTGAGCCCTTGCCGGGTTTTTTGGCAGCTTCACGCGGCTGGACTGACATAACTCTTTAGCCCCCAGGATTTGCGGCAGGACTGCATCAGGATTGGGCAAACTAATTCATTCACTTGCCTTATTGCAATCGTCTGTGCAGGTTCAACGCGCTTTAGGGGAGAGGGTTCGCCTAAAAATGACTCCTGAAGAGCTGCTCAAGGCCATGTTCAAGGCGGCCGTGGACGCCGCCCTCCCCTCTCTTTGCGTGCCGGTGCACCTGCCGCCAAGGCCCAAAGGCCGCACCGTCATCATCGGCGCCGGCAAGGCGTCGGGCGCCATGGCCAAGGCGCTCGAGGACGCCTGGGACGGCCCGCTCGAAGGTCTGGTGGTGACCCGCTACGGCTATCGCGTGCCGACGGAGCGGCTGGAAGTGGTCGAGGCCGCCCATCCCGTGCCTGACGCGGCCGGCCGCGATGCGGCAAGGCGCATCCTCGAGCTGGTCAAGGGCCTGTCAGCCGACGACCTCGTGCTTTGCCTCGTCTCTGGCGGCGGCTCTGCCTTGCTTGCGCTCCCAGCCGAAGGGCTGACGCTCGAGGACAAGCAGGCGGTGAACAAGGCGCTCTTGAAGAGCGGCGCGACCATCTCGGAGATGAACACGGTGCGGAAGCATCTCTCGGCCATCAAGGGCGGCCGCCTCGCCGCTGCCGCCCACCCCGCACGCGTGGTGGCGCTGATGATCTCCGACGTGCCGGGCGACGATCCTTCCATCATCGCCTCTGGCCCGACCGTGCCGGATCCTTCCACCAACGCTGAGGCGCTCGGCATCATCGAGAAATACAAGATCGACGTGCCGAAGGCCGTGCTCGAGCGGCTGCGCACAGCCGACGAGACGCCGAAGCCGGGCGACAAACGGCTTGCACGCGTCGAGAACATCATGATCGCAACCCCGCAGGCCTCGCTCGAAGCGGCGGCCGAGGTCGCGCGCAAGGCGGGCGTGAAGCCCGTGATCCTCGGCGATTCAATTGAAGGCGAGTCGCGCGACGTGGCGCTGGTTCATGCCGGTATCGCGCGGCAATGCGCGCTGCGCGGCCAGCCCGAGAAGCCCCCTTGCGTGCTGATCTCGGGCGGCGAGACCACCATCACGCTGAAGGGCAAGGGCAAAGGCGGGCGCAACACCGAGTTCCTGCTCGCGCTCGCCATCGCGCTTGACGGCATGAAGGGTATCTATGCGCTCGCCGGCGACACCGACGGCATCGACGGCAGCGAGGACAACGCCGGGGCGCTGATCTATCCCGACACGCTCGCGCGCGCCGAGAAGGCGGGCGTCAACGCCAAAGCGATGCTCGCCGACAACGACCCGTGGACCTTCTTCAATGCCATCGGCGATCTGTTGGTGACCGGCCCGACGCTGACCAACGTCAACGACTTCCGCGCCGTGCTGATCGAGACCACGCGGCTAGCCTAGATCGACCAACGGTCAGCACCGCCGATAGCATGGCTAGATAGACATGTTTAGCCATAAGTTGTAGAACACGCCATCGCAACCCCTTGAGGGGTTGCCGAAGGGCACGCCGGGCCTAAGGCTGTGATGACGATCAGAATCCTTCTCGCACTTCTCCTGATGATTTCGTTGCCAGATCTGGCCGGGGCCTGCTGCGAGGGCATCTTTTGCAAGCGCCCGCAGCCCGGCCGCGGCATCGTCTTTTATGCTCCCGAAGAAGACTTTGGCTGCGGAGGCGGCCTCGGCGGAGGAGGGGGAGGAGGCCGAGGAGAAGCTCAGCCGTCAGAGCAGGACGCCAATAAGCCATCCTCTGCATCCGCCAGCAGCTCAGGGCCAAGTGGCGAGGCTGCGCCGGCGAATAGCCAAGGCGAGTCAAGCAGCAAGATTCCTCCAGCGAGTGGTGAAACCGGCACACCCGCTGGCCAGCAAACCGGCAACTCGTCGTCCGGGACCAGCCAGTGACCTATGCTGATCTTTATCTTCACACTTTGATCTTCGGTGTGATTCCTGTGCTCACCATGG